>Ga0307517_10004163_pt1 | contig 22310 bp, 18 predicted proteins | sample 23_EM_MG_FD_194515 | JGI IMG/M metagenome (GOLD analysis project Ga0307517, IMG submission 194515) | Populus trichocarpa ectomycorrhiza microbial communities from riparian zone in the Pacific Northwest, United States - 23_EM | ecosystem: Host-associated > Plants > Roots > Unclassified | place... | reverse complement strand
AGACCAGCTCTAGTCTTTTATTTCAGCAGAATTAAAATAACAAAGACAGACAATACTAAAATAAAACAAAGGCAGCAACTTAAGGCATAACTCCAACACGCATAAATTACCCACGGTTTTTTGCCAAGTTACTGGTTAAAACAAGCATAGAAGCTCCAAATCTCATGGATTACTACCTTTCCTTTCTGAAAAATCCCATGAATCCTATATGGCTAGTTTTGAATTATAAATTACTGATCACTGCCTGACCCTAACTTTTTTTTCTCTCTCTATCTGTTGGCTCTCCTTTTGTTCCTGTGGAGTTCCCAACAAACATAGATTGGAAGGATTAATTATGATTTTCTCGAGCATAGTGGCATTCTCAAGCACGCACCCTGTTAGATGAGGTTATAATATATAATTCATGTTATTCTCTAAACGCTTAGAATTTCCTCTCAAAGCATCCTTGTACATATCGTGTAAGAACATTCGACGAAGCATATAATTTACTGATGAAATAATAGAAAAAATTCAAAGGATTTTCTAGACTTTCCACGATTGACAATGAACTAGGCTATTCAGGATGGGCAATAACCAACAAAACAAAGTCTCTTGTGTGTTTAGGGGATCCTTTAATACTTAATTCAGTTTTGGGAAGGAGTTTAATGATGTTGAAACTAGAAATTGTACGTGTTTGTTTATAGCAGAGATTTGGGTGGTCTTGCCTGTATCGTTGGGCATTAGAAGTTTAATTGTATAGTTGTGTATAGCATAGAGCAGGGTGACAACGCTAGCATAACTCATTTCTTTACTGGTTTAACTTATGAAACAAGTAAATGATCCTGTAAGAATATCTCATTCCTTAGTGAACATAGAAAACAACGTTTCATTGGCCATAATATTGACTAATATTAGAGATAGCCTATAAATATTTTAGGAATGGTTGGAAATTTTGTATCCCAGTGTATTGTTTTGTATGCCAAACCAGTAAAGGTAAGGAAAAATTGACTACCTCCACGATGAATTATCATAAACTAGGAGAACTAACAACCAATCTTCCACTGTTTATTATATATGTAATGGAAGCATGTATGCTTACAACATCGAACACTAGAAATATCCCTCCTGTGATAGACTTTCACCGTCAAATACAAGGGAAGAACAAGGAATTTCAAGTATTTGGTGCATTTTGACAAACTTCTCTTATATTCTGTCCCAGGACACCATTCTGGTGGGACAATATCAGAGTTGCTGCAACTACTGTCACTCCTGCTGGTGTACTTTGTGCTTGGTGACATTTTGTTCCTGGTTTTAGTTTTGAACCACTCTGGTCTTTGTTTTTAGGCTATCCAAGTAAGGCTAAGCCTGATTCTACTCCTTTCTGCTAGCATTCTTTTGTCTGGTAGCATGTTTTTCTGCTTCTACAGTAACTTTCAGTAGCCTTGGATTTGTATATTGGAAGTTGAGAAGTAAGACCTTTTACCAGCGAAAGAAATTTATGCAGATGAGGAGTTGTCTTAATCAACAATGTGAATTTAAGAAGGCTAATATCGTCCCTTTCATAAACATCAAGCACCAAGCGCTTTAGCATTATTGTTAGTTTAGGAACTCCATGGAATGTCACTTTTTTCCTGAAAGAAAAGCCGGATGTCAACTAAGGCTCAATAGATACAAAAGTGTGAGAAAGAATGTAAAAGATAAATATTGTTTATGCATACATCATAGAAAAAGGCACGCAATTTGAGAATCTCCGAGGAAAATTGTTGGTTTTGTGATGACTGCAAATTTGCAGCAAAGAAATTCTAAGCTTGGTGTTTTTTTCTCATTGCAGGAAAACTGATATTACATGACTTTTTAGACACAAAAGTCTTGATTGCTAGAGCTTTATATCAATAAAGTCTTCACCTAATACCCTCAAAGCTTGCAACATATCCCTTAACTTTAGGAACCTCTACTGACATTTCTGCAGATTTGCTTCAGCAATGATTTTGCAGAATATCAGTAGATTTATACAGTAACATACACTAGACACAAAGTAGACGTAAAGCGGACACACACTATAGTGCATGTAGAAAAAGTAACAACATTCTAACCCCCCTCCTTGAGACTTTTGCTTGATACTCCCAGCTTGTTCCTGAGAAATTCAAATCTGATTTTAGGAAGAGCTTTTGTGAATATATCTGCTAGTTGGTTTTCTGCTTCACAATAGCTGAAGGTAAAAGGAGAATATAGAAAGAGATAGTAGTGAATTAATTCTCTTTTATTGAGTAGTAAGAAAGAAACGTGAAAAATACATTTACAATAGGCATAGTTGTTTTTATATACAATCAACAGTTAAGGTATTTGTGTTTAACTAAACTAGGAATAGTTTATTTTCCATAAAAAATAGGATCCTTTCCATCTTTGAGATATTTGATTAAGCATGGCTGTACTTTTTTCTTCTGCTGACCTTCCATCTTGGTTTTAAGACATTACCGTTGGATCAAGGTTATGGTAAGTGTCTTTATGAAAAAGATTTGCAGATTGCATGGCTGTAATTTCTTCTTCTGCTGAGCTTTCACTCGTTGAAGCAAGGTTATGGTAAGTGTCTTTTTGAGGTGGATCAGCCTTGTTATTCCTAAAATCCTGGTTAATGTTGCTGTTGTGAAGCTGTGTGATGACAGCAACATGGCTGTTGTCCTTAACTTGTGGATGGTTGTTATTACGCTCCCACAAACTTTGTCGGAGTTGGAGGCAAAGTTTGGATTGAAACCTAAGCATAGACGGCTTAGAGAATGGCTTAGTGAAGAGGTCAGCAACTTGATCAGTAGAGGAGACATGTTGAGTGATAAGATGTCCAAGAGCAACCCGTTCACTTTAAAGTGATGGTCTAATTCAATATGCTTACTGCGAGCATGGAACACCGGGTTAACAGTCAGATGAAGAGCACTAAGATTGTCACAATAGAGAACCGAAAGAGATGCTACTGGGATGTGAAGGTCTTTAAGGATAAAGCTTAGCCAAGGAAGTTCTGCTACAGTATTTGCCATAGCATGATACTCAACTTTTAGTGTTGGAGCGTGAGATTGTGAGTTGCCTCTTTGCACACTAGGAATTAAGATTCTGACCAAAAAAGATGCAATACCCAGTTGCTGACCGTCGGGTAGTAGAACATCCGGCTCAATCAACATCTGAAAAGGCACATAAATTCAAAGTAGTATTAGAGGTAAAATACAGACCAATATCAATGGTGCCTTTGACATATCGTGGTGCCTTTGACATATCGTAGAATATGTCGGCCCATTTTCAAATGTGCAACAGAGCATGTTTAGTCCTTGCTTCAAGAGGTGTACTCATGGGCTTACAGTCAATCATGACAGCTTGTTCAATGATGGTAAGGGCATAGTATGATTGTGACAATTAAAGACCACTGCTAGTTTGAGAAATCACAATGCCAAGAAAGCGATGAACAGGCCCAAAATCTTACATTGCAAATTCACGGCTCAATAGTTGAATAAGGCTTGTGACAAGAGAAGTCGTGGGTCCTGTGAGAAGGATGTCATCTACATTGAGAAGAAGGATTAGTGTGCCATAATCAAATTAAAAAATAAATAAAGAGGGATCTGTTAGACTACAGTAAAAGCCATATTTCAGAAGAAAAGTGCTAAACCGATCAAACCAAGAACGAGGCGTCTATTTAAGTCCATAAAGAGCATGGTTAAGTTCGCAGACAAGGTGTGGCAATCGGGGATCTATCATGCCTGGTGGTTGCTTCATATAAATGTCCTCTGAAATCAAACCATGTAAGAATGCATTTTTTACGTCAAGTTGACGAATAGTCCACTGCTTAACAAGAGCTATGGTAATAATCATGTGAATGGTGCCTGGTTTAACAATGGGAGAAAAGATTCCAGTGTAATCTACTCCATCAATTTGATGGAATCCTTTCGCAACAACCTGAGCCTTGAGTCGATCTAGAGAGCCATCATGTTTGAGTTTAGTTTTAAAAACTCATTTGGAACTAATGACATTCATGAGAGGATTGCAAGGGACAAGTGACCAGATTTTATTTTGATGTAAGGCTGCAAGTTCTTCCTCCATAGCGGCCTTTCATCCTGAATGAGCTAAGGCAGAGCGAACAGTACAGGGTTCACGAGGAACATTAGTAGAATTAGTAGATATTAATGCATACTTGGGGTTGGGCTTGATAATTCCATGTTGAGATCGTGTGTCATCATGGAACGAGAAGTATGTGCAAAGACAGGGGGTAGTGTCTGATGAATTGTAGAGACAGTTTTAACTACTACACTTGGTTGAGGTAGAGTGTAGTTTTCTAGAGTAGAATGTGGAACAAATTGAACGGGCTCAATCACAGATGATGAGCATGGTTGTTGTGCAGCAGTGGCTTCATTTGGTATTCATGGAGCTGTTTGACAATAAGCTTGGGAAGGTAATTGAGCTGTCTCAATTTCAAAAGATAAGAGTGGTTGCTGTGCAGTATTTGCATCTGATGTAGGAGTAGTCTCCATGGTATGTGTAGAAGCAGCATCACGAAGAGGCAGTGGTGGTGCTATGAGGGGAACATCAAAAAAGCAGGAAGACCCATGTTGTAATATGGTTGTAGGTAAACACACAGATAAAGGTTTTAGCATATTACAACATGAGTCCAAGGGCTTCTTTAGAGAGTGTTCCAATGATCCAGCCATGAAGAAGACGATCAGACTTTTGCCAGGCAGCAAAAGCTTCTGTTAGCTCAAGCTCTAAGTGTTTTGTATTTGAAATATTGATGGTATTTGGTGTTGGTGTAATATATTGTGTAGAGGGTAGTTTCTTCTTTGTTAAGATGACCTAACAAATCTTGGCTTTCTACGAGGGCTAAGGCTTGTTCACGCCATAAAGGGTAGCTGGTTGGACTGAGTTTTAGTGTATCAAAGTTTCCAACATTCAAAGAAAGTGTATTCATATTGACAGTGGAAGGTTTGTGCTGGTGCTCACTCTGGCTCTAAAACCAAAAGGAGAATATAGAAAGAGAGAGTAATGAATTAATTCTCTTTTATTAAGTAGTAAACTAGGAATAGTTTATTTTCCATAAACAATAAGATCTTTTCCACCTTCGAGAGATTTGATAAAGCATCCAATATTTGCAGATTGAATGCTGATATTTCTTCTTTTGCTGAGCTTCCATCTTGGTTGCAAGACATAACCGTTGGAGCAAGGTTATGGTAAGTGTCTTTATGAAAAAGATTTTCAGATTGCATGGCTGTAATTTCTTCTTCTGCTGAGCTTTCATTCGTTGGAGCAAGGTTATGGTAAGTGTCTTTTTGAGGTGGATCAGCCTTGTTATTCCTAAGATCCTGGTTAATGTTGCTGTTGTGAAGTTGTGTGATGACAGCAACATGACGGGTTTCCTTAACTTGTGGATGGTTGCTTCGGGAGAGAAAGATTGGTCTTTGTAAGATGTTGTAGAAGATTAATGGAAATGTCTATATGCTTCGTCTTCCTATTCATTTGAAGACCTGTGACTCCTTCAGTGTGTAGCGTTAGACCTTATATTTTATGAATTACCTAAAATTCATAACCTAAAATCAAAGAAGGGTTCTTTTTCAGCACAAGAATATAAAACTTTTGTTTGATTATTAATATATCTAAATTATCAAAAATCATATAAAATTATTAATTTAATATTTTTTTCAAGTATAAAAAATTTTAACTTTTTTTTTTTTCAAATGTTCTGTAGTACCAAATACACTGTAATACAGAAAACCATTTGTACTATTAGATATAGATTTATGGCAATTAGACAAAATTTTAGTATACAAAGTGTTCCCCCGCTTAAATAAACAAAAGATTTATAATTTTTCCTTATTAAAAGAATATTTAGTTTACAGAACTTTTTTTCCTTTTTCGATAATTTTGAGCACTTCTCTAGGCGATTTTTCAAATAGCGTTTGATTATCAGAAGCAACTGTAAATTAAACTCAATCAGATAAGAAGCAAAAGAAAAGGCTACCAAGACAACCCAGGAAGGCAGGAACCATTGGGCCAGGAATAATCCGACGATTGCAATAAATAAAACTGGTATAGGCGTTGAAAAGAGGGAATTTGCATATCCTGATTTCACTTTCGCTCGGGGTGACGCAAAACAAGATAAATATATAATGCCACCGTTTGAAAAGCTTGTGGCAGCTCAAAAGAGGAAGGAAAAAAAAAAAAAGTTCAATAGAACATCCATGTTTCGATGAGAAAATTTTAGGTCTTCGGTTTTGTTGATCCTAGAACACTAGAAAGCTTGATGCAAAACTTTTACACAGGCTACTCAACCGCTGTATCACTTCCATTTCCGCTTTCAGCCATTCTAGCCGCTTCCTGGGTCACAGAGTTGCCAAAAGCAGTGTTCTGATCATCACTAGATCCTATTGAAGAAGCTGGTTGTATTGAATGGTCAAATTTACAGGAAGGCCCAAACTTGCAAATACCATAGCGGCTGTAGTGAGAGCAGATATTTTGATCCTGGATTTGAAAGACAGCCATTAGAGAGGTGCAAATATTTAAAATCTCATCAGTTCTAATAGCCAAGACTATGAAAGCTAGTCATTTCAATGGGATGGACTGGTTCAGAAGCATATATAATGTTTTATTCTTGGAGGCTTATTCAGAAAAGATTTGATGTGCTTGGAGTTATTTTCATGCGTCTTCTACTCGAACAAAATCTAGATCGAGTCAATGACAACTAAAACTCAAAAGATACTTCACCTATTGGAAAATTTCCACATATAATATCTATAGTAAATGGAAAGAGCCATTAGCAAGAGAAGACAAGAAATGGGAAGACAAAAAATTACCACATTGATTTCCCAAGTTTATAAATCCTTCATAAGATTTAATCTGGAAATAAGAATGAACTTACAGGTCTCAGTGGCAGGCCCTTGTCACTTAGAGTTAGTGGGGGTGACTTTGAGATCCGATTCTTTGGATGATGATATTTGCAGTTGGATTTGAACTTACAGTCCCCAAATTTCATGTAAAAACTGCACTGCGGTTGACCAGGTCGTTCTGGGAATTCATCAACTACTATTTGCTGTTGCTGAGGTGCATAGACATTGCTTTCAGTTGCAATGTTGATTAAGGCATATGACAGAGGTGGATGCAGACTTCTTTCTGGAGGGTATAGAGGAGCCTAGGCAAGTCAGAAAAGGGTATCAAATCTTATCTTTGATAAGCCATAAAAGCATACAATTAAACACAAAAAACTTAAATAATCAGTTGTTTTAAGCAAATGTTTAGTCAACTAAATAAGCACACCTCCACCCTTAAAAATCTGAAACATAACTCTGTCAAGTCACATGAAGAAAAGCAAGAATGCTAATCATCAATTGAACTGTCAACTTTACTAGAATGAAAAAAGGGAACGGTTAAAAGGAAATGGAAATATTAGTCATTAAGTGATCTGACATATGTGAGGCAAGGGATATGCAAAACACATTCCAACTTCTTTCAATGCAGGAGATAATTATATCTTCGGCGGTAACTCTTCCATTATTCTCCATGCTCTACCCTACACGTAGTTGAACACCAGAAAATAGTGTATGTGACTGAATACAACAAATGGGCTCTCCAGGCTGAGTAGAGCGTTTTCAGGACAAGTGTGAGCAAAAAGTAATTTACACTCTTCAGCATCAGTCATGGTGAATGCAATAAATTGCAGAGTGCTCGCATATATAATGTAATTGTCAGAGATCACTGTGATTTCCAAATCAAATAAGTCATGGCAGAGTACATCATAATAAAAGCTGGATTTGGTCGTAGAAAATACTTTGATAGTTAAAGCAGAACAGACCTTCCACATAATTCTACATTTTGGGATATCCTGTACAGTTACATCATCATTTACTTACATTCACCACTAGATGTCAGCCTCTCTCAGGCCTAATGGTCAATTACAGGGAATAAATCAGAGAAAAACATGAATTTGGACAACCATCTAAAAGTAAGAACACTTAGAAAACCATCTAGTAGAATATTCTAAAAGCTAACGAAAGAATAATAAATCAAAAGGCAACACGAGACAGAAAAGAGGACCATTTGTAGCGTCAGACTGCACCCACCAAGGAAACAGTAAACTCACAAAGTGTCCTATATTGCTAGGTTAAAATTGATAAAACTTAAAACAGCAAAGCATCAATGTAAATACCTGATATCCATTCCAATCTGGACTTTGAGGAGGAACTCCTTGATTTGGTGAAAACATAATTGGGACAAAGGATGTAGGATCATTTAATGCCCTCGGTGAAGACCAAGAACCTACACTTGATGATGATGGAACTGGTAGAGAAGCAGATCCACCATTAAGAAATGTTGAAGGATGGTCACTTCCTCCCACAGCTGTAGGATCTGGATGATTATACTTGCAGTTAGCTCCAAACTTGCAGGAGCCATTGCGCATGAAATACTCACACTCTTTCTCTCCCTGTGATTGATAGTGTCTGTGTTAGAATTTTTCCAGCAAAGCCACTTAAATATAACAAACCTCAGCATGGTTGGCAAACATATATCAAAAGTTTTAAAGCATGCATAGAAGAGATACCAGTCGGATTGGAAGACCCAGAAAATTGAGCTCTAAAGCTGGTGACATTGGAATTTTCACTGGGGGCACTGAATATTTTGCTCTCGAGTGGTTGAACCTACAAGCTGTTCCATACTTACAGCCTCCTGTCTTCAAGTAGTACTGCAGCATGCTCAAGAAATGATTATAATACAGAAAAAAAAATGTCATTCTTCGGCCAAACATATTACATATAACTCAACCAAAAAAAATGCCAACATAACTAAAAACTAACCCTTACATAGGGAGAAAATAAAGTAGGCGTGAACACAACATGACTAAGCAACTATTAAATGAGTCCTTCACTTTGACCAGAATTAACAGAAAACTATTTTGTAATGAGTACAAGCATACAACATTTAGATATTTTCTATCACTAAAATCTTTGGAAAGAGGAGAACATAGATGATCGAGTAAAAAAATTAGACATATGACCCTGCAAGAAAAGAATAATAGGGAAATTTTGGTTAAAAAGCATGTTAAATCCTCAAAACCTTGCAGCCATAGACCATGAAGAAGCAAGAAACGTTATCCTATCCCAAATGTCTACAAATTAAGCCAACATCAGATAAGGAAATTATAATAAGACTACACAATACCAAGATTGCGATTTCGACATAGCCTTCAATTCCATTTATGGGGAAAAAAAACCCCTTAGTGATATTTGCTTTTCCAGCTTGAGAAGGCAGGCTTCATTCCATCTCCTATGGCCTAGTCCTATGTGGGAGTAGGAGTCTTTCTTCTGGCCGTTGAGAGTTCAGCCATCAGAATCAGCTGAAAGGCAAGGGAGTGGACTTTACTCTCTGGTTAGGAAGAGGAGCACCACTTGATTGATGAGAATGCCCCTCAGGTGGTCTTCCCTTATCTTCCTAAACATTCAGGATTGGAAGCAGGCTATGTCACAAGTGGAGTGAAATGCTTTGAGTGGAAGGAAGGTTTTAGCACTTCCTTCCAACATATTGGTTGGACCAAACATAGTAGTCTTAAGTTAAAGGAAGTTTTGTGAAAAGGGTGCAAAAGCCTGGCAGATGCTAGGCAGCATCAGAGGCATCCTGGAATGCTTGCCCATGGTGAACATGGCAAGCAAAAGGACACAGATGAAAAAATAAAAGAAAAGAGTAAGCATAACCTCAACTTCTTAGCAATACACAGCAATAATAACCTTGCATTCAATCAGGCTGGGCTTCTCTGTTGCTTCTTCCCTTTCCTTTGTCTTCTCCTTGACAGTCTTGTAATCAACCAAATTTCAAAAGATAAAAAATGGCAATTAGTTAGCAATGCCCAGTCACATAAATCCAACTGATAGGTCTTAAAACAGTAAAATACCAGGATTTTCCAGCAGCTGAATTAAGCAACAAAAGAAAAAAAATCAAGTCCCTTGATTCATTACGCCACAAATTTTCACATGAACAAGAAAATAAAATCCAAGAATCACTTTCAAAACCATTTCCCATCAAAAGAAACAACTACAACATACATTAATACTACAATCATCCACATTTACCATTTTCAACAAACACCAAAACCCCTCCTTTTATCCCTAAATCCCTTAATCACAACACCAGCAAAATATATCCATAAAAAATACTCCCAACAGCCAAAACAAACGCTATAAACACACTCAACATAAGCAATTACCTCCCCTTCAGCCAAAGATACTACATTTGGACCAACGACAATAAAACCCCAATAAACTTAAAAATACACAGAAAATAACCACAATACAAAACCACAGTCCCCCTTATCTAAAAACACTACGTTTACACCAACAGCACAAAACCCACAAAATATACACACATAAAAACACAAATCAGATAATAATTCAAGAAAAAGAACAAGTTGTACCTGATTTTTCCTTCTGAGAGGATGATTAAACTTGCAATTAGCTCCAAATTTGCATGTCCCAGTCTTCATATAAAAGGCGCAATCCTCTGCTTCAGGTCTCACAGGATACTGATGATACCCACTGCTGTTATTATTCTCAATGTCGTTACTTCTCTCATTCTTGTTCTCTAAATCATCACCACCATCACCTACCTTCTCAATGCTCTCATAAAAAAATTCAATCTTTTTATCACTCTTGAATTCCTCCTCCTCTTCTTCTTCTTCTTCATGAGAATCATTCGAATTTAGAGACCCCTCTTTCAAGTCAAGCTGGTTCTGTAGCTCTTGATGAAGATGGTTATCGTCATCCAGGGCCGTTTGATCAGGATCAGACGGCGTAGAGGGGAATCGGGGAGAGGAAGAGAAAGATTGAAACCCCAGCTGAGGGATTTCTTTATGAATTATTGGGATAGGTGATTCAATTTGTTGGTCCATTTTGCCTCCACATTTCAATATTTGAAACCCTAAATTTGGTGAAAGAGAAAAACGGGGTGGGAGAGGACAGAGATGGAAAGGCGAAGTGGTGTTGCCTTTAATGACCTACGAGGCTACGCTACTACTACACGTATGTATTGTTTTTGTTAAATTAAAATTAAAATAAGTAATGTTGAAATTTATTGAAACTGCACAGCCACCTGCCACCTGCAACCTGCAACCTGCTACTGCTTCACCTCCGCATTACAGTGGGCTTGTGAGCTGTATTGTCATTCAGAGTTTTTTAAATATTTTTTAATTAAAAATATATTAGAATGATACTATTTTTATATCAATATATTAAAATTATTTTATTTAAACCCTAAGATTTGGTTATTGTATTCGAATTAGGGTTATTATTTTTTATTCAGTTTGGTTTTTATTAAAAAAAAATAATTAAATTGAATTTAAAAAAAAATACCGCAACAAACCAAAACTGGTTCAAACTGACCGGTTTTGGTTCAGTTTTGCTTTTTTAGAACAAAAATCAGTTCAGACCGGTTTGGCTTGGTTTTTCCCGTTTGGCTCGGTTTTTCCGGCTTGACTCGGTTTTTTTCTGGTTTTTTTGGTTTGGGTTCCGTTCAGTTCGGTTTTTTTGGTTTTAGGCTTATAAAACCGAAATCGAACCGAACCAGTCGATTTTTTTAAATTCTAATCGGTTTTTTTCACGGTTCGGATTTTTTCAGTTTTCTTTCCGGTTTTCTCGGTTTAATTAATTTTTTTGCTCACCCCTAATTGAAACCGAGAGAACCTTTCTATTTTATAAGGATGAAACTTTTGGATTCATTTTAAAATTTTCTCAATAATAGATTTATTTCTGTATTTATATTTATCACTTCAATCAAATATACTTCTATCTCTTTTATTTATTTATTTATTTATTTTTTGTCATGGGACACTAATCAAATATAATTAATTTATTTAAAAAAATTATATATTTATTTTTTATTAAATCCATTTGTTAAGATATTTTGAACTTATTATTGATGTCAAAGCCTAAATTTTTATCTCCATTTTCAAAATATTTTTTTCAAAAATCAGAAGAAAAAAAAAGCAAAAATATAAAAGTTTCCAAAAAAACCATTTTCAACTAATTAGGCTAAATTCTGGTTATTTCATGATTTTTTTTATAGTTTTTTTTATCCTTTTGTTAAATTAATTTTTTTATCAATTTCATCCTTCAATAAAAAAAAGTTATTTGTCCTATAATTTATTTTTTATTTCAATTTAGATCCTAATTCTTTTAAAGATCTTTATGTATAATTGATTATTTTTTTGATTTTATCATTCAACATTTGATTAGTTAAAAATTGAGTTTCATAGTTTTTTCAAATGAGATGTTTTCAGTCTAATGACCCGAATCATGGGAAATGCGATCCTGACTATGACATCAATGGATCCATTATGATCATTATGAGCGTTTAGTAGGTCTATTCTAAGGCTTAAAACAAAGTGGATCCAAGAGAAGTTAAATGGGCTTTGTCAAGATATTTGAGTTAAAAAGGTTCAAATCTATTAGTTTGAACATTTGTCTACTTTTCAGATAATATGTAAAGCTACAAGAAGGTTTTGGATGCAACTTTAATTAAGTTGGAAACTAAACATTTGTACATTTCCAATAATATATCTTAGGCCCATTTATTCATCCGAATAAGAGAGAACGACATATTGATGTTGAGCTTAGAATCTATCAACAAAGTGTGAAAATGAAAATGACATTTTTCTCTAAGAATTATGGATTCCGTTTACTATAAGAAATCCTTAATGTTATTGGGAATTTATGTGGCAACCTTTAGATTACTTAATTTACAAGGATTTCATATCAAACATGAAGAATTAATTGGTTAGAAATTAATTCTTATTTTACAAGGTATCAGACTTTTGTTCATTAAGGATTCTTCAACCATTATTTCTCTTTAGTATTTTTCACTATCATTTGCAACAAATGGTGAAAAAATAATCTTAGACTATTTTTTATTTATTTTTATTATTTTAAACCTTATTTTAATTAGTTTAGACTTTATTTAAAATAGGTGCATGTCTGGCCTATTAGTGTTAGGATTTACATATAAATACACTTATATAAGGATTTTTATTAGTTGATGAATTATCTACAAGTTGTCGCATATTGTGTGTTTATTTTTCATTGCGTGGTTGAGTAATTCTCATACTAAATTATTGATTTAACTTGCAAACTATTTGAATAATTGATCAATTTTGTTGTGAATTATATTTCTCGTTTGCATCTCGTTATAGGTATAGGATGGGGGTAATCAATTTCATATATAACTTTGGTTTTTCAAGGCAAGATTCTTGTTAAGTCAAGATGCAAATTTTCTTCAAAACCTCAAATTAGTAATTTAAGAGACAATTCCACATCAAGTTAACATAATTTTTTTTACTTTTTTTATTTTTTTGACTTCATCATTCGCCATTGTAAGCTTTTTGTAAAAAAAAAGGCTTTGGGATTTTCTTCGCTTTCTTTTCTACCGAGTTTTCTCAATCTCATGACTTAAGCCACGGGTTTGGCGGTTACCCGGGTTGGCTCGAATCTTTTTATGGGATCATTTTTTTTTTAATTTTAATATTGTCTTGGTTTTGTCCTTCAAAATTCAGTTCTATATGAAATTAATATTCATTGCTTTTCCTGTGTTGGATATTTTTTTCTTGGTTATCCTATTAGCATGATCTCAGTCGCAGAGTTTAATCGTCTTAACTAGTTTTGATTTTTTTAGGTTGTTTGTTGATTTTTTTTTTCAATCTCACACTTCTATATTTGGTTTGTTGGAAATTAGGTTTTGTGACTTTTTTCTCCTTTTACTTTCTGTTGGATTATCCCACCTTTATTACTCGAGTTACAAGTTTACTCGAGTCGGTTTGTTTTTTTTTTTTTCAATTTCATCATTTTATATTTTGTTGGTTGGAAATTGAGTTATATTATTTTTTTTATTTTAAAAAATAGGTCATTTCTATTTATTTATCATCTAATTAAAATAAATCAATTTATTTGACCATTACCTAATTGACAAATATTTTTTTTTCTTCTTAAAAAGGGGCGTATAATGCTTTAAACATTAATTATTATTTTTTTATGAAATATGGAGCGCTGGTCCATGGATCTAGGATCTAGTAACTACTGGAAAAGCGCAATTGTACTCACAATATCTATGATAATTTATTTGATGAAATTCTTCAAAATTACACCACATATTTTATGAAAATAAAATAATATTTATATTATATCCGTTAAATTAGAGGTCGTTAAACATTAAACTTTGATTTAAAAAGAAGAAGCTAGTTCTATGATTTTTCTCATAAGTATATGAATTAGAAAGTATTTTATATTTTATTTTTATGTTTCAAAATATAGGAGAAAAAAATAAGAAGAAATTAGCTCATCTTGCCCTTATATTTTACACCGAGTCTACAATATAAATCCTTATAAGTCTAATTTCTCTCAATTTGTTCCTGAGTATAGGGTTCATTATATAATCTATCTTTATGTAAGATATTCCAATTCAAACCTAACCCATTTTTTTTAAAATGGAGGTAGAACACTCTATTGAAAGAAAACTCTAATCATATAAAACATGATTTTATGTATATATTTTTGTTAGTTTGTGTCGTATCGCGTGAATTTCCATTAAAGGGATTTGTCTCCATGTTTAGACGCCCTGTGTCTCTGTTCCTTTGGCTGAAAATTTGAGAGCTTTTTGCACAAATGCTGCTATTTTGGTCAATACAGTTCTACTGCATTTTGGTCCCTGGAGAGCTGATCCTTTTGCTTGGCACATCAAATTCTCTGCATATACTCGAAAAGACTTGAATTACGGGGCCCCATTGATATAGATTGGAGGGTTGAGATTTAAGAATTTCTGGCCTTGAATTTCAAACTTTTAGTCCAGTTCAAGTAACTTTCACCATAACCATGTAGCTGTAAAGTTCTTTGCATAAATATACTACACCAGCTAAGTCAAAACAGCAACATCCTCAGAACTCCCAGCTTGAAACAAGAACTAACATGTGGAAATCATTGGAGAATAATTTGTTTCAACATCCAAGCAACTGCTCAGGTTGCAGTAAATGGGAAGGGCCAATTAAACCCCTACTGAAGAGAATTAATTGCTACTCTGGATGACAATTACAGGGAAACTCTAATCCGTATCGAATAAGCCTAGCCCTACCCTGTCAATTGAACAAATTCATTAGCAATGTTAAATTACATTTGTTTTTTATATTACCCCCGGCCTTTCTTTGCCAAATGACCAGTCTTCCGCTTGTGACGACTGAAATCTGACACAAATCTGAATGTCTGGCCACAGCCTTCCTCAGCACATACATAAGGACGAGCACCTGTGTGAACCCTGATATGTTCGGTCCGGGCCCATGCCCACTTGAATGTCATCTTGCATCCCTTCCAAGGGCACTTGAGAGGGCGGTCATCTATATGGACTCGGCGATGCTGCACCAGATATTTGTGCGAGAAAAACTTCTTTCCACACCCCTTGACTGGACAAATGTTTCTTTTGTGCAGTGCAAGCTCCTGTTTCGATACAAAACTCATTCTGCACCCGTCAATGTCACACTGATATTCTGCCTCCTCGTCTTTCATTTTAACATTCTTTCGCCCAGCTGGAGCCTTCACTGCTGTAGCATCCTTCACTTTTTTCTTGATGTTCTGCTTCTCTTTCAGCCTTGTTAACGACTGTTTTGGAGCCTTTGAGAGTCTTTTCCTGAGGCGCATGCGAGGTCCACCTCGCTCCTCTTCAGCATGTGAATCAAACTGTCTAGCATTCATATCACTTTTACCAAACCGAAGCTGAGGAGTTTCTGGCTTTATTTGTCTCTCTTGTTTCATTAATTGTGGGGTCTCTTTTTTTATCATCTTAGGGGCACTCTGTTTCAGTTGCCGAGGAATCCCTTGTTTCATTGAAGATTTCTTCTGCTTGCTTCGAAGAATAATCCTGTCCTGCTGATCAGAACTATTCTCCAGTAAGTCATCTGAAACAGCTTCTTCCCTCTCCACTATATTGGGTTGCTTGCCTCTAGGAGTCTTCCTAAGGTGCCGATGAATATTATTCTGCCACAGATCATCAGAAACTACATCTTCACTCTCAATAGAGTTGGCCTTTTTGCGTTTTGGAATTCTTCTGTGATGCTGATGACCATCATCCTCCTGCAAATCATCTGAAGCTGCATCTTCACTCTCGACAAATTTGGCCATTTTGCTTCTAGGAATTCTTCTGTGCTGCCAGTGAGTACTGTCCTCAAGAGAATCATCTGAAATTGCATCTTCCCTTTCAACAAATTTGGATTGCTTGCTTCTAAGAATCCTTCTATGCTGCTGATGGATATTTTCCTCCAACGAACCATCTGAAAATGCATCTTCCCTCTCAATTAATTTGGCTAGCTTGATCCTAGAAAATCTCGGGAGCTGCTGAAATGCACTTTCATCCAATGAATCATCGGAAACCACATCATCCCTTTTAATGACCTGGGCTCGCTTGCCTCTTGATATCCTCTTGTTGTGCTGTTTAAAGCCATTCTCCAATGAATCATCTGAAATTGCACTTTCCTTTTTGACATATCTCAAAAGTTTGCTCCTAGAAACTCTCCCATGTTGCCAACGAGAACTCTCCTCTGGTGAATCATCTGAATTTGCATCTTCCCTCTCAGTATATTTTGCTAGTGTGCTTCTTGGAGCTCTCCCATGCCACTGATCACTGTTATCGTCCAGTGAGTCATCAGAAGCTACACATCGTCTCTCAGAACATTTGGCTTGGTCGCTTCTATGAACTCTCCTAAGCTGCTTTCGAAACTTGTTCTCCACTGAAGCATAAGAAACTGTATTTTCCCTCTTGATAGATTTGGCTTGCTTGCTTCTACGCATTCTCCTATACTGCTGACGAACATGTTCAGCTAATGGATCATCTGAAACTGCATCATCACTCTCAACAGATTTGGCCCATTTGCGTCTGTAGCTCCCATGCTGCTGATTGCTATCCTCTACTAGATCATATGAAATCTCTCTCTCAATGTCTTCAGTGTTTTTCCTATTGTGAATTCTCATATGCTGCCTATGAGAATTATCCCCCACCGAGTCTTCTGAATCTGCTTCTTCTGCTTCCAGACACTTAACTTTCTTAACAGTCCTGCTCCCTGCTATTATTTTCCTCTTCCTCCCAGATTTTCTACTGGTTTCATTTCTGTGGATGGTTTGTGGTTTTTTCTCAAGCTTTTCATCAGGAGTTGCCAAAGCATGGAAGCTTCTTTCTTGTTCTTGTTCTTGATTTTGATATACAAAATCCCTTTTCACTAGAAAGGGATGAACTTGATTTGACATCCAAACTTTTCCACACCATTTCCCTGCCACAACTTTTTTTGGCTTCCCAGATCTCCTTCCATAAACCTTAAATTTTGGGGGTGAACTAACTGGAGAAGCACGACCAAAGGCATTGTATATAACTGAATTGTATGGCATCTGCTTACTATAAAGAGGAGATCGGCTGAGGTTGGCACTGTAAAAAAGATTGATCCCCAACTTTACAGCCCAGTCCCCATTCCCTGGTATGGCTTCCTCAGTATCCAAAGCTGACTGGATCCTCTCCTCATCCTCTTTGGCAGCATCTCTGAAAGTAATGTCATTCCATAGATGATCAATTCCCAATTCTTCTGACACTGACTTTGCTTCTGCTTCAATCCTGGGATACTCTGTAAATGTTGCACAAAAATCCATGAATTCAAGTAAACAGATAAATAATATGTGACTTCTTGCTACAACTATTGATATAATTTAAAGAGATGAAGGACTTTGGTGGGTAGAGTTGCCATATTAATCAATGTCACACATAGGTTACACATTTACTAAAACTTTCTCCAGCTTAAGTGACATTTTTCACAATTAAAGTGAAGGCTTGTAGAGAGTTGATCTGTGTAATATAGAGGACAATAATGCAATTTTCTTACTGCACCAGTGATAGGGACAAAATAATACTATGAAGCAGCACCTCCCTTTTCATCCATGGTACACTGTTCCTTCTCTTAAAAACACAATCCCCACGATCATGTTCTCTTCAGAAATGGGGATCTTGTTGTGTAGCAACCAGGATGATTGAAAAGGAGGATAGGGCTTCAGGGGGTATGAAGTGCACACAGATGAGAGGAAAATTCTTGCCTTGATAACTTTTTTTGGCATGTGGGAAGTGCTGTATCATAAACTGATTAAAAGCTCCACTTATGATTCTGATCTAGCAAACAATATTTTGTTTATTTTTTCCTAAATTAAGGATTTTGCAGATTCCTTGTCTTGTAAATAAGCTTCTTGTTTTTTACGTATCGCACCTCTTGGTGCTCTTTTTAAATTTTTTTGCTTATAATGGAGATAATAGTTTAGTGTTAATCAAGACCAATTGCAGTGGGTTAAAATGGTATATGAGACTCTAAAGTCTAAACCATTATGAACTGGTACGAAGTATGGGTTCACTTAAAACAGAAAAGCAAAACAAAACAGGTGCACATTTCCCCATTCTAGGGTCACTCTTGCCACTTGAATGTTGCAAACCAGCCTACTGCAAGTGTGCTGGTATGACCACACTCAATTATCTCATAATCTCTACATTTGTACTTTTATCATGCACTACTAAAAATAAAAAATAAAAAAAGCCCAACAACAAGAAGTTCATTAAATTTGATTTTGAAACAACAAACATAAATAAAAAAGAGGGAAGGTAGAAAGAGAAGGTAGTGCTCATTCCATGAATGAAGAACTTCTATGGCCTCAACTACACAAAAATAGAAAAAGAAAGACACACCTGGATGACAAAGAAGGAATATATGTACTCCACCGATTTGACGAAGTTGTTGTTCTATTTCTACAGCATGCTCAAGACAGAACACGTGCAAGCACGAAGAGTCTCTATCAGATCTTTGGGTAAATGGCATATCTGGATTCTCTATTGGTACAGTAGGCCTGTTAAACTTTGTTTTTTCAGTATCATGGACAATTGGGGAACAATTTAAAGACATGTGTGGTATTGAAACCGGATCTCTGTATCTACCATCCAAACCATTTGATTCAATGCAAGCAGGGTTATTGGCTGGGAATCCAAAAGAACATCCAAGAGTATCATCACTTCTATCCTTGAAATTATCTGGCCTATCTCCATGTTCTGGATACATATCAATAGCTTTGAAAGGAACATCACCCCGCTGATCATGTTTTGATGGAGATAGAGGGTGACCACCAGTTTCAGCATCATAGTACTTCTGCTTGTAAGAAGGGCAAGCAGAACTCTGACCCTGATATTTGCTTTCTAATGAACAGTTTGTGAAGTTAGTTTCATCATGGCAAGATAGACCTGCTTCAACCTGATCATCCTCAGAATCAGACGAATTTCCATAATTCAAAGCTAATAGGCCAAGAGCAGAAGACTCCATCTGTTTTGCAGAACTGGAAGCCACTTCAACACTTTGATCTGCCATCTGAATTTGGTAATTAAGAGATTGAACAGGGACATCATATAAACCAGCCACGGTATTCTTTCTCACCCATCCTGTTTTAAAGTAAAAGATATCCATATTGAAAACTGGCATCCATAAGAAGGAAATCCGGAAGCCAGAAACAAAAGCGCAAACAAAGACATACAATATGCAGGTTAAATATAATATGTAGCTGGTTTAAGAATTGTGTTGATATAGAATGAATTTTGGCAGCAGCATATGCAGTTTGATCTAAAATAGGTCCAGCACACCAATATTTCCCCCGAGAAGATTATAATAGCATGCAGCAGATTTTTTATTTTCATTGACTCATCATTGTCTGACTAATCCAAAGATCTTTCATTGTCCATTTCAAGTTGAAAAGAGATAATCCAGGGAAAGTATTGTATAAATAGAACTGCCATCTATTCCAGATAACTTGTGAACATGACCACTTTTTTTCTGAAAAAATCACACAAACATGAAAAGGGACTTTCCATATTAACACACCGCATCTGTTCTGTAATGTATTGGCCCCAAGCATTTTCATATTTATTTCCCTCCAAAAATTAAATATGTTCTTTCCCAGTGATCCCTTTCCTAATCTCTATGAATGTCAACAAATACCATTGCATCAAAAACAGCAATTCTGACTACCAACCGATATAACCACAGAAAAAGATTTGCAAGGGGATTGAGGTATAATTGAATTTGAATCAACCTGCCTAAATCCTTTCTCCTCCTAAGGTCAGGTCTTAGCAGGAGGCTTCAACATTGGTATACTGATGCTAAGGGTTCATATTAGGCAATCCAAACAATGCGTCATCATGCAATTAAACACATGGTTGGGACTTGACTTTGACTACTACATTATCGTGTAATAGAGGCAAGTAACATAAGAGGTAGAGTTTCCATTAAACATACTCATTGAGGAATTCTGCTCAGGAATATTTGCAATCCCACCAGCAACAGTAAAAACATCCCTAGTTACTCCAGAACCAACGACCCAATCATTAAAGAAACTACAATCAGCTGACATGAGGTATCTAGAAGCTGCCTCTTTCGGTTGAATGATGGCAAGACAATCAAAGCTCAAAATTCCACATGTGACGCATGAAAACAGTCTCTGATCTGACAGCTTATCACCATGAATGGGGCTACCTCTTTCAGTACTCATGTTCATACTCTGTGTGCATTCATTTCCGTTTATTGTGGAGAACCTATTCCTTTCACACAAAGAAGCAAACTTCGCTTTCACTGAAAAGAAGCCTTTCACTTGATTAATTTCCTGGTTCTCGTCCATCAAGATGTCATCAGAACCTGAGCTTTTTGAGGATTTCATAAAATCCTTCTGGCTGCTTAATCCAAGGGTGGGGTTATCTCTTAGCTGGGATCCAACTCGTAAGTTTGAACAAACAGAAATGTCTGAAGAACTTCGTGGAAGAAGCACCACTGAAGATCCTTTTCCAAGAATATGAAGCAGGTCATTATTCTGCATCATATTCTTCACAAATTGCTCTTTAACCAGTGTTTCTCCTTCACCCTTTTGCTTATCTTTCAGTCTTGAACTCCGTGGTTTAGCACTGATGTTCACAGGTATTCTGGAAGGTAGAAAATGATAAATATGAGGATTCTCTAATCATAATGAATATTCCATGTGGAATAAACTGTAGCATCCTAACATAGAATGTCAATAGACCAGTTCGCATGCAAGAGAAACTCACCTCGGAATAAAAATACATAATAGAGTTGGATCAACTTAAATTATGAACTACTAAATAATGAGGAGACAATATGAAAATCTTTCTTAAAGTAAAATTCAAGTTAGATTTCCTATGAACTTCCCAGCAGTGTGATGTTGAAGATCTCAAATAAGTTTCAAGAACAGTAGATATAAAATAATGAAATGAATCTATGTTATGGATACAGCACAAAGTTATTCAAAAACTACAGAAAGTCTGAGTTTGAATTAATCCAAATTAAGAAGGCACACTGCCTCCAAATAGTCCACAGGCAAGGTATTGATGAGAATTGTACTGCCAGTACAACAATCAAAAGGGAATGTTGCAGTTGTTCAATCAGGATACCTTGTACAAAATTCAAGAGCAAGATCATAAAGTAACTGGAAATGAGACACCATAGGAGGGTAATTGATTGAAGCTCTTCGAATAGCAGCATCTTTAGCAACTGTCAACCATTCAGGTGTAGCAATATTGGCTGCCTCCCCACAGTTGAATCCTGGATGTCAAAAATAACAGATGAAGCAAGTGCTTGCAAAAATCAACAAAAGTAACAATATAATCACTGTCCCACAGAAAGATACTAAAGTGAAATACAAAGGGAACTTACCATGACTGAACCCTGAATGATAGGCTCTTGGGAAAGTGACCACAAACTCCCCGGCATTTTGAACTAACCTGATTTGGAGCAACCAGAAGCATTACAAATACAGAGATAAAAATCATGCCACATGCAAAACATTAAAGGCTCGATGCAAGTACTATGGTTCGTTCTTTAGGCAGTGAAGAGAAAAGTTGAGATGAAATCCCAGGTCCCTAAAAGATCAGAGATTCTCTTTCCCAGCACTTCAACTCAATTGTCAATCATACTGGACTACTAAACAATCAATTACATTTAACAAAGTCTAAGAAATAGCATCATAAATTTAAAGTTTATATGTAAATGGGTGACCCATATAATGAAATTTTAGTAAGTTATTAGAAAGCTAAAGGAGCGGAACGGGGCAAGGATTCAGAGGGTACCTGCAGCATGGTACACCTGCACTGATAAATACTTCAGGTGACATTACTGTCGTCTTCTCACCGAGAACAGCAAATGTAACTGATAGGAGGGTGAAAATGAAGCTCAGTACTAATGAATCCTCAAAAATAAAGACACTCAGTACTAATGAATC
>Ga0307517_10004161_pt1 | contig 22313 bp, 19 predicted proteins | sample 23_EM_MG_FD_194515 | JGI IMG/M metagenome (GOLD analysis project Ga0307517, IMG submission 194515) | Populus trichocarpa ectomycorrhiza microbial communities from riparian zone in the Pacific Northwest, United States - 23_EM | ecosystem: Host-associated > Plants > Roots > Unclassified | place... | reverse complement strand
TAGGCTTTCGTAGGCCGATCGAATTCGGCCTATATGGGCCTAGGCTGTCTTCCGGAGCGGCCTGCCTTAGCCCGGCCCACGGCCTATAGGCCGGCCTACCATCGGCCTGGCCCGTTGGGAACACTGGTATTGGGGAGTGCATGCAAAAAAGGACCTTTCAGATTGCGCGAAACTGCTTGCATTGAAGCTATTTGACAACTACAATAACCATATATCCAGTAAAATTCTCTTGGAAGCACAGACAGGATATTCGTGCACCATTGGTCCCGACAAACCTCAGTTTAGTGGCCTACATTGTGCATCTCTCTTCGGGATTGTCGAGATTGTAACCGGATTGATAGGGATGGAAAGTTGTGATATCAACCAAAGAGACTGCTTGGATAATACCCCTCTCATGTGGGCTGTTCGTGGTGGGCACGAGCGAGTTGCTAAAATTCTACTCAAACAGGGTGATGCCGGTGCAGGCAAACAGGGTCTGGACGGCCTAACACCACTCTGGTGGGGTGCTTTTAATGGGCAAGAGGGAATGACGAATATACTTCTCGAACAAGCCGAGGTCAACCCTGACACGCCAGATAACAAAGGCCGAACGCCACTCCGATGTGCCGCTTTCAATGGGCACGAGGGAGTGGTGAAAATTCTTCTCGAGCGGGACGAGGTCAGCCCCGACAAGCCAGATCACGAAGGCCAAACACCACTCTTGGGTGCTGCTTTCAAGGGGCACGAGGGAGTAGTTAAAATGCTGCTCGAACGGGAAGAGGTTAACCCCAACATACCGGATAACAAAGGCCAAACACCACTCTTGGGTGCTGCATGGAATGGGCACGAGGGGGTGGTGAAAATGCTTCTCGAGCGAGACGAGGTCAACCCTGATAGCCCACATAACGACGGCCGGACACCACTCTATGCTGCCGCTTGGAATGGGCACGATGGAGTAGTTAAAATGCTTCTGGAACGAGACGAGGTCAGCTCGGATAACCCGGATAACAAAGGACGAACACCACTCCAGTGTGCCGCTTGGAATGGGCACGGAGGCGTGGCAAAAATGCTTCTCGAACGGGACGATGTCAGCCCCGACAAGCCAGATAACGAGGGACAAACGCCACTCTATGCTGCTGCTTGGAATGGACACGAGGGAGTCGTAAAAATGCTTCTCGAACGAGACGTGGTTATCCCTGATAGCCCACATTACGACGGCCGAACACCGCTCTATGCTGCTGCGTGGAACGGACACGAGGGAGTCGTGAAAATGCTTCTCGGACGGGACGAGGTCAATCCCGATATGCCAGATAACAAAGGCCAAACACCACTCCTAGGTGCGTCTTGGAATGGACACGAGGGAGCAGTTAAAATGCTTCTCGAACGAGACGAGGTCAACCCCGACAACCCAGACAACGATGGCCGAACACCACTCTATGCTGCTACTTGGAATGGGCACGAAGGTGTAGCCAAAATGCTTCTTGAACGGGATGATGTCGGCCCCGAAAAGTCAGATAACGAAGGTGGGACGCCACTCCATGCTGCTGCTTGGAATGGACATGAGGGGATAGTGAAGATGCTTCTCGAACGTGACGAGGTCAGGCCCGAAAAGCCAGATAGCGAAGGTGGAACACCACTCCATACTGCTGCTTGGAATGGACATGAAGGGGTAGTTAAAATGCTTCTCGGGCGGGGCGAGGTCAACCACGAAGAGACAGATAACGTTGGCCGAACATCGCTCCATGCTGCTGCTTGGAATGGGCACCAAGGAGTCGCGAAAATGCTTCTTGAACGAGACGAGGTCAAACCCGATAGGCCAGATAACAACGGCCAAACACCACTCTGGTGTGCTGCTTTCAATGGGCACGAGGGTGTTGTGAAAATACTTCTCCAACAGAACGAGGTCAGTCCCGATAAGCCACAGAATGACGGCCGAACGCCACTCTATGGTGCTACTAGTAATGGACACGAGGGAGTTGCGAAATTGCTGCTCGAACGGGACGAGGTCAACCCTGACAAGCAGGATAACAACGGTCGAACATCACTCTGGAGTGCTGCTTACAATGGGCACGAGGGAGTGGTGAAAATACTTCTTGAACGGGATGAGGTCAACCCCGACGAGCCAGATAACAAAGGCCAGACACCACTCTTGGGTGCTGCTTGGAATGGGTACGAGGGCGTGGCCAAAATGCTCCTCGAGCGGGGTGAGGTCAGCCCCGACAAGTCAGATAACGAAGGCCAAACACCGCTCTTGGGCGCTGCTCGGAATGGACACGAGGGAGTAGTTGACATGCTTCTCGAACGAAACGAGGTCGACCCCGACAACCCACATAACGATGGCCGAACAGCGCTCCTATTTGCTACCTCCAGTGGACACGATGGAGTAGTGAAAATGCTACTCGAACGGGATGAGGTCAACCCCGACAGACCGGATTGCAATGGCTAGGGACCCCTCTTGTATGCCGCGGCGAAAGGACACGTGGAAGTGGTTAGGATGCTTCTCGAATTAGACGAGGTCAACCCCGACAAGCCTGATAATGACGGCCGAACACCCCTCCGGTGTGCTGCTTTGAATGGACGCGATGGAGTGGTGAGAATGCTTCTCGCACGGCGCGAGGTCAATCCCGACAAGGCAGATGTCAACGGCCGAACACCACTATTGTGCGCCGCTTGGAATGGGCACGAGGAAGTGGTGAAAATGCTTCTCGAACGGGACGAGGTCAACCCCGACAGACCTGATAGCGACGGCAGAACGCCACTATCGTATGCTGCTGGGAATGGGTACGCGGGAGTGGCTAAAATTTTACTCGCAAGTGGAGTCGACCCCGGTAAACAAGACGAGTTTGGCCAAACACCACTCCGCATGGCTACTCGACATGGCCACACAGCGGTGGTGGCGCTTCTACGGCCCGGGGGCCCTCCGTTTTGACAAAATTTCCATCATATTCACTCCGATTCTTATTTTCTTGTTGTACATGTTCGATTTCTTATTCAGCATTTAGCTTTAATGATATGTAGATACGCGCTTGCACCGACGCGCGGATATGCGCATATGCAGATGCGGTGACATCGCTCGGAGATATGCCGTTATAGGGCTTTGTGGGGTGCTCCAATTGGGTATATACTTTGCTATGGGTTATTGTTCTCACATCCAATGCCTAGCGGCATAGGGTACTGGTTTTTGGTTTCGCTAGTATCCATTGCCATTGTAACACACTAGCAGAGCATAGGTTTAGGGATCATGGTGGATCACTGGATATCAGGATGGTTCTCGATTGTTTGAGATTGCCGGGGATCGGGATTTTTCGGTTTAAGACGTTTCTTTAGAATTCGTTCGGTTTCGAGAGTTTTTCAGTGTTGTTGCATGCAGGGATATATCTCCTGGTCTATCCTTAGCCGGCAGAGGGGGCAATCGAGTAACCCATCATTCTTCCTCATTTTTCTGCGCTTAGAGCCTATTGTGATCGCACCTTCGTTTCCTTCTTTTAACCTTTCTATAGACTCTACAGTAAATCTTTGTATATTTGTTGCGCAGTTTTCATTTTTCATTTTTCATTGGTTTCGTTTTTCCCGCTACCACCCTAGAGAGTAGACCTAATTGTTATTCTAATAATAGTTATCAAAGGCACGGCCCCCATAAGTGCGGAACCTATTATTGTCCAAGGTTGCCGGGGGTCTCTTTCAATTATAACATCTACTGGTATCGCATCACGAACTATGCTGTAATTCTTTCAGTAGGCGATATGTGTGTTAATTGGCAGATTCGCTCATAAGGCTTAATATATTTGTATAACACTACATTAACTTATGTTAAGCTGGTCGATACCGCTGCGGACACTCTAAGGTTTTATTGCATGGGTGTGAGCGATTTGTATTGAAGCGCAGGATTGGGTGATACTTAAAGTCTACAGTGTTTCCAGCCGTCCAGTCAGTCCGTCTTCGGGGTAGGACGGGACATACTACGACTCATAGTCCCTCTTTTTAGAGGTGCTAGGACCGACTGCGCCCCGGAAGGTGAGGAGGGACTGTAGGAGACTGCAGTCCTAGCGCTTGGACCTCCGGTTCTAGCCCAAGTTAAAATCGTACACCTCCTACCCAATCATTATCGCATCATGAGACATCATTCTTGCCGTCCCCGGCCGTCCCCCACCGTTCCTCACTATTCCCGGCCGTCCTTTACAGTGCCCGGGCGTCGCCTGCTACCGCCGGGATATACAAAAGCAGGGTATTCGTGATGTTGGCAGTAAGTTAGAGAGATTTCCGGAGGGTCTATCGGGTTTCACAGGAAACCCTGATTTTCTTTTACGGCCCCCAGGAAATTGAATAGCCGACTGGCTCCATCATCCATCATCCACAATATCCTAAGCAGCCAAAAAAAACACAAAATGTCGCAACCACTCAGCCATAATATCGGCTCTTTGAACACCATTGACCTCATGAACCTTACTGTCGCTGATGAGCGACCTGGTATCCTAGCCTGGCTATTCCTACTGGTAGCACTAGCCTGGGGCAAAAAGTAATCGAAACATCGCTTGTTTGACCAGTTTGAAAGATGAGATCTTAGGGAGGAGCCAATTAGGATTCATGTTAATGTGCAGAAAAAAGTGAACGGAAAGACATATTTTCCTTCTGATCGCTTACCTTGACACCCTGGGACCAGGCGGCCGGAAGATCTTTCCCTCTTTGAGCTTCATCACGGGCTAGGCGGCGATTCTGGGAGTTAGGTGATATGAGCGATCGTGGGTTGATTTGTTCAGAGACTAAACTCGGGAATGAGCTTAACCTCTGCAGACCACGCGATACGGTAGCGATAGCCCGGCATATAGAGCCACATGCAAATTTAGGCAATGTGATTGACCGAACCTAGTCCCAATTTAAATAGTGGCTGTCATTTGGGTGGATGGCTCGCTATGCAGGGCGCTCGCTATGGCATGGAAGACTTTACCCTATGGACTTGCGAGACATGCAGACCGGGATCAGGGAGCAATAGTTTAGACTGTCAACGGACTGGAGAAAATTTGGCACAGCGGACAACAGGAGGAGGGTCCCCTGTATAGTGCGGTATTTAGATAGTGGGATTGTTCGTGGACAAAATTAACCGCGGATCAACAATCGATGGCAACATACCCCTACTCATCACGCAGCGCTTTCAACCCCACTTAAACTTTCTCTATCTCAAATATGGACTTCTGTGTACCGTATTCTACCTTATACTTATATCCTTGATTTTTTTCCTTTGCCTTTAGTGATGGTGGGGTTGGTGGGGGAGTTGTTGTCATTGCTCAAGTTTTTCCCTCTTGGTTGATCCACGGTTAATTTTATCCACGAACAAGACAGCCGGGCAAGGTTTGACTTTCTTTTGGCTTAGATGCTTTGCTCTTCTCAGAGTTCATCTTGGATGAAGGTTAGCGAATTAGCTTAGGAAAGTTTAATCGATTGTGAGTTGTGTAGTTTCTTTCCAGACGGGATTTGTTGATAGTGACAATTGTTGTCTCATAAGTTACCTCTTGCGCTTCTGAGAGTAGACAATCTAGACTGTGCTTCTTCGTTTCGGTACTCGAGTACAGTACTTGGTTGCGGGGTACAAGTGCTACCGTTATTTTGAGACCCCCCAGCACATCAAGGGTTCAGCTGCGATTCTTGAAGTTGGTATGCATGATCAGAGACGTTCAGCCCCGGGGCTGAAGATCGGGTACGCAGGTTTTTCGAATCGAAAAACTTTAGTGTGCGTAACACCTTTTCGCAAACAAAATTGACAGACAAACTAGAAACTTGGCACTCGAAGAGCCCTCGTTCAACCCCGGGGCTGAATGGCTCTACTAATACATATTATGGGTAGATTCAGTCATAAGACTCTGGGCTCAATGCACTTGCCGATGTCAGGCTGGCCAAGATCACAGTCGGAGCTCGTGTGGTACCGGTATTTCTCTCAAGTGCAAGAATTGTGTGAAGCCGCAGGAGGGGGTGGTGCGTAAATCCGTGGGCGATTTTGTGCTACAATACGAATGCAGTAGACAAAAGCGGAGTATCATGTAGTTGTCAATGAATTCAGGGGGTCAATCGGAGAGCCCCCATCTGGTTCAACAAGGAACCCCGCATTTCTTATGGGTATTCGCTCCTAACTATAGTTAAATAAAAGATATTGTATCTTGTGTCCCTAGGAATTTATTGTTATGAGATCTGGATGGGAGAAGTACGGGGTGGAAAGATGAAGAAGTACAAAGAAGCCAAGGAGGAAACGTGTAACTTATAGCTTGATCGGAGGTGGGCCTTTTCTTATCCGTATATCTATGGCAGAGCAGATGGTTTAAATACAAAGAACCCCACCACATATCTTCTTTTGCGGGAATCCTTCTGTGGACAATATCGCTCCCCAACTCGCATTCTGTTCCGACCCATTCCTCGCTTTCCTCTCCCCGTATTTCCGGCCACCTCTGCGAATCCTTCGACTAGTATACAAACCAGGTATACTCGCCCCTCCACCGAGATTGATAATGACTGACAGAGGAACTGGTAACTAACAACTAAGAAATATAAGAAAAGGTACGAACACACAATATTGTTGACCACGCAGTGATCACCGGTGATTTCCAACAGAATTGCTATAGTCAACCGATTCCATCCATCATCGGCTCCTACAATATCTTAAGCAGAAAAAAACACAAAATGTCGCAATCGTTCAACAATAATTACGGCTCCAATAATAATTATGGCTCCTTCAACACGACCTACATCAATCCTACCGTTACCGATGACAGATCGAATATTCTAGCGTGGCTATCCCCACTAGATCCTAAGATACGCCACCAGGACGTCCGGGAGCGTAGAGTCGAAAATATAGGGGAATGGGTTTTACAAACAGAGGAGTTTAAGAGCTGGTATGCCGGTGCCGGTAGTGGGAGAGCTGAATCCGATAAGCCAGTTTTATTTTGCTATGGAGGTCCGGGTGTTGGCAAAACATACATTAGGTGACATGAATGAACCTCGGGTGGTGAAAGAAAAGGGCAAGTGCTGACAAGTGGTTGGGTAGCTCCGTGGTAGTAGACTATTTGTCCAGTCAGGCTAGAGGTCAAAACGCCACTGTTGCATGTTTTTATTTCGACTTCGCCTCACAAAGCAAGCAGTCGCCGACCAGGTTTCTGGGCTCCCTGTTAAAACAGATGGTATTTGGACTAGAGGAGATTCCGGAGGAGATATTGAAAGCATATCAAGACCGAAAAAATGCGGTTGGTGGGCAGGGACTGCAAATTTCGGATATTTTGAACATGCTGCAGACTACTTCCGCTGGAAAGCGCGCGTTCGTATGCATTGACGCTCTCGATGAATGTGCAACAGAACACATAGCCAAGATTCTCGATTCGTTGGGCCAACTCCTCCATCGGTCTCCGGGCACTCGGATATTTATGACTGGAAGGCCCCACATTTTACCTGAAATTAGAGCGCGGCTTGGTGAAAGAGTGACAACTATATCCATAGGTCCCAAGAGGGATGATATCATCACATATCTCAATAGTAGGCTCGCCACGGACACAACCTCAGATGCGATGGACAGTTCTCTGGAGGCGGACATCCTGGAGAAAATTCCTAGCGATATTTCGGAAATGTATGTAGGAGCAACGCAACAACACCCCAGAACTCATCCCAAGCAACCCACTAACAGATACATATCTAGATTCCTGTTGGTCTCGCTGAATGTCGATGCGATCCTACAAGAAGCCACAACCCGTCGCAGACGACAAAAGCTAAACGCAATTACAGGTGGCTTGGGGTTGGAGGGTGCTTATGGTGAAACGCTGTCTCGGATAAAGAGACAGGGGGAGGGCAGAGCGAGGCTTGGGATGGCCGCTTTGATGTGGATCTCGCATTCGGAGCGGCCCTTGAAGACTGATGAATTGTGTCACGCCCTGGCGGTCGAAATAGGGTCACCAAATCTCCATCCCGACGATGTTCCATCAATAGGAACATTGCTCACCTGTTGTCAAGGACTTATCACTGTAGTCAAGGAGGCTTCCACGGTTCGCTTAATCCATTTTACTCTTAAAGAGTACCTCCTGGCTCATCCCGATAATTTTGGCAAAGTTCACTCTACGATGGCTGAGACATGCTTAAGTTATCTGAATTCGCAACAGGTCAGAGCTCTTTCCACAGGGACCTCCCCCGACCTTCAAGGCCAACCGTTTCTTGAATATTCTTCCCTCTACTGGGGAGTGCACGCAAGAAGGGACCTTTCAGATTGCGCGAGGCTACTTGCATTGAAGCTGTTTGACGACTATAATCGCCACATATCCACCAAAGTCCTCTTAGAATCCCAGGAAGACACTACCTATGAGATCGATTTTAATAAACCCTACCTATTTAGTGGCCTACATTGCGCATCTCTCTTTGGGATTGTTGAGATTGTAACTAGTTTGATAGAAGTGGAGGGTGGTGATATAAACCGTAGGGACTGTGTGGAAAATACACCTCTCGCTTGGGCGGCTCTCAATGGACACGAGCGAGTGGTTGAAATCCTTCTAAGACAGGGCGATATTAGCCCTGACGAACCGGGGGAGGACGGCCAAACACCACTCTTCCTTGCCGCTTGGGGTGGGAACGAGGGAGTGGTGAAAATACTTCTCGAACGGGACGAGGTCAAACCAGATAAGCTAGATAACTACGGCCGAACACCGCTCTGGTATGCTGCTCGGGGTGGGCACGAGGGAGTGGTGAAAATACTTCTTGAACGGGACGAGGTCAAGCTCGATGAGCAAGATACCTACGGGCGAACACCGTTCATGAGTGCTGCGTATAACGGACATGCGGGAGTGGTGAAAATGCTTCTCCAACGGGACGAGGTCAACCCCGATCTGTTGGATAACAAAGGCGAATCCCCGCTGTTGAATGCTGCTTGGAGTGGACACGAGGGAGTGGTGAAAATGCTTCTCGAACGGGACGATGTCAAGCCCGATAAGCCAGATAGCGATGGCGAAACACCGCTCTGGTGCGCTGCTGAGAATGGGCACGAGGGAGTGGTGAAACTACTTCTCCAGCGGGACGGGGTCGACCCCGATAAGCCAGATAACGACGGCCGAACACCACTCTGGCGTGCTGGTAAGAATGGGCACAAGGGAGTGGTGGAAATACTTCTCCAACGAGCCGAGGTCAACCCTGATCAGTCGGATAACAATGGCCGAACACCTCTCTTCAGTGCTGCCGAGAATGGGCAAGAGGTAGTGGTAAAAATACTTCTCCAACGGGGCGAAGTTAAACTCGATAAGTCAAATAATGACGGCCAAACACCGCTCTGGTGTGCTGCTGAGAATGGGCACGAGGGAGTGGTGAAAATGCTTCTTGAACGGGACGAGGTTGACCCCGATAAGCCAGATAACAACGGCCAATCCCCGCTCTGGTGTGCTTCTCAGGGTGGATACGAGGGAGTTGTGAAAATACTTCTCAAACGGGACGAGGTCAACCCGGATAAGCTAGATAACGAGGGGCGAACACCACTCTGGTGTGCTGCTAAGTATGGGCACGAGGGCGTTGTGAAAATACTTCTCCAACGGGACGAGGTCAGCCCCGATAAGCTTGATACCGACGGGCGAACACCACTCTGGTGCGCTGCTAAGAATGGGCACGAGGGAGTGGTCAAAATACTTCTCCAACGGGATGAGGTCAACCCCGATCAATTAGATAACGGAGGCGAAACACCGCTCTTGAATGCCGCTTGGGGTGGGCATGAGGGAGTGGTGAAAATACTTCTCCAACGGGACGAAGTCAAACCTGATCATTCAGAGAACGATGGCGTAACACCGCTCTTAAGTGCGGCATACAATGGGCACGCGGGAGTAGTGAAAATACTTCTCGAACGGGCCGAAGTCAAGCCCGATGAGCCAGGTAGCGATGGCGAAACACCGCTCTTGTGCGCTGCTGGGAATGGGCACGAGGGAGTGGTGAAAATACTTCTCCAACGGGACGAGGTTAACCCCGATCAGTTAGGTAACGAGGGCCGAACACCACTCTGGTGTGCTGCTTATAACGGGCACAAGGGCGTGGTGAAAATTCTTTTAGAGCGGCGCGATGTCAACCCCAACAAACCTGATATCGACAGTCAAACGCCACTCTGGTGTGCTGCTTGCAATGGACACGCGGGAGTGGTAAAAACCCTTCTTGAATTGGCCGATGTCAACCCCGATGAGCCAGATAACACCGGGCAAACACCGCTCTCCTGTGCCGCTTCGGATGGGCACGCGGAGGTGGTCAAAATCCTACTCGAAAGGGACGAGGTTCACCCCATTACGCCGGACAACGGCGGCCGAACACCGCTCCGGCATGCAGCCAGCAATGGACACGAGGGAGTGGTGAAAATTCTTCTCGAACACGATGTGGCCCACCCCAACGACCCACAAAATGACGGCCGTGCACCACTTTGGGCTGCCGCTTGGAAAGGACACCTAGGAGTGGTGAAAATGCTACTTGAACAGAAAGATGCCGGCCCAGCTCAGCCTCATTAGGACGGCCGGGCGCCACTCTGGTATGTTTCCGAGAATGGGCCCCCAGGAGTCAGTGTTGCAAAAAAGGCCTTTGATAATCGAACCCGGGGGGTTAGAAGGGGAGGGGTTTGAATCGGGGCCCCCGAAAATAGGGATTGAAGGGGGGGCTCTTTAATTCCTTAGTAAGCAAAAATAACAGGAACTCCGATGCGAATTTCTACCTTTAGTCCAGATATGTGAGTATTTATTGCTCAGAAGCCGGGGAAACTGAGTACTCGAGCACCAGTGCTCGTTTATTTGCCTCTTCTGCTCTATTTTGTTCTCTTTTCTTATCATTTCATTTGTCTCTTTGCTTCCAACTGCCTTCAAATATCATTGTTTACCAATTTGTTAGAAGGGGTTCCATCTTATAACCCCCCGGTTCGAAAAAGCGCGTTCCTCGCCTTCGATCATTTTTTGATCGAACCCCCCCCTTGATTGCAACCATGCCGGGAGTCGTCAAAATACTTCTCGAAAGGGACGACCCCAGCAAACCAGATGAGAACGGCCAAACACCACTCTGACTGGCTACTCGGCAAGGCCACGCACCGGTGGTGGTGGCGTTTCTGCTGTCCGGGGTTCCCCTGTGTGGCTCAAAATTTTCATCATATTCCCTTCTCTGGTTATTTTCTTGTTAGATACTCACTTGGTTCATTTTTTCATTTTTCGTTTTCAATTTCATTTTTCCTCTTCCTTCAGAGTGTAGACCTGAGTGTTGTCCAGATAATATAGAGGGCCGTTTGGATAATATATGTTGGACGGATGTGCTTGGCTTCATTGCGGAAGTGTGAAGGATCCTTCGGGTGACATGGAAATGGTACCGAAACGGGAGATTATTCAACAATAGATTTTACAGATATGTTTTCCTTTTGTTATCACGGGAATGTCGGAGGAATAAAGGAAGATGGGGAAATACCAAGATAGGTGCGGCGATCGACTGAAGGATCAGGATGTGTTATCTGTGTTTTAAATATACACCTACCTTTACTGTTTCTTAAGTTTTAGTGGGAGCGAACGAGCAGAACATATCAAGCGCAAGTCTTCGAAGTTACATTTCATATCCTTCGTACAAAGTGCCAGTGCCTAAGTTCCACGTGAATTCGCTTGTTATATCGTCTACCAGTGTTACCCTTATTTCTCGCGTTGACATAGTGGGAGGTGAGGAGGGGGTGCTGACCCTTTGTCGGAGCGATTCTGATATTAGCAGAAAATCCTCCGTGGATTGGGATGGATGTTCGGTGAAGTACATAATCTAATACCTATCTTTCCGCAAAAACTTTACGAACACAAATGGACTGTACCGAACGACCCAAACCGTTATTGTAGGAAGGGTTACTCTAAATTTCACAACCACGCTGCTTAACACTCTAATAGCACCAGGCCGCGCTTGGGGGTTCTGGTACCGATATATATATTAAAGGGCACGACTACTATCCGTGCGTAGAACCTGTTATTGTCCAAGGCTACCGGGGGGGCTCCCTCTGCCATCTACCGGCATCCCAGCACAAAATATGCCGGAATTCTTTCAGTTAGGCGATATGTGTGTTTATCGGTAGATTCGCTCAAAAAGCTTATTGTACTAGTATGACACCACGTTATGTTGGGCTAGCCGATTCTGCTGCGGCGCCCTAGGGTGTTGTTGCGTCGAAGTGGGAGATCTGTGTTGCAGCGCGGGAGGGGTGACACTTGGGTAAATATGGGGCCCCTTGCTGCCGATACAGTATGCAAAATCAATGTATCCGTAATGTGGGCAGTAAGTTTGGGAGGTTAATCGGAGTGTCCATCAGGTTCCACAGGAAATCTCGCTTTTTTCTAGCCACGCAGAAACTTAAATAGCCGACTAACTCCATCGTCCATCATCTACCATATCACCAGCACCAAAAAAAAAATTAAAAAAAATGTCACAACTATTCAATAGTAATATCCGCACTTTGAGTACCACCAACATTATGAATCCTCATGTCGCCGATGAGCGACCCGGCACCCCCGCTCGGCTGCTCACCACAAGATGCCAAGCTACGTCATCAGGACATTCAGGACCGCAGAGTGGAAAATGAAGCTGGATGGCTTTTACGGGCTGAGGAATTTAGGAGCTGGTACGCTGGTAGTGGGGGAGGTGAATCCCATAGTGCAGTTTTGTTTTGCTATGGGGGCACGGGTGTTGGGAATTTTTTTATCTAGTAAGAAGAATGAACCCTAATGGGTAGAAAAATGGCGGGCCGAGAAGCTCTCTAGTGATAAAAAACTTGTGCGACCAGGGTGGAGGAGGTAATGCCACCGTCGCATATTTTTATTTGGACTTCGCCGCCGGGGGAGGGCAGTCCCCTGTAAGGATATTGAGTAGCCTGCTGAAACAATTGGTTTTGGACCGGAGGAGATATCGAGGGCATGCAGAGACCGAAAGATTGCTAGTGAGGGGCATGCACCGCAAATTCTCACTATTTCAAAAATGCTACCGTAAAAACTGGAATAATTGGACTTCGCGCTAGTATGTTGACTTAAGGTATGTCTCGCCAAGGTTCATACATTTGTTTAAATTTTCCCTCTTTCTACGAATCACCGCAGTCATATCAAGAGCTAGCCTTGAGACTCAGCGAAGTGAACCCCAGTTTTCAGTGTTGAGACACTCATTTCCTTTTAAATTAGGGACTTTCCGTGCGCCCAACCTTATGTCAACATACTAGCGTGAGGTCCAATTATTCTGGTTTTTACGGTACACAATCCCTGTTCCAATGGGCGCGTTCATATGCATCAATGGTTTAGACGAATGCGCGGCAGAACACTGTGGTGGGCCGCCGGACCGGGTAAATGAACCCGTTGAATAGCCCCTGGCACCCGAACATCCGGGCGGGAAAACCGCGCATCCTGCCTAAGATCAAAAAGCGTAGGGAGGGTGATGAGTGTATCCATAAGTTCCAAGAGGAGTGATATTATTAGATATTATTTTCATAGCAGGTTAGCCGCGGACACAACTCTGGATGCGATGGACAGCACTCTGGAGAAAATTCCTAGCGATATTTCGGAAATGTGCATCACTTTCTGCTGCTTGTCTGGTGCAAATCGCTTACTGCCTGTTGGGCAAAAATCGAGGGGGGTAATAGTTCTGTTTTATGGACATCTTCTACCTGTAGAAACGGTTGTTTCGGAACCTTAGAACGGAAGGGAAACGGTCATTTATATTGGGTAACAGAATAGAACCGTTGTATCCAAACAGGCTCTTAGGCATAGATTAGGACCAGATAGTTAGCAGGAGTTTAGTGTAGGGGTGAAGAGGGAATGCTGACCTATAGTCAGAGAGCTTGTGGCGTTGGCAGGAGGCGCTCCAGAGATTGGGATGGATACCCCGTTGGCGAGGGCCCCGTTGGAGCGATCGAGATGGAGAAACTATTTTCCAGGCTCACTTCGGCTATCCGGTTAGCTGTCTCAGGCCTACCGGTGTGCCCTGAGGTGTTTGATAGGGTAGTGAGAGCAGTCATGTCGCTCGATCGGGCTCACGGAAAAACTCTGTTTAGTAGTTAGCTTGGGGCACACACTTTAGCACATAAGCCGCCTCTCATGTAGACTAGCCTAACAACGAACAACCACACCGATTTTCCACTTTTTTGAAAAATTGGCCACGTAACCTCCTTGTGATCCGTCACATTCTGGTTTTCAGCGAGTTGCGTTCCTTGATTCTTATCGTCCCCTTTCTCGCGATAGCTTCAAGTCTTTAACTTCAAGTACTCCGCTGGGCTCTGCTTGATTTTAATTCTTTCCTCTCGAATACCTTCGGTTGGAATCTCGAGGTTCCTCATCTTTCCCCTCTGCTTTCTTCTTCCTTCGGTCGGCTTGCCCTCTGCTTCTTCCTTCCTTTCGGGGTTAACGCACCTGCTTCTTCCCCCTTTGGGTCAGTGCTGGCGGTTTCCTCCCTTCGGTGCGGTCGAAAGGTCGGTGGTTTTTCCCATCGGTCGGTTAGTCGTTACGGTCGGTCTTCTGTCGGTCAGGTTGATCGTCATGGTTAAGCGAGGTTCCTCAACCTTTTCTGCCGCCGCGGTCGCAAGATCGGGTCTGGCTCTTAGTCGGACGGTCGAGAAAACTTTGGCTCTCGAAGCTGAGGTTTCCCGCCTCCGCCATCACATTTCCGTCCTCTCCCGTCGGCTACATTTGTCGGCTTTGGAGAGTGAGTCCCTCCGCCGTGAGCTCGATGCTCTTCGCTCGGTCGCTCCCCTCTCTCGTGAGGGTGACGGTGCTGAAGCCTCTTCTCCTCTTCATGAGGGGGTGGCTGATGAAGTGGCGGTGCTCGCCCCGGTGGCTGAGCCTGCTGCGCCTACGGTGGCGTCCCTCGGGGCGCATGTGGAGGCGTTGACGGTGACTACTGTGGCTTCCGCTGTCATGGCGCAGGAGCCTGAGCCCGCTGTGGCTGAGCCAGTGTTACCGGTGGTGGTACAGGTTGAACAGTCGCCGTCGGCTGATGGGACCGTTGCCGAACGTCGCCCGCGTCGTGTGCGTTGGGTGGACGATGAGGCTGGCGTGGCTTCTCGGAAGGCTCGGGTGCTTGAGGTTGTTTCCTCGTCGCCTCCTCCGTTTCCCGCTGGTCATACCAGTTCTCCGGTGGCTTCGGCTGCTGGGGGGGAAGGATCCGAACGTCATGCTCGTGATCCTGGTTTTATTACCGTCGGCCGTGGTCGGAGTCGGAAGGGGCGTGGTGGGCGCCATTAAGATTGTGTTGTGTTTCTTTTGTCGTGTTTGCGTGACCGGTTTGCCGGAATGTTGGCTTGGTTGTGGCTATGACCTTGCTTGCGGTAGTGTTTGGAGGATGGCTATGGGAGGTGGATTTACTTTGTTCGTACCCTAGTTGGGTGGTTTATTTTGTGATTCCCGTGTGCTGGCCGGATACTCGGACTTCGGTCTACGAATCGCGCGGGTGGTACTTTTCCAGATGTACTGCGGGCTAGGCGGGGTTGGGACTGGCGTACTCCTTGGAACGTACTGCTGTATGGTTGTGCAAGCCCGGATAGGTAGTCGCTCCATTAGCTAGTTTAGTTATAAATAAATATATTGAAACCACACCGAGGAAAACAGCCAATCAACAACCTTTCCTTTCCTTCGTTCCAGGTTCACTCTTTACTTCTTTTGTCTTTAGCCTATCAGTCAGGTTAGTAGGTTCTTCTGCCGAGTTGTATTTGCTCAGCAAATCGCGGATCACAGAGGGATTGACTATACCCAAGCCGGCGGGCGCATTTCAGTCTTCTCACATATCCCGCTCTCAGCTTCATGCCCAGTGGTTGACCAGAGACAATTGTCTTGCGTGAGGAGAGTGTAGTGTGTCTAAAAGCTTGACGACTTGGTTCTTTCTTCCTCCCTGCGCTTTTCTCCTTTGGTTGGATATCACTTTTAGGCTTGACACTTCATCTCTCTTGTGCTTACTTTCATCGGAGATTTACTCTTTCCATATCAACGACGTTACACCACACCTCTCCGGGGTCAATTCAACTCTCTCTACTGTTCGGTTTATCAAGAGGTCACAGATACGCACGGGAGGGTGATTTCGGCACGCGCGACGCACCATCCAAACTAAACGGGTCCTGCGAAATCAGCCCAACACCGGTATTGGTGGCGCCATCTCACAGATCCTGGACCGAATGCAACGGAGCCTTAGCTACTTGTCCCAGGCAAGAAGTACCCGCAAACAGGCGGGGTCTATTTTGTATGAGCGCTCAGACGCGCACAGATGTTTTGCCATATATTTTTTTAATCCTTGTTTGCGGGTACTTGTTGCCTGGGACAAGTAGATGCAGCAGGAGATCGCTGCAATCAACACTGAGTACGGTAGGGTGCGCTTACTCCAAATTTATAGACCGTGCAAGTAATACTACCGGTATAGTTGCGCGGATTCCGGAATCTTCGTCTAGGCGGGTTGTAGAAATATCGGTGATCTTTTATAAGCGCTAAGAAGGATGTTTTGGTATTGCTAATTTAGGTTAACTTAGTAATAATGGCTATTTTGAATGAAGGTATTCCCCTTCTGCCTATCATAGCTGACGGCAGTGGATCTTACCTCCTTCTTTGTTCACTTTTTCCTCAAGAGGTCTGTTCTCGCCATGTTTGGTTTCAACTTTGATTCTCCACCAAAAGATAAAGTGTATATAACACATCAGATCATAGGATCATACTCTCAATGGACAGCACGGTATCTCCGACAAAATTCGTGACCCTCCCCACATTTTACCTTAACAATGGGCATTTTCACCTCATAAAATCACAACCTGTGTTCATGCAAAAAAATGTTAGATTCCTCAAAGTCTCTAGACCCATCAAGATATTGTCATTTATATGTGACAGGCTGTTGGTTGATACCCATCAGAAATAGTGGTGGTCGTAAAAAGGTACTTTTTATTCGGTATTTCCCATACCAAAGGTACATTGCAACCGCATCCAATGACAATCCTAAGCTCCGAGAGAATGGAAGAATTCTGATAATTTTTATTTAGAAAGTTCCAATAATTTTCCACACTATAAGTTGGTTTCATTAAATCGATACAGTTTTGGGATGAGTTATGGGTGTCCAAAGTCAGCCATTTTTGGAGTAAAAAGGTGGGGGTGCCACGGATTGAGTCCCCAAGATCGTACTCGGGTACTGTACAACGCTACCAGAGGATCTTTCCCGCTTTAAGCTCGTCCATCGGGGGGAAGGCTGCGATTCTTGAAGTTAGCACGCATGATTCTAGGGCGATTCATTCATAGGGCTCAGTGCACTTACATATATCAGGCCAGTCAAGATCGCAGCAAGAGGTCTTGTGTAGTATTTCTCCTAAGTTCAAGGATTGTGTTGGGCCGCAGGAAGTTAAAGTGCTAAAGTAAGTGTGGGGCTTTGTGCTAAAATACAAATGGGGTAGGAAAAGAGGAGTATTGAGCCGCGCGGTATCCCCCGAGTCCCACCAAAAACCCCGCTTTTTTTATGCCACCAGGAATTCCCAGTCAACTGACCCCACCCATCATAGACTCGTACAGTACAATATCCTAAGAAAAAGGAACAAAAAATGTCCCAATCATTCAATAATAATTACCGCTCCAATAATTACAACTCCTTCAACACGACCTGCATCAACACTACCGTTGCCGATGACAGATCCAATATCCTGGCCTGGCTATCCCCACTAGATCCTAAGCTACACCACCAGGGCCTCCGGGAGCGCAGAGTCGAAAGTATAGGGGAATGGGTTTTACAAACCGAGGAGTTTAAGAGCTGGTGTGCCGGTGCCGACAGTGGGAGAGCTGAATCCGATAAGCCAGTTTTGTTTTGTTATGGAGGTCTGGGAGTTGGCAAAACCTACATTAGGTGACATGAATGAATCTCGAGTAGTGAAGGAAAAAGGGCAAGTGCTAACAAAGAGTGGGGGTAGTTCTGTGGTAGTGGACAATTTGTGCAGTCGGGCTAGAGGCCAAAAGGCCACTGTTGCATGTTTTGATTTCGACTTCGCCTCGCAAGACGAGCAGTCACCGATGAGGTTTCTGGGCTCCCTGTTAAAACAGATGGTATTTGGACTCGATGAGATCCCGGAGGAGATATCGGAAGCATACGAAGACCGAAAAAATGCCGTCGGTGGGCAGGGATTGCAAATTTCGGATATTTTGAGCATACTGCAGACTGCCTCCGCCTGAAAGCCCGCGTTCATATGCATTGACGCTCTCGATGAATGTGCAACAGAACACATAGCCAAGGTTCTCGATTCATTGGGCCAACTCCTCCATCGGTCTCCGGGTACTCGGATATTTGTGACTGGAAGGCCCCACATTTTACCCGAAATCAGATCGCGCCTTGGTGAAAGAGTCACAAGTATATCCATAAGTCCGAAGAGGGATGATATCATCACATATATCAAAAGCAGGTTGGCCACGGACACAACCTCAGATGCGATGGATAGTTCTCTGGAGGCAGATATCCTGGAGAAAATTGCTAGCGATATTTCGGAAATATGTGTGGGGGCAAAAACACCCCAGGACTCATTTCAGGTTTGCTAACAGATACATATCTAGATTCCTGTTGGTCTCGCTGAATGTCGATGCGATCCTACAAGAAGCCACAGCCCGTCACAGACGACAAAAGCTAAATGCAATTACCGGTGGCTTGGGGTTGGAGGGTGCCTATGGTGAAACGCTGTCTCGGATAAAGAGACAGGGCGGGGGCAGAGCGAGGTTTGGGATGGCCGCCTTGATGTGGATCTCGCATTCGGAGCGGCCCTTGAAGGTTGTTGAACTATGTCACGCTCTAGCGGTCGAGGTCGGGTCACCAAATCTCCATCCCGACGACATTCCGTCAATAAGAACATTGCTTACCTGTTGTCAAGGACTCATCACCGTAGATAAGGAGGCTTCCACGGCCCGGTTGATCCATTTTACCCTTAAAGAGTACCTGCTGGCTTATCCCGATAATTTTGGCAAAGTTCACTCTACGATGGCTGAGACTTGCCTCAGTTATCTCAATTCGCAACAGGTCAGAGCTCTTTCGACAGGGACCTCCCCCGACCTTCAAGGCCTACCGTTTCTTGAATATTCTTCCCTTTACTGGGGAGTGCACGCTAGGAGGGACCTTTCAGATTGCGCGAGGCTGCTTGCATTGAAGCTTTTTAACGGCTACAATCATATATCCACCAAAATCCTCTTAGAATCCCAGCAAGACACTGCCTATGAGATCGATTGCAATAAACCCTTCCTCTTTAGTGGCCTGCATTGTGCATCTTTCTTCGGGATTGTTGAGATTGTAACTAGTTTGATAGAAGTAGAAGGTTGTGATATAAACCGAAGGGACTGTGTGGAAAATACACCTCTCGCGTGGGCGGCTCTCAATGGACACGAGCGAGTAGTTGAAATCCTTCTAAGACAGGGCGATATTAGCCCCGACGAACCGGGGGAGGACGGCCAAACACCACTCTTCCTTGCCACTTGGGGTGGGAACGCGGGAGTGGTGAAAATACTTCTCGAACGGGACGAGGTCAGGCCCGATAAGCTAGATAACCACGGCCGAACACCGCTCTGGTGTGCTGCTTGGGGTGGGCACGAGCGAGTGGTGAAAATACTTCTTGAACGAGACGAGGTCAAGCTCGATAAGCAAGATACCTACGGCCGAACACCGCTCATGAGTGCTGCGTATAACGGACACGCGGGAGTGGTCAAAATACTTCTCCAACGGGACGAGGTCAACCCCGATCAATCAGATAACAAAGGCGAAACCCCGCTGTTGAATGCTGCTTGGAGTGGACACGAGGGAGTGGTGAAAATACTCCTCCAACGGGACGAGGTGGACCCCGACAGTGCAGCTAACAACGGCCAAACGCCACTCCGCTGTGCCGCTTACAGCGGGCATGAGGGAGTGGTGAAAATTCTTCTCGAACAGGACCAGGTTAACCCAGACAAGCCAGACAACCGGGGGCAAACACCTCTCTCGGGTGCTGCTTGCAATGGGCACGAGGAAGTGGTTAGAATTCTTCTCGAACGAAGCCAGGTCAACCTAGACTAACCGGATAATGACGACCGAACACCGCTCCAGTTTGCGTCCTTGTATGGGTGCGAGGGAGTGGTGAAAGTGCTTCTCGAACGACACGATGTCAATCCTAACAAGCCCGATATCGACGGCCGAACACCCCTCTTGTATGCCGCTTGGAATGGCCACGAGGGAGTCGTGAAACTTCTTCTTGGACGGGACGAGGTCAGCCCCGAAAGGCCTGATAACGACGGCCGAACGCCGCTCTCGTATGCTGCTGGGAATGGGTATGCGGGTGTGGCGGAAATACTACTTGCGAGGAATGTCGCCCCCCGACCAACCCGATGTGTTTGGCCAAACACCTCTCCGCATGGCTACTCGGCATGGCCACGCAACGGTGGTGGCACTTCTGCGGCCCGGGGGTCCTTCACAGTGACCCAAAATTTCCATCTTATTTGCTCCGATTCTTAGTTCCTGGTGGCGCGTGTTCGATTGGCTATTTAGCATACGGCTTTAGTCTTATGTGGACCTGCGGTTGCGCCCATGTGTGGATATGAAGATACGCGGATATATTCCTCCGAGATAAACCGTCATAGGGTTTTGTGGTGTGAGTAAATTGAGAACATATTATATATAGCTGCGGGTTGTTTTCACATCCTGTGGCTACCGGCATAAGGCATTAATTTTGGTTTCGTTGGTACCCATTGGAATTGGACAATTGGGGTCGGGTGTTTGGTTCTGCAATGTTTCTTTTATACCCTGTATCCGTAGATAAGGCGGTTGGCACACTAGCGGTTTAGGGATCATGGTGCGTCACGGGATATTAGGGTGGTTCTAGATTGCTTGATTGGTAACGATCAGGATTTGTCGGTTTAGTGTGTTTCTTTAGAGTTCCTTCAGTTTCTGGAGTTTTTCGGTGTTGTTAGATAGAGGGGTATATTTTCTGGCTTGTCTTTAGATAGCAGTGGGGGTCGCCGACCATCTACTGTTCTTCCACATTTTTTCTGCGCTTAGAGCTTATTGCGATCGCACTTTTGTTTCATTCTTTATCTTTCTTCAAGCTCCAACGGTAAATCCTCTTTGTAGTTTGTTATTCATTTTTCTTTCATTTAATTCTCCCTTTTCCTCCCTATGTTATTCGGATAATATAGACAAAAATGTGAGGTACAAGTTTTTCCGAGAAGTGAAAATTAGCGTGAAAGCTAGCGATTAACTGTGATATTACTGTGTTTGCACCAACCGCGGAGATTTCTGGGGGGGTCTTGGTCGTATCCCAGCACACCCACAGCGTACGCCCAGATGTGAGGATGAGGCCATCGGCACTTTTCAGTCCTGCTCATCATGGAACACTAATACAATAAGGAGTCGTCAACTAGCAAAACCAACTCCTATTCTGAAGACACCGTATAAACCCCGAAAAATATGATACCGGTGTACAGCCAAACCTTTCTCGCACGGTCTCGGGTGAAGATTACCTGCGCGGGGTACTATCTATCCATATCCGGAGACGCGTATAGTGGATAAGCGTATATCATAATGAACGAGAGGATACCTACGTAGTGAATATTGTGCTAAGAATCGCGGCTGCTTGTAACTTTGTTTCTTCCACCCACTGGGAGTGGATCTGGAGGGGTTAGGTATAAGGTCTGCAACACTATACCGTAGAATATCATGAAAGTCGGAATGGCGCTAAAGCGAACTAAGGTGAAACTAAGGCAGCCGAACCAACAGGAATGCACGGAGAAAGCCAAATCGCCACAGTTTAGACATACAGAGAGCGGCGATTGGGCTGGTTCAAGAAAACCATCACTTGCGCCATTCCGACTTTCATGAGATTCTACGGTATATGTACCCGCTTACCCCCTGATTTCTAGCGGAACCTGCTTGCTTTGCTTGCTCATGTGGCTGAGAGCTAGGTAAATCACGTGGTCTCTGACTCCGCAAATTACTCGATAATGGAAGTGAGTAGAATGTCCAAAGGCCTCTCCTGAGCCAAAGGGAAAAAAAAGAGAAATACCGAATTACCCATGAAAATTGTTTACAAACCTGAATGAAGATCACGTGGTTTACTTAGCGCTCGGCAACATGAGTACATGTATGGTGATACGTTAGGAATAGATAATAAGCAGGGGTTTAGTGTGGCCAGAGAGCTCGTGACGCTCCGGGAATTGGGATGGGTGCTCCAGGCGAGATACCGGTAACTTATGCTAGAGCGATGGGGATGGAGAAACGATTTTCAAGGGTAAACCTTTTAAATACCATGCAATTAGCGGCAAACCTTTCGGATACCATCGCCCGGGAAATGTGCCATCGAAAAAGTGAAACCTTTGCAAAGAATTACTTCACCTTTGACCCATCATAAAATG
>Ga0307517_10004160_pt1 | contig 22314 bp, 23 predicted proteins | sample 23_EM_MG_FD_194515 | JGI IMG/M metagenome (GOLD analysis project Ga0307517, IMG submission 194515) | Populus trichocarpa ectomycorrhiza microbial communities from riparian zone in the Pacific Northwest, United States - 23_EM | ecosystem: Host-associated > Plants > Roots > Unclassified | place... | reverse complement strand
CTGGCTGTTACATTGAGGTTGGGATTACAAATCTCCAGCAGTGCTGGCTGTTACACTGAGGTTGAGATTACAAGTTGCCAGTGTGGCTGGCCAGTGCATTGGGTTTGAGATTACAAATTGCCATTGGTGCTGGCCAGTCTGAACCCAGAACTGTGCAGGCGGGCCTCTTTTCTACAGTCAATCCAGCCTTTACAATCAACGTCATATTCAAGCTGGAATGCGACCCGAATGAGACAGCCACTACTTATACCCAGAGTCCTCATCCGTGGGTGGTACACCCTCCCCTGATGTAGATTTGAACACTGTCACCTGGGTTTCTCGAAATGCTCAGGAAAGAGTGTATCAACCGCTACCTCGGGACCGCGTGGATTCTGCGGCAGACAAAATCCGTGACAAGCGGTGGAAACTCGACAGGTTGGAAGGGTTGCCCTCAGTCGAAAGGAGTCTTCCGGCGATGCTTCAACTTGCAATGTTGCTGGGCTGAGCCCCCTCACAGTATCCCTGGACTATCAGCAACACTACCGCTGGATTCATCCTTGCTCTTCGGGGCCACCTCTAACACCCCCTTCCCTCTTGCTGCAAAGTTCTGCTACGACCGTCCCTACCACACACCACCTTCCATCCACATCAAAGCCCTCGTCAGATTCATAGCACGGCCTGTGCTCGCTCGCTGTGGTTCCTTATAGCATCCCTTGCTAGTGTCCGCTCCCGTTCCATTGAGGACCTCAGGCGGATTTGGGCACCGGCAGCGATGTGATCCACTTCACCGTCCAGTTTGCCGCGGATGCTCGCGGATACAATCTACTACCCAAAAATATCTTGTCTGTGTGTGATTCCTGACAATTTGGAGCATACGGGCCCGACCGGGGTGGTCCTGACATGGGCTCTTGGCATCCAGTTTGATGCAAAACCTGAGAACGATGACCCTAAGGAGCTCCACATATGCGTTGAATCTAATGGCCACTGGGCCCCCCCGCCTGGCCCAATGATGGGGCTGGTTGTGATAGTTCTCAAATTTGTTGCACGAACCCCGTCTCCCGTCGCGACTGCGATGTTCCCGCAATGGTAGATTTCGACAGGTGTTCATTCACATCTACAAGTTCTGGCTGAGCAGGGTGATACTCCAGATGCTATGTCGCCGGGGGCACGTTCATGACTCTGCCACTGCTCTCGTCTTCTATCCGGCGTAGTCGGTCTGCAAGAGATTGATCGCAGATGGCAATCGGATCCTCGCCATGATTCTCAAGATCAATCGTCCCTCGTTATGGTAATTTCCCTGGGGCACAGTGTCGATGTGCGTGATCTGTGCGTTCCTGGTGATAGGTGTGTGGTTCACCCTGCTTCTCCGTGATTGTCACTAACTGTGGTGGCGACGTGTTGGAGATGGCCACTGACCTCAAGCGCCCACGAACAGCCTTCAGGGAGGGGTCGGCTGATCCGCACACGTTCTGTTCGCTTACTTCTGCACCGAACCGTCCCGACCCCTTCCAAGTCGTGTACATCCTAGAATTGTGCTTTCAGTGGATAGCCAATATTTTGATATTCTGAAACACAAATGTGCAGCGGAGGAACGATCCCAGACTCTGTACAAAGCGGCGGAACTGCCTTGGAAACAGATAAAATCAGAGATCTCGCAACCCTTCTACGACACTCGGCCTGTTCAGTAATGGCGCATTCTGCGCATGCACTGACCTCTCATAATCAATAATACTGGGCGGTTTTGCTTTGAATTCATCATGTCTTTTCTAGGTTGAATACAATACATAATGCAGACAGTGCGAGCTCTTTGGGCATTCGAGAGAGAAGGAGAAAAGAGAAAGGTCATGACATGGACACACAAAGTGAAAAAGGGAAAAAAATTCTCGGAGTACGACACAAGTGTATAGAGTAAACCGAGAGGGAAGACGCAAGAGTATAGAATGACACAGGACAAAGATGAGACAAGGTGGAGATGGACAAAATACCAATGTCGCACAAACAAAGAACAAGTGGGGTACTTACTTAAAGGTGCATGGTCTGCAATGGGTCAGCACAAGCAGCAGGGTAGTGGGGGGGTTAGGAAGGGGTGAATTAGATGTATAGCAGTCTCCCAGAAGCGATTAACGATCCATTAGTTCCGAAAACGATGCGAGGGGAATGCAAGCGGTGAAGCAACGGCGAGCGAGGGACGACGATGAAAGCGAGGGAGGGGGGGCAGACAATCCGTGCACCACACCGCGTGGGGGTATACCATGGAGCAATACGGACCAGTGACCAATCACGGGCTCCCCATACGATGATCTCTTGCGTCATCTGCTCCGTCTGCGTCCGCGTCTTCGCTCGTGCAGCTGTGCATGCTCATCGTGTCGCTTGAGCAATTCGAATGATTAGGTCTGATCGTGGGCTCATCATCGGTCTCGGCGTCGGTTTCGGTCCCTGCCTCGCTGGTGGTATCGGCGTCCGATGCGTCGGTTTCGCTAACCGCACCATTCGTGAAGGGTAGTTCCCTGGGTCGTACCTGGGGTGTTCTGGCGCCGTTCTTGTGGTTCGAGGTTGCTGATGCCGAAATTGACACAGTTGGTGTGTGACTTGCCCGGTGTGTAGACCCAACCAAGGATCCACCGTAAGCGTCCACGGCACCCATGGCCTGCATCGGGGCAGATAGGCTACTGGGCGATTTGGGAGGCATGGCGGATAGATCGCCCTCGGATTTCAATTGAGAGAACAGGACGAGCTGTTCAGCGTATCTCTGCATCTCCTGCGGAGACACCATCAAACGGAAATCGTTCAAGAGCAAGAACTGGAGTTCCAGCTGGTTCAATTCGGTCTGTGGAAGACCTCCAACCTAGGATTGTTGTGATTCAATGTACAAGTGCCTTGGAATTTTGGGATGAGACAAACCTTGGCGTATCTAGAATTGGTGTAGAACACATCACTGAAGAACTTGCTTGCTACGGTTACGCCTGCGATAACCAGTCGGTGGATGTTGTATGAATCGATCACAAACGGTTTGCCCGTGACTTGGGCGGCCAATTTGGACATTCTATCAAAATAGACGAGGAGAGAGAGGAAAACTTCGTTGGTGGTCGGACAGTACTTGTGGATACGGATGAGGTATGCTTCAAGTGTAATTGTGGGAATGTTGCGAGCATGGAAAGATAAGGATGACGATGCATTTCCCAGGGAGGATTTTGAGGCGGCTGTAAGTGTTTTCCATACCGGGGATAATGAATGATCAAAATGAGAGGCCGAGGAGGAAGGGTCGGATCTGGATGAGAGAGAATCGTTGGCGGAGGCGATCTGGGTGAGCAAGGTGGCGAGCAGTCGCAACAGATCGTGGGGTTGGACCGAATGGATGTCGACGGGATCCTTCTGGGGCTCAGCTGGATGTTGTTTGGGGTCTGGGTGCTGCTTCATAGATTGGAAGGAGGACACATGTGAATTCCGCGAAGAGGAAGAAGTGAGGTCTGTGGTCGAGGAGCGTGGGTCCGGGGTAGTCGTTGGGAGCGACGCGGTCGACGAGGCGACAGTGGATGAGGGGGTGGCTGTGGACGAAGACGAGGATGATGAGAGATTGGATGAGTGCTTTCTGGGGTGGTGTCTGATCGAACGCGAGGAGTTGTTGGAGGGCGTTGAAGACGATGTTGATGGCTGCCGGAAGTCAGCATTGACTGAGGCGTAATCCGAGGAAGAGTGTTGTAGAGGAGGAGCCAAAGCGAGCATGTTTTGTAGGTGTGGCCGTCGAATGAGCGGACGAGGCTAAGGGAGAAGGAGAAGGAGGTTCTTGAAACCGAGCCGGGGGAGGGAACTGGAGGAGGGGAGGAACGGAAGAGCGGGGGGGAATGAGCTGCTGTCACTTTGATCAATGATCAGCACGTGGTCGTGCCTCGACGTCAACACCAACAACAAACAGAAACGTTCTTCAGGGTCGTCCCTTTGTCCAATAGCTCACTTGCTGTTCTCAAGGTGGTCGCGGTTCAAGAAAAGGCCAGAGAATGGATGGCTGTGCCTCCCGGGCCAGCGTTGATCAAACTGGAGCACGCCGCCGGGCAAGATGCAGCTAAACCGTGTAGAGAACTCTTCCGCTGTGGCTGTTTCATCATTCACCAAGACTGCGCCTCTTGTCATTAGCGTAAGGCTAATCTGTGATCTACACACCCACAATCATCAGGAGGAAATTTTTACATTTGGAATGTGTGACGACGATCGGCAATGACGGACTTAAGTATCGTCAGTCTGTGGAGAACTCGCTTCGAAGGCGCAGGCCCGGGTCCTCTCTACTGGTCGCGAAGTAAATATCATCACTATCACCGGTAAAAAATCGCCAGGATCGCCGCCCCCCGGAGATATTGGTGCTCCAGCCTCAGTACATACTGTTTGTCGGGACGCCGGATGTCTTCTAGGCGGGGGGCGGGGCGGGGCGGGGCGCACTCCGGTGGCAGTCACGCTGAAACCACGTGGCGAACAGCCACTAGCCAACCCCTAATCCGCGTTCTTCGATCGGAGCCTGCTCGCGCGTTACTCTCCATTGACTCTATCGGCTTTGCGACCTGTGTCCATGCGTTAAGAACCTGGTCGCATGCACACCCACAACAAACATCTCTCATAGTCGGTTGGTGCGCCCCTTATAGTCGCGTTTACCTCAGCCTTCCAGCCATGGCTTCGTCAACACCGGACGTCCCACCTCTTCTTTCCGCCCTACGTCTGCTCACAATCTCACGTCCCGACGATGCCTGGTGGTCCTTCTTCCTGGTTTGGTTCATTCGATTCCTCACAGTCTCTATCGTACTTCGCACCTTCATCGTTCCATGGGTATTAGGTCTCCTCTTCAGCCGCTTTCGCGTTCGCAGCGTCAGCTTGCGTTCGATACGAGGAGTCTACTTTCGCCAGGGTTGCAACGTGTGGAATATCGATCGAATCGGTCTCTCCTATCACCGCCCATCAAAGACACAAGCCAGTCGCCTCACCGTCGTTGTTCAAGGTCTCAAGCTGGAGATTGCGGAACCCCCCAATCAACCCATTCCCCCACCCCAGAACCCGGCAAAAGGTCATCGCCAGGCGCCGACGCTTGCCAACTTCTCACCTTCCCCGATCGCTTTCAATGTCCGCCAAATAATATATGCCATCTATGCTGGGCTGGAACCCCACCTCCGTCCGCTCGTTCGCGCAAGCATCATATTCGTATTAAGGGTGCTAATTCGGTGCCTTCCTGCTCTAACACAAGTGCTGGACTTCGAGTTTGTCTCAGCAGAACTTTCGCTGGCCGAGTTACCAGATGTGCAATTCAAGCTCAAGGAACTCGGAGTGTCAACCAAAGTGGTGTTCACTCAAGTCGAAAAGGTTGCGTTTAAACCGCGACCCAGCCCACCTCGTCCGCTCCACAGGAGGCACAGCCGTTTCTTGAGTATGGTGGACTGGAAGTCTCGCTTGTCGGATAACATTTTCCGCACGTGGGCAGGGGCGTGGGGGGACACGAGGGGTACTACCTCTCTCACCATTCACTTGAACGATCTTTCGGCCATCCAGAATTCAGGTTCCCAGAATAGTTGGTCGCCTCGCATATTTCGCCCCGAATAAAAGACTGATCGCCGCCGCAGACGGAAACTTGGTTTTCCATTTCCCCAGTAGCAATTTCCATGCTTCTGTTGATGTCAACTCTCAACGAGGGATCGAACCTCACAGCCTGGAAATAAGCATTGGCCTAGAATCAATCAACTTGACCGTCGACCTGGTGCAGGAGCTCATTGGTAGACTAAAGTCAAGAAAACCTACGAAAACCCCTCCAACTCTGTCACCAAAACCGAGCCCGTTTCCCCTCGCGACTCCTCCCCTGTCCCCCCCCACCTCCCCAAGCACCCACTTCATGGTTTGTGAACCTTCATCTGGGTATTCTGTTCTCACCCACCCCCAGCCATTGCGTCGCGGATCTGCCGCAAGGAGCGACCCCAAGAAAACGTTCCTCGATGTAAGCACACTCTCCTCTCTTCACATTTGACTCCCCATTCTTATGGCCTGGTTAGACCTTGCTATCCGCAGTCAAACTTGTAACAACGAAAGTCGCCACGGTCAACCTCCAGTTTCAAGCCAATGACAATGCTTCAATGGCAATGAATCTCCAAAAACTCGAGCTCTCCGTCGGCCTGAGCGATCCTAACGAAAACTTACTCCATCGTGAGATACTCGGGCGCAACAAGTGCATCACTGGGGTCGATTCCGAGGTACATTCGGCACACTTCTCCATGCAACGGGTGGCTTTCCAGAGGATCGCCCAACCCTCTCTCACCCCTGGTATCCCGACATCTCCTTCCCTCGTGGTCGCCACTGTTGGGAAGGTCCAACTCGACGCTTTGGTCTCCCAGTTAACCCTACCTCTCATGTCTCGCCTCACAGTTCAGAAGAATCGCGGGTTGAACCACCACGGTGGGGATCCCAACTCAGCGGTTTTGGCGCTCAGGTTTAAAGTCGCATCCGTTGATATTACGCATGATTGGGAATCGATTCAAGACCTCCTACGACAGAAACCCCGCCAACCTCCGCCCTCTAAGTTACTTTCATCAGACCTCCGTTCCCAAGATGCTCTGTCTCCGCAAGAAATCTCGCCCGGGGAGGAGTGGATACTCGACAACTCGGTGGTCGAGCACGTTCCTCGGGTCCACATCGACGTGGAGTTGGGCAGTGTCAAGGTGAACGTCCCACTCTCGAATTGCGTGCAGAGGAAAAAACAAGCTGCAGTGGAGATGAAGACAGGTGGTGCCGTATTCCGCCTCGACTCGGACTTCGTTCCGCCGCCTCATCAGCCGAAGAAGATCTTCGTCTACGAGGAGGTAACCCCCATCCGGATGCGCACGTTGATCGCGTGCAATGTGGAACCTTTGGAGCTCGGGGTTCGAGTTGGGGTCGAGATCCATGGTTCGTTTGGCGCTGGGGAGACGCGCGAGACGAGCTTCGAGCAGTTATTGACGGTTGACACCCTCAATGTCTCTGCTGACGGGATGTCATCGGCAACGATCAAAGATGATGGAGTCACTGTTTTGGATATCTCTTCGACTTTCTTGGACCTCCATTGTTCAACTGATGCCATATCGGTTGAGTTGTGGCATACCGAGGTGGTTTCCGCCGTTTCCCAAATCTTGGATGCCTTTAGACAACGACCAGAGCCACCCCCTTCGCATCCTTGGCCGAAACCCGTTCACAGGGGACCTCACCTCCTCGATCGACTACCCGTGGGCGTTGCTGCGGCCGTCACGATCGACAGGTTCACCGTGTTCGTGACCAGCCCAGACCTTAACCCTACGGAAAGCACTGAAATCACCCGCGGGATCGCGTTCCACACCGGATTCTCCGTCCACTTCTGCTCCATTCTTCCATGCCACGTCGCCGTGATCTCCAATGTCCTGGATAGACACCAGACTCGGCACAAGCTCTACCTACCCGAGGAGCCCGTCATCCGTGCCATCGATAAGACCACTTCGAGGCGCGAATCTGACTGGACGAGCGACATCGTGAGGATCATGTTTTGGGACACGGGAATCCGCAGCGCCATCTCCACCGCATGCGTTGCGGACGATCCGTACTGTTTGGAGGATCTGACTTCGAAGTTCAACGAGCAGAACACGCAGTTCTTGTCTACCCCGCGCGCGCGGCTCGACCTGGTGTATCCCGGTGTACGTGCGGCGGAGTGGAGTGGAGATGTGGAGGATAAGTGGGTGTGCGAGGCGGGTGTGAAGGTGCAAACTGTCAAAATCAAGCTCGAGTTGGTTCACGCCTATTGTGTGCTCTTGGCTGTGAGAGGGTTGAAGGAACTGTTCACCCCTTCATCTCTTCATCCTAAGGCGAAGGCTCCACGCGAACCGACCGGGTTGGACCTGCCAGCGGAGCCGACTAGGGAGAAGATTATTCAACTCCGTGCTTCGGTCCAAACCTTGGAATTGCTGTTCAGTATGCCCGAGGAACAAGCCATCGCCGCGAGGATGAACGATATCAATTTGCAAGTCACTCCAACCCGGGCAATCCTGGTCAGCTGGCCATCGTGTTTCTTCTGGGTACCACGACTCAAGGGACTGAGTGAAAGGCTCGAGAAACCCGCCGACGATCACCAATGGGAAGAACTCATTTCGATGCAGTCCTGGGATGTCACAATCGACACCGCTTCTCAACCTGGGGTTTCCATAACCGTTCAAGGGGAGGCCGGGAGAGTCAGGATTCCACATCAATTTGTCCTCTCAGAGCTCGTTCTCGCCATTGCGCTCAGTGTCAAATCGATGAAGCATCTGGTGGAGGTTGTGAACCAGGGGAAGTTTAGGAAGATGGATATTCCCGTGAAGGAGGGCGCGAAGAAGGTTCCAAAGATGGTCTTCAAGATTCGTAGGTTGATTGCGGAAGCCGCTGATGACCCCTTCGAGAGTAAGTTGGGGCTGGTTTCCCATGCGGGATTCAAGGCGACGGAAATCATCGCCGCTCACCAGTAGGAGTCCAACATCGGAAGGAACCACAACGCTTACTCGATTGGTTCCTTTGCAGGGATGCCTTTGAGGCGAAAGTTGCAACCATCCTAGCTGCAGAATCCGAGCAGAATAGTCAAGCTAATCAAGACGAGCTCGATGGTTACCATTTCACGACTAAACGCTCTGTTCCCATCGAAGAAGCTCGTCAGCGCCTGCTCGCTGTTCACGCGAAGACGTGGCGAGAGGTTCATCAACAATACCATGCAAAGCAGGTTCAGTGGAATCGGTCGTTCTACACGCCTGTCAAACCTCGTTCGCCGAACGTCAGGAACACGGAGTCGAACCTCATCCCTGTGACGCCCATTCCTGACGGACCTCCCGTGGTTCGACTCGTCATCGACGGTGTGAACCTTCAGATCACTGGTCCTTCGTTCCCCCTGGAGAAGCTCCCGGATTTCTTGTTCGACATCGGAGGTGGTCAACCGCGAAGTTCAGAGTATACCCTCCTCGTCCCCCTCCACCTCGACGTGGCGGTTACTTCCATCACCGTAAACCTCCGAGATTACCCTCTACCACTTTTCGCGGTCAATGGGAAGCCAGGGGCGGAAGCTACCGCTTTGACGTTCCGCACCGATCTCGTCATTGCCGAACAGATGGGCCCGGTTCAATCTGTTGAGTGGTTGGATTGCGTTATCGTGGAAGAGGATTTCGGTGTTCGCGGGGCGAGCAAGTTCCATTTCGGTGTTCCGAAGACTATCATGCCGGTCAAGACGTATGCGAACCCTGAAGTCAACGCTACCACGAAGGAGACTACGGAGATTTGTTGGGGAATCAGCTATGGTTACACGATACAGGACGTGATGAGGATATTGGAGACGCTGTCCAGCGCTCCGAGAGACCCTTCGCCTTCGGTTGGGTTCTGGGACAAAGTAAATTGGTTTCTCCATTCGATTGATGTTTGGGGTTTGTTGACATTGGACTCTAGTTGAGACTCATCTTGCACTGGAAAGTCCGAGCGTCTTTCAAGGGTGACGTGCACTTCCACATCAAGGGCTCGAGGGATCCGTACACGGTCCTTCATAACGGGGCGGGGTTCGCCTTGTGTTGGAGTGGCAACACCAGAATCTTGGTTGGTCAGCCCAATCCGGACGGCGAGTTGATTCAGGTCATCAGCGACACAATGTCTGTTGCAGTGCCCAAGTAGGTTCCCCATGGTAGAAGACGGTTTGCGAGATCTAATATTCGTTACATAGTTTCGAGGGAGCCCACGTTGACGCAGATCCTTCACTCTCGTCGGTGCCACCCAGGGATAACTCTAGAGGTGGAAAGTCTGGTCATCAAAACGTCTGCGAGCTCCGCAAGATCTGTGCCAAGCTTAGTTCTGGTGTTAGGTTCGGTGTTAGGTTCGACTTGGAAAGGTCTTGTGGTTCCGAGTGTCAAGACTGTGGAGACTTGCCTGCTTTCAAGCGAAAATGTCGTTACTTCACTTTCCGCCCTCACTACGATGTAACACTCGAGACAAAACAGAGCCGTCCAGAGAGAAAGGTTAGTCCGAAAGTTCTCCATGGCCTAACAAATTACTGAGTGCATCCGGGCTGGCATAGACACTAGAAGATTCCTACAATGGTTTCCGGTCCGACTTCATCCACATGTCTCTATCCTTGACGTCGTCTGTTGAGCACTCCGGAGTCTGCGATAACTCCTCGTTCAGTAACTTCCACCTCACGCCCAAGACGTTTGCGCTTTTCTGGCATTGGGTCAGCCTTTTCGACAGCCGGATGGCTCTTCCGATTCGCCAGGGCAAGTATTTCAAGCACAGGCTCGTGAACCCGAAGTTTGGCCAGCACATCGCTACTATCAAGTACCGCGTCACTGTTCCCCGCCTCTTCATTTCTCATGTCTACCCGGATGAGAGCAGGCAGTCCTGGTCCGACGGTGTCACACGGTTCGTTGGGATGAAGGCGTTGATCGATCATTTCCATGCGGATATGCACCAACGTGACGAGGAGAGTACCCAGTTCGACCCTTCGCTTGGGACTTCCGAGGTCGTACGCCACAAGCCTTTGCACCATGTCGAGGTCGTCCTCAGGGGATTACATCTCCGTGCCATGTTAGGAACCTTCCCAGACCCGGTCAAGAAGATCGTGTTGCCGGAATCGCCTGAGGAGGGAACTTCAAGCAGCAAGTTTCGGCCGAACCTCCCTGCGACTGATTCTGGTTCGATATGGTTCGACGAGGATGATTTCGTGGAGTTGGATTGGTCCTCGCGCGATACTCCGGTGGTCAACTTGCTTCGTGCCGCGGAGTGTCCGCACTTCGTGTACACGAAGTGTCCGGTGGAAAAACAAAACGCAAAAGTTCACCAGCGAACCGTGTTCAGCAAGTTCGGTAATGAAGATACCCATAAATGTTACCTCGGCAAAGAACCACGTACGGTTCTCCTGATTGTTTCGAACGATGCGATATTTATTCATTTCTTACAGCCTCCGCTCACATACAAGCGAAGCTCGTAGGCGAACGAATCGAAGAGCTGCGGAAGACCCTGTCTCCATACAACCGCCATGAGGATGCCACTCTGAAGATGATCGACCTGTTGGAAGAGTATGCGGCAGTGTTGAGGGAGAATCAGGAGAGTGCGGAATCGCGTCATGGGAACTACTACATCGCGACAGATACCGTTCCAGTGTCGGAGTGGCTTGGGTTCGAAAACGTATATCAGGTTCATTGCCCCCGACTCTTCCTCAACGAGTCTGTGCGAGACGTGCGTATCCCCGATCTCGAGGTTGCTCACCCTCGACTTACGAGATCTTCCAGATCTTGATGCAGTATTATTACTGCTCGCGTTCAAGGAGAGGGTTCGAATACCACCTGGCCACACGGTAAGCCTGCATGTTGTAGCGTATTTAGACGTGACTCATGCTTGGTCTAGAGCGGTCAAATTCATTCGGGACCAAGGGGAAACAAAACCGACCAGGCCTGCACCGCGGAAATCCGTTGATGTCCAACCGTCCCAGACCAAGGGTATCGCACAAGCAATGCAGATGTTTCGGCAGTCGTTCGGCTCAAGAGACACCGCCGGCGGTTTGGAGAACATCCTCGCAGATGTTTATACTGACGCACCACGTCCTGGGTTGGATCCTCTTGAAGGATGGAAAGAGGGGGTTTCCCTGAAGCAGAGTCATTTCTGTGTATTGTTGAAACCGCAGATCGTTCTTCACAGTGAATTGAGCGAAGACTCTACCTGCGTCGTCGCTGCGGGGGTTACCAAGCTGGAGATCAACGATATCATGGACAACGAAAACGCGGATGATCCTATCAACGGTACCATCATGAGCAGGTAGGGGTTTTGTGGGGTATATCGTTTTTGCGCTTGCTCACCCCGTGTAGGACATACATCGGTCTCCAGGGCGTCCAGATCTTCGCGCCATCCAAGTCCAGTTCAACGAAAGACGGATGTGTTCCAGTCGAGGTCCTTGTCGATTTCAGATGCGAGAGCAATGATTTCGATCGACTGGTCCCGCAAACAGAGGCAACGATCCGCTACGACAGGTTCAACCGGTTGAGGTTACGGGGCACCACTAGCATGCACGATCCATACCCAGATCTGCCTAACATCCACCTCAAGTTCCAGACAGTGAGCACCATACTCTACCACAATATACTCCAGCTGAACACACCGTCTTGTGCAGGATCTAATCAACATCTGGGTCCCTCAATTCACCGTCTCCGCTAGTGACTCCCATTTCTCAGCGATTTCCGACATTGTCACGAGCCTCCTACTGTTCTCTGACCCCACCCAAAAGAGTCGGTTGGAGAGATTAGAGACCCTTCTCTTTAGCTACGATTTTACCGACTTCAAGTCCTCCGCGAACGTCGTTTCCGGTTTGCAGAGCCGACTTCGCGAAGCGGTCAACCAGGAGCAGGATGCACAGTGGCGTCTTCGTCGTTTCGCCACTACGGAGGACCAGGCGAAGTTGGAGATGGCAAAGATCAGGGCGGATGTTCTTGCGTTGGCCGACGAACTGGCTTACATCTTCGAAGCAATCAGGTTGGCACAGGACAGGAGCGAAGGAAATTCGGAACATAAGTCGGCTTTACTCTTGTTGGCATCTTCGCCAGAGATATCCTGGAGGATGCTGGACTCTCGTCGAGATTTGTTGGCAAAGCTTTCCGTCAACGGGGTCAAGTTCTCGTGGCTCAACCGCCAGGACAGTGCAGTTGTGAACACACTCAGGATAGGGGACCTTCACGTCTTTGATGGGTACCACGACGCAGTCTGGCCGGAGATTCTTTGCAAGCGCAACGAACCGAAGGACCACCATCTAGTTAGGGTATGTATCCTACCGCTTATTATATTCCTCTTGTTGATCCGCCTTCGAAAGCGCGACGTGTTTGCGATCTCATCGTGGATTGTGCTCGCACCGGTCGGTGGTATCTCGATCTATGAGAAGTTCGAGGTAGATCTACACCCGCTTCGCTTGCAACTCGACACCAAGGTCGGACAACGAATCATGGAGTACTTCTGGCCAGCGAGGAAGAACCGCCGTAACCGCGAGACTGAGCAAACCGACCCTCCCGCCACCATCACGAAGATCCAGCCTCCGAGTCCGATGGACCACAGTCCGCAGGATCTCCCTCCTGGTTCTTCTGGCAAGGCTCGGCAATCCATGGATCACACGCGATTAGCACCTTTGCAGGTGAGAAGGCTTGGGACCTCGAGGTCGTTTACGGATCTCCGAAGCGCTGGAAGTAGCCCGATGAGCGCGTTACACTTGAATCGATCCACGGAGGCAGTTCCTTCCCCAACCACCCCCACCAGTGCCCAACTGACCCGACGAGGGACGACCCATGCACCTGGCGTCAGAGGGTTGAACGACGCGGCGATCATGAAGACCAGATCGGCCCAAAAGACATTCGTCGCTGTGGACATTGCGAGCATCTCCGTCTTGCTGAGTATCCAGAAGCAAGCTGCTTTCCTGTTGCGTGACGCTCGCATAAACACTCGGGATCTACATTACAGGAACCAGACCTGGAGCGTAAGCGTTCTCGATACCGACGGTATTCTCGAGTTACTGGCTGAACTTTCTTCCAGTTCGAGGAGCTCGTTGAGCAATTCATTCCTTCCGATCCAACATGGAAAGGCTGGGTCAAGATGGCATTGCACCAACCGTTCTTCGAGGTCATCCCCGTAGCCCGAGAATTGATCTCCAAGACCAAACGGATCGCTTCAAAGGGCGTTCAACATTCTGCCAGCACCATCGCCCCACGCCGTCAGAAGCCGATGAAAACGTCCGAACGACCTGGACCCAAGGTTAAGGACGACTCGGACCAGTCAAACATTCTCGCTGGTCCATTCGCAGAAGAACCAGAGACAATGACCTCGGGAGAACGACCAAAAATACCTCTGCAAACCACGAGAATCAATGGAAGCGGCAGCACGATCCACAGCAGCTCATTCGATAGAGATCGTGCAAGAGTCACCAGCATGTTTAGAAGAAGTACAACATTACATTCAAGGAAGATGAGCAGCAGCGATAGCGTGAGTGTCTTACTAGTGTTGTTCGCTCAAGTACTCACATTCGACGCAGGGCATTGCGTCGTTGATATCCTCAGCGCACAACATCGCCAACAACACCAGTCACACGGCTCGTTCGGGGAATACTAGCACTTAAAAGCGAAACCCTCTCAGAGACACATACCTTTAACATTATAATTCCGGCATATCTTTGACTGTACTATTGTATCCATATATTCCTTAGTTTTGTTCTTTGCTAATCGGACTTGCTTTGCTCGCTTTCCATTTAACCGATCCGAGGAGACGGTGAAGTGCGAAGCGCGAGAAGGTGGCGATGAGGATGAATGTGTCAGAGGGTTGCAACTATCTCCTGATACAAAATATGTATGTGGGCATAGTCAAGGGAACTTGGGGCACATATTTGTTTAGTGACCGGCCCTCCTGCTCTCCTGGATGATACCCGAGAGTTCCTCTAGCTTGCGTTTTGAACGGAGGAGGGTACCGAGCTAGATAACGCAGAAAAGCATCCAATCAGTATCCACACAACGCAGAATGTCGGAAGGGGGAGATGAAGTACCCTCTTCTTCGTCAACTTCCTGGCCTTCTTATCCTGCACAAGATGAAGCATGTTGAGCGAATGTAGATCAGGCAGGTCGCCGGCAGCAGCAGAATGCTAACCTTGGAGTTCCTCAACAACTCAAGAACTCGCCTCTCATATGGGGCGAATCCGACGACCTCCCTCACGACAGACCTCACGAATTGCGTCTTCTTCGATAACCGGCCCTTGAGCTGGCTGGGCTTGACCTTTTTGGGGATGGCAGTGGTTTCGTAGCCCTTGTTGAGACCAATACGGATTCCTGGGATCCACAAGTCAGCACTCAGCCAAAGAAAGAGTTCATAGGACAAACCTGATCGAGCCATTTTCTCGAGGGTGGTTTCTTCGGGCTCGCGCAGGATGAGGATTGGGTTGGTGAATTGATGATCAAGCGTGGGAGAAAATTTGGCTACAACTGTACAGTCACGTGCAAGCACTCTGATTAGACGCTGGATCAACAACCCCGCGTTCCGTGCTTCCGGAGGGAGGAGACGGACGGAAACATGGTATTTGCATCAAGGGGGTTACATCTAAGCGTATGCACATGCAGCAGGTCTATGCTGCGCTGGTCGACCATTGACGAATCGCCCTCACCCTCGACGATCCGGTCGATGCTGGGGACTTGGCAACACCTACAACGTTAGACATGGTCACTGAGATCGGCGTCCGAGGTGGAATGCTCGATGCTGGAGAAGACGGCGGGGGCGGATGGGGAGACGAACCCGCTTGCGACCCCCGGACCCTTATCTTGGTTTTGTCTGCTGGGGGTCGAGGGGCACCACCTCCTCCTTCTTCCTCTTCCTCCTCTTCCTCTTCGTCATCGTCTTCTCCGTCGCCGGCATCCTGAAATTAATGTATAAGGAACCACCTTGGATGATCATCGTGTAATATGCTTACAGGATCAAAGTCCTCCATTTGTCTATCCTCTTCCTCTTCTTCGTCGTCGTACTCTTCATCATCATCAATCCACCTACCTCTCCAGTCCACCATGTCAAGCTCTTCCGGTGATACGGGCCGCATCCGTGTCCACTGCATTCTCGGACCGTTCTTCGCATGATCGCTAACCCTGAACCCGTAGATCTTTGGAGTGTAAACCTTACCCGCAGCCCGTTTTTGTCCCCCGTGTGGATTTGGGTTCGTAAATGTGGACTGATGGGAGGAATTGCTCTCTGTTGGTGAGGTGGAGGCATTCGCTCCAGTTTGAGGTTTGTAGAAGGGTGCCGGGGCGAGTTCTCGGTAGCTTTGGAAGAATAGATGTGGGAAGGTTGTGCCAAAAAATGCCCCTGGGCTCAGGGTTAATGCCTCGCGACTTTGCGGAAAAATTTGAGGATCTATACCATCGACGCCTTGGTACCTACTGCTGGGAGGAGCGTAGATGTCGTGACAATTTGGGCAATACAGTTTTACGGTGTCCAACCCGGGTAGATCGGACCTTCCGCATGGAACGACGTTGGTGCCCTGGCAGTAAACCCTTGGGCAAAGCCCGAAAATCCCCGCCTCATACTTGTCAACCTAGGTTGCTATTTAAGCCTCGACGTCAAGGGAGAGTGGTCAAAGCTGCCGCACCATAGCTTGTAGCCCTTGCCTCGTCAGAATATATCGTTGGTGTACGAGACCGTACAGAAGTTCCGCTGATGCCTCGACAATTGAGACATCCGGGATCTTGGCGCTCTCTTCGTCTTCTCAAAATACGAAACTGGTTAACGATCCGTACGGAACACTGGATACTACCACAAACTTACCAGGCTCCACGTCTAAAACCATGTCCATTGCTTCCTTCCAGAACGGAACCATAGAGTTCAATCCGGTCAGATTAAAGTCATCTTCAATGAAGTCTTCCGCGACCTCGCAAAAGTATTCATGTCCTGGTAAGGAGCAAAACCAGGATATCCATGTCAGTGTTGATGTTGGTGTCGATGAGGCTGAAAGGCCGCGAGAAGAGAGGGTTGAAGTCGATATAGATGGCGTATCGTAGGCGAATCCAAGACGTGAAAGCAGGTCGGAGAACGAGAGATCTGGTCAGCTGTTCGCTCTGCGCTGCAAACGGGCGATGAAGACGACACGCACTGTAACCCTCCTGTTCCTCAACCTCTTCCATGCCCTCAGCATTGTCAACTGCAGCGTTTAAACTCCCGTCCTCTGGCTGCTCGGGGTTGAACTGATTACCAGCATCGTCCTGCCGCTTAAACCTTTGAGACATGAGGATTAAACGAAGAAGGGCAGCAGGTGGTTGAGGACCCGATTATAAGAGATGGTGGCAGTCGTGATGATTGTCGGCCTTGTTTTCGAATATATTACGTAATACTTGTCTATCCGAACACGATGCTCAGCTACTGCTCATAAACGCAAGTACGAAGGAAAGGTACATTAGACAGGGCGTGCGCGGGTAAAAGTGTAATGACGAGCAGCAGCTGGCCAAATACAATGCTGATCCCACCGTATATCCACGCGTATCGGTTGCCCTCCATGGCGTTGAGCTCAACGGCAAATGTGCTAACGGTGGTGAGAGTGCCGCAGAAGCCATCGATGAGCCCTTGAAGAGTGGAACAGGCGTGGGGGGACACGTGCGGGCGTTTATTCTGCAGGACGTGGAACACGCCCAACAATCCTGTTCCAAGAACGTTGGCTGTCATCGTGCCGAGAGGGACCTTCTTCGTCACCGCGTTCATGGAGAGGGCGAGGAGGTAACGTGATAGTGTCCCGGGAAATGAGAATAGTAGGGAGGCGACTGCTTGTGACCGATAGGACAGCGGGAGTTTGGCGTAGGCTGGGAACGTCGCGGCATAGACGAGGATGCCTACGACGGATAGCGTGTATCGTATCGCGGGTCGAGGCGTAGGAAGAGGTGGAAAATATGAACGTGTGATCTGCGCGAGATACGAACCAAACGAGACGGAGGACATCGAAATCACGATGGTAAAGACCAGTCTTGTAATACCATCAATGACCTGCGACACAGAAGGACGTAAGTCGAGACGAGTAGGAAGCGCGGTTCAGAATCACATCGCTCAGCCAATCGCGGTTAGCATTGGAGGAGTTGGTCCAGGAACCAAACACATCGTATTGCCAGCTAGAGAAGGTCGTAAGAGACCCGCAAAAACCTGTAGTTAGTTAGCGGGGGATGATATCATGAGGGGAGATACAATCACCGGTCGTCAACGCAATGTAAATGGGGGTGTAGCTTGTTCCAAAGAGGGTTCAGTACTCACAAGCCGCCAACATTCCGGAGTTGGTCAGACGCACTATTCCGAGATGGGGACCTTTAACGCCAGGCAGTATCCCATGACGAGACACCCCAGACCTTGCACGTAGGCGAGGGGAAATATGCTCTCCCCTTGATAGGAGGTCAAAGCGACCAACCCCAGTCTTGCAAGAACTCCAAATACTGACGCTGGCATGAGAAGAGCGAGGATCTCCCAGTTCAGCGGGTGAAACGGCTGCGGTGGGGATTCCACAACCTCTTCTGGTGTCGCATCTCCTTGTACCTCCTTGGGCTCTGTTCTGAGATCCGCAGGGTTCTCCTTGGGAACGACCGACATGAAAGTTAGGGCCGAAGGTTAAGTTTAACAGATTCTCACGGACGTGCCTCCGTCAGTGGCGATCCGTCTGCCGAGTACTCAACTGCGTCGGGTAGTCGACCACCCCCCTTGTCGAGTAAACGAGGGGGTCGGTTTGCCAATGTCCGCAGGAAAATGGATTGGAATTACTCTATCACACTACCGCGTGTCAACTCTGTACAGCAAGCAAGAAATGAGTGTCAGAAGAAAGCGAAGCCCAAAATCCGTCGACCCAGGAAAGATGAGCATTATAGACCCTCTGTTTCAGTCTCGGATTTTGCCATTTAGGAGAATCACCACGACAGGATCCAGTTGTCTCCCTGGGTTACAAAAAATCCTGAAGATTGATGTAAGATGAAGAGGGAAAAAAGATGAAGAGCTCGCTCGACTGTCGCCAGGGTCATTGGCTTTAGGGCAGGACCCTCCGCCAGGAACGAGATAGCGGTCTCCGGGATGTACAAATAGGTCCACGGGAGTAATGGTCATTTCATCTTGCTTCCCTCCCACTGCCATTGTCCGAATCGCCCTTGCTCGCCTCCGCAATGCCTCCTTCGACCCCCGCACGCAAACCTCTCCCGTCGTTTTTCGGTCTCCTTTACGCCAACTCTTGCAAGTCTGCGGTTCCGACAGTCTACTATGCGATATTCGCAATCTACGAACCGCTTCTGTGCGTCGCAGGAATGATTGGTGCATTCGTTGACCCGGTCAAGGTCTGCATCCCCCAGTCTGCTCCCTTGAGCCCAACCGATCGCGCTTTGATTGACGCGTCGAACTCCGTCCCAGACTCACAACATGAACGGTCCTTGGCCAGTAGGTGCCGCACTACCAGAAACTTTGCCCGCAGCCACGATTGTCACCATACTTCAGTTGGCGCACACATGTGCTTTACTTGGGATCGTCAATTTCTTCGTCCTCACCGCAATCAGAGGACTCCGGTCTCCCGCATTGCAAGAGAAGATGGCCACGTCGCTGTTTACCCCGTTAATTGTGTCAGACGTTTCGCATATCTTAGTGACGCTCTACGGTATCGGCGACACGAGGTGGAGGATCGATGAATGGTCATCCATAGTCTGGATAACGATCATCACAGGAATCACCCTCCTAATCCCAAGGTTTGTCCAAGAGGATTAGCGCATTCCCAGATCCGCTGAAAACTTAACTTTGGTAAAATTAAATCAGGGTCTGTTGGCATTTGGGGATCGGAAGATACGTCGACTCCCGCGACGCATGGCTAAACGAAAAGAATTGATACCCACCCTCACCTACCAATTCAGTTGGGGACGAAACCTTGTTCTTGAATAAGGAAGGCTCCACGGGGTCAAGGCGGCGTCTGGGGCTCGGCCTGGCGTCCCCCTCGAGCCACAACATTCTAGACAAGGCAACACTTCTGGAGGGACAGTTTAGATGGTCATAGCCTAAGTGAATATGCACCCAATCCGTACTGGCATTGATTATCGCGCGACTTTCGTATTTCCTCCAACCCACTCAGATGGTGAAACGCCATCGTGCCAGTCGCGGGCGAGCCGAGAACGTACTCCTACTGCTTCCCGAGCGGTTGTCGCGATATTAATCCAGAAGTCAAAGTTTGACCATACTCCGCATGACGCCCATTCCCTGTACTTCCTGTGTGAGGCGGCTGGGTGAGAGCGTCAGTTGCCCACGCTTAGGATAACCCCCGCACTCGTGCCGCGAAGATGATTGACCCTGAGGTTGCATATCACCCGCAGGATTTAATCGCATGCAATTCTAGGCTCCGTTGTGCTGATGTTTAAATTCAGGATTTCGAAATTGGGAACATGTTGGGGCACCCTGTTGCACCGCAGATCCCCCGCGTACTATATAATGGGCGTGCCATAGAATCAAGAACCCCCCCACCCGCACACTAGAGCTCAATGCCTTCTAAACTGCCCCACTCGCAAAAATCCGCCGTTCCGACGTTCTACTACACCGTGTTCGGAATAGTCGAACCCCTCATCACGTTCGTGAGTTTTCTCGAAGGAATCTTCGACCCAGTGAAGGTCTGTGCGTCACCCAACCGCTCGAACGTAAGCTGAAGGGTTCCATTCAGGTGATCAACCGTCATGAACGCTGGCCGAGTGGTTTCACGGAGGCGACGGGAGTCCCATCACCCACTGTCCATGCAATCATCTGTCAAATGGTCGTCGCCCACGCGGTTATCGGTTGCATCAGCGCTTCCGTCCTAAGGGCGGTCAGAAGGCTTCCTACGCCAGCCTTGCAAGAGAATATAGCCAGGTCGCTTTTAATTCCCCTGGCTATTGGAGATGTCTTGCATCTGTCCGGGACATTTTACGGGATCGGTGAGGTGAGGTGGAGGACAAAAGATTGGCCTCAAGTCCTCTGGTTCAGTGTCGTCGTTGGGATCGCGCTTTTCATCCCGAGGTACGTGAGAACGATGCCGAGCTGGCGGCCATGTGCAGGTGACTGACCTCACTGTAGGGTTTGCTGGCTCCTGGGTATTGGTAGATTCGTCGCAACTCGTGACAGCAGTTTGGATGGCGAGAATTAAGAGATCACCAATTTAATGGACGGTTGCCGAGGAACGCTTGCATGCCTCTCGTATCTCGTAATTCATTTTGAGTGTGGAATTGGGTATAGCTTTATCTATTTGACAGATGAATAGATGTCGTCAGTGATCTTAACCAGCCATATGTACGACATGTGAGTGCGAAGACTTCCGACTGACCCGGACTACAGAATTAAGGTGAGATAGTTCACCTATACTCGATATCTTGATTTATATGCCCCAGTTCAACTGGTTTTCCGTCTCCGAGACCACGATACCGACCCCAGTGATCCATACTGTGCAACGGAGCAATTGATGTTTTTCTCACACGAGATTGGGAGGACCTTATGACCAACTGGAATAGTATCGCATTAGTTGACCATCGGACACATAACCAACTTCTCTCTTCGCGAGGAATCTACAACCGAATCTAGTAGTGAAAATACAGTTTATTCGAAGGTACATGAGATGAATTGGTTTGCATATTATGTACACGTTGTTGGTTAATGACATAGGGGCGGGGTCCGATGAAGAAGGGGAAGGGGCGAGGATGAGGACGGCAGGATGAGAACGAGAATAGAGGGCAAGGGATGCACGCGAGCACCATCAATTTTGTTCATTGTGGCCCGTCGCGCGTCATATATCATACTCCAATCGTAACGACGCCCGCGCATGCAGTGCTCAAGCAACCATTCACATCACTGGGTGCATGGTGGAGGGGGTTAGCGCTTTAGCGCTTAGCCCCTGCTGAACCCATATTCACTCTCACACCTGCACGCCTTTCCGCGGAACGTGGCGGACTGTTACGGGTCAGGTTGTTAGTAATACCTTGTGACTGTTAATATTTCTGGAACATCAAACGCACACCTATTCCTTGATCCTCGCGAAACCTCAAGATTCTTCGAGCAGACATCCCTACCGCAGCTGGAATGTTCATTGTCAATCTGCAATCCGTTGGGATCCATTGCGAGCCCATTCAACACCTATCTGTGAACCAGAACGTGCTACCAGAACACAAGACACACAGTCTTTGCGGAGAATTGAAAACCAATTCCGAAGTTCGCTTTTCGCATTTCACAAGTTACCGTGTGTTTCAAGGGCGTGCTGTTAGCACTCACACACAACATCTCCCAGAGTCCCGGTCGACAGGTGTCCGGGCGGGTTTACAGCCGCAGCGGCGGTGGTTTGATCGTAGACCCGCACCGAACATGAATGCACATCCCTGAAAACCTGCAGTGGCGGGGGGAGGCAGCTACGAATGCTTTCTTGGAATTGACGAACGTCGCTCAAAGTGCAACACAGTGAGGGAGCCACAGGTACAACTGGAACCAGAGTAAAGGTGGGCTTCTTATAGACACGTACCCCAGGTGACCAATTGACCAGACTGACCAGTCGCAACGTACGCCGTGAAACGGTACAACAAGACAAAGGAAGAAGGGCATAGAGTAGGATTGCCACGATCGCAGCAAGTGAATCAGCGATCTCCAGAAACGAAGTTCAAGTATGCGTCGGCTTTTTCCGCAAGTCACGTGAAGTCGGGTCGGTTGGGTCGGAACGGAGCCGCTCGCTTGGCTGGGAGTTGGGCACGATTCGTCGCGAACAAAACCCACCTCGGAACAAGGTGTAAAACATGTGAACAACGCACCGGGGAACAAAAGCGAACGTAGCATTCGTGGTGGGGGGGGGGCAAGGTTCCAAAC
>Ga0307517_10004159_pt1 | contig 22319 bp, 18 predicted proteins | sample 23_EM_MG_FD_194515 | JGI IMG/M metagenome (GOLD analysis project Ga0307517, IMG submission 194515) | Populus trichocarpa ectomycorrhiza microbial communities from riparian zone in the Pacific Northwest, United States - 23_EM | ecosystem: Host-associated > Plants > Roots > Unclassified | place... | reverse complement strand
GAAGACGACGGCGACCCAGAACAGGGAGCCCGGTACGGTCAGCGTCAGGATATAAATGGTCAACAGGGACAGGATGCTGCCCAGGGGATTGATCAGGTTGTTCAGGGCTGGCTCCTGGTGGGCGAAAAGGATATTCCCGATCAGGCTAAGGATGAACTGCAGGCAAAAGAAAGAGAACACGACGAGCACCATTTTGCCCAGCTCGCTGGCGAGGGCCGGGGAAGTATTCAGGATCCGTGACCAGTTCAGCAAAGGACTGAAGGCCCAGAACAGCACCATGAGGCTGAGGAAGATGATCGATACACAGGCATAGGAAGTGCTTACATAGATCTTTGCGAGCTTTGTATTGCCGGTGGCCAGGGCTTCGGAAAGTTTATTGCGCAAGCCATTGCCGATGCCGATGTCGAAGAAGCTGAACCATCCCACCAGGGAGGCCAGGGTCAGCCAGATGCCGTACCTTTCTTTATCGAGGTAATGCAGGGTCAGTGGCACCAGCGCGAACTGGCAGGCAATGCTGCTCCCTTTTATCAGGAAGGAATAGATAATATTCTTATTAGCCTTGCTTGTCCGCGCGTGTCCACCGAAAAACTTGCTTTTAATTTTTGTCAGATAGATCATTTCTTTTTTTATCGGGTTCACGAAAGCGTACGGCTTTTCTCATTGAAATAGCCCGCTTTTCTATCTCTGCGCCCGGGTTCGGTATCATTGAGGGCGACGATCATATTCTTGATGACTTCCTGGTCTGCTGTTTTGTTGACATAGGAAAGTTCCTGTTGGGTGCTGTATCCCATTCTAAGAACAAAGAGGTTGATATCCGCATAGGCGGCTATCGACCGGGCGTCGCTGAGGATATCCATCGGCGAATTGTCTATGAGGATATAATCATAAGAGGATCGGGCGTCCGCAATGAAGCGGGCAATATGGGCCGTCTCGGTGAAGGCGGCGAAAAGGTCCTCCGCGCTGCCCGCCCGGATGAGGGTCAGGCCCTTTACTTCCGTCGGGGACAGGATCTCGGACAAGGAGGCTTTCCCGTTCAGGTAGTTGCCCAGGCCCTTGCCATCCCCGGCTTCGAAGATCTCCGACAGCTGGGAATTCTTCCGGTCGGCTTCCACGAGCAGGACTTTTTTGTTGCCCTGTGCGAGGATGGCCGCCAGGTTAGCGGCAATAAAGGATTTCCCTTCGCCCTGTATCGCCGAATGGATGGCAACCACATGATTCTTACCGTCTTTCAGGAGGTAGTAGAGGGTTGCCCGCAGGTTCCTGAAAGATTCGGTGATCTCCGAGCGTGGAAAGTGGGCGACCGGGAGATCGCTCTTTAATCTGTTATGCGGTATGAGGGCTGCTACGGACAGGTGCAGGTTATTGGTCACTTCTTCCGTATTCCTCAGGCGGCGGTTGGTATATTCCTTCAACAGGATAAGTCCGAATGCGACGAGGAGGCCCAGCAACAGGCCGATGGCCAGGTTGAACATAGGCTTCAGGCCCGTAGGCTCGGTAGTCTGCGTCTGGGCTGCATCCAGGACCATGGCCGAAGGGCTGTTGGATGCCAGCGCGATGCCCGCTTCCGCTTGTTTCTGCAATAGGAAATTGTAGAGCTGGCTGTTCACATCGAAGCCTCTTTTAATATCCAGCAAGGTCCTTTCCGTTCTTGGGATGTCGGTCAGCTTGGCGTTCACCTGGCGTTTCTGATCTTCCAGGCTTTCCAGCTCCTTTTGCGTATTGGCCACCAGCGTGCTGATATTATTCTTTATGATCTGCTGGGTCATTTCGATATCCTTGTTAAGGGCGATCAACCGCGGGTTCTTGGGCTGGGCCGAGATGGAAAGTGTTTCGCGCTGACTATATTGCGAGGAGAGCTTCGTGACGAGCGTATTCAGGTCCGGGTCCCCGATGCCTGCGGGAGCGAAGTTCTTCATAGCTTCCTCGCTGTTGACCTTTGTGTTCAGGTCATTGTAATAGTTCATCTTTAATTTCAGCGCATTTTCCTGCTTATCCACGTCTTCGACCCGTTGGAGGATGATCGATCCTTCCTGGCCCAGGTCCACTGCCTTATTGGAAGACCTGAAATTAGTGATACGGTTGCCTGAGGTCTGCAGGGAGTCGGCTACTCCTGCGATCTGGTTTTTGATGAATCGCATGGTAAAGACGGCCGACTGATTCTTTTGGTCCAGGCCGAATTTCAGATAAGCCGCCCCCAGCGCGTTGAGGTAATCGACATTGCGCTGAATATTACGTCCTTTCAGTTCCACGGAAAGAGCATTGCTTTCCGGGGCGGGGATCTTCACATCCAGTTGTCCCTGGTAGTCCATGGCCATCTGGGCCGGGTCATTGAAAGTAAAAGAATAGCCATTGAGCTCCTTCAGGGCGGCAGGGTCCAGCAGGTCGAGGGTGAAATGAAAGTATTCGTTCCAGAAGGGTTTGCCAAAGGATACCTGTTGCTTGAACCGGATCGTGCGGAGGGAATCGTCTGTTTTGTCCTTCCAGTCGCATTCTACCGTATAGGCGCTGTCGGAGACGGCGTGGATGGTAAGAGGCACTCCTTTCAATTGGTCTTTCTCATCGGTAACAGTGACCTTGAAAGGTTCATTGCCATAAAGGTCCCTGGAGCCGATGAGTAATTTCCGGTACCAGGATGTTTTCCAGTTCAGGTTACGAAGGGTCTTCAATTGAAGGCTGTAGGAAGAAAGCACCATCTGTTCGTCCTGTATGTTGATGGGCTTTTCTTTTATTTCCAGGTTATCGAGCGTGGAATTGAGCGGCGATTGGTGAGGCTCGTTCTTCAGCAGGACGGTCATGGAGCTTTTATAGCTGCCCGGGAAATATTTGTTATAAAAAAAGGCCAGCGCCAATCCCACCAGGCCGGCCAGCAGCAGCCAGTACCATTTCTTCAGGATAAGGGGCAGGATCGACTCTAATTTATTAGCCGGCTGAGGGGGGGTTGGCCGGGGATAGCTGTTATTATCCATTTAGTGGTTCTTAATTTTTTTGATGTTATGGCATTGGACTATTGAATTTCTACTACTTATTATTCAGGTAGTTCAATAGCAGCAAAAGGGCGGATATGGAGCCTACGATGACTCCCGCCAAAGGAAGTTTTTGCGCAAGGCCTTTATTCCTGGCGGGCTGTAAAAATACGACATCGCCGGGTAAAAGATAATAACCGTCGGATTGGAAGGAGGTCTTACTATTGAGGTCCATGGTATAGGTCTTTGTTCCCCCCGGTATATTCCTCGTCACGAGGACCTCCTGTAATTTGGCAAAATCGGTAGTGCCTTGCGCAAGGGCGATGGCATCGAAAATGGTGAGATAGTCATTATAATTGTAATAGACACCCGGGACCTTAACCTCCCCGATGACGGTGATCTTATAGGTCAGCACCCTGACTTTCACCGATACTTCCTTCAGGAATTCCTTGGCGGCCGTATGGATCAGCTCTTCCGCCTCCCGGATGGTCTTCCCTTCGACCTTTATTTTCCCCAAAGCGGGGAGGCTGATGGTGCCATCGGGGCTCACTATATTGCCATTCACGGCCCGGGAAGCCGCTCCTTCGAAGGCTACGGAAGCCTGGTTGGAGGTGCCGGAAGGGTCGTACAGCTTGTTCATTTCGGGATCCTGGGAATAAATGCCGACAAAAAGGTTATCGCTCAGCCTTATTTTATATACGGGAGCGGGTCTGGGCAGTCCCTTGAGGGTCTCGTTGGGGGTAAGGTCCTGGAAATAGGTCAATTTTTTAGCGGAAGTACATGAGAATAAGCTGAATAGGATGAATAGGGCGCACACCGATGGTATACAAAAAGGGGAGGTCTTTTTCATATTATAAACATAAATGTTTTACTGCGATTAGCATAGCAGACGGAATGCCAATTTCCTTAAAAGGCATTAATTCTCGTCTTTCTCCCGAAAAAGGTAAGAAGAATAATGTAGATATCCAGCCAAAAAGTCCAGTGCTCGATGTACCAGAGATCATGCAAGGTACGTCCCCAGCGCTGCAATTTGGTCTCGGTAGGGCCTCTCCAGCCATTTACCTGTGCCCAGCCGGTGATGCCGGGTTTTATGGTGTGACGCATCATGTAAGGCGTCATTTTGCTTTGCAGGCTCTTATTCAGGTTGATCCGGTGAGGCCTGGGGCCGATGACGGACATATCGTTCATCAGCACGTTCAGCAGCTGGGGTAGTTCGTCCAGGCTGTTCTTGCGAAGGAATTTGCCGAATTTAGTGATCCTTTCGTCATTGGCGACCGTGGACCTGTTCTCGGTGCCCGGGGCATGCCGCATCGTCCGGAATTTCAGGATGGAAAAAGGCGTTCCACCGAGTCCCAGGCGTTGGGAGCGGAAGAAAACGGGGCCTTTGCTGGTCAGTTTGATGACCAGGGCGATAAAGAGTCCCAGGGGCGCCAATAAGATCACCATGATAGAGGCGAAAATGATATCGAAGGCTCTTTTCACAAAGATGTTGGAATAGGTATCCAGGGGGGTGGTCCGCATTTGCAGCAGGGGAATATTTCCCAGGTTGCCGACCTTGAAATGCAGGTCCTCATTTTCCGAATAATTCGGGACCAGGTGTGTCCGGACGCCATTCCTTTCGGCCACGGCGATCAGGCGCATGATATTGTCGGATTTTGTCAGCGGGATGGCGATAAAAGCGTCTTCGAAGGGCTTCCGGTCGAAAATAGCCTGGAAGTCCTCGACGGAGCCGATAACGTTCTGTCCTGTGAAATTCCTGTTCTCCGACAATACCCCGATGGGCTTGATGCCGAGGTATTTATTTTTCTGGAAATAATCCAGCAACTGACCGCCCAGCTTGTTATCGCCGATAATGACGGTGGGCTTCAGGTATAGATGGGTGTTAAAGAAGAACCGGTAGAATACCCAGCTGGAAAGACAGAATTTAATAGCGAAGAACAGCAGGATCGTCGCGACATACTGTGTCCTCGGGAACAGATCATTTTCCAGCATCGGTAAAATAAGAGAAGTAAAAGCAAAGTAGTAAACGAACCTTCGGGAAAGCCGTTTTACCATTTTACGGTAATTACTTTTCAGGTCTCTCAGGTTCTCGATGAAAAGAACGCTGATGAGAATATAGCTGATATTCAATACCAGCAATAATTGATTGGCGTAGCCAATTTTATTTTCGAAATGACCTAAATAAGCTACGAAAAAAAAGCAGCTATTCAGGATGATCAGATCAATGCTGACTAGCAATAGATGGATCTCTCTTGGTCTCAGTCTCATTCAGGGTGGTTTGATGGTTGAAGCGAAAACTCAATACCTAATTGACATAGCCAAGCAATCATTTTCCTGCATCATTCATAGCATTGCTGCTATGGACAAAGCATAGATAGTTTGTACAGACAGAGCATCCTTTACATTTGTTAATGAATGCTTACTGTAATAATCAGAACGCGAAATGGCTTTACTTTTGCTTGCTTTAACAGGCCTGGAGTCTTAACTTCCAAAATTCACATGGCAGAAATCGAGCTTCTCAGAGAAGGAATGGATTTTACTCGTTAGGGCGGTGTTCTGCAAGGGAGAATGCAATTACAGGGCCAAAACTACGAAAATTGTTGCAAAGATGAACAAATGTGATAAAAAAATCAGATATCTCTTCGATAAAATCTTTCATATGAAATTTATTTATGTGTCTATAGCTTGCCTTATAACGTTGTCGGTCAATGCAGAAAATTATTTTTTCTCTTCAGGGTCCGGAGATGATACAAGGTCGCCTCTTCAGGCACAGCATGCGGCGACCCCCTGGAAATCTGTTGGAAAGCTGAATGAGTATTTCAGCCATCTGAAGCCCGGTGACACCGTTTTCTTTGAAAGGGGGAATATTTTCTACGGTTCTATACAAGTGAGCCGCTCAGGTGCAAAAAATGTTCCGATCGTTTTTGCAGGCTATGGTAAAGGGAATGACCCTGTTATCAGCGGGTTCACCGACCTCTCCGGCTGGAGATCCAAAGGAGACGGGATCTGGGAATGTCCCTGTCCTGCCCCAAAGAAGGTCAATATCCTCACGATCGGAAATATACCGGAGGCGATGGGCAGGTATCCCAATGCCGGCGGACCTAATAATGGGTACCTGCGCATTCTGGCGCATGGGAAAAATTCCATTTCTGGGAATGATCCTGCCGATGCCGATTGGAAAGGCGCCGAAGTCATCATCCGGAAGAATCGTTTTATCCTCGATAAGAGCCTGATCACCGCCATCGATGGCAATACGATCTCTTATCGCGGCGGTTCTTACTATGGACCGACAGATAAATACGGTTATTTTATTCAGAACAGCATGAAGACCCTGGACAAAAAGGGCGAATGGTATTATGATCCGGCTACGCGGATGATGAATATTTATTTCGGCACAGAAGATCCTTCCTCCCGGGCGATCAGGGCCAGCACCATCGATACCCTTGTCAGCATAAAGAACCAGCGGTTCATCGCCTTCCGGGGCCTTTCCTTCACGGGCAGCAATAAAGATTGCTTCAATCTCTCGGGCGGGGGAGACATCAGCATCACGGATTGTCATATTCGTTTCTCCGGGTTCAATGCCGTTACCGGCCTTCATTCGGATAATGTGACCGTCGGTAACCTGGTCATCGACTATTCCGGTAATAATGCCATCGACCTGGAAGGGTCGCATAACCTGGTCGGGGATAATAAAATTAGCCGCACGGGCGCTGTGCCCGGCATGGGCGGCGACGAACATTCGTATATCGGGATCAATATCAAAGGCGAAAGCAATACGGTACAATATAATACGGTCGACACGACGGGCTATGTATCGATCTTTTTTTTGGGAAAGGACAACCTTATCAAGAATAATTCGATCGACTATTTTTCCTTCATCAAAGATGATGGCGGCGGCATTTACACCTGGTCGGGAGATATCGATAGCTCCACCGTACGGAATGGGGGGACCATAACGGGTAATATCGTACGCAATGGTATAACGGCTGCCGGGGCGACGGACAGTTCCACGGCGGGTATCGCCATCGGCATTTACCTCGATGAGAATTCCAGCGGCATATCGATCACGGATAATACGGTCACCCGTTGTACCTACGGGATCTTTCTGCAGGATGCGCACGAGGTCACGGTAAAGAACAATAACCTTTTCGACAATGGCGCGCAGCTGTCCATACGGCATGCCCTCCCGAAAGGCACCCTGAAGAATAATTTCATTTCGGAGAATGTCGCCATGTCCAGGTCGGACGATCAGAATGTCCTGCTGGTAAGTTCCGTCGACAGCAATGTCCGGACCTTTGCCGAATGGAAGGACAACCGCTACCCGCAGACCAGGGGCAAAGGTTCTTTCTTCCGCGCCGTCATCCGGCGGGGGAAAGTTCAGTCCCAGTCGAAGGGCACATTGGATATGTGGAAGGACAATTATTATGGAAAGGACAACGACGCCCGGCGCCTTCCCCCGGTATCCCCGGACAATATCCGGTTGGAATACAATGCCACGAAGGCCGACAAGACCGTTCCGTTGGACAGGACCTACCGGGATGCCGACGGCCGGGAATATTCCGGCAATGTCCGTCTCAAACCATACGCCTCTATCTTATTATTCCGGGCGGAATAGGGCGGGTAAAGGAAAAATAGTGTCTTAATTGTCAAAAAAACGCTTAATTTAGGCGGTAATAAACGATTGGAACGCTTATGAAAAAATCCCTCCTTCTACTTTCCCTGGCGGCCTATGTAAGTTCTTACGGACAGACGTCCATGAACCTTTCGGTCCGCGACACTTCAGGTCCCCAGATCAGCCGCAATATTTATGGCCATTTTTCCGAACACCTGGGCCGGTGTATCTATGACGGCTTCTGGACAGGGACTAAAATAAGAATGGATATCGTAGATGCGTTGAAAAAAATAAAGATCCCGCTCCTGCGCTGGCCGGGAGGTTGTTATGCCGACCAGTACCACTGGAGGGACGCCATTGGTCCCCGCGAACAACGCAAGCAAACGGTGAACACCACCTGGGGCATGGTGACGGAGGACAACAGCTTCGGCACCCATGAATTCCTGGACCTCTGCAGCCTGCTGGGCTGCCAGCCTTATATCGCCGGTAATGTGGGAACGGGGACCCCCGAAGAGATGTCCAATTGGCTGGAATACCTGAACTTCAACGGTAAGAGCACCCTGGCCGACCTGCGCAGGCAGAACGGGCGCGCGGAGCCCTGGAATGTAGCTTTTTGGGGTGTCGGCAATGAGAGCTGGGGCTGCGGCGGAGAAATGACGCCGGACTTTTATGCCAATCAGTACAGGAGATATTCGGAATTCTGCAAGAGTTATCCCGGGGCGCCTTTAAAGCTCATCGCCAGCGGATCGAACGGCGAAGACTATAACTGGACGGAGGTCCTGATGAAGAATATCCCTTTGCGCCGCACCTGGGGCATCTCGATGCATTATTATACGATCGTGAATACCTGGCAGCATAAGGGCTCGGCCACGCAATTCGGCGAAGACGAATATTTTAAAGGGATCGCTTCCTGCCTGCACATCGAAGAGCTTATCAATAAGCATTCAGCGATCATGGATAAGTACGATCCGGCAAAGAGGGTCGCGCTGGTCGTGGACGAATGGGGCATCTGGACGGATGCGGAACCGGGCACCAACCCCGCCTTCCTTTACCAGCAGAACAGTCTTCGTGACGCCCTGATAGCGGCCAGCTCGCTGAATATCTTCAATAATCACAGCGACCGCGTCAAAATGGCCAACCTGGCCCAAACGGTGAATGTGCTGCAGGCCCTTGTCCTGACGGATAAGGATAAGATGGTGCTGACGCCGACCTATCATGTGTTCGACCTCTACAAGGTTCACCAGGACGCCAGTCTTTTGCAGGTACAGTTCTATAGCCCGGATTATACCTACCAGGGTAAAAAAGTGCCGGCGGTCAATGCTTCCGCATCCCGCGACGCCAGCGGCGCGGTGCATATCTCCCTGGTGAATGTCGATCCTTCGAGAAAGATCACCATCCGTACTTCGCTGCAGGGCATTTCCTGGAAGAGCGTGGACGGACAGATCCTGACCTCTGCCAGTTTTACGGATCTCAATACTTTCGATCAGCCCGCGAAAGTGCGGCCCGCGGCTTTTTCCGGCGCGAAGAAGGAAGGCAATGACCTGGTCGTGGAATTACCTGCCAGGTCGGTGGTCGTATTAGAATTGAAATAGATGCGTGGGGATATTTTGTTGCCCGCGATTTCAATATTTATTTCATAGCTTTACTGCATAAACTTTAGGGGTGCTCGTTTAGCGAGCTGAGATGATACCCTCAGAACCTGATTCGGTTAGTACCGGCGAAGGGAAAAGACGGACTTATTCTTTCTGCACACGCAGCACCTCTATTGCATACCGGTAGTTCCGGTGATCTAAATCCAGGCGATCATGATAGAGGTGTATATCAATCAGGAAACTTTTCATATTCCCGTATCGGCCACCCTGGCCGGCATACTCCCGCTTTTGAAGATCGGGCGGCCCGACGGCATTGCCATCGCGGTCAACGATGACGTCATCCCTAAAAGGGAATGGGACGCTCATATGCTGCATGCGTCGGATAAGATCTTCGTTATCCGCGCTACGCAGGGCGGCTGATCGCCCGGCGACCACAGCTTCGACCACTCACCTAAAATAAATTCCACTATATGAAGAAAGAGACTATTCCAGGGCAGTACGCTATCAGCCGCGACCCTTTTCCGGCTTCGCGGAAGATCTATGTGAAGGGGGCCCTGCATGACATTCAGGTGGCCATGCGGGAAATAATGCTGGAAGATACGAGCGACCATTTCAATCATACCCGTACTCCCAATCCACCCGTGACGGTCTACGATACCAGCGGCCCTTATACGGACCCTTCGGTGGGTATCGATTTGCGGGAGGGATTGCCCAGGGTCCGGGAGAAATGGATCATCGAAAGAGGGGATACGGAACAGCTTCCCGGGCGCCCGCAGACGCCCAGGAAAGCCCTGGCCGGCAATAATGTGACGCAGCTGCATTATGCGCGTAAAGGCATTATCACCCCGGAGATGGAATACATCGCCATCCGGGAGAATCAGCGTATGACCGACGCCGGTACATCCGGGGAAGGACATCTGTCCTTCCAGCATCCGGGCCAGAGCTTCGGGGCCCGTACGCCCCTGCAGGCGATCACTCCGGAATTCGTGCGGGCCGAAGTAGCGGTGGGAAGGGCCGTGATCCCTTCCAATATCAACCATCCCGAATCCGAACCTATGATCATCGGCCGGAATTTCCTGGTCAAGATCAACGCCAATATCGGCAATTCCGCCGTCAGCTCGGGCATCGAAGAGGAAGTGGAAAAGGCCGTCTGGGCCTGCCGGTGGGGAGCGGACACCATCATGGACCTGTCGACGGGCAGGAATATACACGAGACCCGCGAATGGATCTTGCGCAATTCACCCGTTCCGGTGGGGACCGTACCCATTTACCAGGCGCTGGAAAAAGTAGGAGGCAAGGCGGAAGAACTTACCTGGGAGCTATACCGGGATACGCTGATCGAGCAGGCCGAACAGGGCGTGGATTATTTTACGATCCATGCGGGCGTCCTTCTGCGTTATATTCCCATGACGGCCCGGCGGCTTACCGGCATCGTTTCCCGCGGAGGGTCGATCATGGCCAAATGGTGCCTGGCCCATCACCGGGAGAGCTTCCTCTACACGCATTTTGAAGAGATCTGCGAGATCATGAAAGCATACGATGTTTCTTTTTCGCTGGGAGACGGCCTGCGGCCCGGCTCTATCGCGGACGCCAATGATGCGGCGCAGTTCGCGGAGCTGGAGACCCTGGGCGAATTGACGAAGATCGCCTGGAAACAGGATTGCCAGGTGATCATTGAAGGCCCTGGTCATATTCCCATGCAACTGATCAAGGAGAATATGGACAAGCAGCTGAAGGAGTGCGAGGAAGCGCCTTTCTATACCCTGGGACCTCTTACCACGGATATCGCGCCCGGCTACGATCATATCACTTCCGCCATCGGCGCGGCGATGATCGGTTGGTTCGGCACGGCCATGCTCTGTTATGTCACACCCAAGGAACACCTGGGTCTGCCCAATAAGAAAGACGTGAAGGATGGGGTGATCGCTTATAAGATCGCGGCGCATGCGGCGGACCTGGCAAAAGGCCATCCCGGCGCTCAATACAGGGACAATGCGTTGAGCAAGGCCCGGTTCGAATTCAGGTGGCAGGACCAGTTCAATCTTTCCCTTGACCCGGATACGGCCCGTTCTTTCCATGATGAGACCCTGCCCGCGGAAGGGGCGAAGATCGCCCATTTCTGTTCTATGTGCGGTCCCCATTTCTGTTCCATGAAGATCACGCAGGAAGTGAGACGTTTCGCCGAGGAAAAGGGGCTGGGAGAGGAGACTGCGCTCGAAGAGGGGATGAAAGAAAGGTCGGAGGCGTTCAAGGAGGCCGGGGCTCAACTTTATTTGTGATGCAGCTGATCGTTCTTACATCGCCGCATTTTTTTCCCGGCGAGGCGGGTTGCCTGGAAGCGCTCCTGGCGGCAGGCCTGCAGAAACTGCACTTGCGCAAACCCGGTGCGGGGGAAGAAGAGATGGGCGCCCTGATACGCCGCTTGTCCCCTTCCTTTTACCCGCGGCTGGTGCTGCACGCCTCTGAAAAGCTGGCGGAAAGATACGGCATCCCGCAGATCCATTTGGGGAAGGCGGACTGGAAAGGCCGTATGGATGCGCGAAGATCCCGGGCCTTCTCGGCCTCCCTGCATTCCTGGGAGGAGATGAAGGAGGCGCCCGGCGGGTTGGAATATGTGTTTATGAGCCCTTTATTCGACAGCATTTCCAAGCCTGGCTATCCCGCGGGCGCGGGCCTGTTGCGGCGGCCGGAAGGCCCTTTTCCCTGCCCGGTCATCGGGCTGGGGGGCATTCGGGCGGATAATATCGGACAGATGATACAAGGGGGCTGGGAAGGGGCGGCCCTGCTGGGATGGATCTGGGAGGAACCAAGCCGGGCCCTGGAACGTTATCAGAAAATAAAAGACATCGTATCGACGGAATATGAAAAATGAACGACCGAATGTATTAGTCATTGCGGGTTATGACCAGAGCGGAGGGGCCGGCGTCCTGGCGGACGTCAAGACCCTGGAAGCGCATGGCGTATATGCCTATGCGGTATGTACGGGCCTTACCTTCCAGAACGAGCGGACCATCAGCCGGATCCAATGGTTGTCCCGGGAAGATATCTTCGAGCAGATCGACCTTTGCTTCCGGTCCGTCCCTTTCGAATGGGTGAAGATAGGCATCACCCGCAGTGCGGCCATGCTGGGCGCCATTACCCGGCATCTCCGGCAGCATCATGCCGGCATCAAAATAGTGCTGGACCCGGTGGTCAGGGCCAGCAGCGGCGCAACGTTCTGGGAAGGGACGGACCGGGACGCCTTCAGGGAGATGGCCGGGGAGGTCTACCTGCTCACGCCGAATTGGGAGGAGATCGGGTGGCTTTACCCGGAAGAGGACCCCATGGCCTGCTGTGAAAGGCTTTCGGCGGATTGTCATATCTACCTGAAAGGCGGGCATCACCCTGTCTATCCCGGGCGGGACTGGCTATGGAGCAGGGGCAGGGTGACGGAGCTGCTGCCGGCGGCCGATCCGGCGACGATCTTTCCGAAGCATGGTTCGGGCTGTGTGCTGGCGTCCTCGCTTGCGGCCAACCTGGCCCTGGGCCATGAGCTACCGCAGGCGGCAGCTCATGCTAAACGTTATACAGAGCAATTTCTCAACAGTAATAAAACATTATTAGGATGGCATCGAAGTTGGCAAGCGGGGGCCCCGGCAATGCCCCTGCGGAAAGCATAGCACGGCTGCAATTCCTCACTATGGACGAGGGTCCTTTGGATCACCTGCAGCAGGTGGAGGCGGCCTGCCGGGCCGGCATCCGCTGGATACAGCTGCGCATGAAGCAGGCGCCGGCCGGCCTCTTCCTGGATACGGCCTTCGCCGCCCGGAAGATCTGTGCGGACTGGCAGGCCACCCTGATCATCAACGACCAGGTAGAGATCGCAAAGGTCGTGGGAGCCCATGGCGTGCACCTGGGCAAGCAGGATGTGCCGGTAGAGGCGGCGCGGTGCTTTCTCGGCGACGGTTGCATCATCGGGGGAACGGCCAATACGGCGGAAGATATCCGGGAGCACTGGCGGCAGGGCGCCGATTATGTCGGGCTTGGGCCTTACCGTTATACGACCACCAAAAAGAAACTGAGCCCGGTATTGGGCCTGGAAGGCTACCGGCGCATCCTTTCGGAATTAAGAGAAGGGTGTGCCGCTGTTCCGGTCGTGGCGATCGGAGGGATCCTGGCGGATGACCTGGCGCCCCTGCTGGCATCGGGCGTTCACGGGATCGCTTTTTCGGGTATGTTCCTTCACGCCATTGACAAGGAAGCGTTGATCCGTTCCCTGGAGGCTGCCTTTTCCATTCCTTCATCCACCTCAACTGTATAGACCATGCTGACCATTGCCGATAAGACCTTCGGGTCGAGATTGTTCACGGGGACCGGTAAGTTCGGGTCCGGCGCCCTTATGCGGGATTCCATCCTTGCCAGCGGGTCGGAGCTGGTGACAGTAGCGCTGCGCCGGCTGGACCTGCAGGGCGCCCATGACGACCTGCTGCACTACCTGCGACATCCGCATATCCATTTGCTGCCGAATACTTCCGGGGTCCGGAATGCGAAGGAGGCCCTTTTCGCAGCGGAGCTGGCACGCGAAGCCCTGGAGACGAACTGGCTGAAGCTGGAGATCCATCCCGATCCCAAATGGCTGCTGCCGGACCCGATAGAGACCCTGCTGGCGGCGGAAGAACTGGTGAAAAGAGGCTTTGTGGTGCTGCCTTATATCCACGCCGACCCTGTGCTCTGCAAGCGGCTGGAAGAAGTGGGCGTAGCCGCTGTGATGCCCCTGGGCGCTCCTATCGGAAGTAATAAAGGATTAAGGACGGTGGATTTTTTAGAGATCATCATCGGGCAGAGCAAGGTGCCGGTGATCGTGGATGCAGGCATCGGCGCCCCCTCCGATGCCGCCCGCGCCCTTGAGCTGGGCGCGGATGCCGTATTGGTGAATACGGCGATAGCCGCCAGCGCCGATCCCGTGGGAATGGGAGGGGCTTTCCGGCTGGCAGTGGAGGCCGGGCGCATGGCCTATGAGGCGAGGCTGGCGGAGAAAAACCCCTTCGCGGCTACCAGCCCTCTCACCGCTTTTCTGGATGACTTTTAAAACAAGATCGTATGAGCTTTACCGGATTATTCAATACCTATCAATGGTCCCAGGTCAAAGAAAGCATCTACGGCAAGACGGCCGAAGACGTGCGGCGCGCCCTGGGCAAGCCCCGTCGCGACCTGGAAGATTTTAAGGCGCTGATCTCGCCGGCGGCGGCCCCTTACCTGGAGGCCATGGCGCAGATAAGCCACCAGCTTACGCAAAAGCGTTTCGGTAAAGTGATCCAGCTGTATATACCCCTGTATCTTTCCAATGAATGCCAGAACATCTGTACCTATTGCGGGTTCAGCTACGAAAATAAGATCCGTCGCAAGACCCTGCAGGCCGGGGAGCTGTTGCAGGAAGTAGCCTTCATACGGGAAATGGGATATGAGCATGTGCTGCTGGTGAGCGGCGAAGCCAGCCAGACGGTGGGCATGGATTATTTTAAAAAAGCCCTGCGGCTGGTAAGACCGCATTTCGCGCATATTTCCATGGAAGTGCAGCCCCTGGAGGAAGAAGATTATGCGGCCCTGATACAGGAAGGGTTGAATACGGTATTGGTCTACCAGGAGACCTATCACCGGGAAGACTACAAGCTGCACCATCCGAAAGGAAAGAAATCGAATTTCGATTATCGCCTGGAGACGCCCGACCGGCTGGGCAGGGCAGGTATCCATAAAATGGGACTGGGCGTATTGATCGGGCTGGAGGACTGGCGCGCCGATAGTTTTTTCACGGCCCTGCACCTGCAATACCTGGAAAGGACGTACTGGAAGACCCGCTATTCGCTGTCCTTTCCCCGGCTACGTCCTTTTTCCGGGGGACTGGAACCCAAGGTGGAGATGACGGACCGGGAGCTGGCCCAGCTCATCTGCGCCTACCGCCTGCTGGATGAAGAGCTGGAATTGTCCCTTTCCACCCGCGAAAGTCCGATTTTCCGTGACCATGCCGTGCGGCTGGGGATCACTTCTCTCAGCGCAGGCTCCCGTACGAACCCGGGCGGCTACTCGGCGGACCCGGACTCCCTCGAACAATTCGAGGTCCATGACGAACGCAGCCCCGCCGTGATCGCCGCTATGATCCGCCGGGCGGGATATGAGCCGGTGTGGAAGGACTGGGACCCGGTATTACAGTGATCCGGCGTTCGAACAGGCTCAGGGCATTGCCCCTGTAGTGCTCCGGTATGCCCGGGATAAGGTCTTCGCTGAACCTTTTTTCACCGCAACAGGTAAACCCGCATTCGCGGTAGTAGGCGTTGAGCTTTGGGTTGTCGGCGGCGGTATCCAGGCGGATATACTCTTTGCCATGGTCCCTTCCGTATCCTTCGGCCCAATCCATAATATGCTTCACATAGCCCTTGCCCCGGAATAAGGGATTGGTGACGATCCTGTGGAGGTAGACGGATGGATCGGCATCCCGGTGGTCCCAGACGAGCGGGTCCTGGAGAGCGATGGAGAAGAAACAGGCGATCTCCCCGCCTTCGGCCCTCCCGCTGTCTTCAACGATCTTCCAATGCAGCTGCTGCCCGATCTCCCGGATAAGGAGGTCCCGGTCCATTCCGCGCCAGTAATGCGTGGCGGATCTGGACCGCTGGAAGGCGATGGCCTCCTGGTAAAGCCCGGCGATGAGGGCCAGGTCTTCCTCTGTGGTGGGAAGGAAAGTCATATGGCCTGGATGAATTTTTTCCGGTAATGCAGGGGGCTCAGCTGCATCTTCGACCGGAATGTCTTATAAAAATGGGAAATATCGCCGAATCCGCTGTCAAAGCAAATGGCTGATATAGCCTTATCGGTCTGGATGAGCTGCTGGGTCGCATAGTTCAGGCGATATTCGATGACCGTCTCCATAAAGGTCTTGCGGGTGATCTTTTTAAAATACCGGCAGAAGGCGTTCCGGGTCATGCCGGCGATGGCGGCTGCCTCGTCCAGTGAAATGGGACCCCGGAAATTCTCTACCAGGTAAACAAATATCGGGTGCGTCCGTTCCCTGTCCATCGGATGGAGCCCTGCGTTGATATGCTGCGGGTCCAGGAGTTCGGTCTCGCTGGCCTGGGCCAGGGTATACAGGATCTCCAGCAGTCCCAGCAATCTCCGGAAATCATTCTTTTCCCGGGCCAGGGCCTGCATCTGCGCGCGGGTCTTTTCAGCCGGCGTCAGGCCGAACCGAATGCCATGTACGCTGGTCAGCAATAGCCGGGCTACCGGGGCCAGTTCGGGCGTGGAAAAAAAGCCGCCGCCCAGGAAGTCTCCCGAGAACTGGATGACGATGGTCTCCGCCTGTCCTTCCTCTTCCCCTTCCAGCTTCCAGCAGTGGGGAAGGTTGGGTCCCAGCAGCACCAGGTCCCCGGCTCCGAAATCAGCCATATGATGCCCGACATAACGTTTGCCGCTACCTGCCAGGATCAGCGTCAGCTCGTATTCCGGGTGGAAATGATAGGGAGCCGTAAAGGCCAGGTCCCCAAATATCCTAAGCAGGAAGGACTGCCCGGCGGCGTGCTGCAGCACTTCATAAGAGGCTTTGGACATGGCGTTTATTTTCTATAAATGTAAAAATTAATCCGTACTGGGGTAAAATACACCATAATTCAGAGAATGCAACCATTTTTTGTTGACGCAGGGTTGACGTACTTCGCGCCAATAAAAACCTTTCCATGCCAGAGACAGTGAGGGGCCTGCGCCTTTTGAAAGAATCGGGGGGAATTCCGGAAGCACAGCATACGGAATTCAGGGAGAATGGCCATGTACTGACCCGGGGCCTGCTGGGTCATGGAGAAATGGACAGGGTTCGCCGGTCGATCGCCCATGCCCTGAAAAAATACGGGACCGAGCGGCGCAAACCCACCCGCAAACACCTGCGGGGAAAGGCTTTTTTGCAGGCGGGTAACCTGTGGAGGGTAGACGAAGGGGTAGGGGAATTTGTCCTGTCGCGTCGGCTGGCGGGGGTCGCCGCCTCCCTGCTGGGGGTCAGCAATGTCCGGCTCTATCATGATCAGGCGCTTTTCAAGCAGCCCGGGGAAGGGGCCTCGCCCTGGCACCAGGACCAGTTCTATTGGCCTGTCGACACGCCCGATACGGTGGTGCTGTGGATGCCACTAACGGATATCAGCATCGAAATGGGAATGATCGGCTATGCATCGGGGTCGCATAAGGGCGGGATCTTAGGGGACGCCAGGGGCTTTGACGAATCCGACCTGCGGTATAGGAAACATATCAAGGAACAGCGCTGGGCTGTGTCCCGCGCGGCCGGCATGCGGGCAGGGGATGCCAGCTGGCATTACGGCGCCACGATCCATTGCACGCTGGCCAACGACTCCGACCGGGTGCGGGAGGTGATGACCGTTATCTACATGGCGGATGGCGCACGCGTCACCGATCCGAAGAATAAATGGCAGGTCAGTGACCGGGAAAATTGGCTGATGGATCTGCCCGCGGGGAGGCTGGCTGCATCCGCGCTGAATCCATTGCTGCTCTAATGGTATATTGAGTCACACAATCTACCAGGAATGTCCCGGTCATGACCGGCCTGCCTACCCAGAAACCCTTGTATTGCAGTATATATACGCATTATTGCCGGTAGCAATTACTTTATTTAGAAAATACCATTTATTGGGTATTTTTTATTCCGGGAAAAAGTCCCAATTTAGCACCCGGAAGCAAAAAATAGAAGACGAATTATTTGAATTGTAGAAAAACATTATTACTTTTACGCAACTATTAAGCGCCTGCCATATTCAATTCCTCTGAATATTTGGTATATTTAACTCTTGCATGTAAACTTGTGTTGTCCCACAATCCTTGAAATTCCTCCTATTACACCCGAAAGACAGCAGGGAACTTTTAATCCACATAACCGTTCTGTAAAGCCATACTTACTCTCTGAAGAAGTATATTCACATGCCAATACCTTGAGTTAGCCGAAGATTTCCATTACCTAGAAAGATTTGAGTGTCATAACCCCTAAATGAAATGGTAATGAAAAAGCAAATTTTGGCGATTGATGATAGTAAGGCTATCCGGTTCTTGTTACAGACGGTGTTGGGAAGAGAATACCAGGTAGTGACCGTCCCGGACGGATATTCCGCGATGTACTACCTTACTCATAGAAACCTGCCTGACCTTATTATTGCAGACCCGCAGCTGCCCGATATGGAGAACTGGGAATTGATCCAGCAACTTTCCTCCAGCGGCATGTACGGAGATATCCCGGTCCTGGTATTATCAGGGCTCGATAAGAAGGAGACCGAGGCGAAATGCCTCGAGCTCGGAGTGGTGGAATACTTTTTGAAGCCATTCAATCCGGTAAATCTTTTGTCAGCCATCGATACACTTGTAAAAAGCGGAGAACTTGGAAAAGATCTGTCGGTGATGGCCGGCTAGTTTAAAATATTTTGACCCCAATAACATCCTGTGCATACCCCTTTTTCGTATTTATGAAACCGTAAACCTGAAGTATGGATCTATTATTTTTACCCAAAACAGCTGAAAAGGACAAGAAGATGGCTCACTTTACCTTCAAGTCCTACTATTTACCCAAAGTGGGTAGTTTCCAGTATAGCGGTTTCTGCTACATTGGGAAAAACGCTGCCCATATCGAAAAATTGGTGAATATGTACAAGAGGGGTTACGCTTCCGAAGGCATGGACAATGTCAAGGCGGAACTGATCCGGTATGTGGAAGAAAATAAGAGCATGATCCCCGAAGTCATTATCTGCGAGGCAAAATTCGATTTTGCCGTGATCAGGAGCTTCAGCCAGTTCCTGAAAAATAACCCGGCTCTTTCCACGATCCCCTTCCTGCTGGACGCCAGCACGCTGACGGATCAGGAACTGGAACTTTACAAGAAAAATACCCGTCCTGACGATATTCTCTTTTTGAACGGTTGCTCCGATGCGGAACTGAAGGCAAAGATCGGGTTCCTGGGCAGGATCAAGGCTGCCGCAGGCACCGATACCACTCCTCCCCGCATTGAAGAACGTATTCCCAGGCACGCGAACATCGGGTTCATGTTTAAAAGGATGTTCGATATCCTGGTGTCCTCCATCGCCATTTGCATCCTCAGCCCCTTACTGCTGCTGATCGCCCTGGCCATCAAGCTGGAATCCAGAGGTCCCATCTTCTATATCGCCAAACGGGCGGGAAGAGGCTACCGGATCTTCAATTTCTACAAGTTCCGTACGATGCAGCAGGACGCCGACAAGAAGATCGGCGAACTGACCCATCTGAACCAATACGGCACCGAGGGAACGGGCCCCGTGTTCTTTAAGATCAACAACGATCCGCGCATCACTAAAATAGGCACTCTTCTCCGGAATACCAGCCTGGACGAATTACCCCAGCTTATCAACGTCTTCATGGGAGACATGTCCCTGGTAGGCAACAGGCCCCTGCCCCTGTACGAGGCGGAAGCCCTTACAACGGACAATTATGCCGCCCGCTTCATGGCTCCGGCAGGCATGACCGGTCTCTGGCAGATCAAAAAAAGAGGCAACAAGCACATGTCCGTCGAAGAAAGGATCAATATTGACATTGATTATGCTTCTAATTGTAACTTTGTCACGGACCTTAGGATAATAGCTAATACGCCTTTTGCGTTACTGCAAAAGGAAAATGTATAGCTTCAGGCCCGAAAGCTGCCCATTTTACCCGTAAATACCTCAAAAGAAACCTAATATGTTGAAGGAGAACCCTTTAATCTCTATTGTTACGCTCACGTGGAACACCACGGAGGTTACCTGTGACTTTTTGCGTTCCATTAATGAACATGGGACTTACAAGAACATAGAAGTCATTGTGGTGGATAACGGTTCCAAGGATGATCCAACGGCCGTCTTCAAGGCCATCTACCCCGACATTAAGCTCATCCGCAACGCTAAAAATCTCGGATTTACAGGAGGAAATAACGTAGGCATCCATGCCGCCAAGGGCGATTACCTGTTCATTGTCAACAACGATACGGAATTCACCCCCGGCCTCCTGGAAGGCCTGCTGGAGATCTTCGATACCTATCCCGACGCCGGGATCGTCAGCCCCAAATTCCATTATTTCTTCCACAAAGGCACCATCGAATATGCCGGCTACAATACGGTGAACGTGTTCACGGGCCGCAATGGCATGGTGGGCTGCCAGGAAGTAGATAATGGCCAGTACAACGATATCAAGGTCACCAACTACGCCCATGGCGGCGGAATGATGGTGCCCCGCAAAATAATTGATGAAGTGGGCGGTTTGCCGGAAGCGTTCTTCATTTATTATGAAGAATTCGATTGGTGCGAGCAGATCAAAAGGAAGGGCTATAAGGTCTACTACCAGCCTAAATCCCTGATCTACCACAAAGAGTCCATGACCACCGGTAAATCCAGCGCTTTTAAGACCTTTTATCATACCAAGAACAGGATCTTCTTCATGCGCCGGAATGCTCCCCTGGGGGCCTTACTGGTCTTCACGGCCTATTTTACGCTGTTGACGGTGCCGAAGAATACCCTCACCTTCCTGCTGAAAGGACAAAAAGCACATTTGAAGTCTTTCTGGAAAGGTATTCTATGGCAGTTTAACCGTTCCATCACCTTTAACTGATAAGACTATGTGTGGTATCGCAGGCTTTGTGGATTTTCAAAAGAATACCAGCCCCGAATTGCTGAAGAAGATGACGGATTCCATGGAACACCGCGGACCGGACGATGCAGGGCATGAAGTATACGAAGCACCCGGCGTCACCATCGGCTTTGGCCAGCGCAGGCTCTCGATCCTCGACCTTTCACCTCTTGGGCACCAGCCTATGCATTTCGGGGACCTGATCGTAAATTTCAACGGCGAGATCTATAATTTCAAGGAGATCCGGAAAGAACTGGAAGAGAAAGGCTATTCCTTTACCTCCTGGTCGGATACGGAAGTGATCCTGAAAGGCTACCATTGCTGGGGCCTAGACGTCCTGCATAAATTCATCGGCATGTTCGCCATCGCCCTGTACGACAAACAAAAGGAACAGTTGATCCTTATCCGCGACCGGGCCGGCGTCAAACCTCTCTACTATTACTGGAATAAAGAACTCCTGCTGTTCGGCTCCGAATTAAAGGCCCTCTACGAGCATCCCCGGTTTGAAAAGAGCATCGACACCAACAGCCTGGCCCTTTTCCTGCAATTCAGCTATATCCCCGCCCCCCATACGATCTTCCATCACACGTTCAAACTATTGCCCGGTCATATGCTGACCGTCGATCTGCGCAGCCGGCAGCTGACCTCGAAGAAATACTGGGACGTTTTCGACGCCTATAACCAGCCCAAGCTGTCCATTTCGGATGCAGAGGCGATAGACCATACCGACAAGCTGCTGAAGAGCGCTTATGAATACCGGATGGTGGCCGATGTGCCGGTAGGCGTCTTTTTAAGCGGGGGCTACGACAGCTCCAGCGTAGCGGCCCTGCTGCAAACGGGCAGGACAGAAAAATTAAAGACCTTCACCATCGGGTTCCATGAAAATGAGTTCAATGAAGCGCCCGAAGCGAAGAAGATAGCCGAATACCTGGGTACCGACCATACGGAATGGTACCTGACCGCGAAGGAAGCCGGTAGCGTATTGAGCTCGCTGCCGGATATCTATGACGAGCCTTTCGCCGACAACTCCACCGTTCCTACCGTGTTGGTGAGCAAACTGGCCCGGCAACGGGTAAAAGTGGCCCTGAGCGCGGACGGAGGGGATGAGATCTTCGGCGGCTATAACAAATACAACCAGGCCGAACGGTTTACCGGGCAGTGGCCTGCCCCCCTGCAGAGCATGGTCAGCGGCGCCATGTCCCTGATCAATCCCGAACATATCCCTTATTTCAACCGGAAATACAATTTCACCACGCGGTACGAGAAGATGAAGCTCATCTGGAAAAGCCACGATCCCGTGCAGGCCGTGAAATATATCAGCCAGTACATAACGGAAAGCGAAGTGGAATCCTTCCTGGGCAAAAATTTTGAGCGCTACCCTACTTTCTTCGATGCCGGCGATAAGCTGGAGAAGAACGACGGGGTCGTCAATCGCCTGCTGGCAGTGGATTATAAAACCTTCCTCGTGGACAATAACCTCGTGAAAGTAGATCGTGCGACCATGTCCGT
>Ga0307517_10004158_pt1 | contig 22319 bp, 12 predicted proteins | sample 23_EM_MG_FD_194515 | JGI IMG/M metagenome (GOLD analysis project Ga0307517, IMG submission 194515) | Populus trichocarpa ectomycorrhiza microbial communities from riparian zone in the Pacific Northwest, United States - 23_EM | ecosystem: Host-associated > Plants > Roots > Unclassified | place... | reverse complement strand
TCAGTCTGTGGGTAACAGCATCAGCAAGTACGAGCAACTTTGTGTCCCTAGCCCTCTATACCCAAGCCGCCCACCTATCTGTGCCTCTGCTTAAGTGTGGGGAAACAGCGTATGGTAATTATGTAGCAGTAGGGGTTGGTACTTGATAGCCCCTTCAGTCTCTAGTATACCCCTTAAAGTATTTTATGGGCTATCCTTTAAATTCTAATGAATCCATCTTGCGGGATCAGAGTATGATTGAATCTTGCTACGAGCTGTCGTTCTAAGTTTGTCAATCTAATTCTATCAAGCCATTGACGCGACACATTGGCAATACACTCAGAGTTTAACCCAGCCAGCCTACATTGGTCCTTTCTAGTTCATAGGTGCTACATATAGGCCGATAACTATTTCATTACTGAAATCTTGCCTCATGGTGCACAGCAGGTTGACCTTTGATCCTGCAATATATAGTATTATCTGATTTATTGGTCTCCCGTACACGAGCTATGATAAATCAAAATGTTATATGAGAATTTTTAAAAAAAAAAAGTCTGACGGCGTCAACAATCACGAGTAGATTCGTGATAACACAGGATACTACCTCCTCTAATGACGGACTCAGACGAAAGTGACAACGGTGGTGATAGCAAGTTTAGAAAAACATGCATTCCTGTGTGTGCCAGATTGGATAGAGACAACCGACACCCACAAGTATAACAATACCTTCCACTGGCAACAGTATTTACACATTATAAACACTAGATTCCACCAACTATTCGTTTCAAACAGGAAAAGTCAAAGATATAGCCTTGAGAAAATTATCCCCCATTCCACCTAAACTCGAGCAACTCACAATCCGTGCACCAGTACTTATTGACAACGAATTTGACAAAGATTTGATCTCCACACCGAAACAATGCTGGTCATATCTCCCAGCAGTCGCCAACATCATATACTCATTCATTCCCCCACCTCAACATCTAATTGTTGACATCTTTTTGACTTCTCCTCCAATCTAGCCAACATCGACTTTTCTCCACTTGCAGCTTTGGGAATCGCTGCTCTGTCGATCTCACATATAGATCTGTATGTCCACTCTGACAATTCACCGGCTGCTGTCACCCATGCCCAAATATTGTCTTCGCTGGCGGACTATGTAGACGTGATGGGGTCTATTACGGAGGGTACACTCATCATTCATCTAGAGAGGGCTGGGGCCTCTGGGTTATGTGGATGAATAGTTTTTGGTAATCCGAAATGACCATCCAGAAACTACAATGCTTTAGAATGGTCAATGCATCTGAATTTGAGGTACCACTAAATGTATTATATTGTTATTAGTATGTATGGTCATAACAACTGAAGCCCTCAATTGTGACTTTAGATTTCAGAATTATTAGTCTGCAGAGGAGTCTGAGGAGACAGATTTACTTTAGGATTAATGGAATAATAATCCTATTTGACAGCCTTATAGTTTGTCATTAGGATCAATCCTATCAGTCAATAAACATCAGTATAGGATCAATCCTATCATCTGATACAGGTGTTTGAGCTCATTGGACATGCAGACGATCGGGCTTTGCATCAAGTAACCTCCAGGTCATACTAACATCTATAATGTCGGAGATCCAATCACAAATGTCGACGATAGAAACGGCATAAAGAGGAACGTCTGAACAAAATAATAACAGCAGCATGGCGCAGTGGTAGCGCGCGGGGCCCATAACCCCGAGGTCACTCGATCGAAACGAGTTGCTGCTATAAATTTTTTTGACCCCTCACGCCTCTTTAGTCTCCAGTGTACAGTTCATAAATTTATTTTTATTCAAGTATACATGCAAAGGAAACCCGGTCAACCTCAGTGTACAATAAGTATATTCTGAACTCGGAAAGATTCGATATTTCTCGTCTCAAGAAATGCCAGATCGCACAATGCTAGTATTCAACCCAATCTCCTTGTCCCCTTTCCGAACTCACACAAGCAGCAATCCCCTCAGTGTTTCTCACCTACGTGCGTTCAAGTGCAAGGCTTACCTGCCCCCAACGATTAAAGAAGATTTGTTTCAACCTCGTTCATGGGATTATCGAAACTATACTGACCGTCCACTATACTCCAAGCGGGATGATGGCACCGCCGTATCATGTTTTGAATTTAACTACCGTGTTACAAACACCACACCTGTGCTTCAGCCTATTTTGCGCCTGCGCCATATGCATGCTCTGATTATATTATCAATATCACAGGTGACGATTCTCGAACCCGTCCCACCATGGCTCGGAAAGCTTTCCGAGTGTTGCCACAATTTACCTCATCGCCCCCACCTAAAAAAAGGTTCGAAAAGGGGAAATCCCGCACAGAATTCAAAGATTGTGCAGGCCAATCGGATGGTGCAAATATCCTTTCTTCGAAACGGGCTTCTGGCGACTGGAAGTGGGGAACGGTTGCTGGCACATAGTCTGTGGGTTCAGCAACTTCGGCAGGTCCGAGGAGACTACCATCGCGAGTTGAAACTGCGTCGGTTTTTGGCCGACCAAAGTTGAGGTAGACGTCGGAATCGGACCAGGGTGTTGACGTTATCGGCGAAACGTTGGATGATGTGTAAGGTCTGAAATGCGTTGTCAGCCCTAGCTTTTTCCACACCAAAATTCTCAACGAACCCCCATGAACGAACCCGGCAGAGTGTATGAGCTCCACCGTGCCAACAACTTGGCTACTCGCCTGGCAAGATCCTTCCGTAGTCATCTACCCTTCTGGGACAATCCAGCAAGGAGCGAACGCTGGGTCCAGCAAACGGAGGTGAGATCCGTTAGGCCCATGCTCCATAATATAGTCTGAATGTTCGGACGACCAAGAGGTGTTCCGCTTGGGAGTATTCACATAGTTTCTGGGGAACAACCAATCTCGTCGACGAGATTAGAAGACAAGTCGGCACGCATGATTTTGAGTGTCATGAGTTTCCCAAGTCGGTCGCGGGCAAGCCAAACAGTGGAGGAGCTTCCATAGCCCAATTTGTTTACAATTCTGTAGCGACCTTGTGCAAAGACATCGCCGATGCCGACAGGATGGTAGCCACCAAGTCTGTAATCGTCGATAGAGATGTTATCCAATCGAGACGGTCTAAAGCATGGGGAAACAATTGAGCTGAGAGGTTGTGCGTCTGTCTTGACCCGAACGGGCAAGAACATGTTAGGGTAGTCTCGGAAGGCTCGCAGAACGATCCTACAACGAATAAGGACTACGCGATGGAAGCGGCCGCGCGGCGCGACACGCTTCCAGTTGAGATGGCCTCGAATTTCAAAGTCGGCAAAGATTGCTGTTCTTGTAACCAACTAACCATCTTTCCGGCAATACATAAGAACATACATCAAGAGGGTGACAAACGAACCAGATTCGCCACATACAAGTAAAAGAAAGGAAACACAAAGCAACATTCGATCAATTTCGATGACTACTACGGGCACAATTTCATTATTCCCAGGGCCACCACACCACTGATATAATTATGCCTCCTTGTGCCATTCTCTGAAAGCAAGCAGGGTCCACGTTTCATTGGGCCAACACGCGGAATGGTAGCCTCGTGCACCTTGTGCTAATAGGAAGAGTATTGAGTGAGGTTCCGACATGCTGTACATACTAATACAACTTGAATCTTGAAGCTACTCTGCGGCTGTCCCTCATGCTCTAGTTCGATAATTACACAATAGTATACCATGCAAGTATGTCATCTTGCAACAAGAAAATTCATCGATGGGCCACACTCTGTTCAGCACTCCCATTTAGCAAGCAAAAGAAAAACAACCCGACACGCAGGCGGTGATTAACGATTAACCTTTCCGAAGGTGCAGCACGCCCCTCCAACACGTTGTTTCTCGAGATTTACATAAATCGCTTCGCTCCGTCTCATCTCCTCCTCCGGATCCTATTTTCCACTCTCATTCACGTCCCTGCAAATTTCAAAAACCAAAAGTTGACGGTCAGCGTTCCTGAAAGTACATGACTATATTGATTGCACGATTAGACTATTGCTATTGCTAGAGGAACCTATAGGACCGAAAAAAAACCTACAATACGCGGCGATCGGGTTCCAAGTTACACAGTCTCTAATGAATATACGTGGGATGGAATAAAACGGGTAAGAGCGGAAAGCATTGCGACGAACAAGCCAATAAATTATAAAAAGGAAAAAAAAAAAAACAATTATAACAAAATGGTATAGTAAAAAAAAAAAAAGAAAAAAGGTCTGTTCTCTCTCTTTTGCTTTTTTGTTCAGAGCAATTTCCCCCCTGAAGCACCTGCCTTGCTCCGTTTCAAATTCTGTACAATGGCAGGAGGTTTCGTCACTGGAACATTATTCAAGTTGTTCCCAACCGGATTACTCGTGCTCGCACTCGCATTCCCCTTCTTCTTATCAGCACCAGCCACGATCGGCTGTCCCCAAGAGAAAACAGGCGCAGATGACGACGAAGACGAAGATTCCGCCTCGCTATAACTGCTTTTCGTCTTATTATTGTTACCCACACCCCAAACCGGAGGAGCCGTAAACTTCTTCTCCATACGTGCACTGGCCTCTTGTATTTCCTGCATCGCAGCAGCAAACCGGGCAGGATCACCATCAAACGGGTGTTCAATTGGTGACGACGAACTGGGTGCTGTATCCGCAGCTGAAACGAACGAGGACGACATGCTTCCCCCACCACCACCTTCATCGTCGTTGTCCCCGAAACCGATGATCGAATCATACATTCTCGGTGGAACACTCGGCCTAGGCTCCAGAATCGTGTTCCTCGACTCCATGACATATCGATAATCGACAGGTAAACGTTCCCCACGACTATCCTCCTCCTCATCCGGGACTTCTTCCACCGTCACCTTCTTCGTCTTCCCCTTCCTGTTTTTACCCTTCTTACCGGCAGGAGATGATAGGGAAGGTGGCAGTTGGGACGACATGGTAGGGACTGGCTTTGAACTCGAGGCATTCGAAGGAGGCGATATATCATTTGAGCGTAGGGCTGGATTGGGCATGGACGACTTGTGAAAAGCCGGAGGTGCTGGTGCCAAGAACTGCGCAAATGGTCCTTCGTCCTGAACACCACCACCACCATCATCATCAACCTCAAACCCACCAGGAATCCAATGCTCACGACCCCCAGGAGGATGCGCTTGCGACTTCGAAGGTCCAGGCTCGTCAGACGAAAAGATATCCCACGCACTCCGAGCAGCCGTATTCTTCAAACCCGAACCCCGCTGAGGACCCTTGATAGTCGACATCCCCGACCCCGACCCCAAGCGGAACTGTTCAACCGGCTTATTCATCCCAGCTTTCTCGAGAAGATGAGCGGGAATATTAGATGCCGGTCGAGGAGTCGATAATAGCTCGTTCCATGTTGTCGAGTCTTTGCGTCCGCGACTGGTGCTAGCACCAGCACCAGCATTAAAGTTGTTGGCATCGGCTTTGGAGGTGCTAGGTGGGAGAGGGATTTTCTCAAAAATGGTGGCCATTGGTGTCGTTTCTGTAGGAGGTTCAAGAAGTTCGAAAACCTGGGAGGTAGAAGAGTCCTCGACGGTGCTTGGACCACCAGCGCCAGCTTTCTTGGCCTGACGCTGCTTTTTGCCTGACTTTTTGCCAGTCAAAGGTTGCATGGGATTTGGGTCGGTCTTGCCTTGTGGGGTAACTGGTGGGGCAGAGTTTGACGACGGTGCACCAGCAGAGGCAGGAGCTGGTGTAGTTTGTGGAGGGGATACCCTTTGGACGGGTTCCGGAACCGGCTGCTTCTCCCTCGCATTCGCATTGGCAGAGTTCAACACAGCAAGGGTAGCAAGAGACATGGGCATGACCATCCCGGGTTGTTCAGCCATGAACGCATTGTTGTAGGGGTTTTGCGTTGGTGTGGTATTGAGCGACGCAGAGAACGAAGCCTTTCGTCTGGTAGCGACTGGAGTGGAACGAACATCGTCTTTCATTAGTCTCCATGGATCCGGGTTATCCACTGTAGGGGTTTGCGCGTGGGTCATACCCCATGCGGTGGTTGGGCTAGGAACGCTTGGGAGCTCGCCGGTGGTCCCCCACTGGTTGATGTAAGAGTAGAGTTCTGGGTCGGCCATTAACATGGAATCTGCATCGGGGTTCATGAATGGATTGTTTTGTTGAGGAGGGGCTGGAGCAGGGTTTACGGAAACAGGTGGCGAAGGACTGTCTTCATCTTCCTCATCGCTTGATTCAGGATCCTCGCCGAATAGTGATGGCCTGACACGCATATTGTTGTTGTTGTGTTTCGTGAAACGACCGTTCGAAAGCCTCTTCGAAGTTACGGGAGTTACCTCGTGATTGGCCTTCGGGAGAGATGTCGTCGACATGCCCCATCCATTTTCACCGGTGGAAGAATATTCATCCCGGGCGAAATGGTTCTGTCTGTCCTCGTTTAGAGACGAGGACCCAGGGAGTAGCCGCTCAAGCAGCTTTTCAACGTGTCCCTCCTGTTCGTCAGGGTCGCTGCTGGACAAAATCTTGTCCAGAACGATGTTCGATTCCACTTCCTCAGATACTTGTTCCTGGAACGCATTCAACCACGTCGGATTGGCAGGAACACTTGGTCTGGGTGCCACAAGGGTGCCCGACCGACCCGGACGTCGACGAAGCTCTGATCGCCGCTTGGATCGCTCGGCTTTCACGATATTCTTCCGTTCCTCTTCTTTCTCCATCTGGAGCTGCATCATTCGCTTTTGGTGATTGGTCACCTTGGAGGAAACCTCATGTTTATCGCTATTCTGTGCCATTCGATCCTTGTAGATTGCAATGGAGAGCTCGATGTCGGCATGTGCGGCTGCCTGGTGAAATTCGATTATTTTTTGGAAGCGAACGTGCATCTTGAACCGTTCGAACTCTTGTTCTTCCGACAAAGGCTCGTCTGGGTCGGTGACGACGGGTCCTAAATAGGACTGCCTTGCTTTGGGAAGGACGTCCTCTTTTGCCTTGAGTGAAGCAGCTTGTTTCCCGGCAGATGTCATTTTGCGAGGGTTTTGGGGTAATGTGGATGGGGGGAAGCGAGCTGTGGAGGGGCCATCGAAAGAGTGGTGGGAGGAATCACTACTCCAGGCATCAAAGCCGTTCTTCTTAGGCCGAGGGGGTCTATCGTCGTCGTCGGAAGTCAGGTCATAGGAGGTGGCCTAAGGGATGTGAACACGTGTAACGACAAGGAGAAGAGCAGAAAAGACATACGACGGGGAAGAAGAAACTAGAGTCTTCTTCTTCTTCTGAATGGAATTCACTTGGGTCGACGAGGGCATAGCTGGAATTGGTAGAGACGTTTGTTGACCGAGTTGAGCTTGAAAGGGAAGGGGCGACCGGTTGAGGTGGGGAAGTGGCATAGGTTGCGAGAGAAGCGGAAGAAAAGGACTGCTTTGGAGGAAGAGGAGCCTGGGGCGGCTGTTCTGGAACAAGGGGGGGTTCCTCTGGTTCGTCTTCTGGGTTGCCGAGGACGTCGAGGACAGAGGCGATTTCCTCGTTGTTCATGTCGGTCCAGTCTTCCATTCGGAGGCCGACCTCCTGTAGTTTAAGCTCCCACTGCCTCCTGAGAGACTTGAAATGGGGTTCCCGGATTTCTTTTGCGAGCCTGGCCTTGTGGGCGTTATGCTGGTCTGGGGAACGGCGTCTGTCAGGAGACGATCTTTCGTGCTCTTTTTCAGCCTTGTCGAGCAGAGCCTCTACTTTGTGCTCTAGCAGTATTCGACTCTTTAATACAGACTGCTTGAAGACAGGCCACAGACGCCTTATGCGTTCACTGGGCGGCACGGGAGGAGAAGCCTGGGTTCGATTGCGGTTGGACATGGCTATTGTAAAATTAAAGAAGAGCAGGCCTCGTGGCAGATGGTTGCTACGTCGCTGTCGCCGTCGTCGTCGTCGTCGTCGTAGTGAGGAGAGGAGAGAAAGGCGGCTGGGGTGGATGTGTTATATAAGTAGCAAACAAGCCGGGACGCGATTGGACGCCCATATTTGATCCAAAACGCGGCGGACCCTATGCCCTGCCCTTTTGTGGCAAACGATGCCCTTTCCCCTCTCTTCACCACCACATCCGTCTCTGGCTCACTGCTGTCCTGTCTGTCCTGCTCGATATCGTGTCCACTCGTCGCACAACACGTCCTGCTCGCTTTTTCTGGCTCTCCGCATCTCCCCGTTTTCATTTGTTTCCGGTAGAAGCCCTGGCTTTTCCAACTTGTAGGCACCCGACTTCCCCTCCTGTCCAACTCGTCCGACTTTATCTCCTCAGCGTGTCTTCTTTTTTTTTGGGGACTCGTGTAGGGGTCTTGTTTCATAACGATGGGAATTTCAGGGTTGACAAAATATGCATGTTGATTTTTATTCAATTCAACTTCATGCCCCTATCGTCATATTTCTAGGTCATACCATGCTACCTCGTGGCTAAAACGTCCGGTGCAATTATGATGTTAATCTCTCCTCATATGATGTCGCGTAGCCACGTACCATTTTTTTCTCTTCGCTTGCCGCTCAACTGCGTCACACTCTCGTTTGTCATCTCTTGTCCAAAGCGCTCAAACGGCTGGCGGCGTCAACTTCTTCGTGCTAGTATGGAAGAGTTGCCCCCGCCAGCGATCTCGCCTAAATGTCTTTCATTGAGAGTGCCTGACAGTTTTATTCAAAATCATATATATATTTCCTCGAAGATAAGATAATGAACAATGAACAGAAGATCCGATGTCGAGATATCATTGTTCCAACAATCATCCATAACAGGTCGTCTTTGTGCTCAGAACCCAACCCACCAACAAGAAAGCAAAAAGTACAGCACTCATACCAGACCCTCGACCATTTTAAAAACAACTCTAATATTCTTCGTACGTTGTTGCAAGTTTTTTTGTCATTTTTAAAAAAAGTCTGGACACAAATTCAATCTAGAACCCGTGTGCTTAACATGAGGCATGCAGGGCCTTTTTTCCCGTGGGCAATTCTGATTTCCGGGGTGTAAAGTCCTGCTTTCGCGCACCACTACTGGTATCTCACATTCAACTTTCTACACCCAACTTGTTTCGTTCTCTGGCTTTCATCTACTGATTTCGCAACGAATACACTCTTCGATCAGTGTTATCTTGCCCCCCCTTCTAATCTGCATGTGGGCCTGGTTTCGATGCCAGCAGTGTCCATCCCGTCCAACCCTGCTCTCCCTAATCCCGATGATGCCGATTTCGAGCCAGACGATGAGTGGAAGCGTCAGCTGAGGAAAAGGATTGAGGAGTCCCTGGAATCCATGGTGAAGGACGTGAAGGACAACCAGGCGGCCCAGCTTCGCAAGCAGGTCGTCACTGAGGAGACCCGGCTGCAATTGGAGGATGAGTACAAGCAGGCTATGGTCAACATTAAGACGATTGCGAGCGAGCAATATCGTATGGAGCTCGACCGAGAGCGGAATCAACGGCGGTGGACTGCTGGAAAGCCCATTAATCCTGAATGGACTCGCATCCTCGCCGAGGAACAGCAGAGTATTATGAATACGATCAAGCAAACCAATCAGGACAACGCAAGTCCTATAGACGAACGCCGTCCGATGCCTCCTATCATCACCAAACCGGAGAGGATTGTATTATCATCATACGAATCTACGACCCCACTGCGTTCTGCTACTCCAGACTCCAGGGAAGAACGCGATAAGCATGGTAACATCACCTACGACCCCCCTCCTCCATCCTCTCGTCGTAGATCTGATGCACGAGGAAAGCATCCTCATGATCGGGGGGACCGTCATGGCAGCATTCGACGACAACGTGTGCCCAGCCATTCTAGGAGTCGCACCCAGACGGATGACCCAGACTCTGCAGACACTGCCGATCACTCTGAAGAGCTTCGTCCGCCACTACTACGTTCAAGGACGGTGGTTCCTGATCCGCTTTTGTTGCCCGAGACTAATCCTCGATGGGACGCTTCACTGGGTCGTACGGGTTCATTACGATCTGCTGCTAGCTTCACCGCACGTTCTCCACCGAAAGTTCTGCCCGAGGTTTGGAAACCCACTACACCATTGGAGGACGACCCTTCGGGCGTGAAGTCGTACCATCTCGGCAGGAGGGGTAGTTCGGCTAGTATGAAATCAACCGGATCCGGGGCTAGCGTACGTCCGACGATCTCTGAAACCATCCCCGAACGTATTGATGATGCCGACGATTCTGGTTTCACCGATCGTTCGAATTATGAACACGAGAGATCTCGCAAGTTCACGGACAAGGATAGACGTGGGGGGCGGAAAAATAGTCGACCTACTCCTGTGGATCCCATAAGTTATGGTGAAGATCTACTGGGTTCCACACCACTGAAATCTGGATCTGTGGTCATGCAATTAGCCACAGGTCCGATAAAGTCCCTTTCATCGAAAGCTTCTTTCGCCAACGGGGACGAACGTTATTACCGGGATCATCCCGCACGAGAATCCCCATACAGGGAATCACCCTACTCCAGCCGAGATGTGCCTCCTTCCTCACGACCAGTTCCTTCAAGGTCGCCTTATAGTCCCGACGACAGAGATCATGGCGGTCCTTATACCCATAGAGCTCCCAAAACACCGTTCCGGGAATACCCACATCATCATCAACAGCAGCAACAGCAACAACAACACACTCTACCTTCGTACTCCCTCGACGAACGACGTCGAGAACGTGATTGGGACTTGGACAGAGACAGAGAACGAGAACGAGAACGAGACTGGGACGACGAACGAGAATACGGAAGAGATAGAGAATACGATTACAGGGACAGAGATTGGGATAGAGATAGAGACAACTATGCAGATTCAAGGCATCAATATCCCTATCCTTCCCGTTCTGCCACCTATCCGACCCCTCCCTCGAGCGTTCCCAGACCCCATCCTCCACCACATGATCATCATGTGAACGACCTATATGACGAACGTGAGCCAACGAACCGAAATTATGGATATCGCGGGCATGGACCCCCTTCATCATCCCCACCTGATGATTGGGATTATCAACGGGTAGAAAGCGCTAGACCAGTTCCAACTTCCAGAAGGGAAGATCCAGACCGAGGTTCGTTTTTTTATTTTATTTTAATGTTTTCAAAAAAAAAGAGAGAAAGCATTGGATCACCAATTTTTTTTTTCCCCCTTTTCCCTTGAAAAACAGATCAATACGCTCGTTCATACAATTCCTCATCAAGTATCCCAATCGCACCTCGTCACGCACCTAGTAGTGAAGATTCAAATGGACCTTCTTGGAAAGATTGGGGGGTAGAAGCACGTCGTCTGAGCGAATCGCGATATGATGGGTATCCGAGATCGCCCCCGGGTGCCGAGCCGTTTCCGACGAGGCGTCGTCCGCAACAACATTATTATAATGATGAGACGCCGCGGAGTAATAATGAGGGACCGCTTGGACGTCGTAGGAGTCGACCCCCTCATGTCGCTGATGATAGTCAAAGGGACCGTGATTATAGGCTAGGTAAGGAGGGAGACCGTTCGGATGAGGAGGAGGAGGAGGAGGAAGAAGAAGAAGAAGAGAGCAGTAGCGGTGGTGGTGGTGGTGATCAAAGCATGAGTGATGGGAGTGATGACGAACTGGAGGAGCAGACGAGGAGACTTGAGGTAGAGCGGAGACAGGCAGACAAGAGAATCAGGGAGAGAGCTCTAGAGATTAAACACTTGCAAGAGGAAGAGCAGCGTTTGGAGGACGAGGCAAAGCGGAAAGAAGAGGAAGTGAAGCGCAGAGAGGAGGAGGTTAGGAGGAAAGACGAAGAGGCGAGGAAAGCTGAACAAGAGTTGCAAAAGATTGCAGAGGAGGCGAAGAGGACGGCGGAAGAGGAGCATAAGAAGAAGGAGGAGACTAGGAGGAAAGAAAGGGAGATGAAGAAGAAAGAGCAGGACGCAAATCGCAAAATTGAAAATGCAAACAAGTTGGTGTTGGAGGCGGGACGGAAGGCTGAGGAGGCTAGGAAGAAAGAAGACGAAGTGAACAGGAAGGAGGAACAAACGAGGAGGAAGGAAGAGAAGCTCAGGGAGGATGCTGAGAAAACTCTGAGGATGCAGCAAGAGGCCAATCGGATAGCCGAGCAGGCTCGACTGAAACAAGAGTCTCTCAGGCAGATGGAAGAAGAGACTAGGAGGAAGGAGCAGGAAATTGAAGAGCGGGAGCGTGCCTTGAAGGCGCGCGAGGATGAGCTGAAAAGGAGAGAGGACGAGGCAAGGAGGTTAAGAGAGGAAGCGCGGAGGTTGGAAGAGGAGGCATGGCGGAAGGAGGAAGAGGCGAGGAGGAAGGAGGCAGAGGTCCGGAGGAAGGAGCAGGAGGCGAGAAAAAAGGAGGAGGATATGAGGAGAAAAGAGGAAGAGGCGAGAAGGAAAGAAGAGGAATCAAGGCGGAAAGAGGAGACAAGGAAGCGGGAAGAGGAGGCTGCATCGAGAATGCGTGAGGAGAGGCATAGACGGGAATCAGACATGAAGCGAGTTGACACCGACCGATTTTTCGAAGAAGGCCTTGAGGATGTGGATTCCAAGTTCGTGGAAGAACAAGCCCGCCTCTTGCAGCAGGCCCAGTACCGTAAAAGAGAAGAAGAAATTAGGCGCTCTCGCGAGGAACGGAAACGTCAGGATAGCATTGGGAACGACAGTGCATGGACCAGCTCTAGTACATCGCCTGGAGTTTCAAAGACATTCCCTCAGTTTGCCAACCCCCAGGTACCCCAATATAGTTCCCCTTCACCTGCGCCAGGTTCCACTTCGGCTGCTTGGACAACCTGGGGTGCCCATTCCTCGAAACCCCCAAACGCAACAACTAATGCCTCACCTACCAGCGCTCGTTCTTCCTCGGGTGGTGTTCCTCCACCAAATAAACCTAGGAATGGTTCCATCAGTTCAGGCTCGCATCCTACTAGTGCCTCACCCCACTCTGCGGCTCCTATTTCGGAAAGTGAGTGGGCGCGTCGTCATGCCGAATTTACCAATGATCAGCAAGAGAGATTTCGTCGGGAACAAGAAAGAATGGAAGCAGAACGGCAATTGAGAGCTGCCGGGAAACCTCTTTCTCGCGACGAAATCCAAAGGGTCTTTGAGCATCACGACCGCCTATGGAGTCGCCTTCCAAGCATTTCCGAACTGTCATGGGTAGATTTCCCTTGGCCAGTCCTTCGCCCACCTTCATACCCAGATGACATCTCTTTTGTCCTCGTCAACGCTTACTTTATGGCACCATTCCTACCCGAGAAAGAGAAAGTGAAATCACCTAAAGATCGGATTAAGGAACACTTGAGGCGATGGCACCCTGATCGCTTCGAATCCAAAGTCCTACCTCGCGTCCTGGATGCAGAAAAGGAGAAGGTTAAACAAGGCGCTGGGAATGTTGTTCGATACCTCAACGACCTCTTGCGGAAGGAGAATGAGACGGGAAATACCCTCAACTTGTTTGGGGAGTAAAAAAAAAACGGAATCACTATACATATCTAGGTTGGCATTTTAGTTTTTCGTACTGGGTGGTTATTTATCACGTATGCGGCATGTTTCACTCATCAAATAGCTCTTCATTGTATGACTTACCAAAATTTAACATTTTTTCTGACGTTGTATGTTGTATAGTCGCGCCCATATTCCAGAACCCGAATTTGAATAGTTTGCAAAGGTCGGATTGAATTCTCAATCAGCAGGGTGCGGAGGGAGGGGGAAAATGGGATCAAAGAAGTTTACACTCCCGTATATATATGTCACTCCCGACCCCAGATTCTCTGTTCGTGAGGTTCTACCGCGTTTAGACGGCTCAATAGCAGACGCTAGGGCAAGGGGCTTCCTGATTATTCGGCCGATATGCCAACTTTAGCAGTCACCATCATCTCGTTGGTTACAGATATAAGACTATACAACCTGTAATTAGTAGTCGGTTGGACATTAAAGGAAGGCTTGGAGTGGAAACCCTTGTCAGCGAGCTAAGAACGAAATCCGTACAATGAATGCGAACAGCAGATCATGTTGCAACTTCACAAAAACCGCTTGAAAGGCTACATCTACAGGCGAACTTCAAATATTTCAGCCAGGAACTTTTGATATTTATAGCGCTATAATATAAGAATCTATCCATACAGCAAATTATCCTATCCTACTTTGAAAGACGAGGGAGGTATGGCCATGCAAGAAACGGCGAAAGAGACAGCACATTCCCAGAGTAGAAAGGTTAACCAGAATAAGTCGATGATACACGAGATGAAATCCATGGATACAGAAGGGTGGTATGAGAGATGAAGAAGGGTGATTATCCAACCGATACGAAAGTTTGCAGGAATTAAACGAGTGTGCTATGCCAATGCGGAGAATACTTTGTAGAATTGTGTTGTGGTCAACATTGGGAATAGTTAGGGGCGATAGTGAAACGAGTGTCAATTTGTCAAGGAATGTGGACTGAACTTGAGTCGATGCCAGGTGCGACGGAAGGGAATGACTGATATCGGGGAACTTGAGTGGTAGAAATATATGAGATCCAGGGAAGGTGTACCAGTAGGATGAGAGACGCATGGATAGAGGGAATCCAAAAAAAAGATGGCAAAAGATTGTGGATGAAAAGCGATACGGAGTTTGCTTATCAAAAGTTAAATGAAAAGAGATGAGAGTAAACCGAAAGCAATGAAAGCGATGATGATGAAGGAAAATTGTTGTATCAAAAGAAGTGCTTTTTTGTGAAGGCTAGATTATAAGTATGGCGAGATGCTGAGTGCGAATTGAATGAATAAATGATGATATGTGCATGATTGATGATCTATAGGGTAGGTCTAGGATGAGGAGGACTGGAAGGGATGGCTATGCCGACCAGCAGCCAGATATCGTGCCGAAAAGATAGGTTGGCCACGGATCGAATACCAGAGGGGTCTTGTTTAATATACAATTGAATTTGTAAGTTTGAAACTGAAAAAGAACACGTTAGTGCCCAATCAGACTGAAAAGGACGAAAATTGAACTGACATTTACGTCAACCACGATAGGCGAACTGTTCAGCGGTGACTGGTAAATGTTTGGAATACTATATTAAAATGAGCGACTTCCGGATGTTCCCGAACACAACTACTCACAATTTAGGATTGTCGAAGAGGGGTTTTTTCCAAGTATAACTTGAAGCCTGACAGTAAACCGCTGCCAGCAACAGCACCAGCTGCGTTACCGCCACCAGCACGGTTTGTGAACGAGGGACTAGGAGAATGTTTCGGGGATGTCTTCCGAGAGTCTGTTGCAATGGGAGTCGACAGTTCAGGATCATATACGCTTCGATGGTTCAAATATTCAGTGCCAAAGGAAGATGGAGGTAAATGGACTTGGTTGACTTTGACAATATTTTTCCCACGACCAGTAAGCCGCCCAACGAAACCTTTGATGCCACCTTTTGTTCTTGGGGGACCAGGATTAACGATTCCGTGCAATGGCAACGATCCAAGACTAGACATCGCTCTCAGTCTAAGACGCTTGGGCTGCAATCCATATACGTCGTCATAGAAGTCTTCTCGTCTGTGAGGTTCACCATATTCCTCCGTAGAGATTATCGAAGTCGGTGTCGGTGGAACCAGGCCATCATCATAACCAGCTCCAGCAGCATTGGCAGGCACACTTGGCTTCAGATGCAACCCAAGGACAGATGCACTCGCGCTCTTCGCCAAAACGGAACGTCGAAGAGTGGAAGGCAGTGTTGCTTGTTCCATACGCGGTGACGATGAGGGAGGGGTGGTCAGAGAGCTAGTGAAAGTGACATGCCTGCCGAAGGAATCAGTGGTCGAATTTGAGCGAGGCCTCGACATCAGCATACGAGGGTTGGTGATCAGGCCTTCCGAAGCCGCTTTACCCAGAGGTACCATTGTTGGCAATTCGGGGGGTGGATGAGTCGGAAGGGGTGGGATGACAATTCCTAGGGGAATAGGCCTCCTGGAATTCATGAGAGGTGTGGCTTGAGGTGGAGTGGGAGGTCGACTGGTAGGAGGTGGAGAGTCGTTAGAAGTCGAAATAAAGGAGGTGAGGACGAGTCGTGAAGATGATGGAGATGAGATTGAACAATCGTCATCTGCAACAATGGTAACCCGAGGCTGTCTCTGAATTTGTGGAAGACCAGACAGTGCTGTCGGAGAAGATGACCTCGATGGCGAGACGTCGGGAGTCAAGGCCAGGAAAGATGGACTTTCCCTTTTTGAAGGAACAGAGGCAGAAAACAAACTAGGCAAGGCGTTGGATGAACTTGATGCAGATAGCATGGGCAAGGGGGGGCTTCGCAATGATGGAGTGTTGGAACCACTCCCACCAAGACCAACAGTCGACAAACGAGAAATGAACGATGCGAGTCTGTTTCGCTTTTTGCCAGTGGTACCTTCTTTGTGACCATCGTCTTTAGGTTCCTTATCCTTGTCACTTGAGACGATGAACGGAACAAAACTCCGTCTCTTTTTCTTCGGCCTCCCCTCCAAGGACGTCCGTTTCTCTTCGTCGATCGAACTCGTCAGACTCCACCTCGATATCGACGGAGGAGCAAGCCCACCACCTCGAATGTCGTGACCATCTTCTCCACCAAGCCTAAATTTAACGTGGCCTTCTTGGGCATTGGGGACATCAGGATTTCTTGTACAAGAAGAGGGGAACGTCGTATATGGCCCTGGCCCAACACACATCTTCGGCACAACAGCCACCGTGCACACACCCACGCCCATCTCTTCGTCTTCGAATTCACTCCAGCAGTCGTCGAACACCTCCAAGCTCGCCCGCACACCCCAGGTCATCCTGTCTTCCACAGCCAACTCGCGCGCAAGAGCCAATGCTTCCTCCATTATCTCCTCGTCTTCGATAGGCTCTAGAGTCATAGGCGTATCTTTTGGCAAAGGAACGTGCATGTTTGCTTCGGGCAAAGCCTCAGTGATCTCTTCTTGAGGAACAGAATCCACGATAGGAAGGACTTCTCCGATTGTCGTATCAGGATCAACAGATGGCGGGGCTGGCGAGGGGGGAAGTTGTACCACATCCTGAGTTATATATAGATGCATGCCACTCAGCCGTTCGATCGATTGATTTTGAGAAGCCGGATTACTGCCCAAGTACACCTGCGACGAGCCCGCTTCTGGGGACGCGTATAAGCCAGCACCATTCAAACCACCACTAGTAGCACTTGCTGCTACAGATATTGCGGAGCCAAAGAAGCCGATCGCCGGGGAGTTCGGAGGAATCAGCTGACTGATCGATCCTTCACCCCGACTGTGACCTTTCACCATATCAATCCATTCTTCCCCGTCAGCTACAGTATCCTCATCCTCTTCTACCACTCTATTCTCCATCTCTTCTTTAGCCAACAAAAGCAATTCATCGAGCTTCGCGGAATCGATATAGACCGCATTTCGAGAAAAAGAGGAGGATAGACTGGGAACGCGAGATTCCAGGCGGTCTAGGATCTCGCTTGTTTGCCTGCTATGGCTCAGCGAGATCTGATAGGGACGGGATCCGAGGGGGTCCCCTACTTCCCTTGAAGGAAAGGACACGGATGGGGTGTTTGAGTGTGTCCGCGAGAGCGGCGGACTAACAACGGACTTCTTCGCCAGTCGCGGTGTCACTCCAGTACCGGGGAGTAAAAACGATATGGGTCCTTTTGATGTTTGAAGATCGTTCGAGGAAAAGATTGTCGAAGGAACAGAGTCACCATTGCGCAATTGAGCATGACTCTGAGAACGGTGTACCATCCCTGTTGGCAGGTGGAATTGCTTCATGGAAGTTGGAACAGCATTCGAGTGCGACCTGGTCCTCATAGAAGAGGACAGAGGCGGCAAGATGGAACGAGTAGCAGTTTCCTCGCGCACTTCCGGATGAACCTCCCGCCTTATCGGGGCCATCGAAAGGGTTACTCCAGTTTGGAGAGATGGTGTGAAGGACGACGTTCTAGATACACAATGGGCATTGGTCGACCTCCCTGAATGAAGGTGGACGTATCCTGGAGACGTTACGACTCCGATGGGTAGTTGAGGTGCTGATGGATATCTGTTGGAGGATGAACCACTTGAGGAATACGACGACGTTGGTGAATGATTTGGAGTGAGTTTCGGGCTAGTTTGCGAAGAATGCCGATGGCGGACAGGGAGTTCGGGCCCAGAGATGGGCGGTGCCTCGATTTGGCAATGCGACTCAGAGTCGGGAATTGCCGACATCGTATCCAGAGTTGTGGGTGGCAGCGGCAAAGGCTAAAAAATTAATCAGATATCTTGCAGGTCGACATGAAACTCAACACATACCTTGTCGACGTCTGCCGGCATTGCCCCATCGAGAGGCTTCCGTTCATTGAGCGACGCTGAGGCTGCCGTAAGTTCGGAGGCAGCCAGGCCCGGAAATCCGAGCAAAGGAGAATCGGCGCGCGCCGCTTCCGTTTCGGGATGCGCACGTGTCGGTGGTTGAATCTGGGATTTTGGAGGAAGGTGGGTGGAAGAACCCAATAAACTCGGACCTGAGGCAAATGGGACTGCAGGAGAAGAAGAGGGCGTAGTAGAAGTTGATAACAGCAGGTCACTCTCCCAAGAGAAGCTTGCGTTAGTGACTGGGGTTGTGGCGCTGTTGCATGTCGTGAGCAGGGTTGCCGACGACTGCGCATGCCTTAACTGAGGATGAATACCCTCAGTCAACCGCAATTCAGCTCGTTTGTCCCTCTCATGTTCCCAAGCCAAAAAACCACCACACTGCTGTTGTAACCATTTTTCGATTCTCCTATCCCTACTTCGCTCGGGGTGGTCACTTTCCTTACTAAGGTCCAATTCAGGGTCCAGAGACACAATGGAGACCCTTTTTTCTGTGGTAGAGGATCTCAACGACGCTGTCGGAGTGGAAGAGATGAATGAAATCGCGGAAGGGGGAGGTGTTAATACACTAGGAGGGTGTGCCATTGGCAGAGCCAATGACGGATGCGCTTAACACGCGCTGTTACCTAGACTAGAAAGAGTGAGGACGACAGACAAGACAGCGACGACGACACTACGTACGATGAGGAGACGGGGATGGTCGACGTCTGAAAAGAAGGTGCATAGGTCTAAGAGAAAAGGAGGGAAAAATTGTTGGGCCTAATAAACCTTTTTTCTTTTCATTCCTCCTTTCGGTTAGTACAGAAGCAGCTTGCCATTTCGGGTCTCCGCCAATCTCAGATCTTTGTCAAGCTTATTATATAATTAATTAAAAATAATTCATATTCTCTCGTCCTCTTTCTGAATTCCCGCTTCCTAGAACACTAACATTCGTCAGTCTACTGGAGTTCACGCTCAAGCGCTCAGGTTTCAAATTGCGGCTATATCAACTCGAAATCCAAGAACGCAAAACTACAACCCAGGTCCGATTAAATAGACTTCCGTAGTATTTGAGCACATGTACCGTCCATGCTTCTCATATTGTGTTCCCTCCATGAACTCTGTCTTTCGACACCCAAGCGACTGACAGCCCTCTGGCATAGGGTTGTGTGGTTCGTATCCAGGCCCGCAGGGAGTGCCTTGTCAATGTTCGGTGTTCCCAACAACGGCAATGTTGACGTACGCAGTGCCTCAATTCAAATTCTGTAACCAGGTTGCAAGAGTTCAAACAAACATAGGATTATGGTACTATTATATGTAGTAACATCTTTTCTACTTCAACTTAAGTTAAGGCCGAAGGATGAGTGCCAGAATTTTCCATACGCAATGGGTCAAAATGCAGGTATACTTCCTTCAATACTGTAACACTACTGGAGTCCTTCAAACCAGCCTTGACCGTGACATCCAGAATGTCATTTCGGTCCGAGTGGCCCTCTGTTCGTACCAACTGGTACCATTCAGTAGCATATTGAACAACAAAAATGACGACACTCAGGCGGTTTCCGAACATCATGAAATTTACGAATCTCAACATTTCAGCAATAAAAATTACTTGTCCCATTGCTTCTCTGCTGTTCGTACATATAGGCGTCTGCATTCTAGCTCAGTTGAGTGTCTCTTAGTGTCACTGTCGTATTCTGTATACTAATTCCATTGTGGGTAAGTAGTATTAGGTGGATTTTTCTTTCTCAACCGCTGTGATTTTTTTTCCTGATAAAATGCTTCACAAATTTAGCTGATCGATCAGTGACAGCGTGTATATCCTTGAATGGCAATTTTCTCCAGGAAGCCGCCGTTTCGGACCCGCCACTTCCGTCGTAAATGATACTATCATCACGACCAATCCCGACTCCTATGCTTTGCATCCTCCTAAGTTGCTAATGAATCTTTATTTTGGATCGAAGTTGTCGACAAGTGGTGGATAACTGGTCACGAATTAGCCCATGGATGTAAAGATCGCGCAGTGTCTGGTTGCAAGAGATACTGGCGCTTCACATTCCCCCTGAACTGGACTTCGCAAGCAACACATAACTGAGGTGCATTTTGCTTTTTCAACACCGTCAAAACATGATACATGATGTTATGTTGACGATTGTTTCAGCGTTATCTTCGAGCACGGTCGCTGGATAATCTACATCCAGCTCGTTTGATCAAGAATGATCGTTGGGCGATCTGCCCCCCAATGTGATTTTATGCTTTTCCTGATTGTCGTTTTACAAGGCCAGTGAGTCTGACACTTGCATTTCTGGTCTTCTCTCGCTTGGATGTTCCAGAAACAAGTTAGTTCTTTCACGTTGGTGTTCCGAGGATGAAAGAAAGAGCTTGGATTTTATTAACATCATGGAGACTTTACATTTTGACATGAGCTCCCTCGGTTTACGAAGTGTGTATGTATACTGTATATCACTTATACCCTCCCATATATTCCCCTTTCGGCGTGCCGAGTTGCTCGGGAGACTCAGTCGGGCGTTGGGGGACCCAACCCCTAGTTCAAGTTATATGGAAACATGTTCACCGGCCTTTGCCCCGATCTCCGAACCCAGAGTAGAGCTATCTTATCGTCAAGAAACATTTAGGCTCAAGAGTTCTCTGCTTGGAAACATGCAGGCCATTTGTCAACGAAACTCGACGTATCTGCAAGACTGCAATCAAGTACTAGTCGTTCTGAATCAATGCAAAAAAAAGCAAGTACATGCCATTGAATTGATCTGCCGAGTTTGAGTCTCAATTCGTTCAGATATTTCGCAATCATTCGTTGCCATCTGGATATTTGTGGATTCAAGTCTCACGGAAATATGTGAGCGGAGGCCTCGAGGCCTTCTTGGTCCCGAGTTTCTGTTGGTGAGGCCATGATTTGGCAATAGGAATTGACAAGCAATAAAACAAAAAAATTTCCATGCAATGCATTTACATAATTTCAAAGGTAGAACACTCTCGGCACCTCATCCAAGTTTGGAAGACCCTTAAATTTCGAAGAAGACAACTTTTGTCTGTATCATTTTGCGAACCACTTGGCAAGAACAGTCCTTTTACATATTGAATGATATTCTACACATTTTCTGCGCGTGATTGATGGCGCACACACAGCTTAAATAAGTAATGTCCGAACAGGCGCCACTGAGTAGAATGACTGGGGTGGTACTTTAACTGGTCGGTTCTGTTTATGTAACTTGCCATTCGATGTTGTCACTCTGGTGTTATGGACTCACATAATACTCACCACGAGGCACGGCGATCAGGACGTATCGGGTAGGCAGACTTTTAAATTGTGGGCAGGCTCTGGAGTAGAGTTTTACCTCCTCGGCACCCTATTGCATCGGACATTTCCCTGTGTATACACACAACCGCTTATCGACGTCCAAACGGTGGAAAAAAGGAGAGGATTCCTAAGTTGACGTCAGAAGATGTGGATAAATCAAAAAGATATGTAGGGACTTGAGACAACGACGCCTAAGATATCTTCTGCCCTCACCAGTCGGTGCCGTTGCGTGATGGAAGCAGTTGTACGTTTCTTCACCATGTGACGAATCAGGATGCAAAGGGCGCTGAAGGTATCGCGTAAAGCAGTCTTCTCTGGGAATGAAAGGGGCTAGCGCGCAAAATTCTACTAAGAAGAGCGGTAAATTCAAACCGCCAAGAAAGGCGATGTAGGAAGTCTATAGAGAAGGGAAAGAGAATTCCGGGCTAGGTTCTAAGCCATGTATTAGGCATTAAAAAGCTTCAACTTGAACCCAGGTTGTCCTAGAACCGTTCGTCTCTGTAAATCAAAAACACTGTTAGATCCATTTTAACAATTGCTGAAAGAAACGCACCCACAAGATATCACACAAATCACCAGCTGACCTGGCCGCCTTTGATCAGAGGTACTTGAAGTTGAAAGTTGAGGCCTGAGGCCTGAACTGGCCTGAAGATGGAATTTATTGACCCTACGGAAATCACCGGCAAAGTATCAGGCACGCGATGATCAGTTTCATGATTCAGATTATGGACTTCCCTTTGAATGAG
>Ga0307517_10004157_pt1 | contig 22323 bp, 14 predicted proteins | sample 23_EM_MG_FD_194515 | JGI IMG/M metagenome (GOLD analysis project Ga0307517, IMG submission 194515) | Populus trichocarpa ectomycorrhiza microbial communities from riparian zone in the Pacific Northwest, United States - 23_EM | ecosystem: Host-associated > Plants > Roots > Unclassified | place... | reverse complement strand
ATACCTTAGCAAAAAAATATTGCTATGTACTTCTTATGATTAAAGAGGGAAATATTTACCGAAGATTATTGATGATGTTTGAAATTTAATATGTTCAGGAATAAGGTTTTTAGTGTTTTCCTTCTTCATAGTTCACAAAGTTGATGGTTGGTGGTAAAATACATAACACTTGTAAAACAATCATTTTTTATGAGGTTTAAGAATCTTTTGATTATAAAATCAGTGAATTTTAAGAATGAATCGCTATAAATAAGAAAATAAACTTTAAATTCTAAGAACAACAGTGTTTGTTCTTGTTTTTTATAATAAATGTTGTGAGAATAAAAGTATAACTGCTTAGATAATAGAAATTATGAACCCTTTACCTAGATAGTTCAGGAGGTATATATAGACCCTGATGAGTGTCTTTTTCTCCTGGTAGCATTAATAAAAATAAATATCACTTACATAATATTAATGTTGATGAACATATAGTAGGCCTTTAGAAGATTTTTATACACCTAGGGGTATAAGATGATGATTATTTCATGTTAAAAGTTTTAAGAATAAAAAAATAAGACATCGTGACCCAACATGAGGCCTATAACGGTTGTCAATTTAATACCCACTTGGACTTGGAATGATGCTAACCCCAAGGGTGATGGGTATGACAGCTTGTTAGAACTATATGTATTTGAGCTCTCAACGCGTAGCTAGTCAGACCCATATGTATTTGGGCTCAGCACATCGTTAAACCTAAAGATGATGGGTCTAACAACTTATCATACCCACATGTACTTGGGCTCAACACGTGGCTGAACACAATGATGTTAGGTCTGATAACTCGTCAAACCCATATGTATTTAGGCTCAGCACGTGGTTGACCCCAAGGATGTTGGGATTGGCACCTCACCAGACCCACATGTACTTGAACTCAACATATGACCGAACTCAGTGATATTGGGTATGGTAACTCCACAAACTCACATGTACTTGGGCTTAGCACGAGAATGAGACTAATGATGTTAGGTCTGACATTTTATCATACCCACATTTATGTGGGGTCAGCATGTAGTTGATTCTAAGAATGTTGGGTTTGGCACCTCACCTACCTTAAATGTACTTGGGCTCAGCTCGTGACTGAACCCAATGATATTGGGTACGACAGCTTGCTAAACCTACATGTTGGGCTCAGCATGTAAGTGAACTTAGAGATATTTAGTTTGGCAAATCATTATACCCATATGTAAATGGGCTTAGCACAGAGCTGAACCCAAGGATATTGGACATGGAAGAAAGGTAAACTCACGTCATCTGGACTTAACATTCTACCCAGCCTAAGTATGTTAGGTTATCACCCTACCTTTGGCCCTTTTAAACATGGACTTAGGCAAAAACAAAATATATAAAATATGTTGATCCATTAGTATCCTCCAAGTCTTTGTGTATTGAATACGTAAATATTTGAAAAGTCATTAAATTTAAATAATGGGCAAGGCTTGGGTAGGCTGGATGAGCTTTTCTCTATCTCGTTCTAGGTGGGCATGCTCTTTGACAAATTGCTTCAGATAACCCTTGACTATCAGTCTTTCAATCTATTTATTCAAAGTGAAGCAATCTTCTAAATCATGCCCTTAATTCTTATGGAATAAACAAAACTTCTCGTAGGTGTGTGTGTGTGTGTATGAAGGCGACACCATAAGAGATGAATATTGAACAAAGTCTTTTCTCTTGATGGTTGTAAAGACTTTTGTGAGGGTGATATTTAGGGGAGTTGTATATCTCCTCTCGGGGTATTACAAGCACTCCCTCATTGGCTTTTTCTGACATTTCTTAGAATTATTATCTTAGGTAGGAGAACGATTCCATTTGAAAGGTTTCTCATCCTCAACCTTTTGGTAGAAACGAGGAGGCCCATACCTCAACATACTAGCTTCTTCTACCCATATGTGATTCTTCATGGCTTGTTTTACCTTCAACAAGCTTCTATCTAACAGAGCATACAAGTTCTTCCGTAGAGAATGTTCTTTCACTCCACTTATCAAAGCCTTTAAGGCTACTAGATCAATTAATTTCTTCACCTTGAACATTTCTTTATTGAACCTCTTTAAATATACCCTGGTGGATTCTTTTTCTAATTGAGTAACACCAAAGAGTTATATGGAGCGTTTTTTATGGGTATTGTCGCGGGGTGCTCCGCGACATCATCGGCGATGACGAGCTTTTTATCGTGCCTCCTGAAGAGGTGTGTGGTTATTGTTGGGAAGAGAAATGTTTTAGGTTTAATCATAAAATTATGATGAAGGTTCAGGAATCGCCACCTAGTATTATGGTCACTAGGAATCTATGGTCTGCATGAGTCTGGTTAAAGGACTGGTTGTGCAAGGGGAAGACGCATCACCCCCAGCACACCCTATCTAAGATAAGTTGCATTGTTGTTTGATTATTTTTCTAGGTCGGGTTTCTATTTATTATTTTTTTCTAAGTTCTAAGACAGATCTTTCTTCGTGAGAGAGTCTACTTTATCAAGTTTAATCATAACTATTCTAAAGTCTAAATTTTAGCATCGCATTTATTTTACACCATATATTTTTAATACATGAGGGTGTACTCTATCATGTAGTTTTACAACCCACAGATATTAAAGTCTACATCTAAACCCTAAAAAGATTGGAAAGGGTTTTTTGATATTTTGGTCAAATCTTAATGGATAATCATAAACTAGTTACGATATCCATTTTGTTTTTACTTTTTAAAACATGAGAAAGATACAATTTTTTTAAAAAAAAATATGCTTAAAAAACATTTTAGGATTCGACCGTATGCATGAAAACAAAATATATTTTTTTGTCTTTTGAAAAAGGAAATTAATTTAAAAGTTTTGAGATTTTTTAAATTTTTTTAGAAATATTTCGGTTGAAACCGAGTATTTTAATACTAGATTTGTATCTTACAGTATAAAAATACAACTCAATATTAAACAAAATTGATACAAAAACAAGCGAGAAAATAAAAAAAATTAAAAGGATTTTTGAATTTTTTAATATATTATTATATTATAATATATTATTATATTATAATTAAATATATATTGAATATATATGGGATGGCTAGACATAGCCCAAGAAAAGGTGGGCCAATCTTGGCTCGATAATAGTTGGGCCGATCTCGGCCCAACATACTTTTTTAATTTTTTAGGGGTGGGTCGGACCCAGCCCAGACATTTAGGCTAGGCTGGAACGGGTTCATCCCACCCAAAATGTTAATTATTTGCAGAACTTGAACAATAGTTCACATTCTCCTTGCAACCAAAATGGTTGCAGAAGATAGAGACGGGCAGGAGAGAAGGCTACCAGAGGTAGTGGTCACGGTCATGATCAAGTGGTAGAGTTGATGGTTCAGGCAGCGTCGCTGTGAGGAAACGACGGTTGTTCTAGACGTAGAGACTGGTTAGCGGTCGCGTTGGCGACGTGTGTTGGAGTTGTTGGCGGACAAGCTATTGATGTCTTCGGTTGGTGGCTGGAATGACGAAGGGAGGGGGAGGGAGGGGGAGAGAGAGAGAGAGAGAAATGGCAGAAACCGAGGGTAGGGGCTGGTTTTTTGCCAACTTTGGATCCAATTTCCTTCATGATCAGGCCATGAAATCCACTCATATTTATAGGGGATGAAAGAGGGTAATCTTGTCTACACGTGGGGGAAATTGTGGCCCTTGATTCGGTTGGGAGGATCTCAACCGTTGGTTCAAAGTAGGCATCATGAACTGTTAAATCTGACAGTTCAAGACTGCCTGAGGTGGCCACTTTAGGCCGACACCGGGGCCGTTGTGATGTCTTTCAGCTTGAACGGGCCGTGCCCAGGGATAGAGGGATGTGTGGTGATCATTTTGGTTCAAGTGTTGTCAAATTTGGTGGATATATGAGGCATTAAATGCACCTGAAAAATAGCCACCCGGATAGCTTTTCAGGCAAAAATCTGTGAAGACAAGGAACAATGACCAGACGACGCGTCGTCTGGTCCTTTTTTTTACAAAACGATGTCGTTTTGGTGTTTTGAATTAAGGATTTTTTCAAACTTCAATTTAGTTTTTCAACTTTCAAATTTGTTTAATTGCACCCCTAATTGATCCTAAATGTTTGATTTAGTGCAATTTAAACCTTGTCGAACTTTCAATTTGAACCCTGGATATACGCGTGTTTTTCAATATGGTCATTGGTTTCGGATTTATGCAATTTAACCTTTAACTAACCATTAAACTTTCAATTTTCTTTAATTTCACCCCTAATTTTTGTCAATTAAGTCGTTATAGTTCGACGCCTTTTGCAAAATAATCATTGGCTATGAAATTTTTTAGTTTAACCCCTAATTAACCCCAAAACTTTCATTTTCTTGCGATTTTGCCCCTGATTTCAATCAATTAACTTGCTAAAAATTAAATTTGATCTCTTAAAATTGCAATCTTTCAATTAAGCCCAAATTGAGCTCCCAAACTTAATCTTTCACCAATTAAGCCCCTAATAAAATTAATTTGACCCATTTAAAGTATAATTAAGTCCTTGTACTTAATTAAATCCTTCAACTAGACCCAAATTAATTCTTAAACATAATTAAAATTCAATTTGACCCATGATTAAATCAAAATGGCCTATTAAAAATTTAATTATGTCCTTGGACTTAATTTTTATACAAATTCATCCAATAATCATTTAATCTGATCTTGAATTTGCATAGTTTTTTTCTTCATTTTTGGGCATAATAGGGTACAATTAGGCCTCAAAATTCCTTCAAATTTACAACTTGATTTTTATGTATTTTTTGGAATTCTCCCCTGTTTTCTTTCTTCACGTTGTCGGCTTTTATTTTATTTTTTGATTTTTATTTTTTAACAAAGTGAATTTTTTGAAATAACCTAAAATTGGGTTATGACAAGTATACTGGTGTTAAACCGTAACATAATATTAGCATAAAGGTCATTAAAACCTATGATAAAGCTTGAATCCAAATTGTTATACCATGCTTGTGCTGACCAAAGTTATAGAGAGGATCTTTCATATAACATCACCTTATTAGATGACCAACTCAAGATTTCTATGCATGTTTTGGACATGTTTTTGTGGATTGTCAAACCATCATAATTATTAAAAGTCATCTTTATAGAGATGTACTTCTTAAGGATGAAGGTGTGCAATACTCGTCTAGATAAATATGATCCATTTATCTCATAAGGACTGCAAATCTCATCTTGAATGTATCAACCAGCCAAACTTTCCCCCAACCATTGTTTAATAAGCTCTAGAGAGCTGGAGAATTCTAGTGTGGAACAATAAGATTGATAGTTAACTTCTATCCTATGATGGCCAGAGGGATCACATCTAGAGTGACCACTTATTGGGATAGCTTCACGTCGATGAGAATGATCTCTAGAGGGACTATGATATCATTGATGTGGAAAGCTCCCGAGCTTAGATATATTGTTTTAGGTGTTTTTAAGGTAAACAAACACCGAAATGTAACCTCCCTTATCATATGGAACATTTTGACAAAAAAATCAACCATTTTTGTGGCATAAATTTTCCCCAACGATCACTTTCTCTCTCTAAATCAGAATCCGACAACTCTCTCTCTTTCTCAATAGAAAAATACTGAAAAAAAAGGAAAATGAAGTTAGGTAGCAAAATATTTTTTTTTCAAATTCAATAGATTGATCACCTAATATCTAAAATTTTAGGGGGATTAAAATGAAAGTTTTAATGAAACTTTCAACCTGGCCCCTATATTACCCAAGATTTTCACTTCAGTCTCTTAGCTTTCAATTCAACCCTCCCTCCTAAAAACATATGCAACTGGGGGCTAATTTGGGCTTAAACGGGTCAAATCACGTAAAATAAAAGTTCGAGGACCAAAGTGAAAATTACCAAAAAAAGTGCACTGCTCCAATTCATAATATATTGTGAGAGAGTACACAGTAATTCCAACACAGTAAAATGCTGATATCTTTTAGTTATAGTTAATTATAGTAGAAAGGGAAGACGAGTAAGGACTGTTGGTTGTCGGTTTGAGCTGTGGAGGCTGACGGTTGCTAGTGGAGATCAAAAGGATTTGGTGGGAGGTTGAAGAAGAGGACATTCAATTTTTTTTTTAATTTAATGATAAAATTATAATATTTAATATATTATATATGGTTAATTTAGTTATTTCATTATATTTAATTTTTTTTATTGATATAAATAGTAATTTTTCAAATTACAATAATCTTAATATAAATTAAACTACGAGAATATTTAAACAATGTTTGTTTAAGATCTCTACATCTCATAAAAAACATAAAATATATGCTTTTGTATGCGGTGCACCTCAAAAATAAATATATTCTACATGATGATACTAAATATAATTTTCTTAAAATTTAAAATTTATCTTGATATATTAGCTAATTTTTCCAGATAAATACTTATTTTATGTTTGTAATTTTTTCATTGAAATACTAGGAGAATTTTTATTAGGTCCAATGTTTCGAAGCTCTGTGCTTTCATGTATTAAAAATCATATATATTTTGTATTAATTGCCTGAAATTAATGTGAGTTTGCATTCAAAACAAAATCGTTGTTAAATATTATTTTTTAATAATCATATCAACGTTAATCACCATAAAAACAATTATAATTCATGTTTTTAGCCTTTTAACGAAAATAGTGTTTTTCTAAGAGCAATTTTTAATGTATAAAATACTCTATTAATTGTAAACCTAGATTAAAAAATAATAGTAAGAGCTCATCTTTAAAACAATTATCAAAACATTAACATATTGCAGGAACCTAGTTTATTTGGATTAATAGAAATCTATCTATATAAAAAAAATTCTAAAATAATTTTTGTGATGCACGGTTTCTTTGTTGATTACTATAATAATTTTTGGCACCAAATTTTGTTGAACAACTTTGAAATAACTCAGAATTATAATTTATACGGTGGCTCATTATATAAAGGTAATGCCCTATTATTAGAAGTTTTTTTTTATTATTAATGTGGGTGTCCGGGCCAGTTTGTGCGTATCTCGACTAATCTCACGGGCCCTGAAGTTAACGACCATGCAAGCCTCAAGTGACCATCATATTAGCAACCACAAGGTTCGAACCTGAGACCACAAGGGAAGCAAACCCTTTGGTCTCAAGCTCTTACCACTGAGCCACCTACTAGATGATTATTATTATGAAACTTTGATTAAGATAGTGTTTGGTATAATTTTTTTTTCATATTTTAAAAATCTAATGATGCGAACCTCGTGATCACGTGGTCACGCAACCCACATGCAAAAACACTAATTCCCCGAAAGCCAAGTAAATCAGGTTTGTTAGAAGTGTGACACAAAGATAATTTGTACCTAGGCACCAACACTATTGGAAACGGAAAACCCGCACCCAACGAATATTGATTCGCGAACGAGAAGTATAAGGATGATGCCACGAAGCCAGTTGTTCTTCGATAAGTCGTTTTCAGTTTTTTAAAGAACAATGGAAGGGAGATTATCTCACCAACAAACACACACAAAGTGCGACAAACAAGAAGTTTTATTAATCTGAATTGCGTAACTTACATGTCTGGTTATGCCTTTATTTATACTAATTTTAGACTTAAATAAACCCTAATTGCCCCCTTTAGGTGGACTTATATGAGGCTTACTTACAATTGACCCAAATAAGTAATAATAACCCAAAGACTAAGAAGAAAATAATAAAAATACAAAAATTATTATCCTAAATATGCTAGAATCAGATTTGTCACCATTAAGAAGTCTCAAATAAACTAAAAAATTTGATCTGAATGTAGAATTAATTCTGAAGTCTTCTTTCCTTGTTGTAGCTAGGATGAATAAGGAATCCTTGTAAGAAAAGGATTCTAAAACATTTATGAATCCTTACCACACTTGGAAACTATGTTGCAGCTCATTACAGATACTTGTAGAGCTAGGAGATTTCCAAAACAAGCTGCCACATCCCTTTTAGAAGAAGAATCCTAGCCAAATAGGAAGTCTACAAGTCAAAAGGAAGTAAATAATAAAATTCATACAACCTCTGTTGACCTATATTGAGATGCCTTCCCGAACTCCGATTGATCTGAAATTTTAACCCAAGGTAGGAAAACATGTCAGAAGACTCTACGTAAAATTTCAGCTCGATCCAATGATTAGATTAAGAATTATGACTGTTGTCGTAAAACTAGATAATTGCATATTTTACATCAAAATCCGAATTTAACTTTGCCTAAATCGTATCATCTAATATCTAAAATAAATTTTTATAAAATATTATTTTAATATATTAAAAAAAAACATTTTAAAACCAAATAACCTCTCAACAACTAAGACATTCATTATCACAACTAAGACAATATTAACATTTTAATATTGTCTTAAAAAAAAAACACACCTCCTTAAGTTTCCCGCCAAACCCCCCACTTTAAAAGAGAAGAAAGAAATAAATGCAAAGCTTTCTTTAAAAATCACAGACAAACGATCTCTGAAAAAAAAAAAACAAGCTCCTTCAATGGAAGACGATCAAGTAGAAGAAGAAGAAGAAGAGAGTCTCTCACCCTCCGATTCAAGCGACGAGTACACTGTCGATCGCGAAGAAGAAGACGACGACGGCGAGGAGGGAGAGCGACGAGTGGCACACTATCCACAGTTCGATGAAGATCGCAAGTCGAAGAATGTAGACGATCTTTTGAGGTATCTAAATACCACAACAACATTATCTTAGCATGCAGCGATTTTTGGATTGTGTGTTTCGAATTTGGTAAAAGCTGGTTGTTCAGAAACCTAGGGTTTTTTTTTTTTTTGTTGTTGCTGGTGAAAAATTGATAAAATTAGGGTTTCTATTTTGCTTTTTATAGCTTAATAGTCTTGAAATCGAATGTCGTGTTTGGTTTCTGAGAAAATGCACGAAATGAGAAAAAAGTTTGGAGACCTTTTCGTTTTGGTTCAATAGCTAATGCTGTGCCTTTTAACCTAGTGTTTTGTTACTTCTGGCGCTGAGTCGATAACTCAGGGTTCCGATTTTGCTTTTATAGCTCAATTGGTCTGAAATTGTACAGTTTGGATTTTAAATTGAATTTTCTGTTTGGTCACTGATAAAAAATGCAGGAAATTAGAAAGATTTTGGTGTTCTTGAATTGTGGGTTTTGGTTCAATAGCTATTGTTATAAGAATGTGGAACTTCTTTCATTTGCATCGAGCTAATTGTTTATTTTATTGAATTTGAATAAATCAAAGTGAGATTTTCCGTTTGTTTGCTGAGACAATGGTAGGAAACGAGAAATAAGTTTTTTGCAGGATTCTGTTGTTTTTGCTCAAAAGCTCATTTTTCTCAAAATTTAGCTCTTTAATTTCAACAATGGAACTGTTTATTTGAATTGATTCTGCATAAATTAAGGTGAAATTTTGGTGATTGTGGTGTACCAGAGGCAACCTTGTAGTAAGGAGACAGTCACTGCTTCCTCGAGTTCTTTCAGTGACAGAAGGGGCAGCTATTTGTCGGAAACCCTTTAAACCCCCATGTTCCAATGGTTATAATGATGGAAATGAACAGCTTGCTCGTCGACTTTGGGCCCGGAAACGGTTCGTTCCATGGGGTTCTTCAAGACCAGTGTTGGTTGCAGTAACAAATATATTTAATGTACCAAGTGTGGTGGAGAATGAAGTAGTGGAGGAAAGTGTGACTTTGCCACCCGGTATTGATCCTTTGGTGTTGTGGCAACCTGAAGAGTCTGAGGATGGAGTTGGTAATTTGATGCCGATAGTGGTGGATCCTTTGCTTGTTCGGTTCCTTCGACCTCATCAAAGGTATTGGTTACAATGTAAAAGTCTAATATTTGCTTCTGGTATGTACACAACAATTTGTGCATAAGGACTGCTCATAAATGAAATTTGCCATATCTTGATGATGTTGGCCATGTTTGCAGAGAAGGGGTTCAGTTCATGTTTGAATGTGTTTCGGGATTTTATAGCACTGCAAATATTAATGGATGCATTCTGGCTGATGATATGGGGTAAATTCCTTATTTATTTTGACTTAATCCATGAAGTGTTTTGCACAGTTTTCCTCAAGGGTGTTAATTTTTTCCTTGTACTCAAGGTTAGTGTTTTTTGGTCTTACTTTGGCAGTCTGGGGAAGACACTGCAGTCAATCACATTGCTGTACACTCTTCTTGGTCAAGGGTTTGATGGAAAGCCTATGGTTAAAAAAATCATTATTGCCACCCCAACCAGCCTTGTAAGTAATTGGGAGGCTGAAATCAAAAAGTGGGTTGGGGAAAGAGTTAAGCTTATAGCTCTCTGTGAAAGCACCAGAGAAGATGTTATCTCTGGGATTGACAGTTTCACAAATCCTAGCAGCCCTTTCCAGGTAAAATTTGCATTAAATGTCCAGAATATTGTGGTAACGTTTGCTGAATTCAAATTATATCCCACAGGTTCTGATTGTTTCATATGAGACGTTCCGGATGCATTCTTCAAAATTTAGCAATAGTGAATCTTGTGACCTTCTCATATGCGATGAGGCCCACAGACTTAAAAATGATCAGACAATAACAAATCGGGTATGGCATGTAGATGCTTTTGTTTTTCATTGAGTATTCACATCTGATGCATGCCAATTTCTTGTTCTTCATCTGTGTTTATTTGTGAACATTCTCATAGGCACTGGCTTCCCTGTCATGCAAACGCCGCATCTTGTTGTCAGGAACTCCAATGCAAGTGAGAAATATCTTCCGCACACTATTTATCTTAATAGTTATCACTTTTTCTATTATTTCATGATTCATATCCTCTTGCAACTCTGCAGAATGACCTAGAAGAGTTTTTTGCAATGGTTAACTTCACCAATCCAGGAGTTTTGGGTGATGCTGCATATTTTCGCCGTTACTATGAGGTGAGCTATGTTTTACCTTCAAATCACATTTTGATCCGTCAATTTGAATTAAATTTAAGATGGTTGAACTCAATATTTATTCTGTTTGTAAACTTGCTTCGTATTCATCTCTCTTTTTTCCATGTGTGTGTGTGTGTGTTCATGAGATCTATGTACAATTGTATTATCATTGGCATGGCCATTTGTACATTGATATGTCTTTTGTCTTTCAAAAGTCAATGTTGTGCTGTTGGCTAATATTTGGGATAACTACAACCATTTGGCAGTTCATTTGTTCTGTGGTATAGATGATATATTCTGTTATTAAGTTGTGAAATTCGTTTGCATAATTGATTGCCCCATTTTGTTAACTTGTGAGGCATCATCGGCAGAACAGTGGTATGTATTTAATAATGGGGCATACATGAATTGTTTATCCTTACTATAGAACATAACAATCTAGGAATAAGGGGCTTCGATTTTATTTGAATATGTGATGGTGGAATTTGTCTGTCTTAGAATGATTTGCATCAGAAATTATTATACTAGTAACATGCTGTTCTTTTTCCTCTACCCTAATGGCATACATGCTTGTCATATTTTTTAACTTCTCATTTATAAATTATGAAGACACCAATCATTTGTGGAAGGGAACCAACTGCCACTGAAGAAGAGAAGAAGCTAGGTGCTGAACGATCAGGAGAGTTGAGTGTGAAAGTAAATCAGGTCAATTTCGTACTAATGTGGGTGCCACTGTAGAAATCTAGCTTTCTTGAGAATCAGATCACTGTTTTCTGCTATTATAACTCCTGATTATGTAATGGTAAATAGCTGCTACATGCTAAATATGAAAGGTAATCTTTTGTTTACTGTAAGGAGGAATCCTTTTACATCTTCCCGTATTTAATTTGAAAGTGTGCATTGCAGTTTATACTGAGAAGGACAAATGCATTGTTATCAAATCACCTGCCGCCAAAGGTATGGCCTTATCACGATTTCTGTGTGCCATTAGCACTTGTGAAAGTTGCTCAACATGTTGAGCAATATTTCAGCTCCCTTCCCATGTTTTTCTAACATATGGAAAGCTCAATAATTTAGCAGTCTGTAAATAGTTTATTTAGATAAACCTTCTAGATTAGCTTAGATATATCATCACTAGATGATGAGAAGCTAGAAGTTAGGGTTACTCCGTGAGCTGTACATGTATTTCTCTCGACCAATTACATTATTCTTGCATTACGAAGTTTGTGCTCCTAAATTTCTAAATCTAATTGCTCTATGCAATGGAGTTTTTGATTTATATGTTGATTAAAGTAAATTTCTTACTGTTACTTCACCTTTTGGTTGTCTTTTTGTGCAGATAAATCCGAGTAAAATTTTGATATTTTTGTCATTCTAAATGTTCTTCCATGCAGATTGTAGAAGTTGTTTGCTGCAAGTTGACTCCTCTCCAGGCAGAGTTATATAACCATTTTATACATTCAAAAAATGTGGGTTTTATTGACACTAAGTGGTAACTAGCTTAACATGGTTCTTAGAAACTGATTTGGATTATTCTGTTACTCCTTTAACAACAGGTTAAACGGGCAATCACTGAAGAGGCAAAGAAATCAAAGATATTGGCCTACATCACAGCTCTTAAAAAGCTGTGCAATCATCCAAAGGTATAAAAAGTGTTGGAGTAGTAGTTATCCGAGGATTTTTGTATGTGTACTTGCAATCATGCACTAGAGTGTGAAACTAGGCTGGAATCACCTGATTCTAGAAAAGAATGGCTGGGATAAGACACTATTTCATATTATTATGTTTGGGAGAACAAATCGTTGTTTTCCCTTCTAATTTTAGGTGCTATATCATTTGTGTAAGACTCTTTTACTCCTTTCAAAACTTTTACTGTCATATTCAAATAAAGAAAGTGGGTTGATTTTATTTATTTGCAATCTGTGGTGTTCTCTAACATTCTCATTTGATGTCTGCTCTGTGTTTAATTTAGAAAATATTATTGGTAATGGTCATTTATCCATGCAGCTTATCTTTGACACCATAAAAAACGGAAGTCCAGGAATTTCAGGGTTCGAGGACTGCATGCGCTTTTTCCCTCCTGGGATGTTCTCTGGAAGGTAAGCATTTATTGAGTGTTGTTTTTTTATGTATTACACGTTCTACACTTGTGTCCTGACAGCAGTTTTCTCTTCCAAATATTGCTAGATCTGGTTCATGGACTGGTGGTGATGGGACTTGGGTTGAACTGTCTGGTAAAATGCATGTCTTGGCCCGATTACTTGCCCATCTACGTCTGAGAACAGATGATCGCATTGTACTTGTCTCAAACTATACTCAGGTACGTTTGTTTTAGTTGATGATTCATGCTATTGTGGTATAGAAATTACTTTATTGATAGCAGTTTATACATGTACCATAGCCTCCAGTTTTCCAATTTGTTAGTTGATTCTGAATATCATAGCTGATAATGCGTAAATCTTTCCTTCTCATGTCATTGCATTAGTCCAATGTGAAAGCAAGAACAGACTATAGGATAGTCTAAATATTGGTAGCATAACTTTTTATTTCTGAACATGTATCTTTTGGTGATTTTCTTTTAAAAAATAACCTATTAGTGTAAGGGTGCTGCACACTTACATTTCTGTTTTCTGGACGAAATAGATTTGGTTGCACTGTCAAACTCACTTAGAGTGATGTAAGAAGTATATTTATCATTGACAGCTTATTTCAACTGAAGCCATTCACTTAGCATTTATTGACCACTTTTTTCATGAAGTTCAATTGATATTGTTTCCTCACGGTATAAAATTACTTTGATGCATCAGACACTTGACCTTTTTGCTCAATTGTGTCGTGAAAGAAGATATCCCCATATAAGGCTTGATGGAACCACATCAATCAGTAAAAGACAGAAGTTAGTTAATCGCTTTAATGATCCATCAAAGGTATCTTCTCTTTTCCTTCTAGTTGACATGTCTGCAATTTAGGCTGTGTTTTCTGCTTGGGAAAAAGGGCAATCATCAGGCTTGATCACTGATCAATTTGTTTTAACTCAATATGCTGCAGGAAGAGTTCGTATTTCTCTTAAGCAGTAAGGCTGGTGGCTGTGGCCTCAATCTAATCGGTGGTAACCGACTTGTCTTGTTTGATCCGGACTGGAATCCTGCCAATGACAAGCAAGTAATGTTCTTTGGTTAAACACCCCCACCACAATTCACATAAGTTAGAAAGTAGTATGCTGATCTCACATTTGATTGTTTTCATGATTCTGTCCTCACATAATTAGGCAGCTGCGAGAGTTTGGCGGGATGGACAAAAGAAGAGGGTATATATCTACAGATTCCTGAGCACCGGAACCATTGAAGAAAAGGTTTTGATGAGCTGCAACTGAATTTATATTAAGAATATAGTCACTAAACGTTTTCCTTTCATCATTTCTAAGATAGTTCTGTCAATAAGCAACGCTGTGTCATTCTGTTTGCTGACTTTTGTAGGTTTATCAGCGTCAAATGTCAAAAGAGGGGCTTCAAAAAATTATTCAGCATGAGCAAAATGATAGCCTTGCGGCACAGGTTGTTTTTTTCTGCCACCTCTTTATGCTATTCAACTGAAGTTGCCTTTGAATAAAATGGTATTTAAAGTACATGCATTTGCAGGAAAATTGTCTTTCAACTGAAGATTTACGTGATTTGTTCACATTTCAGGAGAATGTCAGGTAATTCATGTTGCATATGTTGAAATATTTTGTCATGATTACTTACGTGTCATTTATGTATTTGGCAGTTTTATGGTAAAGTTATTTGGGGTGTTCGGCCTTTGAAATTGTGCCTGCAATATTTGCAAAATAATCTAAGGATGTAGGGTTTTGGGTCGCTGTAGGCAAGGACTTAATGGACTTACAAAATGGTTTTGAAAAAATGTCACATCATTTTTAGCAATGAATCAAGCACTGGTTGAGAAGTGAAAGTGTGCAAAAAATTTCCTTCTCATGTTCGTGTTGCAGTATGCAAGTTTATGCCAATGGCCAATTCAAGCTAATTGAAAGATTCGACTCTGAGATTTTTTGTATGTTCTTATGAAGCATCACCTTTTGTGCTTACTTTTATTGTTGACTTGTCATGTATCATGTAAAGCATAGCTAGTTCAGCATAACATGGTTCAGTTATATTATTTTCGTGTCGCTGAATTGCAGGTTTAAATGTTTATTGATATCACATTTCTTTTTGCTCCACTTATTCTCATGTTCCATCTACCTTTTAATGTCTTTATTTGTCTGTGTAGGTCTGAAATACATGTAAAGATGAACTGTGCCCGCTGTCTATTTTCTGACGGGGAACTTGAGGGCATAGGAGATGTAGATGAATCTACATATGAGAATTGTATGCCCAATCAAGAGGTGTTCGATATAGGTGGCTTTGCTGCAATTGCTGGATGCCTGGACAAGTTGAAGAGCTCAGAGAAGCAAGTCAGTCACCTACCAATCACTGCAATATTATTGGATCATAACTTTCAGATGTCCCACTTGATTTTGTTTTTTGTTCTTTTCCCTCAATTTTCAGGTAGGGACTCCTTTGGAAGAGGATTTGGGCAGCTGGGGGCATCATTTTCACTCGACATCAGTGCCTGATACTATACTTCAAGCTTCAGCTGGTGATGAGGTGTTCCAACATTTCCCCATATTTAATGTGATTCCTGTCCAAAAAAAAAAAAAAAAAACTTCCTATAGGAATCTATTTGTTTTGGTCAATAAATTTCTGAAATATTTAAACCCCTGATTATACTAGAAAGTATTTACCAGCTACCAAAAATCAGAACTAGTCAAGCATCTATTCAGAATTGATGGTAGAAAAGTTGCGGTCAAAGAATGCATGTGCTCTACCATGTTTTACAACAAAGGAACTCATTAAATATGATTCAGTTTTCTCATCCTGCATATTGTGCGCTGTGAATCCATCCTAGATTTGTTTTTGGAGTTCATCAATGTTTTTCCCTTGATTTCTGCTCCGTTTCATGCTTAGTAGAACAAAATGCTGGTGGAATAAATTAATATATTGCATAAGTTCCGAGTGCAGAATCGAGCTTTTGTTTTCACAAAAAGTCTGATATACCTACATCACCTGTGACTGATCCTTCACATGCAATCTGCAATAGTTTTGGCTTTCCACTTGAAGGACTTAGTATCATGTTCTTGCAGGTTTCTTTTGTCTTCACGAACCAAGTAGATGGGAAGCTTGTTCCAATTGAATCAAAGCCAAGTCCAAGGGTGCTGGGGATAAAAGGGAACGAGAGCCGGCTCAATGATAAAGAAAATCTGGACCAAAATCCGAAGTTATCTCGTTATCAGAAACCACAACAATCTCTATCTTCCAACATAGATGCTAAAAAGGTCACACCATCTGCCTCTCTCATGACTTTGCAAAGACCAGGTGTGAAACGGATGAGAACTCCTTTAAAAGGAATGGCTAATGCAGAATTAAAATCTAAACTCTCTTTTGGAAGTCAACTGCCATTGAAAAGACCATCTCCTTCCGATTTAGAACATGATGATAGTTTTCAGTAAAATTTTTGCAGCACAGTTATTTTTATTTCTTTCCAGCATTTCATTCTCAATTGCTCATCAAGATAAACAGTGCTTCATGCTGCAAGTAAGCTTTCATCACATGCATGGATAAAACAATCAGGAGAACAGACAATTCACTTCAGAGTCAGCCTTTGACTTTGGTTATGGGCTCGTATGCTGAAGGTTTCAAATTTCATGTAGCTGAGAAATTAAGAATTGAGCAACAAATTATGCTTTCGTCACTGTTCAAGGTATTGAATAATTATTGGTATCATTTAGGGCCCAGCATTTTCGGTTCGGTCCGGTTTTGAACCAAAATAAACAACCAAGCCGAATATTTTTTTTTTAAGTTTTTGAACCGAACCTAATAAAAAACCGGATCAAACTGATTAATTTTGGTTAGGATTGGTTTGGTTTTTTTCCTTTCCAAACCGGTCGGTTCGGTTTGCTAGCTTGGAAATCTAGGAAATGATGCAATTTCTGACAAGCCAAAACAGGGGTTTGTTTTTAGCAACCCAATCCTTATCAAGAATATGTACAAGCAACCCAATCCTTATCAAGCCAAAACAAGGGTTTGCTTTTAGCAATCCAATCCTTATCAAGAAGCTGTACATCAGCCATGACACAATCTTTTGCATGTAGAGGATTGCTTCGTTTTTTTTGCTGTCGCATGAAAGCTTCAATAGCTACTAAAAAAGCTCCTTATGAGTGAGTCATAGCTCGTTTGAGCTGAAAATTTAATGTGTTAAAATTCGATGAAGAAGAAGAAAAAGTCGAGGAGTCTATTAGGTTTATTGAGTAGGTGTTTATGTGTGTGCTTATGTTGGGGGAGGGCTTGCTGGTTAAGATCCAGAGAAGGAGAGAATTGAGAGATGCAGAGAGCAAATGGAGGGGAGAAATGCAGAGAGCGGCGGCTGATTTTGTGTTTAGGAATGCTATTTTAGGTTTAGGGTTAAAAAACATCCTATTTATACATGTTTTTTTTTTAAGTGTTGGCTTGGTTGAACCAGTTCGGTTTGATTCGATTCAATTGGTTTTAGACTTTGAAAACCGAAACCGAACCGAAACTTTTTTGTGATTTTTTAATTGGTTAATTCAGTTTTTTTTTCAATTTAGTTTTTTCTGTTATTTTTGTTTTTTAGTTTTTTCAATTTAATTGATTTTTTTCTCACCCTCAGTACCATTTGTAGTGCTAATTTAACGCAGTGTCAACTCACAAGGCTTTGGTGCTGATTCAACTGAAATTTGTTCCGCCCAATAATATTATTAATCATTGTTATGCTGAGTTTTCCCCCTGTATTCCTTGATTTCAGCAGCATACAGCTAAGGGCCATCAAAATATTGTCTAGTCAATGTTAATCTCATCAAAGGACAGCTGTTTTTTTTCTACTGTCATTGCTTTATATTACAGCACACTAGGAGAGTTCATTAAAACGAATTTCGGGCACCCAATAAAGTGTAGAGCTTCTTTCTTGTTAGATTAAGAGAAACATTAAAGACAAAACTTTGTTAGCAAGATGGGAGACCAGTTAGGAGACAGGTTCCGCCATGCCCATGAAGTAAGTCCAATGCCTTTTGGCATTTTCAAAGCTTCTTACAGTTGTAGTGTGGGACAAATTCCATTTATATGAAGATTAACCATGTGGATGTCAACAGGCTCATGCAAGAGGATGGAGCCGAAAATTCTTTATGGATAGTCAATGAGTAAGGTATAAAGAGGGCTTGCTTTCTATAGTTTTTGGATTTACAATCAGATCACAGCTCAAACCCACATGGGCCTTCGAAAAGCATGGTTCGTAGCTGAATGCAAGTGGAGATCTAACCTTAAAAAAATATAGGGGGTGATGCAATGTGAGAAACCCACACGTGTTCAAAGGGATGGCAAGTGGAGCAAGTGTGCGTGTCAAGGTGCTACCACTCTCAATATTTTTGCTGGAAATATGTATTTAGCACCATGGCAGCATCAACCATTTGGGTTCATCAAGCCCGATTAATGGTCTTAATTGCAAGTCATGGAATGGCTAAATGGCACTGATTAAATGTGAAAAATAAAAAAATCTAAAATACCTTTCCTTGACATTTGTTTTGGCTCTCTCCCCCTTCAAATCATGGTATGAAATTGGTCCACTTTCTTCATGAAAACAAAAAGGTATTTCGATCTTTGAAAAGAAAACCTAAAATCCTTCCTTTTTGGCTCTGAAAAAAATGTATTTTTGAGCATATTTAACTAGTATTCCCTGTTTTCTTAAAGAGAGAAAGTCTTGGCTCCCCGCGTCTCTCATCCTGGATTCGTCCCTTAGGAAAGGGCCTTGTGCCATTGGTGTCTGCAAAAAGCTCTTTGTAGTTAATAGTTAAATGATTACGAGTCCTTGAAAAACGGATATTGGCTTTATCCGGCCACATCAGGCAGAATAGTAGGGTCAGAATGGCTTTATCTGTTCGTCAAGCATCACTTGAACAGTTGCATGAAACCTAATGAACACACATTAGAGTAAATAATGTTAACTTTAAACAGTTGATCACTGATACACTAATAAAATATTTGGAATACAAATTGTTTTATCCTCGTCTTAATCACAAACTCACAAATCTAAGTAACATGAGATGTCTGCTGAGCACACGCATAAAACAAGCTCACCTCTATATAAATGCAAGCATCTACATGTGGATTCTAACAGTGAAAGAGAAGCAACGACTTAAAAAGACTCGGGGTGTTGGTTTGACAGTTCATGGCATGCTTAAACATGTTCAACAGTGAGCAACAAAGCTTTTACACTTCCTCTATTGACCCAAGAATCTCCTTCTCCAATGATTTTGTGGATGCACAACAAGCCATCAAGTCCGAAAGCAGCTATAGAGAAGCACCGGTTTCCACAGATTTCGAGTTCTCGTTGAAAAACTACTCCATGATTCCTGCAGATGAAATCTTCTTCAAGGGCACGATGTTGCCTTTGAAGGATAACTGCACCAACAGCCAACTGCGAAAAATGACCTTACGAGATGAATTACTTGTCGATGATGAGTATAATGATGCCTTCCCAACACCAAAGAGTTCAGGCTGGTGGAAGGAGAAGCTGTGGTTAAAGAGGGGTCACTTTACACTTAAGAAAAGTGATAGGAACAGTGCGGTTTTGGATAGAGTTGTTGAAGAGAGGCCTGTTTTTGTTCATGAAGGAGGACTAACTAACAAGAGAACACAGGTGCGACAGAATTCTGTTCTTCTTCTTTCTTTCTTTCTTTCTTTTTTCCTTTTCCTTTTGATTTTTTGGTCATGTGAAGTTCGAGTTTGCCAATTTATACTGAAAAATGGTATCTGAAGTTAGGATTTGCAATAAGAACCAATTTGGCTACTTTACATGTTGCAGGAAGAGTTGACTGAAGGAGGGATAAGTTGCGAAGACAGTGAAATATAATGCTATCCACAACGAAAGAGGCAAATTTTTTCAAGGGAGGGAATCGTTGCTGTGATCCTACAAACTTGCAATCTTTTGTTTTGGTTATTTTTTGTAGCTTAACTTTTTTATTCGACTCAAAAACAGCAACACGTCTCCCTTGTTACCCCCCCCCCCCACCCCCCCGGTGGAAAGAGTGGTATATGGCTGTTTTGCTATGTACAAATGTTTGCTGTTGAAGAACTTCCACTAAAACAAGTAGTATTTATAAATGTAACCATCGGATTATGATTTTCATTTACTAACATGAGCTGCGCTATTCATGTCCTATTCGTCAACTGGGTGTAGACACTTCTCCTCGATTTATTTACTGAGGGGTTATAAATTTGATTAAATCACACTTTTCCTTAATTTATTTACTGGGCGGTTATAAATCTGATTTAGTAATTTACACAACGATAATTTTACCTGAATACATCACCGAATAAAAGATATAGCAAAGTGCTTTTCGGACAAAACGCATGCATGGTGCTTTTCAGGCATTTGATGGCAAGTGTTGAATAGTCTTCTTGGCGAGACTTGTCTTCATGATTTGAGGTTACATGAAAGTTCGTCAATACACAGAGTAGGACTTGATGTATTTTGCTCAACTCGCCACTTGAACGATGAGACATTTTGATGGTAATATTCTTGTGGTTAACCCCTTGCATGATTCTTGAATGTCTTTTCTTTAAAATGAAGCTTTCCGAAAATAAAAATAGAAATGAAAATAAAAAATTTCACTCCCAATAATTACATAAAATGATCAAACCTTTTAATTCTTGTGAGCATTGAATGAATTATGTACAGCAAATAGAAACAGCATTCCTTTTCTCTATCACCAGCTAACCATTTCAGATAAATTACAATTCTCAATCTGTATGGCTAAAATCTTAAAAGCATCAATGGCTATTTACAAAATGTACAAAGTTACTAGTTCATCCAGATGGAAAAGAATCTGTTTGATGGTTTTGTTAAACTGCACACCTGCAACCAAAAAACAGAAGATAAAGAGTAAATGACTCTAATAGCGAGGACAAGAGGGAGGGAGGTTGGGGAATAAACAAGTTACAACAACATACAAGATGGCTGCCTTCTTTTTTAATTGGCAAGGAGAACGTTTAGAAACCTAAACACTTGTCGTTTGATTTTATATACTACTATAGAGCATAGACTGGGCGTCAAACAATGGATGGATATGTTATACACCATAAATCTATTCTTGTATTTCTAACTACCACATAAAAATTTGATACTGAAAGTAATAAATTGTAAGCCTTGATACTTCAGCAATGAAAAATAGATGAAGTTGATCAACAGCATTCACGGACATCAACACCTTCACAGCTGAATAATCATCAGCAGGGCTTGGCAAATGCCAAAACCAGAGCTTCTAATGTCATTTTTACCTGAGTTACTTCTCATTCCACTAACGCAAGATCCATTTATTTAGTGTGTTATATAAAGTATTCAAAAGGAGCGGGTTGTAGAGTTCAAACTCACTTTGTACATGTCGGCTATGGTGACAACAGAGGTCTCCCGTGACCTTCTCTTGGAAAGAGAGCAGCAAGAATCCTTCTCTATCCATTTGTCATGCAATGGTCTCATCATGCATTTCAATCAATCTCAATCATTTGGCTTTGTGGAACCCAGATATTTCTCCATGGACTCTTTTTTGTGTTCAGGGTCAAGACTGCAAAAGCATCCTCACCAGAGTAAATATATGATTGAAAAGATTGCATCTTAATAAACTGGAAAATGACTTAGATCTAATCAGAATCAGAACCAAAAGGTAAAAGGAAGAGGAACTGACCTATTTCTAAGGCCAAGAAGAGCACAATGGGCTGCACCTGCACAAGCAGAAACAGGAGCTATGGCAGCAGCAGGAACAGCCTGCACAGCAGTTGCCAGGGCAGACCCTGCACTGGCTCCAAGCTGGTATTTTTTAAATGGAGCTCGCACTAAAGCAGAAGCAGATTTTCCCAGTCCATCACTGAGACTCTCGTACGCCTGTGAATTTGAGAGAACAAAAGCTCTGTGAATTTGAGAGAACAAAAGCTTTATTTGAGAGCAACTACACGCAACAAATATATTGTTTTATTTCCTAAATCGCATGGATGTAAAATGGCCTTCACAATAAAAAAGCCATGATCTCAAACTAGTTGGGTTGGCAATATGCTTTTCTCTGTTGAAGGTGTATCTTTCTTGCACCGTTCCATCCTGATCATAAACCAAACCCAATGTATGATAGTCATTACGGCCATAAATTCCCAATCTTTAATTTCTACAGTGTCTAGTCCCTAACCAAAAAAAAACAGCCAAAACTGCGTGACACCTAACAAAAAGCACAAGGAGCAACCATGCAAAAAGCAAGGCAAGTTGAGGAATTTACATGCTGAATTCCTTCCTGGGCATCTTTTGGTTGATTGCACCTTACATTTGCTTTAG
>Ga0307517_10004156_pt1 | contig 22328 bp, 16 predicted proteins | sample 23_EM_MG_FD_194515 | JGI IMG/M metagenome (GOLD analysis project Ga0307517, IMG submission 194515) | Populus trichocarpa ectomycorrhiza microbial communities from riparian zone in the Pacific Northwest, United States - 23_EM | ecosystem: Host-associated > Plants > Roots > Unclassified | place... | reverse complement strand
ATACTGCCTAACCAATTTATTTATTCAATTGTTTTGCCTTGTTTCAGGGATCGCCACAATATAGCAACAAAGAGAGACAAGATCTTATGTATTTTTATGATTGTGCTTGCTGTCTTCTCCAATGCGGTGGCCATATATAGTGATGCCTATGCCTTGATCAAGAGGAATCCATCGCATAGTGAATGATCTGCCTGGCTGTTCAAAGTTGGCGAATGGACTCAGATGCGGCCATTTTTCCAGTGCAAGAGGCCTGGTGGCAGAAGAATCCTTTTTGGTCTCAAGTTGGAAAATGCAAGTCCCTCGACAATATGCAAATAGAACTTCAATAAGAACACTGAGTCGATGTATAAAATCAATTTGCTGAAGGAGTGTGAGATCTATCCTTTTGGACCTCCTAGTATGTGCATTAGTTTGCTGCGTTGTGCTTGAATTTGCTTTGTTGATGAAAATGAAACTATAAAAATAAAGATTCATGATATATATGATTTTGCTTTCATCCTTGAGTATTTTGGCCATGGTAGACTGACTAGTTATAGCTTCCTTTCGAGTATTTTAGCTCCAGTTGTAAAAATTTTAGGGAACGTAAGCTCATCCTATTTGTGCCAAATTCTTCACAATGAGGCTTAGTGCTTCAGCAATTAAGGAACTTCATGTATTATTCTTACAATACTGTATTATCTGCTTTATACGAGATAATTAAAAGGATTTAAAAAAATACATCAAGAGTTTTTTAAGAATTAAAATCAAGGCTACTATGAATTGATATAAGCAATTTTACATAACATTTCATTCTGAAACTACTTTTAAATAAACCTCCTACATTGAATGAGTATATCATGTGCTGAATGAGTGGATCTCCTTAAAGAATCCCTAAGATTTCATACATACATATATATATCCACGAACATGTTCGAGAGCCATCAAAACTTAGCAAACTGATCTTGAATATTATTTTCGAGGTCAATATGAAACTTAGCTCGAGTCTCAATTCTAAGCAATCAAAATACCTACTCGATCGACTTAAATCAATCACAGCCCTATAGAAGATGCACTGACTCAGTACTATTGAAACTTTTAGAAGCTTTGATGGTGTCCGTGATGGTCCTGCCACTGAGTTTAGGGTCTGGTTTTTCAGTTTCTCCGTTGCTACCATCTTACCATAATTAGACTTCCATAACTCACATGAAGAACAACCAACAACATAGTTACATTGTACGATCTTGAATTTTTTGCTTGAATTCCAACTAGGGTTTTGGTTGTTGGTGACATACAAAATTGAAGAACACTTCTTTCTTGGAAAAAAAGAGAGTGAGATATGCAGAAGAGAGTTGTGGTGGTGATCATGGCCATGGTGCTATGGATGGAGGTGTATTTGTGTTTGAGTACCGGTAGAATATGAAATTTAGTATTTATTTATTTAAGAGGCATTTAAGCTATACCCATTTCAATGTGTAAAATAGACCGAGTTGCAGATTTTTTATTTAGAAAATCTTGTATTATTTTTTATGTTGTACAATATTTATTTAGAGGGATAGAAAATAAAAAAAAGTAATAAATTATTTTAGAAAATCTTTTTTGGTTAATATATTGTGAGTAATTAACCTTACATAAAGTTTCTTCCTGCATTTGCTGTGAATCTTACTAGCAAATCTTATAAATCCAATTATTGAATTTTTTTAGGAAGAATATTCGATAAGGTTGGTATTATTTATTATTGATATTGAAAAATATATTATTAATTAAAAAGTAAATGAAAATCATGATTTTTTTTATTTATTAACAAGTTCAAGATCGACAACAAAGAAAATAAATTAATAAACAAATATAATGTTTGTTCTGTACATTAGGGGATGTTTAGGGTTACAGTGAAATAGTGGCCAGAGGATATTTGAGAATAAAATAATAATTGCTTTTTAAAATATTTTTTATTTAAAAATATATTAAATTTTTTTATTTTTAAAAATTTATTTTTAATACAAATACATTAAAATGATCCAAACATACTAAATAAAATTAATTAAAATAAATTGTTTTCAAATTTTAACGAAACTCAACGTGAAACACCTCCTTAATCCAAGATAAAAAGGTACAGGGGCCAGATTAACATATTTAGAATTATACAGGTACCGGATGCACTTTAATAGGAAAGAAAGCCCAGCCATTTCTAATCAAATCGGCGTCCCTGCACCAAGCCATGGCGTGTCCAAATGAGAAAGAAGCGGGGATGCAACAGCAAGACAACCTCGCGGATTCACTCAACGATCTCTTCACTAGCGTATCAAACATGGTCAAATCTGAACTCCAGGTATCAAAACAAGAAAACCCATTTCCCCATGTTGTTTAATTCCAATTAATTTACGTTGCTTTTGGTTTTTTATTAGGGGACAAGCAATCAGTTGGAGCTACTGGAGAAGATGAATGTAAGAGTGAGCGAAGAGTACAAAGGGTTCGGTGATGTGGCATCTGGGCTAAGGGTATATGTGGAGCAATTGAAGGGCAAGAGTGGTAATTTTGAGGAGTATGTGCATCAAATTGAGGAGATAGAGAAACAAGTTACTGAATTTGAAGCTGTTATTTCAGTTCTTGACAAGTATGTTTCGTTGTTGGAATCTAAAGTTAAATTTGTGTATCAACAACAGCAGCACCCTCCTCCTACTTCTTAACTAAATATTGGGTTTTGTTTGTTTGTATTGATTTGGGTAAATTCAACTTTGTTGAGAATAATTGGGAAAGTTTCGTTCTCTCTGGTTTCAATCAGCAATACATTTATTTTCCTTGTGACTTGGGACAGACATAAATCCACTTATTTGTCGTCTGCAAGTAAAAGAAAAGCCACATGCCAAGGAAGATTTAGCTGCCCTTGATGGTCCCTCCACGGGGCTTAAACTTCTGGCCTTCAAGTTCTGCGGATCAAATACTATGTTCACCTGAGAACGTGGAAAAATCCTTAGCTTGCAATTCCTGCTCAGCTCGACAACGTTATACGTAGACTCAAAGCTAGAAATTGCTTGTGTTCACAGGTAGGAAATTGAAACAAAGAAACTGTACAGTGGCATTGACATAGGGTGAAATAAACAAGGATGTTGCTGCATATCCAAGCTGTTCCACGAGGCTGGAACAACCTGCTAGATGAGAGTGTTTTTTTATGAGCCCAACTTTCTTTACCGAAGCAAGGGGCGTAACAGGGAATATGAGGATTTAGGAGGACAGATGCTAGAATCACTTCCATCGGGAGTTGTTAATCACACATGGGAAATCTATTTTATTTATTTTTTTGTTGTAGGAGAGGAAGTGAAGATTGAAAAAAGTAGATGGTCGCATTTATAACATGTATGCACAAGCAAATAGTCTGGGAATTTTCTGGAAAGACTAGAAAGGGTAGCATACAGGGAAGAACTGGGAAGAGCAAGGCAAAGAAACCAGCACTGAAATTTGAACTGATCAAATAGTGAGTTGGTGAATTGATTAGAACCATTATTCTCAGCACACAGGAGCTCATATATTTCTGCAAACCAAAAGCTTGTACAGAGCTGCAAAATATTGCGATATCTATTGATCATATGATAACACTAACTATCATCACTAATTTATGATTAACTATTTATAACTAAAACATGATGACCATTTACAAACCAGTCCAAAGTTTTTCGCTCGTGGAGATGCCTTAATTTACATTTGTAATTAATAATTGTAAGCACCACTATGGGTTTCCAATATTTGTTACAAAAGGCACTAGCCTCCTAAAATCCCTTTTCCTCACTAAAGCACAGTTGTCAAGCACTCGCCCAAGGATAAGGCGCGTGTTCTGCAACGCCACCTCTCTAGATGGAATCCCTGATTCAGCCCCCCCTTGTGCTGCTGGCATGTGACCCGTACCAAATCCTGAACCCATAGCATATTGCAAGGGCCCGCTCCGAGCCTTGAAAGAGGTCTGAGGAGCTAACAGCTTTTCATCAGCTCCGTTGTCATATGACCCTGGCTCAGGAGGGTGGGAACCGGTCAATGAACTGCAGCTCTGCAAAAGGGCTTCCAGTACACTCAGTGCCTCGAAGCACAAAGAGCTCTCCACCAGCTGGGACACAATTGCATACATACGTGGACTTTGAGAAGCATCCATGGGAGTGTGCTGGAGCAATGACTTGAGCGTTAGCAGTATCACACGCTGATACTCAACAGGCCCTTTCTCAAGTAGCTGAAGCAAGTGTCCAAAAGCCAGGGCAGAATGTTTTGGAAACCACTCATTGCACATTAGAGGGGAGACACAAGCGAGAAGGGTATCGATGCTTTTGATCTCTCCATGGGCATAAATCACAAAAACAGTGGCTAATCCATCCAATGATTTTGCTCGACACCAATGTGCAATGTTGTTAGCAACAGAGCAAGCCTTCTGCCATTGCTGTTGGAGTGGCAAAGCAGGCACTGTCACTGTATCCTTACTGAGCTGCAAGCAGAGCCAGGGAAGTAAGCCTGTGATGTGCATGAGGAGCCTTGTCTCTCCATCCCCAAATATTGAGTCACATGAATGCACTGTGATCCGTGACAGGACCTCAATGGAGACGCCATGACTGACAGTAGACATGAGCCCTTTAAGCACAAGCGGCTGCAACCCTTCAAATGCTGGCAAATTCCCACTGGGTGATGCCAGCGATTCAATTCTTTGAAAATCCCCAATGTCACCACCAGTGTCAAGCTCATCACGAGGCATGCTTGAAAGCAGCACGTTTTCTGTTGTTTGGTCCTCGAATGATAAACGATCAATTACGCGCGAGCAGAGCTCAAGCACCTGGCAGTACACATGAACAAAATCTGTGTGCATCATGGCCACACAACCCCAAAAGAGTTGGGGGTAAAGTATCACCTTTTCTGGCTCCATATTTTCCACCATTACTTGCAGTGTCAACAGAATTTCCATGATGAATCCCAAAACTGGGGGTGCTGGGTTTCCTAGGCACCTATGGAGGCATTTAAGTAGTAATACACATGTGTCACTTGTGACACTAGGCCGCAATGCACGATATATCTGGTGTGAGCGACATGCAAGGTGTCTTGCCGTGCACTCCATGGCCCATTTGAGTGCCTCAGCACCCCAAGTCTCACGGAGATCTCCTTGGAAGAAGATTGCATCAACCATACTCTGAACTAGCGCAGACAGGAGCGCTGCACTTGGAAGTTCAGATCTCACAACAGTGGGATCCTCATTTTCCCACATCATGCTCCCACGCTTTGACTGGACATACTTGATTAGGCTCACAACCTGCTGTTTGTTCTCTCCGTCATTGTTTTCCACCTCATACAATTCCAAGTGTCGGCCTGCAAGTGAGTATAAGAGATTAACAAGCAAATTCTGGCAGTGCTCTAGCACAATATCTTCTGAGCTATCCATCGAAACAAATGTGACATGAAAAAGAAGAGGCAAATGTTCGCGAAAATCTTCATCATTCTCGTATGCAATTTCTGCCAGTAGAATCAACGCTATATCAGCATGAGTGAGTGAATGTTGATGCCCTTGCAAGGCCGACTGGAGCTCTTTGGCACTGACACCATGCATACCAACTCCAGGATGCAACCCATCTTCACCAGAGTTTGGAGTGTCAATGAGGTAATCCCCACTATCCCGAGAAACATGCCGACTTCGCAAACTTCCTGTTGAACTTCTAACTCCCATTAAAGGACCTGACATGTTCACCAAAGCTGGAAGAAGCTGGCCTGACCTTCCTGCGGTTACAGGAACAATGTTCAACTCAGGAGGCATTGGACTTAGAGGGCCTGAGACACTTCGTCCCGTCACACCAGCTGTTCGCCAGCTCAGACTTCCACTAGTATTCCTGAGGGGACCATCAAGTGAACCCCGAACGAGTAATGGTGACATATGTGGCTGGGTGTCCACAACAGTTGAAATTTGGGCTGCTGCAGGCCCCTGAGAGAATTCCAACACAAAATTTCCATTTGCCTCACCCTTACTTGCACTTGGCACAACTGGTTCAACGCTATCTTCTAACATCCGCTGAGCCAATTGATAAACCAGGTGATCAATTGTGCGCTGTGGACATATTCGTGCTAAATATAGACTCACCCGCTTTGCAACAGAGAAATATGTGGCAAATGCACCGCTTATTTCAGCAGATGCATTTGAATCACAATCTTCAATCCCTTTTGTTATTAAGAAATCTAAAACTGGACTAATATTCCTGGGCTTGCTAGCAATTGTGCTCCATAGTTTTTCAATTTCATCAGGGAACTGATCCCCATGTCGCCAGGTCACATAGTAGAGGCTCTTCAATAATCTTTCACTCCAACCTGAGTCCTTGAGTTTCCAGAAATTGAGGTTCTCAATCCATGGAGCCATGCAGGTTAAGACTTGATGTTGTGCTATTATATCAACAGCATCAAGTTGCCTCTGCATGATCTCCTCACAGAGAAGCTGGCTTAATTCAGGATGATCTTTGGCAAGTTTGCAAGAGAGCTTATACTGGAATTGTTGGTAGGAATCGGGGAGGTTACCAACAACAGCAGCTCGATAGCTTCCTGAACCCTCAATGCCATCCCCAGCCCACTCGCGGACAGAAAGTGTCTCTAGCATTTGAAGGGCATCGTCACGGATCTGTCTATTTGGGTCAACGACTTTATAGAGGATAAGGCTCAAGAGCCTCTGTATTTCACATTTTGGTATCTCTTGGCACATGTAGACCTCAGCAAGCACACTGAAGTAACCATCGGCTATAGCAGCATCAGAGTAGTAGCACTGGACAAAATTTTTGAGATAATTAGTTTCTTATTATGGATACTACTGTATCATTTATGATCTAATAATAAACAAAAATGTAAGCTCGCTCAGTGCTGCATAATTAGATTGGCCTAGAGAGAAAAAGCTAGCCAACCTTGAGAATACCAAAGGTATTGTGTGCATGTGCCATCTCATTTTCAATCCTAATTGAGATGCTGATATTGTTTTCCATATTGTTAAAAATGAAAAACAGTAACTTCATAATCCAGGCATGTGGTTCTACTGTACATGCACAAAGGGAAAAGGAGTACCTGATCAATGCAAGCGGGAAAAAGGTCCAAGTTTGTGAGGAGAAGGTTCTTTAAAGCCAATTTTGCTAAAGAGACACGATGGTGACTACCCCTTTGTCTATCACGACCAGCAGCTCCACGCCCACTTTCTACATACTTGGAATAAGATGGGGTTGATGGAGAGTAACCAAATGGAGCCCTAGGAGCAGGATCATTGAACAAACTATTGATCCAAGATATCACCCGACCACTCATTTTTCTTGCATTGTCATCAAAGCAAGGCCCATGTAAAAGTGAAGCCATTGCATTCATGGAAGCCCACTGGATTGCCTCAATTTGTTCATTCAGTTCTTTATCAAATGAAATTTTGTCTATTGAATCTTTTGAACGGCTATGCTGCGAGGCCTTATAGCGCTCAACTTCACGTCGGTAATCACTAACTCCATCCTGCCCCCATGTGCTGCCAGTGTCATCACTCCAAGAGAGGAGAAGATCAAAGAGTCGTTTTCTAGTTCGGAGATCGAACTTCTCAGACCTTGCCTCAACAAATTCAGGTGCAAGGGATCTCAGAACAGAAGCAAGTGCATAGCGGAGAGGTTGCATTTCTTGGAAGCTCTCAGGGGGTGCTGATAAGATCTGCCTTGTTGTTTCATCAATGAACCTGAGATAATGGAGACGGAAAAGTCGTTTATGCCCCAGTGTGCCAGGCCAGATATTCTCAGCAACAGTTCGGTATATATTCGCAATGTGAATGCGCAGTTCCTCACGGCGAGGTTTTTGACTTTGTACCTTGTGAGAATGAGATATCCAATTAGTATGGACTGAAATCCAAAATTTGAGAAATTAAAAAAGAAAAAAATTGAATGATATGGCAGAAAAGGACATTGTTATCAGCCATTTCACATTGGGTGATGATTATATTTTAGTATGTTGGCAAGAAGATAGGTCCAAACCCAGCCTACACCCTACAGTAACACTCAGATGGAGCTTGACAACGTAGGCTAAAAGAGAGAACATATCTCTAATCCTCGATCAATTCTTCAATTCAATGTTTAATGACATCTTAGATTGATAGAAAACTGAGAACAACTTTAAAATTAACAAGAAATGGGTCGGTCCAGAAACAAAGTAAAGAAAGTTTTGCTCAAATGTTTGGTTTAACCAACAACAACAACCAAGCCTCAATCCCAAACTAGCTTGGGTCAGCTATGCAGATCCTTTTGCACCATTCCACTTAATAGTTCAAATGTTTGTTTGACTTTTCAAAATCAAAATTCTTGGGATATCAATTGAACACTTTTAAAGAATGACTATAAAGAAAATGCCATAGCTTCAGATTGAGGAGGACATGGAACACTGGGAGCACACAAAGGGAAGCTATGCTAATTTTCATAGATAGAAAACCTGAAGGTGACAACACTTTGATTTTTGCAACTTATCAAGGAATGACATCAAACACTGGAAACAGACAGCAGGATTACAATTTTAAACATCTACTCTCCTATGTCTATGCTGACAAGTAATACGAGTTTAATCATGATGATTGAAGATGTTTGTTGCATGGCAGAAAACTGCTTGGATTTTTTCCCTTTTGGTATATTGACTCATCTTTGGGTACCAGCAATAACATACTTTTCCCCAGAATTTATGACACAAATATTAAATGAATTGCACTAGGGGTTATGCCCCACACTTCATGAACTTACAAATAACATCCATGAAAATCAAACATATCATGTTTAATGCATTTATATACTCCGTACCTTCCATTTAGGTTTTCCCTCAGTTTCCAAAGATATCTCATCAATAAATGATGACAGCTCACTAAACATTATTTCACAAGCTTCCAGATGTGAGTGGCCAAGAGCCATGGTTGCTGCATGCTGTTGAAGGAACCAATTTGAGCATTAGCAATAAATAAATAACAAATAAATTATTTGGGCATGAAAGTTAACAATATCGAAGTCCTCTAATTGTTTATTAATTGTTTGTAGTGAGTATGTCTACTGGAGAAAACCACCCTCTCTTCCCATTGGTGACCAATTAACACTTTCACCTTTGCGATAATAATGGCATGTAATGGCATAGATTGGGACATCGCATGTTTAGCACACAGCAACTGGTAACAGATTCAAGTTCAATAGAAGAGAGCAGCAGGTTCAATTCTCTTCAGCATCCACAAAGGGATAAAGTTACAAGCACAAGACATATTGCAATATTCCTGGGAAAAAGAGGAATGGGAAAGACAAAGCAATCTGACAAATACATGACAGCAAACCCAGCCAAATAGTGTGCTCACTATAAATAAACACACAAATTTCAGGTCACACAAGGTAGACTGAAGTGACTAAATTTCTACCATCAGATGTCAGTCATATATGGGCTAGCACCTGCCTCACCAATCAATGATTAGCCCTTAAATGTAATTTGATAAAAGAAAACTTTATTAGAAGAAGAAAAAAAGACAGAAGAAGATAAGGAATCTTGCATGACCAAAGCACGAGATCTGAAAAAAATAAAATAAAATGGAAGGTTGATGTAGGACCAGATGAGCAAAATCAACAAAACAAGATAGCTAATATAGAATAGAAATCAAAATCACCAACAAGGGAGACAGACTTGATCTTGAAGGGATCAAAAAACGAGAGACTCGCTTGGTTTTGACAAAACAAACCACGAGAGACACACTCGATCTTGGAGAAAGCAATACAAGAGAGACGCAATCAATCTTGAAGAAAACTCTGTTTATTTTATTCAACAATTCAACCATTAACATAACTGAATGTCCAGGTGCTTATTAATGTCCAGGTGCTTATTTTATTCAACAACTCAACCATTCAACAATAACATTAATATGCACCAACACAAATATAATAGAAAAACCTAATAATTCTTAATTCAATAAGGAAACTAAATCCTAATTTAACTACTAAATATAAATCCTAATATTCCCTATTTAATAAAATCTAAAATGGTCATACAATATTAAAATTCCTAAATAAATAAAAACCAATTCCCATTGTTGCCTTCATTCTCCATCAAAGGACCTTCTATTCCCAAAGCATATCAACTAAAGATAATCCTCTAAATAGCAGTACATCACAAGGAAGCTAAAAAACATGTCCAATCCCACAACAATTATTTTAAGAGCAAATACTTCTTGGATTACAAAACTTATTTCCATTCATACAGAACATGTCCAATCCCACAACAATTATTTTAAGAACAAATAATTCTTTGATTAAAAAACTTATTTCCATTCACACAGTCTGAATTACAACAAACATAGCACAAACACATAAAAATCGCAACAGCTCCCCCTCTCAAAAAAAAAAATAGTAGCGACTTCACTCTGCTCAGGATACCCATTGCTCCCCTCAAAAAGAAAAGATCCTGGTTCAAGCTACAGGAAAAAACTCCTGAGGTCCCCTACCATTGTCGCTGGATTCCCTAACGATGACTATGTTTTATCATAGATATTAGGTAACAATGCCTAGAGAGATTCCGTAAGTGTTCATCTCATCAAGAGCTGCTCTCCAAAGACAGTCCATGTTCATCTCATCAAGAACTGCAGTCCAAAGACAGTCCTCAACATCTTGCTTTTTTAGATACAATGTGAAAAAGAGAAGGATTTGGAGACTAAGAAAGATGTTTAAAATAAATATCTATAGCAAAGATATCCAGACACCCAAAGGCCACATCCTTTTAACCTATTCTTAAATTAAAGGGAGTTTAGAATCTCAAAATGTAAACAAAGCTCATAAGGTTTCCACTCATTTGGCTTCTGTAAAGATGAATCTCCCAAGAAATATTTCTCAATACTCAATAGATGAAAAAGGCTAGAGATGGAGGCATAATACAATCTGGATGAACGACAAAGGTGGAAAGTAAAGTATAAGGCTTCCCCATACCCAAGGTCCTACTAGAAACGAATGTGAAGATCATTAGGAGCTTTATATTTTGATAGAGACATGGTGAGAAACAAGTGATGCTAAGTGACATACTCTAGCCTTCACATACCAACCATTTGAATGAACATCATGCTCATGTTCATTGCAAATAACCTAGTGCCAAAATGAGTCATGTTCTAATATAATAAGCAGAACTTCCCCATAAAGGCAATGTTTTTTTTTCCTGAACAAAAAGAGACCAGTGCCAACTCTCCCTTAATCTTAGATGTATAACATACTTTATATCAAGTTTGTGATATAGGTTACATCGTATTCTCAGCAAAGGACAACCAGATAAATAAAATAAGACCTCATGATTCTCTAACTTGGTTACCGTTAACATTAAGAATCACACATTTTTAACCCACCAACTTCCTCTGGCTTTAGTTTGCACTTTCAATTGCTAAACATTCACTGACAACCTGACACAAACAGATTGCTAACAGAAACACAGGTACATTTAGAAAACATGCAACAAGAAAATAAACACTTTTAGTGGACTCCCACCTAAATTTAATCCATGTTGACATTACCATCCTGATGGGACTGATGACATAAAGTTTACCTTCATGCTGATTTTTTCCCCAAGAAAGAAGAGATATTAAGGTCCAGTTAAAGAACAGAGGTTGGTTGGAGAATTAAATGTCTAAGCATCTTATTTTAAGCCTAAAAATACAAAAAAAAATGTTAATGCACCCTTTCCTCACTTTGACACTCACTTTTAGATAGTGGCTCATAACAAACTTACTCAAAATAAAAGAAGCAAACGAATACAAATCCATTGAACTAGAAGAATTGGTAGTAACATGTACTTACTATGTTTGTTTCAGATCCAGATTTTAGAGAGAGGAAAATAAGATGGTAGAGATCTTTGGTAGCTGTTAAGCCACCAGATTCTCTACTATCTGGTGGACATGAACATGCAAACATTGCATACATGAGCCATTGATCCAGTTTGTTATCTGCATCTTGTGACTGATGAGCCTTCCCACCTAACTCAATGGGAGTAATGTGAGCAAGGCGTTGGATGACCTCCACCCTGCCAATTAAAATTGAGTACAAAATGACATCATCCATATCTAGTTTTCTTGAAAATAAACAGATATGAAGAGCTTCATTAAACACGAAAAGTATGTGAACAACAGTGTCAAGAACAAACCAGCATCATAACCAGAGTTCAATTCATTTCTTCAGCTAAATAGTCATATCTCAATTCAAAAGATAGATTTGACATGAGAACCTAAAGTGCCGTGGGGAAATTTCTTCCATGTTCTTGGTATAATAATGTTTATGCATTATTTTATTAATGGTTAAGATTTTTAGATTTTGATGAGTTTAAGAAGAGTCCAAGATGTAGTTTGGTAAATAAAACATAACTTTTAATTTGATCATTAGATCAGACTAAAATTTTAACAGAAAATTTTGAAGGCCCTGTTTTCTTACTGGGTTAAAATTTCATGATGATTGAAGATTAGGAAGGCCTTCAAATAAAGCTTGGAAGTTACTGTGTGAGATTGTCTTTATTTACCTTGTATTTAGATTATTTTTTCTATTTAGCTTAGGACTTTTAATTTAATTAGTATCTTACTATATAAAAATTCTAATACCAGATGAATTCTATTAGTTAGGTAAGTTTTAATTAGGAATCTTTTTCTACAAGGATAAGGATGTCTAGTTTCTTTTATAAAAAGGCAGACTATTATTCAAACTTTTAATAAAACACTACAGAGTTTTCTCTAAATTTCTCTATAGCTTGGGTCTGTAACTTTAGGGCTTGAGAACCCTAATTTCTATCCACGCTACACGTCGCGTCATAAAAGCTTATGCTACACTTCTAGTCAAGTAGTCAAAGATCAAGAGAACCTAATAAAACCAACACATTCATACACAACCACAACCTATACACCTTTTCAATTTAGTAAATCAAATAACGAATAACTCAAAAACCCACAATGGGAATACTGCATCGGTTAACAATTCTATGGTAAAAAATATTGCAGATGGCAGCAATGGACAAATGACGGTAGAAGTAAATGCAACAATTCAACATGTAAAATTGGGGAAAAAAACCAGTGATACTACTAATATATCAATCAAAATCTACTCACTCTGCATCCTGAACAGAGCTTGGGCATAGATCAGCAGCATATTTGACGAGTTCACTAAGACACCTAGCCCACCTATTCTTATCAGGAGTCTCAAATATGATCGATTGAAGTGTCACTTCAGGAGGAATTGCATCGGATTCTCGTCTCATATCAAATGGGCGCCCAGTGTCCCAATAACAGCTCTGAACAATGTCATCCTGTAATTTTGAAACCTCTAAGTTGTGAATATGATAAGGAAATTTGCATTCAAAGGACTGCTACTTGCATGAAATTAAAGAACAGAAACAAAAAAATATCAAAGATGGAAAACTACAAATTAGGATGTCTCACCCCATGTTCTTCAAGGACATCAATCACAAATATTGGTTCCACTTCATTTCTTAAATTATGGTCCAGTTGCTCACGTAATGTACGGTCTCGTATGTCATTCCTTAAAGCACGTACACAACGCAATAACTCCAATGCTGTATGCCTAATCTGGCTGTCCACAGAACTAAGGAAGATGAGACCAACTGCATCAATCTCCGATGCACGAAACTCTATCACTTCAGATTGTTGGAAAGAAGACTTCTTAAATCCATCATTTCGCTGCACTCCACGCTTTGCATCATCAGCCTGGAATTCTAGATCATTGTTCAAACAACTTCTCCAAAAGCGCATTAGTTCCAGCAGGCGCCCCAATGATGTTTGGATGAGAAGAGGGAATTCATCGGGAAGCCGAAGGATAAAGTTGGCCATCCCTCTCATAACTGCAAATCTACGATGTGGAAGATAGCTAACAATGCGGTTCAATACTTGCACTGCTTCCTCGCGAACACCAGGATCAATGCTTATTCCATGTTGTGGAATTATTTCAGTAATTCTATCACTTCTGCCAACTTCCTCTATCAGGTATGGTATACACTTCAGGACTGACCGGAAAAGATATCCCTGAGACTTTTCCTTGGTTACAGCATCTAAGGAAGCATAAATTTTTATTTCATATAAGCCATTTGCATCTAAGAATAGCACAAATTGAAAGCAATGTACAGGAAAAAAAAACAAGAAAGTAACAAGGAGAATAGCCAGGAGTTCATGAATGCAATGGATGTTGTGGCAAGTATACACGCAAGACCAGAGGAAAAAAAAACACCATCATAACACAGATCAATCTCTTTTGAACCCTACACGGTCAAGTCCATGGAAAATGAGAATCATAACCCATCATTCATATTATTATTCACCTCTCTCCATTTGGTTGAAAGAAAAGGCATATAAGGATATGTTTACATTTGTTACTGCTAGCAGTAGTCAATTGTTGCCTCTAAAAGCTAAATAACTCAACTCAACTAAATCTTCATCCCATACTAATTAATGTTGTCTAATCAAGGTCAGTTTGGGCTCAAATGCTCAAATTACAAGGCTTTATTGACAATCATCCAAAACTCATTGGATATCCATCAAGTGTCCGTCAGTGCAAGTAAAACAGCCTATCCTAAAACAAAGGGCTGGAATAAAAAATATCCCCATCATGAATCAATGGAATAAGATGCTAAACTACATTTCAAGTCCATTTATTACTTCATGAACAAGCTGCTAAGCACAACTGATTCTAGACATTTTTTAAAAACATATTACCAATTGTGGTCTTTGAGGAAGTCAAAAGTGCCTGACTGTAGATCCTGTGACAAGATCTCAAAATTGATTCGATTGCAGCCTTCACTTTTGGAATGTAATGGCCGATATCATGCCCTGTTTATGCAATTAAGTCAAAATGATGCTCAGTTAGATAGTTCTTAACAAAACTGAACTGATAATATATACATGTTATAGGACCAGCTATCAAGTGTACCTTTAAATATTTCTAAGCCGATGTGCTCGCTTGAAGGTGACATAACTATGGCAAGCAAAGCACGGAGACCAATCACTTTTGCTTCACTTGGACTGTCTTGCTTCAGCAATTCTAATATCATATGGTTCATGGCAAAATCAAGGTTATGTTCAGCAATAGTTACACAAAATTCAACAAGTTTGTCATGTTGGACATCCTGAGTAAGCATTCCTTTCTTCAGAACTGTTAAGAGTTGAGAAGTCACACTGTCTAAGTAGTCCCATATACGGTTTAGGGCCTGGCTAGCTGCATGAACACTTAAGTAGAACCTCAAAACTCGATGAAGGCAGTCCAAGGACATGAATCGGTGGTTCTTGTCCTGCACTAGCAAAAGCAACAATAGAAATGAAAGCCCATAAAGATATGCCTCTGATCCCTCAACAAATCAACCTAATGAGACAGCCAGTTGTCAAAAAATATATAAACCATATCTTCTCTTGCCTTCCCCCATACTTAACTTAAACCAAACTTAAACTCACTCTTAAAAGCTTATAGAGTTGCTCCATGTGAGGGCTCAAGTTATTGTGGAATACTTGAGGATCACCAAGACAGAGAAGAAGAGTCACCAGAGGGTACCCAACCTAACAAATTGAAAAGATCACACAAAAGCACAAGCCAGGGATACTGTTAGAGAAAACGAGAGAGATGACATAATCCGGGAAATTCCAAACAGATTGATAACAAAGAAACAGAAACAGGAGGAGAGCCAAGAAAACAAGATGTCAATTAAACATAGGACAAAGTGCAAATGCAAACTCCCCGAGAAAAAAATTGCTGAAAATATAATGAAAGAGAAGTAGCTGAACAGGCTAGAGATCTAGAAACATACTGTGAAAGAAACTGATAAGAAATTCAAATATTGAGTTAAAAGGCAACCAAACACCTGGAACTCCATATAAAAAGAGGATATTCTCTGAAATCATCTTACAGCTATATGTTTGCTTTGTCTGTCCATCCAAGGGATAAGCACCCCTCTTATTCGTCCAACAGCTTCATACCACAAAGTAAGTGCATTTTCCACACCTGTTGGGGGCCATTGGCCCTTTCCACAATCTGCTAGTGGAGCCAAAATGTTTGAAAGCATATTACACAGTGCATGGTGAAGCTCACTTTTGCGTTTAGGAGGAAAACGGCTAAGAGGATTTGCTTTCGCCACAAAGGAAGCTGATGCATTCAGTCCCCCTTCAGTCTTAACCTGTAAACTATCACATTATCAAGACCTTGTTTTATGCCATTCACTTCAGGAATAAGTGAATCACACACACATACCCCAAGCTTCAGGTAACGCATCCCATTAATGATGCTGAGTGTTTCACTACGGGCAACACTAGTGTCAATTCGACGTGTATTTAGTTCCATGAAAAAGCGTTCAGTTACAGAACTAAACCTGTGGAAGAAAACAGAAAGGACCATAAAAATTGTACATGGCTTTACTCAGGAAGTATAAGGAGAAAAGAGAGAAGCCAATAACGTTTGCTTCAAAGATTACTGATGAAAGTAACTGAGAAGCCAATAAGGTGCTGCTGTTGGTTCTGTTACTGTTATTACTTTCTAGAGCATGCATGTCAAAGCTTCCAGTTACTCACAACTACAACTTCCTCGATTAAATATAGTATGTAACCTTTTTTTCTATTTCAACAATCAAATGATATAGAAAGAGACGAAATTGAGAGGAAATATTTTCTCTCTGTATTGTGTCATTTTCCTTTTCGGTCAACAAAAACCCACCCGTATTGGTCCAAGACAGAAAGGGGAAATGTCCATATTGGACAAGGAAAAGGGAAGATATGACAGAAACCACTAGCAGGAGTGCCTGGAAAATGATAAAAAGAAGGCGGGCACTGTAGCCAGATCCTGGAACCCTAACTATATCATGCCAGCAAAGGTACAATAGCAATGCATTAAGAGGAGGGGGAATTCAAAATTTCACCACAGTTCCAAAACTTTAGATAAAACTGAATGCAACTGAAGGTAGGAAGATAGACTGACTCAGATTTCATTATAACCAACCACAGCCTTGAACATCACAATCCCAGAAGTAAAATGCTGGCCCAAGTTAGTAATCATCTCACAAATATGCAGTGACAAGGAAAGAACTTCTTTGTTTCTTTTCCCTTCATGACTTGGTAGATAAGCTAATATTCTACAATGAGACAAACTCACTTGACCAGAGAGTGGGTTATTGCTAAATTAAGCTTGAAATAACATAAAACTGTCATCATTATTCAATCGCACAAACTCCATTTTGCCTTTCCTTTCTATGAGTCTAAATGCCAAATGTGCAAATACAAAGACACATCAAACAATATATAAAAAGTGCTTTGTCAAATAATACTATCAATATCAGGTATCATACTGTAATGAAATGGTTACCTGATACGAGATAAGGCACCTAAGAGCTGAGCGACTAAGTCCAGAAGAAGCCCTCGCGAATCAACCAATGAGGGATATTCAACCTGGCTAACAACCCTATAACAAAGATATAATTGAATGCACAACAAGAAAGGAAGAACATGAGAACCGTTTAATCACATATATTTTATGACTGTTCCTCAAAGTTTCTATTAGTGTTTCATTGACTTCAATATCTCAATTCTGAATGTCTTCATTACATGCTTCAGTCTAGATCAAGGCACTGTCATGCTTAAGTAATCATTTTAATCTATCAAATATCATATCCCAGTTAATACAGCTGACACAAAATCAGCCCCGTGCCAGCCTGATGTTTCAGTAGAACAGATATTGGCGACTCACTTCATATACATGACGCAGATAATTCAATTCACCACACATATTTTAGAAGTTCCTAAATCCATAGCTTTACCTGTCAGCATTAATCAGCCAGTCAAAAACAAAATTTTCGAGCCCAGACCACAGCTTCTCTGCAATGAAGAACAGCCATTTAAACTAGCTAGAAAAAATACAATTCAAGCAGAAAAGTAACATAACTGGATAGTGAACAAACCAGTGAGTCCCTCCTGTGGGCAGCATTCCACAAAACGGATACATGCTGAACAAAAAATGCACTCCACTGCAAGCTGAGCACAAGTAACGTAAATTAATCTCTGAATCAAACAACAACATTATCAAGATAAATCATGGCATTTCATGTTTTCAGACTAAACAAGTTAAGAATGAAGAATTTATGGCATATGATGTATTTCCTACCAAATGAGTTACCCTGGTGAAATATGCATGACAGGAAAAATCATCTACAATTTTAAAACTTTACAAGTTGAACACAAAGGACAAACAGCTTGAAAGTTGCACGATGAATAAGACACTAATCCAGTGCATCTATTGTTACCCAGTACATGCCTCATTCTTCAACATTATTGAATTTGCAATAATTATGACTCCTATTTACAGTATAGCCTGAAATTTAATATTAGAGGGTGTTTCAGAGAATAATCATATAAAAGGTTCATAACATTACATTGTGCATATATGTTCCAGACGCATGGATTGAATGGGATGGAGATAAAGATAATTCCTTAACCTTGTCATTTGATAGGCCAAACTTTTCTTGTCCGTCCACTCACTAAAATTTGTTATGAAACATTGTAAAATCTAGTCATCTTGCTCTCATCTGAGATATTTTTTTAAACCATAAATTGGAGGGCATCCCAAAATACACGAGAAGTGCACCTGTCAATCAGGTAAGTATTATCTCATTATAGAGGAAGGGTCCAGTTTTAAGTTTGTAGGAGGGGAGAATTTTTGGTAGGTTCATAGAACAACAGAAATCCCCATAAAACAAGAGCGAAATGGGATATAGAAATTGCTAAGGATGATGAATCAAATGTATGGCCAAGATTGCATACGAGGATCCAAAAGAATAGCATACTTATTCATGCAACCATCTATATCAATCTCCAGAGACTGAAATAAATAAAAGAGAATTGTAAAAAATGAAATGAAGAAACTGAATGCAGTTCAGTTGCTGCCAATGCATAAGGATGAGAGTGCATTTACTTTCAATGCTTAATATGTTGAGATTTTTTGACAACCAATGACCTTGCCCAGGGAAAAAAAAAGGCATTTGCTTACTCTCTCATCATTCCTGAAGGAAACAAGAAATCATACCTAAATACTAAAATCTCCTTATAATAGCAGAAATAAGCAAGATTATAATTTGACTGGTGACATCTTATTATAGAGGTTAAACCATTCAAGAATAAAAACTTTAAGGTATGCACAGTACAAAATTGTATCTCTAAGTTGAAATCATAATGAACATTTCTTCAGTTAAATATTGACAATCAATGCATTTTTGGGCCAGGTGAATGTCAACTAAATCCAAAGCTTGGGCTGCAGCTGGGTGTCAGCATGTGAACTCAATTCAAAACTGGACTGAGCTTGATACAAGGATTATCAGAATGGCCTCCCATGCTGCTAAATGGTAGGGTGCACTTGTATGAGCTAACAAATACAAACACATGAGCGTTGACATACAATGCTCAATAAGTATTTCACAAAGCTATGCTCTCCGAAACCATCATTTTTCATCAATTCTCGCATTCCCTTAAGTTTCACTTCATTGCTGACTTACTTTTCATTTTAATCATTTTCAAAGTGCTTTGGTTTTGTTTTTGACTTTTTTTTCCCACTATGATCCAACATGTTTTAACAAAATATCTTTTCAGAATATAATTTGGATTCAAGGACATCACATTGGTAATAATGATGATGTTGTTGAAGATCAAGATGAGGGGTCATTAAGAGGTTGAGTATATTGAGCTTTAAGAGTTAGTTTTATTCAACAATGTTACCAAGGTGATCTGAATGTGTTGACGCAAGAGTGTAGGAAAACTTTTGGATGCTCAACAATATAATTCCTCTAATGTATGTAAAAAAAATGTGTTTAAAGAATGCTTTAAAGTTACATCTTTTATGAAAATAACTTCAATTTTATTTCTAATGATGTAGAACGTTACTGGTATCAGAAATGACAGTGTACTATACTGATTATACAGTTATCCTTGACAAACCTTTCTTTGGAATGTAGACGCATCATTTGCACCCTTTGGAGATTCACTGCAACAAAAATCCAACGAAGAGAGGGAAAAAATGAGAAATTGTTAGAGAAAATTACCACTCAAAAAAAAAAAAAAAAAAAAAAAAAAACTAATGCTTCTTGTGTCTATCTATTCTTTATAACATAGGGTCAGGTAAAATTTTAGGTCTGCCTAATCCATGCCCTGTTCATGTTTGGACAATATTGGTAGTTCTTCAACCCTTGATTTACATTTTTTGGTGCACATTTTATCCAGCACTCATGTCTGTTAATGAAGTGGACAACAATGTTTCCTATTAACTGAAAGTTGAAGGTTGGTCCAATCTAGACAACAACGTGGCCCTGGGTTACTGTAAATAGATGGTTGGATAATAAGTGCTTCCCTATGGCAACAAGTTTCCAAGTCGAAAAGGTTGGTGCCCACACATATGGTGAATCTTAAACAGAGAAACAGATCTGTTAAAGATGGCTAGAGAGTGGAACCTATTTCCTATGAAGGATGCATCTCATGAGGCAGGCTAACAAGAAAATACAGGCTGTTAATCTTGAAATGGACTGAACAGGCATTGTTACCCTACAAGATTGAGGGTAAAAGTTGAAAGTCCTTGGATCCACAAGTTCAATTTCACACTGGTTTCAGCTTCTTTTGTTTTTAAATTTTCCCGATTTTTTTCACATGCAGAGTCCCTTTGTGTAACATCCAGCCAATGACTTCTATTTCTGAAGAACGAAGTATCAGGACAAATCAACCACTACAAAAAATGAACCACAATAAACCTTGCATATGACCACAAGATTTGTTGCCTTCAATTGGAACATTTTTTTCATTCATACCAGTCAATCAAACCACAACAGACAACAGAGTTTAGGATCATCAGCACCATGTCAAATTTCATACTAAAAGCATGACATTGTTTACAATCAAACCACAACAGACAACAGAGTTTAGGATCATCAGCACCATGTCAAATTTCATACTAAAAGCATGACATTGTTTACAATCAGTCCCCATTTTCTCAACATAAGATGTCCTATCTCAAATCTCAAATTTCTTTCTAACACCTCCAACAGTCTTTTGTCCAACAAACCTGACTTGTTTACTGACAGAGCACAGGAATCAGCCTTCCATTTCCTGGACAAAAAGAACAGAAATCCTTTGCAAGTGAAGTGATTAACTAGTATCTCTCTTCCCATTTTACCTAGCATTTGGCCATCAAGATGTGTGCACATCAGGAACAATTACATTGCTATGTTGACAAACTAATCTTGGTCTCTTCTTCGTCAAATGCCATTCTCTTCAATTATTCTCATCAAACAACTTACTCTCATCAACTACTCTAAATTATCTTCTTCAAACTCCTCACTATAAACAAGAAGTTCAGGAAAAAACCTTCTCTTTTTGGCTTAGAAAAAAAAAATCCCTGTCTCAAACAACACAGTGCTTCAACTTCCTCATGTGTCTCTTAACTTACAAATAGTGATATTCCCCATGTATGAAATACATTGTTGCCAGAGAGATAAAGCCAATCAAATTTCAAATTCTGCCTGAATGAAAGAGGTCAAGAGGTAAATTTTTGTGATTTTATTTTTTCTTTTCCAGGCAACGAAGTATCAACTATAGGTCGTATTGAACCCAAGAAGCAAATTATACAATTTCCTAAGGGGAGCTAACAATGAGAAGCTAGAACAAGCCTACCATCATATTATCGCGATGAAAAATAATAAATAATCAATCATTAACTAAGCAAACCGAACATTACATTACCTCTCTCTCCATTTAAGAAGAGCTTCGAGAAGAGGAACGGGAGTATGGCGTGCAATCATAGCCAAAGAATCCAAAACCTGTTCATAGGATGGGTTAGATGGTCCATCCAACATTTTGCCCATTCCAGGACGGCAATAGGAAAAAAAGTTTTTAAAATATCCACGTACCAGCATCCATGAGTTATCAATCACCATATTCTGCACACACACGCGAGCAAATTAAATAAAATTACTACTACTTCAAAATTCAACCAAGAAATAAAATTTTCCTTTCGCATTATTTCTATTAATTTTTTATATAAGTAAAATAATTTCAATCATTTGGTTAGAAAAAATTGACCTGAGCTTGAGCGGTTTCGATACGGCGTCTTGCGAGAGGGAGAAACCGCTGAAGCAGCGAATCCACAATCTGCTTCGCAGCACCGGCGCCGGTGCCTCCTACTTTCATCTTTTTAATAATAATAATTTATGAACTCCTAACAAAATCAAATCACCAAAGAAATTGATTAGATTTTGAAAATTGGACGGATAGAAGAGTGATTGCAAATGAGAGAGAGAAACCTGAAGAGAGGAAATTAGGGATTAGGGATTCGGAGGCATTGGTT
>Ga0307517_10004155_pt1 | contig 22329 bp, 14 predicted proteins | sample 23_EM_MG_FD_194515 | JGI IMG/M metagenome (GOLD analysis project Ga0307517, IMG submission 194515) | Populus trichocarpa ectomycorrhiza microbial communities from riparian zone in the Pacific Northwest, United States - 23_EM | ecosystem: Host-associated > Plants > Roots > Unclassified | place... | reverse complement strand
GTAAAAAAATATTCTCAAAAAATGATAAAGAAAAAAACTAAGCAAACCCGAGCGAACTCCAAAAAAATAATTTTTCAAAGAAAAGAAAACAACAATCAAAAGAATACTGATAAAATCTTATAGGAAAAATAATAAAAGAGGATGAAATTGTAAAAACAAATCAATTCTAAAAACAATCTTAAATTAGAAAAATAGCTATGAAAAAAAATGGAGAATGAATTTTAGAAATGAGAAAATTGATTGAAGATTGAAAAAAATTTAATTTTATAAATTATTTAAAATAAAAATAAAAATAAGAAAAATAAGAATAAAATAATAACAACTAAAAAAAACATGGCGCAAAAATGAAAGAGAATAGAAAAATGAATAGCATATAAATAAATGATTATCAGTGTCAAATAGAAGGTTCTTCAGAGGGCCATCAAGACGAATCAGACATTGTTTCATAACTATGTTTTTAACTGCTAGAATCAGTTGCATGCATCTTCTAAAATATGAGGGAGCGGCTGGTGCGCGGTTTCATCACAATAAATAAATTATTCCTCCACCAACACTCATTTGAAATCCATTTCTTGAACATGAAGACCATAGAATCTTCAATTTGACCAACCTAGTCTCATATTGAACAAACAGTATTCAAAATCACATTGCAGGGATCCATGGCAGCAGCCCAACAAGTAATAATATTACTGAAATGGAGAGCTGGCCAGCAATGCACCAGCTAATGAAATGGTTTCAATCCACACAAACCTGCCCATCCATCGTGGAAAATGAGGGACTTGTGGTCCAAAATCCAAATGAATGAATGCCATTGTTGGTAAATATCTATCAGTTTAGACCTGATTCTGTAGCTTCTACCAGTCCTCACTCCAAATGTCATTTATTGTTGTTCACTTACCAAACTGTCAACCATGCCCGCAGCCTAGCTGTTCATCACCCGCGCGCGTGTAAAAATTGTTTTTTTAAATATATATTTTTATTTTAACATTATTATAATTCAAAAACATCTAAAAGGTAATTAATCTAATAAAGAAAATTAAAACTTTTGCCGCACAAACAAATACTATTAACTTGTTTTATGAGATGCAGCACTATTCACTCCATACATCTCCTTTTCTTTTATCTTACCGGATGCTCAACATCGATCGATGAACATGTTACACAGATTCAATAGTATTGTTTCTTTTTTCTTCAGAAAAAGAAAAAGAAATAGAAAAACCTCTTTTAATTAATTTGGTAGCCATTCCATCATCTTAATTAATTAAGACATGTGATCCAAATGACATGATCCTTCATTATCTTTATTACCTTTGCTTATTTATTTTGTCTGATCTTCCTTTATGGTGCTAGGGCCCCTCAAATTTTAAAAACTGATGGCCATGCCTGCACTGCACTTAACCCTCTTCTGCTCTCTCCACAGCACCACCACCTGCAAATAACTTGTCTTTTGCTTCTTCTGTCTGTCTCACCTGCACTTCAAAACTAAGGATCCGGAAAAGAAAAGAAATCAATAAAACATCCTGATAATAACTCTTAGTTTATGAGCTTACTAACATAGGCAACCTTTTCTTTTCTTTCTCGGTTAGTTCTTGCCAGTGTTGCAAATCAGAGCATGTCAAGGTGTTTCAGTTTCACAGGGACCAAAAACTGGTGCTTCAGGTCCACTTTTACAAGATCGGGGCTCCGATCCGAAATCACGGACCTCAAAGATGGTACTGTAATGCATTGCTGGGTGCCGAAGACCCGAAAAGACTCCAGACCCGATCTCCTCCTAATCCACGGCCTTGGAGCCAACGCATTATGGCAATGGGGTGACGTCATCCAACACTTTGTTCCTTATTTCAACGTCTACGTGCCGGACCTTGTGTTTTTCGGGGATTCATACACAACCCGGCCCGAGAGAACCGAGTCTTTCCAGGCCCAGTGCCTGATGCGTGTCATGGAGGCCCACTCGGTGCAGAAGTTTAGTCTAGTCGGGCTTAGTTATGGTGGGTTTGTCGGGTATAGTATGGCAGCCCAGTTTGCGGAGGCCGTGGAGAGAGTGGTGATATGTTGCTCAGGGATTTGTATGGAAGAGAAGGACTTGATTGAAGGGGTTTTTGCGGTATCTGATTTGGAGGAGGCTGGAAGGATTCTAGTGCCACAGAGTCCTGACAAGCTTAGAGAGTTGGTGGGTTACACGTTTTTCAGGCCACCTCCTGTGCGGTTGATACCATCTTGTTTCTTGGCTGATTTCATTGATGTGAGTGCTCTAATTCCTTCTTCGCTACGTTTAAGTTTATTCAACAGTTATGATTTAACACATTTAAGAGCTAAGAACTTTTGGTGCTTTGGTAGTTTTGTGGTCTGAAATTAATATAATCTTGTTTAGAAGAGGGGTGTGACTATCGACCAGACTATATTTGCATTAAGTTAGTTTTGGTGGAGGTTCACCGACGCATTTTAATGTTCAGATGGTATGGTTAATAATACACTGTAGACGGTTGGGAGTAAAACTTAAAATTTGGTCATTTGGTCAGGCAATGTGTGGAGAATACGTGGAAGAAAAAAGAGATTTGATTCGAGCTGTTCCGAAAGACCGAAAGCTCTCAGACATTCCCAAGCTTACACAGGTTTGGTCATCCTTTTCTATATGTGCTTGGTTTAGATTGAATTAACCACTCGATGATAATAGCTAAGGCCGTTGAATTGCAATGCAGCCAACTTTGATAATCTGGGGAGAGCATGATCGGGTTTTTCCTTTGGAATTGGGACACAGATTGAAGAGGTTGGTCTCTTAGCATCGACTGAATTGAATGAACATCCATTTTGCTTGTGAGTTTTTTTCTAAATAATGCGGTGCTGTAACAGGCATTTGGGGGATAATGCTCATCTGACGATAGTCAAGAACACAGGGCATGCCTTCAATGTAGAGAGGCCGAAGGAGTTCATCAAGCTCTTGAAGTCGTTCCTGGTCGATTTGCAGCCTCCTCCAGGCAGCCCAGTTTCCATTCAGTCAAAATTACAGAATACTTGACTGGAGATTCAAAACATCAATGCGATTTGAGGGCTAAGAGCAACCATTAAATGGTGGAATGGCGGTACACAAAATTTTTGGAGCTCTTTAACATTCTTCATCGCTTGTGTACTGCAATGGTTTTCATGCTATCAACCACCCACTTTTACGAGCTTAAATATCTTTAGTCTTGATTTCTACTACTTAATTTCCCCATCATGCATTTTCATGTACTTTCAGAATGTCCATCCACGTGCTCGAAGGATCATTTCATGCATTCAAGGAAAACATGTTCCTTAAACAGAACCATCATTCACAGACCATGGCGATCCCCTATATCAATCAGTCTTATTCAGGAGTGGAATAAATTGCAGACAACAGGAAACAGGAAATAAACTGGTTATGACGATCTAAAGTAGAATTGACGAGTTCTCTGAATCTTCAACTGAGCAAGCAGAGGAAAAAATAAAGAGCAAGAGATCTACAAATCAGGACAGAAATATGCCAGGTGCTATAAACAGAATGTGTAAATTTGTTAAAAGCTGTGAATTTAAAAGCAAACCACAATCATTCCACTTGCAAGTGTTCTAAGAGAAAAGAAGGCATAACAGTCTTAAAACATCTGTTCAGCAAATAGATACAAGCCAACGGTCCACCATTCCCTGTACTACCACTGAAGGAGTCATTCTGGCATTTTAAAAGATTTGATCTCCACGATCCTGACTATTTCTGCAAAATTAATTCCGATGAGCATAAATGGAGAAAATAAGAAACATAAATAAGGCCCCAGGAATACACTTTACATGCTATGAGTATATTTCATAGGTATGCAGGTGTGCCTGGGTGCAGGCATGCATGTTTAGATTCTGAACAACACAAACACACACACACACACACACACACACACACACAGATTATAAAAGCTCAGTTTTGCTTTACCTCTGCCCTGGGTTCAACAGCTGTAGAGTGCTCGCCTGCCAAATTAAATAGCATTTTCATCAGTTCAATGTCCATATACAATGGAAGTCTTGACTCGACACTCCAGTCAAAGTCATATTTATTCCATTAACAAGTTATCACTTCGAATATCACCTCCTTCCTCAGACAGATCTGAGGTCCATAAAGTGAGATTGTCCCTGAGTAGTTGCATGATAAGGGTACTGTCCTTGTAAGATTCCTCATTGAGACTATCAAGTTCTGCGATAGCATCGTCAAATGCTTGTTTAGCCAGGTGGCAGGCCCTGCATGATACAGATGTAGTTTAAAAATGTGATAAATTATTCAGAGCTGACAGCAAAATAACTAACAGTACTCCTCAAGTTCAACAAACTGGATGTGTGTGCATGCGGTATTTGCAAACAATTTGTCATGTTTCGGTATGTTAGGCAAGAAAGAGATGCATGTTAACCTTTCAGGGGAGTTCAAAATCTCATAGTAGAAAACGGAAAAGTTGAGTGCCAGGCCAAGTCTAATTGGATGGGTAGGAGGCAGATCTGAGATAGCAGTAGAGGTTGCTGCCTGCGGCACAAAGAAGAACATGAGTGGTGCTCTGATTAAATGATCTGTCAGCTTCATAAGTAAAATGGTTTAAAGTGACAGAAGAAAGAAGAAGAGAAACTCTGGCACAAAAGAAGGTTCACAAATACCTCATAAGACTTAAGGGACTGATCTGCAGCTTCTTTACGTTCATCAGCACTTCTAAATTCAGCTAAATAACGATAATAGTCTCCCTTCCTGCCTTGAAAAAAAGAATTCAAGAAAAGATCCACATAAGAAATAGATTCAAATAGAGGTAAAGTAAGATTACAAACCTGTGGAATGAATAAGATGAATTCAGCACGTATAAAGTCATGAACAAAAGAAGGACAGGATAAGAAAAACCAACCAAGGTAAATCATATTTTGTTATCCATCTTGGGATTATTTGCTCTACATTTTGAAATAGTTTAAAGGGGTACTGCAATAAATCTTACATCTTATAGTAAAAGACAGTTGATTCCCCAGTTGAGGAGGATGGGATGAGATGCTGATCAATGACTGATAATATATCATTGCAGATCTTTGCAAGTTCATCTTCAACCCTCTGCCTGTACTGCTTTATCCTCTTCACATTCTGTTCATTCCCCTTGGCCTCCTCCTTCTGTTCAATGGAAGATAGTATTCTCCATGATGCTCTTCTTGCGCCAATGACATTCTTGTAACCCACAGACACCAGATTCCTCTCCTCCACTGTCAACTCCACATCCAACCTTGCAACTTTGTTCATTGCTTCTACCATCTCTGCAACAAGTAGTCTTTCATTTTATTTTTTCTTATTCAACATAATTTACCTAAATTTTATTTTATTTTATTTTTCTCAAAAAAAGGAAAGTAAAGATAGCAATTCAACCGATTACATTAGGCCAAGTGGAACACAAAAAAAAAACTAACAGAATCGGAATTAGAAACCTTCTACATAAATCACACATCTTCAATGATTAGTCGCCTCACTTGTCGCTCTAAGAAGTGTGCATACTCTTTCATCATTGGGTGCTTAAGAAAAATTTGCATTATTCAAATCCACAAATATATATATAAAGATCGTTATCTGCCTCTCTTTTTAACCCATCCACATACCAAAAAGAGAGACACGGCTACCAAATCGAAATGCTAATTTTTTTTTTTGGGACAGATTTAGCTCTATTAGAAGTCCAGAAATTCCTTGATGATAATTCTGATTTCTAAACAAATATGATAATGTACTAATGGGCTATTGACAGTCAATACAGCTAATAGATCAACGTAATAAAACACAAATCCACCCTTTTAATAATCCACTGAATCAGCAGGAAATACATATAAAAAAGGGAGCAGACTGTAAGATCGATGAAATAGAACACGTAGTCGTACCATCGTATCTCTCAGCTTGCTCTGCAAGTCTCGCCGAGTAAACCTGCTGCTCTCTCTCCTTCTCCATTCTTGATTTGCTTTCTGTTCTCTCTCTCGCTCCTCTAATGTGTGATTTTTGTCGCTATTGCGGTTTTGGGTATGGATAACTGTTATGAGATATTTTGGTACTTCGCTAATGGGCCGTTGGAGTAGCGTTGCAGTGTATGCGGTTTATGAGATATTTTGTTGATATCTTAGCCGTTTGTGTTAGGGTTTCGGGGAAATCTGGCCGTTGGATGGGAATTTTGGTGCGCGCATGGTGGCAGTGATGTGGACTAGAAAGCCTGCTGAGTGCTGAAGGCTGTCTGTCTGATGGGTTAGATAGATAGATGATCAACAAGGTCCCCCTTGCTTCTAGATTTTTGTCTGATTTTTTTTTTCTTTATTGTTTTTCTTCTTGTTGTTTTCTTTTTGCTTTCGATCGAAGTATAATTTTTCTCAAATTTAATTTATTTTTGGAGGCCAGCTCCTATGTCTTGTGGTGAGTGGGTTGCTTGATGGAAGGATGGTCAACGAATGTTTTCGAACTGGATAGTCAATCAATTTAATTTTTTTTCGCTTTTGTGTTTTATCAAATATTATATTTTCTTTATTCCAAGTAAAGTTAAATAACCTTCTAATATTAGAAAAACTGAAACACAATTACATGAAGTATAGGAACTTTAAAATTATTTTTACAAAATACAGTCAAGGTGTCGATCATAATCCCCTCCTCCATGGAGACTTAGTCCTGTGTCTCCTGTTTTTATTGTTATTTTGGATTTAAATTTTCATTTAAGAGAAAAAAAAGGGTCATTATTTAAATAATAATAACAACAATAATAATAAAAGGATATTATTAAAACAATTAAAATAATTAATGATGGTTTAACTGTTTAAATAAAGAATAAATCAAATTAAAATATTATTTTAAGCATTTGTTAACAAATTTATCAATAACTCAACTGGTTGAAGCATTCATATCGATGGTCGAGGTCGTAGATTTGATTCCTACTGGTTTCAAAATTTTATTTCAGCGAAAATGTGGAAGACTAACCTTATAAAAAGAAAAACAATTGGCACAGGTTTTTTTGTTTTTTTTTTTATTATTTTATCTTTTAATATAAATTTTTTATTTAATTTTGTTTTTTAATTAATGTTAAATTAATTTTTGTATCTTTATCATATAAAAAAAAATTGATTAGATTAAATGGAATGCATGACTAGGATCGTGAGTTTGATGAATTAACATAACATGTTTTTTTTATTTTTTCTTTAGACATGTCCATATAATAAAATTATATTAGAACAACTTAAATATAATTTAATTTAAAATCTAAATTAATTAAGAAATTATAGGAGTTTTTAAGTCCCAAAAAAATATTGTGCCAAGTTTGATTACAAGAGTTTTTTAGTATTTAGATTTTTTTTCTTTTACATTCCATTTTTTTTTTCTTTGGCTCAACTTGCAGTAATAGAACGAGTTATATCTAAGATTTTACTTGAAAAAAGTTTTAACTGACAAATGAAAGTTATGTACACATTTTCAGGAAATTTTAAAATATTCTAGAAATAGCTAAAAATAATTACTTTATTGAAGAGAGATAAATCATAAGGAGAGATAGTTATATATATATATATATATATATATATATATATAAAGATTAATTGAAAATATTCTTATCAACGCTGATGTTGTTTTATTTTTTATTTTTATATATGTTTTTCTACTTGAAATAAATCATTAGGATCATTGTTTTTTTTTTTTTTTTAGTGTGAACCAGGGTATCCCAGGCTTCGCCCAGACTAATCCCCGCCCCGGGTGGCAAGGGCTCCCCAAGAGACCGGCTGCAGACGAAGAGAGGGGTCGAACCCCAGACCTCATAAGCGACAAGAGCGCGCCTAACCGCTCCGCCAGGACCTCCTAGGTGGATCATTGTTGATAAAGTCATTACTAGATAATTCTCACATGTTATGTTGGGGTTGGAATATTTTTTTAATGTAAAAAGATGTTCTAGAGTGTTTTTAGTAGAAAAAAATTAAATTATATAAAAGTTGATTCGATATGACTGGATTTAAAGACGACTTGAATAATCGATAAAAATATACTTTTACATAAAATAAATATTTAAGATGAGATTTTTTAATAAACATTAAAATGATAACATATTGAATCGATTCATATTAACCTGAGTTAACCTGTCAATCTGCATGCCAAGTTATGAGATCATGATAATTACGAAACTTAATTTATAATAAATTCGATGTTAAATGAAGAAATTTTTAAAAAAATTCAATTAAAAAAAACAATTTTAGTCAACCTGATTTAACCTGACAAAACAAAATTATTAACACTTCTCAATTAACACAATATTAAAAGATAAAAAAAAAAAACACAAAAAAACTCACCAAACCAAAGGGAATTTAACATAAAATTAAAAACATAAAAAATTTTAGTTACAAATACCCTCTTATTAAATATTTATAAGAAAATATAAATTTCTAAAAAAAGAGTATTTGTAACTAAACTTTGTTTTTAGTTTTCGTTTGTTTGGGTTTTTTAATTCAAATTTCCTTGATTTATATTTTTATTTTTCAAACGAACATCCTATTTTATGAGTTAATGCATAAATTTTCAACAAGTGTCGCATAATTTAACAAAATTAATAGAAATATAGAATCCACAAAAAAACATTATACATTAAAAAAAGTATCACTACATTCTCCAAAAAAGTTACAAATTTGCGAGGGCAATCTCGTCGTAGTGTCAAAATTTTCAAAATATCGTATGAAACGCAGATTGACATGCTTGCTTATTTGGAAAAGAAAAGGCGACAAGACATCTGAGTCTCATGTACAGTCTATTCACAAATTGAGTTCCAATTATTTCTTCATGAACGCTAAATAAATTGTATTCTAAATTATAAACAAATGGAAGACGTATTACTACATCGTCAACATGCTTCGTCGTCACAAATGCTGACACTACCATCAGGAATGCCGAGATGATCTTGAACCAAAGCCCGCTCGGCATAAACAGAATGTCCGAACAAATTTTCTGTTGGAACATCCCTATTCAGCCCCTCCCACCTTTTTTGACAAGTGGAATATCCATTCCTCCGCCAGAGAAAAGCTCAACGACATTCACTCACAGGTGCACCCCTACTGGTGCTTGCATCCCCTATTGAAACAGTAGCAAGGGACTTGGAAGCCCAAGCCCTTGCATTCATTGCCCCTTCCTGCAAATTACTCTTCTTGCATGGCTCCTTCAGGGAATTAAATAGCTGTATTGCTCGATTAAGATTCAGATAAGCCCGAGGATGCTCTAACAAGCTCCCCAGTCTCATGTTCTGCACGTGTCTCCTCCAAGTAAATTGTGCAAATGCAAGCATGGTTGGGAAAGTCAAGTAAAACAACCTCAGAAGCACAAATGTTGTCGCCAGGGCCAAATATGTCTCCTCCCTTAACAAATTCTCCGGAGATCTTGCCCATGAGAACGGGCAGCTTTCTTGCTCAGGTGTGTCATATTTTTCATGGTGTGATGCTCGTCCAATTTTGTCCACTGATCCTTCGTCCAGGAATGCAGTCTTGATACCTAAACCAAGCAATAAGCTCATAAAATCCCGCAGTAGAAATACAACTCGATATAATACAGGCATAAAAGAAGAATGTTCTTTAAGAAAGAAAAGCATGTGTTGCCATTTTCTATGGTTTACATACTAATAGTCATTCGAAATACTCAATCAACAATTAGGAGAAGGGAATTCCATACTTTGAATAATCTAGTATAAAGTCATCCTTACACTTCTGTACATAAACAGATGAAGAGAGGAAACCAAAATCACAAAAAACTAGAAGTGGAAGCTTTCAGTTGAAAATACATGAAGGAAAGGAAGCCCTTACCGGTAACATCACTGTAGAAGGCGACAAGAGAGCCAAGAGTACGTGAGCCATGATAGCGCACACGCATCGTAGAATTCAATAGGAAAAGAGTAGGAAATCCATGAACTCCATACTTGGATAGTATGCTGCAGAAAAATCAATAATGTTAATTACTCCAAGGCTACAAGATGCCACAACAGCAGGTAAGAATCTACAAAGATGGCATTTTATATTTTTAGTTTACAAACCTTGGCCTGATGGATGATTCTTCAATGGCAAAATGGGGAATCACAGGGTACAAAGAGGAAAGGATGGAGAAGCTTGGTCTAAAAGTACCAGAGAAGGGGCACCATGATGCATAAAAAAGCAGAGCTACATATTCATGACTATTCTTCTGAACTAAACTAAGTGCCTTTTGTAACGAAATCTCGTCTCCCTTCACAACAACAAACATAAATGTCGTTAAGAATTACACAACCATTTTCATTCACAAGAAAGCAAATTTCCAAATCTGTTCAACCAGGTGTATCACTTTCATATTTTAGCAGACATGCCTTTTGCTTTCCACAGACAGATAATGCATTTCCGCAGATAAAACTAATTTTCCCTAAGACTATCTTAAAAGAGGCAATAAATTGCCAAATCCTGAACCTTTTTTAAAAAAGAAAAAGAAAAAAGAAAGCCAAATGAGCTACCCGGATATGCTAACATGGATGAAAACCCAAACACAAGAATCACGAAATTGACAACAGTATAGAATTTTTTTTATCTGAAATAATTGTTCTCCAGTGTCATCTTGCAGCTCTGATTAAACAGCTTAACAAAAAGGGGTCAATCCCAATCGAATAATTTTTACAATTCCAATTCATTTAATTGCATTCACTGTATCAAGTTTCAATAAAGCTCACACTCTTTTCTTTTTCTTGAAAAAGAAAAAAAGCACAGGAATGTCAGAATAGAGTTTTCAATTCCAAGAAAGATATTTTTTCTTTTGAAGGCAAGGAAGAAATAAAAGTGTCGGCGTACCTCGGTGACACCAGCGAAACAGGGAGATTCATTAGCACCAGAAACGACGCAGTTTTGATCTCGAAACCCAAAGATCCAATCTGTGACAGACTCTATTGGACAAATCGAAACAGTATGAGAGTCGGCGGCGGTTGCGCACATAAGACTTCCATAAATCATCATCGATAACAAGATCCGAGGTCGCCAAACCCTAGTCTGCATCATCGAAAACCGCAAAAGAAAGAAAAACATATAACCCGCTAAAATCAGTGCTGTTTGCCTGTTAGAGAACAAGACAAGATCAAAGGAGAGGAGGGAAATAGAAGATAGCGCATTTTAGCGTTGGAGGGTCGGTCGGTAGATGATCGAAAAAGAGACAACAAAATAATGAATATTTTTGGTGAGTGATTGAAGTGTTAATAGAAAATTTGATGGATCGTAGGAGTATCTAGAGTTGCGTTTTTGATAATGATGAACATTAGGAAATTAAAGGGGGGAGGGAGGGTGGGAGGTATCAAATTTCAATGGATAAAAGTTGGGGGGTTGTTTTTTTTATTATTATTATTATTATTATTATTATTTATAAGATAATGAAAGGGTGGTTTTGAGAGGAAGATAGAGACAGATATTAGGATGGTGAAGGTGCGCATTTTAGTTGGAAAGGGGAAGTGGGGCCAAGCCAGCGGGTTTCGCTTTGCTATGTGTAATGCCTTACTTCTCTTTCTGCGGTCCCAGGAAAAAATATTTATTGCTACACGCTCGTTTGACTTCCTTCTTTTTCTTTTTCTTTTTTGTCCCTTCGCTTTTGACATCTCATCCTGATAAACGCATCTTGTAATATTTCCCTCGGCTTTATACCGCAACTTTGGAAGATTTTAACTTTATTTTAAATTGTTTTTAAATAGAATTTTTTTTTTGCTTGGGGCTTTGGGTGTTCATTGATCGTGTGTCTGTTCCCTGTGCCAGCCCTGAAAGCAAACACATAAGATCCCACATTATGTTTAACAGAGTGGTTTGCAAGTTGGCAACCAAACCTTTTGCCTTCGAAGCATCGAGCCCTCCCATTGAGCTAATAGGCGGATTTCTTCTTTAAATGGTCCTATTGAGCTACTAGGCGGATTTCTTCTTTAAATGGTCACATTAGCAATTTGGAGGTGAGCTAGCTAGGATAATATTAATATCAGCATGCTTGGAACCCTTTTCAGAGTTTTTAATGAAATTTTATATTTACAACCTCTTGATTTACAATTTCAAATAGATAAAAATTAATGTTAAAACTAATTTTTTAAGAAAAAATATTCATCTATTCATTTTAATTTTTTTTTGAAAAAGTTGAATGAAAATAACAAAAAACAATAACAAGGATAATATAAAAATCAAAGTGAATTAAATTTCATCTTCTAAACATATAAATTTAATTTATTTATAAATTAAATCGTTCTGAATTAAAAGTGAATTTCAAGTTCCGAGGCTAGTGTCCTCACATGAATGTAACTTGTCGGGCATTGAAGGGTGAGTCGGCTGTCAAACCAGTCGCCGCAGGGCCCAGATAAAATTATTGTGAGAAAAAGCCATGGATAGTACAACGAACTTTAGAATGGCAAGCAGGTTCCGATGGACCTGCTTTGTTAAGTTCCTTATCAGTCTCGTCCAACTTGTAGGACAATGACAAGCATTCAAGGAAAGAGAGGGAGTGGATGACCGGAAGTGAAAGTGTTTCAAAAAATGCAGTCAAGATAATAAATAAATACGTTTCAGTAAGGAACGGCGTTGAAGATGGATAACAGCAAAAACGACCTGAGGACCCAACCATTTGTTGTTCGGGAAACACACACACACACACACACACACACACACACTCTTCGACTATCTAACTTTACCACGTGCCAACGCCCATGTCAGCAAATTGGCGTTACTATTGAAAAACTTTGCCTAGTGTACAACGCAATGATCCTATATAGTGCAGGCTAAAAAATGTCTAACAAAATTAAGAAACAGATCAGTTTCATTAAATGATGATATTCAGAGTTTCACACCCCTGCTCCTCCCAAAAAATTTTTTGGATAACGATAGGCAAGCAATGCAAGTTTCTAGAACATCCCATCTCTCTATAGGAAACAAAGCAAAGCAAAGCCAAGCCAACAGAGAAATACATTTTCATATTCTTGTACCGGGGTATTTCATCTTCTCCGAGTATTTTGATAACCCTAAGTTATGTGGGAGGGAAATTTGATCTTCATCACTTTTGAGATTAAAAAAAAAATAAAGTATGGAAACGATAACATCTAGGAGATTCATCACCACAGAAAAATCTCTAGACATGTACAGTCATCTCAATAACTAGTTAGTTTCATAAACTGAAAATAGAAGAAAAGGATGCATTTCAGTGGAGACCCAATTCAGCCCCTAAACCAATGGTCACAATTAGCTTTTTGAATCTTTCTTGTGATGGAAAACTAGCGAGTTCACAAGATAAAGCAATTGCAAAACTAAGTCATCCAAACACAGATGAAACAATACTAACCCCTTGGCAAAAGTCAAAGCAGAGTCACAAGACCTTCAAAATTCAGCCTCTCGTATAATATAAGCCCTGATAAGCCAATGACCGCTTTTGTGCAAGCTTTCACTACATCGTCTGGAAAATAAAGGATGAGTCAGATTGAATATTATTCTTGTTATAGAGCATGAGAGCTATAGGCATAAGGTTGTCTTTTATACTGGGTGCAAGAAAACTGGTCTTCTCCATTGAACTTGATCAGCGGGGTAATCCTAGAGGAAGCAAACATTGAGGTACCATATGAAGCAGAGTGAGACACATACAGGCTGCCAGAAAGAAAAAATCATATGCATTTACATGCTAAGCTATTTAAGGAAAAATATACAACAAACCCAAGCACGTAACAAACATGGAAGGTTGGATATAGTTGATACATAATAGTCAAATACATGTAAAAAAGCTATATATAGAAATTTAAAGTGAAAGCACATTAAAATAGCTTCGTAAACAACTTTTGCTGCATGATAGAGAAGAATTCGAGACTAAATTGACCAGTTGGGTTTTTCCAGAGTCTGTACAAATTGAAATATGGTCTGCTAATAATTATTCACATGCCCAAAAACATATCCACAGTTCAAAAACTTGAACCTGCCAAGATAATTGTTAATTTGTCACCTAGCTCGACATTTAGAAGGCTACAGGGTAACAACCAGATAGATTTTTGAAAACGTAAAACATGGAATCATTTCTAGCCCAAAGAAATACTTTCTGAATGAAAAAAGTAGAAACTACCTGAGGTGTTCTCCTTATGAGAATTTGCATATATGAGAGCATTTCTCATGGGAGCCTGGAAGATTAATAGGCAACCCATTTTACTATCCGTTGAATTGCCCGGACAACTTGGCAGTGCACTCTGCACACATAAAACCCATGGTGCTTGTTTGTCCTTCAGATTCAAGAGCCTCCTGACAAATCTCCCTCCCACACCAGACACACACAGCAGGAACATGGTGCCTGCTTGAATCTTTTGGCACAAAAGGCAAATCTTCCTTTGCAAGCCAAATAGATGAAGTAATCCCTTTAGGCATAACAGCATCATATGTACCAACCTTGGATTCATCTGAATGTGAGCTTACTTGAGAAGTCGGAAGATTACATTCCATATTATCCATGCCACCCAATTTCAGCCCTTCAAAACCTGATGTAGCACCAAATTTCTCTGCAAAAAGTTCACTTTCACCCTGTTCATTAATAAAAAATGATAAATCAAGAATTCCACTGACCATATAACAAGCAAGAGCTTTTCACTTCATGTTTTAAAGCTAAAATAACAGTCATTTCATCAACTCCTCACTGGAAAATAATTTATGTCTAAGTAAATATTTCAGTTTTTCTTAAATATAACATTGAATAACTTGAAAGAAATGCATGCCCTTATACTGACCAAGGAAACCATAGAAGACAAAATAAACACAAATGTAAGGGGAGAAGGTAATTCATATCACCGATCCCTATAATTAAAACCTACCAGTGGCAAAGTGAGAAATATTCATCAAGGCAATTTCTTTCCTAGGTAAGACATAGGATTTTATTTTATTTTTTGGGGTGGGGGGGCGGGGGGCAATGTATTTTTACTTGGAAATATCATGAAAAGCTGAAAACTACAAGGCCTAAAGTGGGAAGTGTGAAAAATTAAGAGGGGCAATAGCCCCCCTTCCCTTGCATGTAGATTTGCCACTGATCATCCTCGGGTGATCTCAGAGACAATAAAAAAGATGAACTACGTAAATTTCTGAAGAAAAAAATGGAGCTACCACCTAATCCATTAGCATAAACAGGCATTGGTTTCTCACCAACTTAAAGAAAATGGTCACGCCATACCTTATCTGACACTGCATCATATGGAGGAAAAAAGCTTGATGTTTGTACTGGTTGACATGAAGTATCAGCAAAATCACTTAGCAGGTTACTTTCTTCATCGTTTCTCCACATAAACTCAGATATGACATCACTTTCATCTGGTCCAGGGTGGCTGCTAAAACCAATCCCTGAATCATCCTTCCTAGGATTTTCTGAGTTCTCTACCCTAGGCTCCTCCTGAACCGAACCTGTAAAAGCAGTCTGCAAATTCTTTTCAACGCTCCACACTGGCTCGCTGCCAGATGGACAAACCGCACTCTCTACAGAATCCATTTTCTGCTTCAGCTCATCCACAGCACCACTGTAGGGACCAGTGGGATTATCTTTGGCAGTGAATGCGAGCTGACTCCCAGCAAAAAGAGAACATTTCTGCACAGTGCCTGTCCCAACATCTGCATCCTGTTCAGTGCAATTGTCATCTGAAGCAATATGTAGCTCACCATTGCAAGAGATTTTAACTTCCTGTTGATTGTCTTCCTCCACTGTGGTGAATGATAAACCATTCACAATATCCTTTACATCATGGGATTGCTCATTGTCAGATGATCCGCGTCCAGAATTTCTACCCTGCTCAAGCTTCTCCAGTACACTATTGGAGATACCATAGTCTTTTGAAGCAAATCCATTTGTAAATGGAGCAAATGTAAGGGTTTTAGAAATTTCTTCCTGCTTAATACTAGTTAAGGTTTGTGGGACTAGATCAATCTCACTGCCAACCTGATCATGATTGGCCACATCTATTGTGCCATTAGAAACCTTAATTACATTACTTTCAAAGTCGAATAATTGCTCATTACCAGATGTAGTAATCGGGCAATCTTCGGATTCCTTTCCTTGACAGGGTTCTCTTAGTATGCATTTAGGAGCCCCTGTGATAGTATTTTCAACAAGATGTGTATGCTGATTCAACAAAAATGGAATAACTGAGCCGGCCCCATGATTTCCCCCCTGTTCATTGCTAGTCACATTATCACCAGCCAGTACAGTGTTATCGCCACAACAAACAATTGTTATCTCATTAGTCCCAGACTTCACCACATCATCAAATCTGCTCTCATTTGACATGCCAGTACAAACACTGTTCATGTTGTTCTCAATACCTGTTAAACCCCCTTTAGAACCTTTTTCCAGCATGGTTTCCACTGCATTGAAAGTAAAAAGACCTGTCTCACTATCTGCAACATAACAGCCTTCAGAAATTGTTTGCTCCCTCAAGTTAACAGCAGCATTCCCCCCCATTGCAGCATAACTGTTGCAACAGCCAGTTATTGGCTCACCTTTTCCATCTATACCCCAACCATCAATTACCATGTTATCAATTGGACTAGAACAATGTCTATCCTCAATAATGTCATCATTAGATGTGTTCACCTTAGCATTTGATGCAAGCAAACCACAATTAGAATCTCTCTCCTGATTGAGTTCCTCAATTAAGCAAGGAGATACATGATTTGAATTGTTGTGACCAATACAAGTCACGTCCCTTGCTCCACCAGCAACTGAACAGTTTTTAAAGCTTTTATCCTTCCTACCAAGATCACCGGTGCCATTGGTGGGGCACTTGGGAACATCTGTTTCATCAGAAGATCTATGAATATCATTATTCAACAAGGCTGGTTCAGAAGAAACTCTATTTTCAGCTGCCACAGCATCAGTATCTTCATTCATCTTCCCCGCTCCATCATTGCTGCTAATAAAAACTCTGTCCTGCTCGCCACAATGGGTTTCTACAGAAGTAATAGCCTTTAATTCACAATATGGAATGGTGGAGTTTATTTCATCACTGATTTTAGTGTTAACAGTTATTGCATCAGAATCCCTGTCAAATTCAATCAATGTTTGGATCTTTCCAGCTCCAGGAGGAATTTTGACCAATGCAGGTTCATCGCTCTCTCCAGTGGTTTTGCCATTGGAAGCATCAAGTCTCTTAAGATATTCTTTTATGTGGTTCCCAAGGTGACCATTGAAACGATGCCTTTCTTCAAAAAGTTTGTGACAAAATTGACATTCGTACTTTCCATTTTTTATGATCACCTCTTCATTTGTGGATGTCCCAAATCTAAGCTGTTTTGGAGCCCGCTGATGAGATAGCAGGTGTTGAAGCAAGTCATCCTGCTTATCAAAAGCCACGGTGCACTTGTGGCACTTATACTTATTCCCCATTTGAACCTCCACAGGACATCCCCCCATCTCAATAGATCTACAGGTAACAGGCAATGCCATATAGCTAATAAAATCATTCTCATTCTTGCCATCTTTACGTGTATGATCTGCAGGCTGCAGCACACAAGTAAATAAAAACTATATGGAAAGTTAAAATGCATACACAAACACTACAAGTATCAACTTACAATGGAAGGAGATATCTTGTCGGTCAACTTAATCCTGCCATCCATGTGACCAAAATTCAACCGGCTTACATCATGCAGTCCGGAAAAGGAGAGCAAATACGATGAAACTTCCTTGCAGGACACAAACTGCTGCCCATTAGGGCTGGATAGTATCGAATTAAGAAATGTAGGTAAGAATTATACAACCAATGAAATATGCAAAATTAATTATGAAACATAAACTTCCTAGGGTAATATCTTCTATATTCTGTGCAACTTAGAAACTGTAATAAGAACTGTATCAGAGACAGTCAAGGCCCCAATAGGAGTCTTGGTATAGCTTCTATCATTTAATATCCTACGAACCACAATGTGTAAGGTCAATCAATAGTTATAAATGCATGTAGCAATTTAGGATTTCATTGTTGTCATGAATAATGACACAATAACAGTTGTCTGACTAAACATGTTGAGAATAGAGTAAAAATATACATCCTCTACAATAAGAAGATGACTGAAAAAGACAATGCCAATGGAACAAATGCAAGAATCAGAACTTCATGTCTTGAATTTGAAGAGATTTTTTTTCAATAGCATCATTTAGAGAAGGTATAAATCTTATTGTGAGAAATTGAGAAAAATCAAGCAACCTATATATATTGAGAGTACCAAGATGACAATGCCAGGTTAGATGGATGGAAATTTAAGAGAAACAGAAAGAAAAAAGGAATGCATCAATGAATAAACTACGATTTATGGGAACTAAGTGCAAGATAACCAAGGTGAATAAGACGTGAGATAAATACTTTTGATGCAACTGATTGTGCAGACTGAACTCCACTTAACATGTGTACAGTCACAAGTTCATTGCTTACTTAAATGTTAAAATGTTGGTCAAATTTCTTATATTCAGAACTGGCAAATCATCCTCATTAAAATTTGAAAGAAAAAAAAAGTTTTAGATGCAGCAATTCCATAAACAACTCATAACTCCAATTTAAATCACTTCATCTGACTTCTGCAAAACATGTTCTCTATCATGTTGATTTTATCTAGTTCTATTTCAAGTTGCTGTGCATATTTTAAGCAGTACTCAACTTCATTTGCCCGTGCAATAGCAGGACAAAAAAAAACACAAATCAAGTCCCCTGTATATTTACACAGTGCAATCAACAAAAACCACGATTAAAAAAATCTATAAAAAATAAAATAAATGAGAAACCTTATGTATCTTGTACAAGCCAGCCAAACACGACCGGCTTGTTTCTTGATGCAAATAGAGAGCTTCCACCCAATCGGCAACACATCCCCAAACAGGCTAGCATCCACAATCCTCCTCTTCTTTCTCATACTACCCCATTCACCCTCGAACCCTTCCAAAAACCCTAAAAACTCTGCCTTCAATTGCATTCCCTCAGTCCTCCTCCGCAACTCCTCCCCGTATGGATCCTCCATATTCCCCAATGCCCCAAAGTCCACCACCACTCCATTCTTATTTACCATCACCATCTCCTCTTTCTTCTTACTCTCCACTTCCACATTGTCACACACAACAGCAATAGTCTTATTCTCAACTAACTCGCTATTATCGTTATTATCGAAATTGACATTCTCATTCTTCCGTGGCCTGCCTCGCTTCCTCTTCTTTGAACTAGATTCAGCAGTTCGAATCGAAATCGAATGATTTACCTCTAATCTTTTCAGTCCTCCTTGACTAGAATCCCAAATGTCGATTGAAACATTTTGCGATTCCGCATTATTTGTTGAAGGCAGACGCATATAATCATTGTAGATAACAGGAATGGAGACTAGTTTGTGATAATGCTCATTCTTGTTTTCGATTGAGTTAGAATCAGAGCCAAACAACGACTTCAGAAGAGAAATTATCTGTGAATTCTCTTCATCGAGAGGCTGCCGTTCTGTATTTTGGAAGGGAACAACAGGAGTTGAATTCGAAGAAGGGGAAGCATTGTTATTGCGAGGGGCGAGGCGGAGGCGGGAGAAAGTTTGTTTGCGGCTTCCAGCAGATTCATTGAAGACGGAACGGTCGATTTTAGGAGTGGATACGTCAGCGGTGTCGGTTCGTAGACGGTGGGGAGAGGAGGAACAGAAGGAGAGGGAGAGGAGTTCGGATTGGGAAAGATGGCGGAGGTCGATTAGAGGGAGAGATTCGATGTGTAGATGATTCTGGAGGTCGCAGATGGATGAGTCCACGGTGGCAGTGGCCATGACATCGATTAAAGAGAAAGATAGACGAGATGATGTAACTGTTGATGAGGAGGAGAGACAATCGAAAAGGCCGTGGAGTTCTAGACTCTAGATGGAGGAGAGGGGAGGGGAGGGGAGGGGTTTTTGTTTGCGTGACCTGGTCGAAGTGATTCTTACGTGAACATCATGTGGAATTGTGACGCGTGTATATTTAAATATTGGAGCAAAGTTAGGGTTGGGGGTTTGTATGTGGGCTAGGTTATTGGGGGTGGGCCTAGTGTGTGCTATTGAGGTACCTTCCGTCTAACCGTCGATGATTCGAAGAGAACATCCAATGCTTAATCTCAATGGGCCTAATTGAATTTGGATACGCAAAAAGTAAAGGTAAGATCGGGAATATCAAATGTGTGATTATTAATGTGTGGCAGTGGCAACTCTACAGCCATAGATTTCTAGGAATAGCCATGTCGGGTCGGGTCAGTGCCATCTCACTCGCATGAAATGAAATGTACAGTGGTAACTAGATTTGGGTCCCATTATCCCTCGCGGGCCAGTCAAATTCTTTATCTACATGAAAGAAAATATTAAGGAAAAAAAAAATGAGACTCAAGTCTTTAGACTGATAATTTAAATAATATAAATAAAACAATAATAAATAAAATAATAGCAAAAAAAAAACAAAAAAAAAACACCTGCGCATAGTATCAAAAAACATGATGTTCCGTGAGATTAGTTGAGGTGCGCGAAAACTGGCCCGGACATCTACGTTAAACTAAAAAAAAAAAAAACAAAACTTAATTAAATAGTGTTAACTCAAAAACTAAGTGACAATGAAAATAAGATTATAATAACCTCATAAAAATAAAAGCATGAAAAAAAGGACCAATTTAAAGAAAGGAAAAAAAAAACACAAAGATTAATTTTCAATGCATCAAGTATTAAATGGTGAAAAAAAAATGATAAAAAAAAAGTCAACATGTGTTAACATTTAAAACTGGTGATTTTAGTCATGAACCTTGAGATTAACCTCATTGAAATAAAACAAAGAAATAACAAAGCAAAACTCTAAAAAATAATAATAATAAAAAACTTAAAACAATTAGGAGAAAAACAAGCAAACCTCGTAAACTTGGTATAATAGTATAATCTCTAAAACTCGCAAATCGTGAAATTTTAGTCCTGGATTGAATCAAAAAGTTTAATTCTCAACCAATTTAACTTTGAAGGATAAAATCATAAAAAATATTAAATTTAGAAACTAGCAAAGACAAAAAAGATTGAAATAAAAAGAATGAAGATCAAATTTAATAAAAAAAACCATGGCGGATGAAAAATAATACCAGACAAAAAATAGCAAAAAAATAGGGACCAAATCTGAAAGATAAGAAAATGGAAAATGGTGAAATTGAAAAACATTTTTAATTTTATGACGCACTCGTGTTTTAATTTGTTTTTTAAATGTGACTCGAGGCATAGACTCGACCAAAAAATATATATTAATATATGGACAAACAAACAAAAAAAATATAGGAAACCACCAAAAAAGCACGGTTAGAAAAATCTTATAAAAGGCACATAGAGAAAAAAAAAAAAGTATAATCATTAATGATATAAAATATTGAATGATAAAACTAAAAAAAAACATCACGTTTAAAAAAGAAAAAAAAATCAAGACAACTTTAGTGAACCTTTTAAACCCGTGCAAATATTTCAAATTCGCAACTCATTAAATCCTATACTCGGGTCATATCAAAAGGTTTAATCCCTAACCAATTCAATATTAATTAGCCAAAGTAAATCTAGCAAAAACCAACAAATTCAAGAGACCCGAGCAAATTCAAGTCATTCTGAAAAATCAATGGAAAATCCTAGGAAAAAAAATAAATTGAAGAATTTATCTCAAATAACACAAATAACAATAAAAAGATTGAGAACTAAATTCAAAAGAAAAAAAAATAAAGGAAATTAAATAGAAAAGGAATTCTAACCTTATAGACTGCTTTAAAAAATCATTTTAAATATTGAAGGAAGAGATCGAGAAAAAATATAAATTTAAAGAATTAGTCAAGAAAAACCCAACAAAAAATAATAAATAAAAATACCCAAGATTTAGGGGCTACTGATGGATCAATATTTTTTATTTTTTACTTGAATCATCTTTTCTAGAAGAGTAACAAAAAATATGGTAATAACTCACCATTGCCTGGCTCAGTCAAGCATTGAGCCTAGATATATGTGGGTCTGGTGATCTACCAGACTCACCATCTTCGAGCTCAGCTAAACGCTGAGCTTGTAATCTTTTTTTTTTTTTTACCTATAAAGAATCCTGGACTCCATGATTACTCTAATAAGTCATATATATTTTAACCTGAGAAGTCATATATACTTTACTCCCCGACGAGTCAAGGATATTTTATCCCGATGAGTCAGAGATATATGCCGTACATTTTAACCTCTTCTATAATAATAATAATAATAATAATAATAATAATAATAATAATAATAATAATAATAAGCCTCATAGACTATAAAAAGGGATTAAGATATCTATCAAACAAGAGGTTTTTTTTCCCCTCCCCTCCTTAT
>Ga0307517_10004154_pt1 | contig 22332 bp, 25 predicted proteins | sample 23_EM_MG_FD_194515 | JGI IMG/M metagenome (GOLD analysis project Ga0307517, IMG submission 194515) | Populus trichocarpa ectomycorrhiza microbial communities from riparian zone in the Pacific Northwest, United States - 23_EM | ecosystem: Host-associated > Plants > Roots > Unclassified | place... | reverse complement strand
TGAGTCTTGAGGCACGGGTCGCAGTGCCCAGGACGGATTTTTGAAGGAGCGAGGAGAACATGGAAAACTAGAGGGTGGGAGTTGGTGGATGAGATGCAAGCTAAGCGGCGAATCACGGGTCGCCACTCGGCCAGCCAATCCCCGGCCCCGGCCAATCGGCTTCGTCGATCGTCATCCGAACTTACGTTGCCCTCCCGCCGAACCCCCGAGCTGAAGCCGGCGAGCCCTGCGGGAAACTGCGTGTCTGGGCCTATGGTGCACGTCACCACCTCTCATCCTGGCGCTTAACCCCAGGAACAGCGCTTCCAGTCCGTTTCTGGCGGGCGGTCCATGCCCAGACGATGCAGGAGATTGAAAGGGGCTCAAATATGCAAAAACCTGATTTTGTCACGTGATGTTTCAAAATTTCAGACGATTTCAAATTTTCTGGGGCTCCTGTTCGCTGCCCCCGTGTAGTTTCAAGCTCGTAAAAGTCCCCTATCCCTATATGTGGCTTGCCTGAACAAGTCCTAGAGGGAATGGATGTGTGCTGACACAACGAGGACCGACTCTTGTGAATTAATGACAACCCCAGCAGATACCGTTTACATTTCTTTCCTCGAAGAATCACCATATGTGCAAATACACACCGGTAGCTTTGGCACCCAGGATCCTGACAGCCACCGTTCAAACTATGGGAGAGGATTCGCCGGGGAAGAAGCTGTTCCAACTGTCAAACAGGACAAATCCCAGCGTCAGGTTGGCATTACGTAAGCTTCCCTATTTGGTATGTATTACCATAAATGGAAATGTTTCAAAATTGCGGTTCAAATTTGTCAAAACTTGAAGTCAGCGGAAATTCCTTTACAAGCCAGACTTGTGGTCCATTGAGCGTGCTAAAGATGCATTCTCTGGGGTAAAACTTTTGAAGTTGCGGGTCCCATTATTACTGCGAGTTTTGTCACGTGTTGCCCCCAAGCGCTGTGATGAGAGGTGGTGACGTGCACCATATTCCGCTCTTCTCAGGTTGGAGACGAAGCTCGTCATCCGCGTGACGTCACTACTCCCACTGGTCGATATTCAATCACAGTCGAGCTCCTGATCCCGATCATTCACCGCCCAAGCGGCAAACTCAATACATATGGAGTGGTGTGGCAAGATGCAGGGCGTTTCGAAGAGAAACTTTGGGGCAGACGCTTCCTCGTCTGTCTGTACATTCTCATGATTTATTTATTCTGTTCAGATGGTGGGCCGAATCAAACAGAGTTTCCGGTATGCCTCACGTAGGCTGCTTTGCCTCGCCCTCAACTCTACCGCTTCTTGGTCAAAAGACCAAGCATAATACCCCTTCGCCTTCTTTCCAATCCTCCCCATCTCTTCATCCATGATCGAAATATAGACCGGGATGTTACTCCTCCGCTCTCCTGTTGCTACCTCGATCGTCTCTGCTTCGAGCTGAGTTTTGACTTCCGGAGGTAGGTCGGGGTATTTTGTCCACAGGATCACCAGCCACGTCAAAAACGCCTCCTGGTTTACAACCCGTTTCAGAAAGGGGATAACCTCCGTATTTCTCAGGCACCTGTAGAATGAATATGGGAGCTTGGGATCGTCGAGGGTGCCAATATGCCTGAGGAAATCCCATCGTTCAGGTGGTATGAATTTTCGCCAAAACGGTGAATCGAGGAGGCTCATCAAGGTTGCCAGCGTCATTTGTCTTAACTCCTCGTGAACCTTGGTGTCGACCGCTAGCTTCGCAGAGTGGGCCCATCCGGTAACCAGCGCTTGGGCCTCGACCTCTGGAAACGTTTTCCCCGCGTTGAATAGCTGGTCATCCAAAAAGTAGAGCAAGAACACGCAGGCGCGCTTTACGAGGTATGGTCCGCCTTCCCGAAGGGCATGGCAGAGTCCACGGAAAGGTACCTGACCGGTAAAGTCGGACCTCGCCACTTCCTTCGGGGCGTCACCGATGGAGCCGAATGCGAGGACACAGAGAGCGTCCTCAATCGAACCATCCTGTGCTGTCCCCCTGTCGTGCGCCCAAAAGTGGTAATGAAGGAAATCCAACAACCTCTTCGGATCTTCAACCGGCGCGATACCGAAATCGGACTTGAAAGCGCCGCTTAGTGAAAGCCGGGCTGGATACCAGAGCCAATCATCCAGGTGGACCGATGCCATGACCGTGCAGAAGAGTTCGTAGTTCTTTCGACAAATCCGACCGTCCCTCAGAAGTGTCATGAGGTTCAGAGCTTCGACGGCCCCCTCTCGAAAGACCGGTGATGAACAGGATGCGAACGCAGACGTAAGATTCTTGTAGATGTTGTCAATGGTGTCGTCGATGTCCGGGCTAGTGACGAGGTCAATTTGTGTTCCACCATAGCTGTATGGTTCCGAACCTTTTGTCCTTGATAAAAAGTTTATCGTTGAGAGCCGGAAGCACCCCAACAACCATGTCGACGATCAAAAGGCAATCCGCCATCACCCGAGATGGTATGTGGGGATATTTCGAAAACGCGTGGTGGACAAACCCGCGAACGTCTTTCGTCAATGCGTTTCCGGTATTTCGAATGTCCCAGGCCCGAAGACGAAGAACGTTGCTAAGCCAGCAAAAGTGACTATTGCTGAGGGAAAACTGGTCCCACTGAATGGGTTTGTCCCCGATGAAAACGGTGTCAATCACCCGCAGAGTCGAATCGAGGTCGTAGTCTTCCTTCGAGTGATACCACAATACTGGGGGAAGTTTCGGGGCAACAACGGTAACGTCATCCATAGAGTTGACACAGCTGCGCTGTATCCGAAGGTACAGGAGCGCCTTCGCACTCCCAAGCGCTTGGTCCCTCATCCCAGGTCGGACAAGTACTCTTCCATCCTTGAGGAATTCGAATGACTTGCGTAGGCCGTGGTAGACTTGAGCGAGGGGGATGGTCCGAGCGCTCAAGCTCCAATTTATCTCGGGAATAAATGCCGTAACCGCGACAATAGCATCCGACCCGCTTGCCATTCGGAACATGGTCGATATGCAATTCGTATCCGAAGCGGTAGTCCCATCGTCATCTTCGTCCGCGTCAGGGGCCGCCTCGCCAAGGTGGTAGGATTCCACAGCCGACCTCGCAGTTGTGAACGACTCGTTTGACTTCCTCAGGCGGGGCAATCGAGATAACGAGCGAGGGATTCCCTCAAGCCAGCGGAAATCCTGTCGTTTTGCTAGTCTGAGAACGTGGCGAAGGGTGATTGAGGCGGGGGTCTGGAACGGACACGTCTTCCAGATGGTTGCGGCGAAGACAATAAAGGCGTAGAAAACGAGCCCAAAAATTGTGAACGCCGCGATGACGGCCGCTACCGTTCGGCTGAGATCCCAGACGTATTGAGCCAATGCGTACCCTAGTAGGAGGAGTGACACCTGCATAACAAGAGGTAAACACTCCATAATAATCCTGAACCGCCAAGTGATCATGCCTCTCGTCCTAAGCTCCCGATGGCGGCTACGGTCGATGAGCGACCCGTCCACATGGAAGTTTAGCCACTGTTTTCCCAACATGGCCAAGAACGCGGCAAGCAGCGCACTTGCAAGTGAACTAAACAGGATCGATTGGACCTGAACGACTGCTGGCTTCGGTCCGGTAAACGAAGGGATTGTGGTCTGATTCGGTATTCCGGAGGTGGCGTTGAGCAGCATGCTGAGAACGATGAAGCTCATTTCATCGTAGTCTGGTCGCAATTCGGCTTGGATATCGATGATGAAAGCAGCCGCAACAGCGGAGAATAAACCAGCCTGCTTCACGATAAATGTACGTTTCCATTGATCAGAAATGAAACTTACGAATACCAGGGTGGTGTTGAGATCATCATGATACTTCTTGTGGAAGTCCTTGTCGTATTCGTCTGCTTCTTGATTGAACATTTTGTAGAAGTGGCGGCGGGGATCAACTTCCCGAGGTTTACTTGGAGGCCCTGCGAGTTGTTCCACCGCAAGACGCAAAGAGTTAATCGCATCGTAAAGACTAGCCAGTGCAAAGTGTGAGGATAAAGGTTTGTCGTTGCGCTCAATGACGGACCTCTCGTTGGCTGCCATCGCCCCTGCTGTCGTAGGGGTTCGTCGCGAGTGATAAGTGAAATTCGGGCTGGGTGGTTAGGGGAGTGATACTCACCTGCGCGCCTTGTGGCGGAATGTTTCCGAGCCGCGTGGGCGTCTGTGTGCAGCTGTTTGCACCGCTCCTCGGTCCCATGCACTTAGTCCTCCCCAAACAGGTGTTCGGTGAATGCCGACACAACCTTGAGGATTCTAAGACGATTACACTCCTCCAAGTTCAATTGTCCATCGCATGGGTTTCGTTTCCAATTAGGCATGTGAGGTTTGTTAGAGTACACCGGGACCAAATAACTAAGAGATATAGCGAATACATGTGATGGCAATGCAACATAGGAGGCTGGTCTGCCTGCGACGTAATCCAAAACAAATCCTACATCTCCAAACCAAACATTGAACGACCGACAGCGGCCGAGACAGCTAGAGCAGGGTTATACGACCGGGGATCAGGGCCGCGTGGAAGGTTCAGGCCCATGCTGGCAGCCGTCTTTTGCTTGTAAATCCCTTCAGGCAGTGGTTTGCCCATCCTACGGGGGTGAATGTCAACCCACATTGAAATGACCGGTGGTTCCACTGAGCGTACGTGCAGAAATCACAGGAGCAAGGCTTGGACCCTGTACCATGATGATCGCACCCGTAATGATTGCTTCCCGATATCCCGCAACACGTCCATCGGAAAGCTTGTGGACGGTACTCGTAGAACCCCTCCAAATCCCCCTCGAACTCGGTCTCGAACGTCTCCTTGAGGTCATCGCACTCGTCAAGCCAGCACGCGCCAAAGCCGATTTGTTCCTCTTCGCACACCCAAGTGATCAGCTCCAGCTGCCCTTCGTGTTTTGTGCCGTCTTGGCATTTGCGGTACTTGTCATACCAGTCCCCGCAGAGTTTCCTGTGCGCAGGCCAATCCTTCCGTTGACAATCAACCCCTCGAGAATAACGCGTCGACAACGAAGATACAATGATCTGGATGATTGACGCTTACCACAATACGCGCTCCCTCTGCACTTCGAACACTTGCGTAATTTCACGCCAGGAGCTGTTTGATCTTTGCCACAGGTTTTGCAGCGGAGGAGGCTTATCATAGTCAACAAGGGAGCAGGTGACGGAAGGTGGAGGTAAGAAGCACAGTGGTGCCGTACTACTAGGCTTTCGATAGTCACTCGACACGTGCGCACAGAAATAAGGGGAATAGTGGAATTACTGACCAGAGGTCGCTCTCTAAACTGATTATAAATCGAAGCAGACGTTTGTCTAATTACCTGTCCTCCAGGGGGCAAAAAGGTTGAACGCATCGCTGACCTTTTTCCAATCCAACACTGTCCAAAACCTCTTCAGATACTCCTCCTTGCCCCAAATACCATATCCAGCCGTCAACCACGCGTGTTCGTGCACCGAGAGACAGAAAAGTGGACAGAGGTTGGTCCCAATCTTTTCGAAATCCGCTGTCGGGACCTCGCCTTCAAACGCATCTCCATCCACATCGCGACCGTACAGCCCAACCGCCTTTCCACCGTACATTCTTTCAACACGAGCACTCGTGTGGAAACCGCGTGTAGCCATGGATTGCGGAGCGTTCGATCCAGGCGTTGTACTGGATGGTGTTGGTTGGTGAGGAGGCGTAGTGGATTTTGTGGAGGTCGGATAGTTTTCGCCCAATACAGGATCACTGGACGGCAAGACCCTCCCCCTCGACCTAACCAGAAGGGTTCCGGCTCCAAAGGTAGGGATGACACCCATGGTCCCACGACTGTCCACCGCAACCCAAATCCAACCGGAGGATGTCATTCCCATGGCAGCTGCGGAGACGGTGGATTTAAATTGTTCCAAAGACCCAAAATCCTCACGAATTGCAATTCCTAATGGTTTGGAAATATCCGCTTCGTTGTTAAAGGCATCCGCTGGAGGGGGTTTCTTCAACGTGGTTTAGTCCTAGGCAACAGACGGAAATGGTTCACGCACTAGGGTGTCAAGGAAGAAACTGTTGTTCAAAGCCTGACTAGCATAGTTAAATGCGAGCGTTTTGCTACGGTCCGGGGCCGTGTCAATTATGGTCTGCATGACCGACTTATTCGCCAGTTCTGTGCCTGCAAATTTTGACCGGTGTAAGCCAACGTGTGTGTAGGATAGAATTAACATTCGGACGCACCATGCACCTGTTCGCTGAGACGTTCCAGAAGTCCCTGCTGGTACTCGACTCCGATGGTTTTCAGGGCCGCTGGTGGAAGGAAGTCTCCGAGACCTTCCTCGATGGGATATGGGGGGAGCTTGGCGGTGTGCAGGTGCCGCCTGACATTCCGCACCCTGAAATTCCTGGAATGCCTCGAGACGGCGCGAATGGAGAGACCGTTCATTGGGCTCGTCAGAAGTTCACCGGAGGGAGAGAGGCGTCGTGACGTGACACTCGCGATCGTTACACCAGTCACCAGCCACGTCCAAAGTTCCAGCAACACACTCACCTGTTATCTGGCCAATGGCTCCCACAAAATCTGTCGCGAAGCAGCAAACACCTGCGTCTACCAATGCGGTAGAGTCGCTGTGGAAGGCCTACTCCGACAATACGCCGAAGAGACTGAAATTCATCGATTCTTTCCTTGTCTTCCTCATGCTCTCCGGGATTGTACAATTCCTGTACTGTGTCCTCGTTACGAGCTTCCCCTTTAACGCGTTTTTGGCCGGGTGAGCACCATATAACCCCTCTTTTGAGGTACTGCTAATGGCAGACCTAGATTCTCGAGTTGTGTCGGACAGTTTGTCCTCACCGCCTCGCTGCGGTCACAGGTGAACCCGGAGAATAAGCAGACCTTCAGGGATGTGTCTCCAGAACGGTGTGTCTACCTATAAATATCAGACGAGCTCCTCTTCCGAACACCTTCTCCAGTGCATTTGCGGATTTCGTGGTCGGTTCAATAGTTTTACACTTCTTTGTGTTCAACTTCCTCGGGTGAAGGTAGAACGAATGGACGATTTTGCCTATCCATATTATTGGCTTTTGTCCCGACGTTCGACGTTCAATGCAGACCAACGATAGGCCCGCTCGGTTAACACCGTCGTCCGAATGCGATCGGGCTGTATTGCATTGGCCTACTCCTTACTAGCCCTTCCAGACAGTGCTTGGTAGATAGATGATACCTTTCGAATCCAGCATTTTCAATCAGAATAGTAATTCCTGGTCGCAAAATGCATTTGCCGTGAGTCCGCGTGCATGCCGCGCCAGGCGTGCACCAACGTGGCTACCTCTCCCGGCCTTGCCACCCTCCCTCTCCGCCAAACTCCCAGCAGCCACGACACCGAACCAATAGCAACGATGTTTGGCAAACTCATTCACCTTGGGTTCGATGCTTTGTTGATAACCACCCTTCTTGCCGGGATCAAGCGCACGACTAACCTCACGTACGACCCCGGCCACACATCGAGCGGGAAAACGATGATCTGACCGGAACACTTTCATAGACCGAGACTCTCCTCCGTTCCGAATAAAGACATTCGAAGTGAGAAAATTCATTCAGTGTCACTTGCCTTCGCTAACTCCGAACCAGATATGCTTGCTTCATATCTTGAAATTGGTAACGAGCCTTGGCCACCTCGATTTTCGACCTTCCTCATCCTTCTACCCCAGGAGAATACGCATTTGACATGGCAGTGGTGGTACTCGGGGTACGAGATTTCGTATTATTCAATGCAGAACCGTTCACCAAGCCCTAAAAACAGAGGTCAGACTCATTCGAGAGGCGCCGGTAGATAGACCCCCGCTCCCTGCCCACCTGTTTTTCCAGCCGACCGCTACCCCTTACCCGCACGCCCTTGACTTACAAGAGGACCGGAACTTGTACATATACACTCGTGTACTGATGCCCAAGAAGAATTATAATCTCGCTATTGATTACGCGTCCCCTCCTACACCTTCGGCTTGGCATCCGTAGCTGCGTGGTGAAGAGCCTCCCCCTTGGGCTTGGAAGCCTCAACGGCCTCGTTCCCCCCCTTCAGCGGGAATAAATCCGCGCACGTACTCGTCGACGTACCACCTCGGCAAACCTCTCGCGGTGGCGTCGTTGATCCCCATGTTCATTCTGTGGACATATTCCTCCCACGGCTCTCCCTCCTCCACTATCTTCTCGTCGATATAGATCAAGCACCGTACAACAGATTTTTCTCCGTTGCCTGTCAATTGCAATTCGATTTCCATCGTCTCTTTGGTGTAGTCCCATGGGACACCTTCCGAGCGATCCAGACTGACCTCATCGCTTGTACTGATCTCGTATACCAGCCCATACACGAGATCTTTGGGCGATCGGACGACGTTAGCATATCTGCGATTATTGACGAACCACTTCCATCCTCGAAGACGACCCAGTCCGATGAGTTTGCTCTTTGGACATCGGCGTGTCATCTGATCTAGCCACAGGTTTGAGCCGTAGCCAAAGTACAGCCTTCTGCGAGTCATTTTAACACATCACAATGCCGGCCTCGGAGAGTTATCTTACTTGGTGTCTGGTTTCGTAGTCCTCGTGGTCATTGGAAGAGCGTTACTGACGGACTGCCCCGGGCCGGCGCGATATGAGAAGATAATGTGAGGGTAGTAGGTTTGTGGGGCTCGAGCCGCCCTCCTCGGCCACAAACGATGGCGTGTCGTGATTGTATCGGGATTTACTACGGGCGAAGATGCGGACCACGCGTTCTGAGTACTATATACTGTTCCACACAATAATCATGACTGCTGCAGGCACAAGGTTCGAGTTATCTGTATCATCGGACCTCACCCCATTCATCCGCCCTTTCCAGCTCCCCGAGGCTACAAACCGAAGTCTGCTGGACCTATTTTTTTGGTATACTTATAGTGGCAGACACTGGATGTTCCTGGGAGTTTCACCTCAGTTATTCATTGGACTGTTCGGCGGTATTGGTAGTTGAATTTAGTCATTGGCGATTGGCAGGGTCTGTGGACGTCCGCCTGCATTAGGCTTGTTGGACATTGATGAAGATGGCTGGAGCCCCAGATTTTTCCTATTTTCCGTCAAAACAGTATTCAAATGGAGGTGGATTGGACTTTCACGGAAGTTGCCACGGGCGCGGCGAAGAGTCTGTGACCGGTGGGTGCTCCGGACCAATGCCAGGGCCGCCACCTTCGGTCGTGCTACCCAGCAGGCCAGCAACTATCCGAATCGAATATTGGTGGGCTGTTACCGTGTTGAGGACGCAAAAGAAGATGCTGCAGGGAGCCCGGAAGATCCAAATGTCTATTTGGACCCGTGATTTTCGGATCAACAGCTCGCAGCTTATTATGGTTCCTCAGGTGGAGCCTGTGCGCTGACAATAAGGAGTCGGTTCGCGACGCGGAGTTGAATCCCAACTGAGCGATGTCAGCGAACTCCGATAAAACGCTGTATCAAAGTGTGAGCCAGTAGCCCGGTTTGGAACAATGGGCTGCTTCATCCATATGAACAAAGGCACGTCAGATGTGATGAATGAAGGATCGGCGATAATCGGATGATTCGGATAGCGGACGTAGACCGATTCTTTTTCTATTTTGGAAGACCACCAGACTCACTTGATCTGAGAGCGGGATATTATCGCCCTTCATCCATCTCGGGCGTAGCTTGGGTGGGCCGGACTTCTGGTCGGGCATGCGTCATGGCAGTGTTCATCACCCGTTTACTCTGTTGCGGAACGTTTTACGGTGGGCGCTTCTGTACGGCCGTTCCCACCGCCCCCTGGCGACTACCCCTCTGTTCGATCGTATTCAAGATCGGTCAAGTCCATACTTGAGTTGCGCAAACCCTCCCAACGAGTGTTCGGTGAATGCCAGCGCAGTTCCAGAGATCACAACCCTCTGGCCGCCATCCGCACATTCCCGTCGAGAGGGGCGAATGACGGTACTGGGAACCCCGGCAAGAGCCTTGTTGTTGTACTTTCCCATCACCCAGTGCAGACGTCCAATGGCCGAGGTGGAGTTGGGCTCAATCATTCCAGAGATTCCTTCGTTCTTCCATCCGAGTTAGGAAATATGACATTGAATGAATTGCTAGGTGCCACTTTAGTGCCTTCGATATGTACGATCCCATCCCCTGCCGCGCGACAACGGTTAGCTCTCTCGTTGTGTATCGCTCAAACATGTTTCATTGCGGCCTGGCGTCCTAGGAGCGGACGTCCGTGTGCCGACCACTCATGATTTAACATTGAACGGTGTGTCGTCTCCCGACACCGGTGGTTGGCGGGACGTGACCCATGTCCATCACTACATCATTGAACGTCTAGATTTTACGTGTGCAAAACCCCACGACGAGAAAACAGTCCAGAGCGACAGGTGCGATATGCTTTTTCAGTACTGCCTTACCAACCTTCACATACATTACAAGCTACGGTCCATCTATTCGCACACGAAGAAAACTTGAACCAGGATGCAGGGACGGAAACATGTACTTTGCCGTTATTTATTTGTATTTGTGTCAGGAGGCGCACTATTGCCAAATCGAGACCGTAGTCCGATCGGAATGCTGATTCGGCCTTATCCGGCGACACATGTGCACGGTGTGCACTAGTGTATTGCGCGGACAGCCGACCGCCGCAACGGTCGTATGTGGGGTTGATTTAGTCACTCGTGTTTGGTATATGCTGGTATCTGGTATATGCCCGGTATAAATTCGATGAAATGTCGAACGAAGTGAAACTACTGTGTAACAGATTTATCTGATGAAACGTTCCTGTCACTCTCCCACCCGAATAGCCTCTGGAGTGAGCTCGCTGAGGCTTTGTTCAATGTCCAAGTCTTGCTAGTGGATGGAAGGCGGCTCACCGGGGGCTATTTGGTATTCCATCGAGTATCCGCCGTGCTTCTCTACATACTGGGCACATTTCTTTTTATGCGCTGATGTTGTTGGGTTAGGAAGGGACGCCTCAGATTTCTTAATAACTTACGCTCGTCGAGTATCCGGTTTGCAGTCTTGGTCGTGCTCTGTGCGAGGGTTAATCTATTATTGGTAGGATTAGTAGGTCACGAACCAAAGTGCTAACGTCGAGGAACTTCAGGTCTCGCTCCAGGTCTGCGAGTTCCTTCCTCTTGAACATGGGAGAAAAACCATATACTCCTGCACTTGAAACGGTTCCTTTGATCTCATCGAGAGTCCTACGGTGACTGTTGAGAACAAGCGTCAGATAAATCCCATCTCAGAAGAAATATCCACCCGACCCCTTCAACATGTCGTAAACCACTTGTGCGTCCTGAAATTGAGGATTACCCGAGTGGGCTGGCAGCAGATTGGGCAGCGTCTCCCTCACGAAGTTGTCGTGTCGCTCCTTGACCTCCTCATACAGCTTCCGGAGAGCCTCCACCTTCCCTTTAGGCGTGAGCTTTGAATATACTTCCGAGTAGATGGTCGCGGTCGCCACGATAGTGAACCCACCAGCCGAACCAGCGGCAAAGAAGGCAGGGATCATCACAGGATTAAGACAGGGGTGAGGTGGCCGATCCTGGGAAGAGAACCAGCAAGATATATATGCATCGTAGCTTTACCCGGACGTCCAGGGTTCGCGAACCCGCCAGCGCCTTCCTCGACAAAAGCCTGGGAGCATGGATGGGATCAAACCGGCTTCTTCCTGTTCGGCTGACAATGTATTACGATACACCAAAACATGTGCAAATACACGCGGTCTCAACGTGGGGTCATCGATTCAGCTAACTTCAGCCGCGATGCCCTATCTGGCGCCCTTTCCCTCACCTGTCTACCCCCACGTCTGTTTACCCACAACCGCCGTCTCATGACGTCCAGCGATATCCGGATGAGGGATTCTCCTCGGACTTTGCGTGAAGAGATGTGGTCCAACTATGAAGGACTCTTCAAAACCCACGGTTACAACTTTCGACCTCGACTCCGGAAGGAATGGACTCCTTCTTGGCTCAATACTGACCAGAGTCCACTACAATCAGAAGATGGCCAATTCTTGAGGGTGCGCAGGTCTCCAGATCGTCTCATTTTTGTGCTCATAAAGAAATAGACCCACCTTGTTGATGCCTACACCGACGACGGCAGGGTTGTGTGCATCAAAAGGATTTCCAGGGACGACGACGAGGCCCGCATTGCTCGGATGTTGCGTACGGCGGACTTGTGCGCAGATCCTAGGAACCACTGCGTACCTATCATCGAAGTGATCGATGACCCAAAGGACGATTCACAATCCTTTATGGTTATGCCGTTCCTGCGAGTTGCCGACAATCCGCAATTTCAACACGTGAAGGAAATAGTGGATTTTGTGGACCAAATCCTCGAGGTGAGAGCTACTGACCTGGCGAAGGATAAGTGTATTCTGACCCTAGATAACAGGGCCTAGTCTTCTTGCATGAGAAGAAGGTTGCTCATCGGTAGGGTTTAACTCCGCATCTCCGTGAGGAAAGCTCACACGCCGACAGCGACTGTGTCATGCTCAACCTCATGATGGATGCGGACGCGATGTATCCTGAGGGATTCCACCCAGTTAGGCTCAATCACAAACGGGACTTTTCTGGATGGGCAGATCCCGTCCCTCGGTCCATCGCTGGGGTAAAATACTATTTCGCAGATTTCGGGATATCCGTACACCTACCGGAGGAAGACGGTGACCAACTTGTCACAGGGAATATGGGTCGGGATCAAGACCCACCTGAACTGTCCACTACCATACCATACAATCCTTTCAAGTTGGACATATACATTATAGGGAACATGTTCAAAAAAGAGCTTTGTAATGTGATTATTTCGTTCTCTGTCTGGTATAGAAACTCACAGACATTTAGAAATTCGACAATGTTGAATTCCTACGCCCTCTCACCCACCTGATGACCAACGGGGACCCTGAGCAGCGGCCCACAGCTGAACTTGCACTACGTATGTGGTCTGAGATCCGGGGAACGATCTCGGTGGCCCACATGGAGTGGAGGCCGCGTCTGGTTGAGGAGCACCCCTTGGAAACTTTTGTACTGGACGTGATTTCCTTGTATCAGCTTTCGATATATTTCGCTAGGGCATGTGTCCAAGGGCTCCTTGGGCGATGATCATGCGGCGTTACAAGATCTATAGTGTACCCACAGGAGAATTTCAAAATTTTCGTAAACCCACGCTTTGGTTCCCACAATACAGGTTGTCCGAAACCTCAGACTCGACATGATGCACGATTAATTAGTATTTGACCTCCGCAAGAGGACAGTGGGTCGTAAAGGCGATGGTCGCCCTACTGATCGCATCAATACTACAAGTTTGATGAAATGCAAACACTGGTCCGCCTCGATACGAAGACAATGGCATCTCGGTTCGTGGTGGCCCGCGCACAATGCGGGTCCAGCCTTGAACGTAAACGACCCTCGCATAGCTTGCATTCCTCCCCACTCGGTGCTCGATTCGGAAACACCATTGTTGTCTCGGCCAGATCTTTGATACGTACTCGAACAAGGATGTAAAAATAACAGTATATATGCACCCACGCTCTACGCAGGTTGAGTTCGAGTAAGTCGCGAGTGTCACACTCTCCCCGCACCCATCTACATCAAGAACCGTTTCACCTACTGAGTGGCCTTATCCTCCGCCCAAGAGTTGGACCGCGAATCATGCCAGCAAGCGACAAGTCCGTCTCACCCTCGTTCATCACACTCCAACTCATCAACTCCATTCTTAGGCTCGATGACACTCTAGACAGGCTGCGTATCGCAGTCGAAAAACTCTTGGCCTCAAATAAACCGACTAAACCACCAGAAATGGATACCCGTCGACACTTCTACAAGATGTTCAACCAAGAGGCGGACGAGTATGACAGAGACTTCCACAAGAAGTATCACGATGACCTCAACACGACCCTGATATTCGTGAGTTAAATGAGATTGCACTCGACCTCAGGTTGACAAGAAGGCAGGCGGGTCTATTCTCCGCCGTGGCGTCGGCATTCATCATCGACATCCAGCAGGACATACGTCCAGATTACAACGAGATGAGCTTCACCATCCTGACCATGCTCCTCAACACTACATCGGGGATTCCAAGTCAGCTCGCCGTTCCAGTGGCCTCAGGTCCAAAGGCTTCCGCGGTCCAGGTCCAGTCCATTCTCTTCAGCTCCCTCGCGAGCGCACTTCTCGCCGCATTCTTGGCCATGCTTGGGAAACAATGGCTCAATCTCCATGTTGAAGGATCCCTCATCGACCGCAGTCGTCACCGAGAACTCAAGATGAGGGGGATGATCACCTGGCGCTTCAAGTTCATCATGGAGTGTCTTCCCCTCGTCATGCAAATATCACTCCTCCTCCTCGGATACGCGCTTGCTCAATACATGTGGGACCTTAGTCGGACTATCTCTGCTGTCGTCGCCGCCTTCGCCGCTTTCGGCGTCCTCTTCTACCTGTTCATCGTGTTCGCCGCGACGGTCTGGAAGACATGCCCGTTCCAGACACCCGTATCCATCGTTCTTCGCCACGTCATTCGCCACGTCGCTTCCCTCGCAAAGAAATATCAGCCCTCCAAATTGCGAGAAGTTCGGGACCAACTATCCGGGGTGGCCCGGTTCAGGAAGCTGAACGAATCTTTCTACTCGACAACCCTCATAAGGTCGATCCACGAGGGAGTCGAACTAGACATCGGTATCCCATCTGACACTCCAGCACCTGCCACAGCGAAGGTGAACCCAGAAGAAGACGAAAGCACCCACACTTCCGATGTCAACTGTATATCGACAATGTTTCGGTTTGCCAGTGGGTCGGATGCCATCGTTGCTGTGACGGGGTTCATTCCTGAAATCGACTGGGCCTCAAACGTTCGGAGGGTACCTGTGCTAGAGGTATGCGATTCGTTATCCCAATCGTTTGAATTCCAGAAGGATGGGAGGGTGTTCGTCCGACCCGGGATGAAGGAACAGGCATACGGAAGTGCGAAAGCGCTCCTTCATTTGCGCGTACAACGTCTCTGTGCGGATCTCAATGACAACCCGCACATCACTACCCAGAAGTTTAAGTTACTCTTCGGGTACCGGTCGAAGGAGGATCACGAACTGGAGTCCACATTGTGGGTCCTCGATGCTATCTCCGACGGCGAAAAAGAGATTCCTTGGAAGAAATTCACGCTCGGCGATTCCCACTGTTGCTGGATGAGTTACATTCTCCGCTGTCGTACCTGGGCCGTCCTGCGCACCCGGAATACGTTGACGAAGGACATCCTCGGATTTGTGCGATATTCGTTTTCGAGGGAACCTCCGCTTCCGCGTCAAGTAATTGCCGATTGTCTTCTAATGATTTACATGATAATTGAATGGCCGCAAGAATTCAGTGGCGAGATGTTGATCAAAGACAAAAGGTCGGTGATCCACCAGCCCTTCTCCACTCCAATACTAACCGCAGCCTAGCGCGGAGATCGAGGTCATTATACGAAGCATTTATCACAGCCTCCAGCTGATTCTCACATCGAGCTCTTCCCCCACTAGTCGGCAGGCTGGTGTAGAGGTGCTGGAGCTCATGATGAGCCTGGAGCACCAGGAAGCATGTGTAGAAAGCTTCGGACTGTTCCGCAAGGTAGTGGCCAACCTGGATTCGGACAACTGGTTCCGGCGTCCCGCAGAGTTGCTGTTGGTTGGTGCTTTCAAGTGGGATGGGTTCCGACCATTTGTTGGAGACCCAACAGACCTTCTGCATTTCCTCCGACGCTGTCTGCTGGATCAGGAGGGAGGACTTGTACGGGATGAACTCATCGAACAGATTATGTTTGCCCTTGGCGAAGCCCCCGGAGACGAAGTCGGTGAAGGACTGGCAAAGTTGGACTTCACAGAGCCGTTGTTTTTCAACGGACTTTGTCACGCCCTTCGGAACGACGCACCCCATCGGCTCCGACGCGCCACCGTCACCTTCCTCCGACATCTGGACACGCAACTCTTCGGTACAAACGGGACGTTCACCGAGGGGCGAGCCACTAAACTCGTGTCCCGCTGGTCCACCTCCGTGTACGAATCATTGAAGACATCCAAGCAACCTTTATTGGTACGAGCGTCGTTGACGACGCTGCTGGGACTCTTGGATTCACCCTTTTGGCGGAAATGCATACCCGACGAACGTTGGGATCTCCTCCGGTACCTCAATGGTATCGATGACGAGCTGATGCCGCCTTCAGCTTACCGATGCTTCAGGAACCAATCGATTATACCGCACTTGCTTGAGTTGCAGGAGCGTGGCGTAAACGCATTCACACCCTGGATTGCATTCATGTGGGCAAGGTACCCCGATTTGTCGAAGGGAGTCGCGACTCAGTTGGGACACACGACCTGGGGGGTGGCGTATAGCCTATCCAAGAGCACTGTCGCATTTTATGCGTCGACAATGGATGGGGAGATAGAACGTGTACGGGGGGAGATCAATTCTCATCATTCCTGGTCATTCGAAGAGGCCATCGTCAGGTTGAGGGCGAGGCGGGGTGCACTACAGTTAGCCCGCCAAGAACTGGCACGGATTGAAAGGATTGCGGGTTAGAGCATTGGTGTCATCTGTACCTTTCATCTCTTATGTAATATTAGCACCCTTACATGTGAAAAGTCGTGGTCCCAGCGGGGGTAGACCCAGAGCCTCTCAGGAGTCAGAGTACTGGCACGTACATTAATTGTCCCCGATGCTACGGGCAGCGCGGAGTTGGATCCAAACAAAGCGCCGTCAGTCGCAACTCCGACCAAATTACGCATGCAGTACCTCGGGTTGGAACAACCGATCAACAAAAGAACCCCAGATGGGGTGGATAACGAATCGACGGATCGTGACAATGGCCGGATGGGACACCGCATTTGCGACCTTCACTCGACGGCTTGATAGACCAAATATGTAATGTCGATGAATGCAAAACGACTCTGAGTCGGTGTGGATCGTACATAATCTCCGAATCGTTGCTAATTGTCGGACGTGAACCAGCCCCTGCTCTTTGTTTCGAAGGGGATAACAAAATCTACTCCGGTTATTATGGGAAGAGTATCGCCTTTCATCTATCTCGAGAGTAGCTCGACGGTGGAGCCCTTTGCCCATGTTCCGAATGTGGCGGGTTACTGTCATCACGATGGGGTCGGACCTCAGACTCAGGACATACTTACGGCGTGCCAGAACTGTCGGATGTAGGGTGTGGTCCTCACGACCCCCTTTCACTTTCTTCCGGTTTGTCCCAAAATACTCTCCGGCACCGCCACGAAATAGTTCTCCCGCCCTGAACACGATCTCTTTAGTTGAAAGTTCGCGCTTCGCACCCCGAGGCTTCAAGTTGGCACACTTTTTCGCAATGTGTTGATGGAGTGCCTGATTCGATCAAGTTGTCTACGTTTACCATATTGCACGTCCACCTACCGCATTGACCCTTTCGTCAAGGGTGCAGATACTCTTCAATAAAACCGTGACCTAGGCAACGTGCCCTATGTCCACAGTGCTAGGGTTAGCCTCCTTGCGAGTGACCAGGCTGTAAGAACGTTCAGGGTTCCGAGGAAGGGAACAGACGGTGGGGATAGCAAGCAGCCCCATGTGATACGGAACCCGTAGACGGTCACGGGCACAAATGAAAGCCAAACTTTGCGCCACAATATAGGACACCCACACGGGACCCTCACCCGCGAGTGGCCTTTCTTCACTCCCGAACGTTGAACCACAACTTCGGTCAATCCGCTGCGATCCCTTGTTGACTATGGCGACCAACACGGGGAAACCTACTACGCTGAAACCTGGTCAAAAGCCTGTCGCGGCGAATAATACCCAGATGAAGAACCCGAAGGCGGAAGAGAATGAACAACAGAGGTACGATTTAGACGGACATTGTTCCACGAATTCTCCCTCACGTTGTGCGTAGGTCGCGTGATGACCTAACCCAACCCAACCCCAGATCCCTTGGCCCAACTTCCAGCCCACCGAATCCCACCACTGCTGGTTGAGTCATCCTTCAATACCGGACATGAGACGTCTTACGCACACCCGGAAATTTGACGGATGATGTAAGAGGGTTTGTGGCTGAATCCCTGAGCCGCCGTTCCCCTACTCGTGTCGTCGCGGATTGTCTCTTCATTGTTCACATGGTCGTGGGTCACAGACCACAATATCGGGAACTGTTGATCAAGGGCTGAAGGTTAGCGTTCTTCAATATCCTTTACACTGACACTGACCAATAATGTAGTCACCAAATCACCGAGACTATTGATAAAATCTTTGATAGACTTGAAGTCCTCTTCCAGAAGAGCACCCCCCCAGGGACCTCTCTGCTGCTGTCGATGCGTTGTCCCGTGTGATACGACTGCAAGATCGCAGGATCTGCACAAGGTGTTATGTACTCTTCCGAACCATTATGGACCCTCTATGATGCACTGTGAGAGCTAGCCCGGTTTTCCGTGAAGGGCGCTTACACCGAGAGATTGCATCTGGACAGTGCTTCCCCCACTTGGGCACGTATCTTTCTCTGTTCGACGTAACTCTCAAATGTTGCAGATCCGGATCGATAAACTTGAACCCTTGGACCGAGCTGCCTCAGATCTGGTGATAAGACGCGAATTAATGGTGGAGGCGAGGCGGCGTTTGGCTTCGATAAGGGAGAGCGGAGAAAAGAGGTTCCTGTCTTGAAGCAACTCTTGCTATAGCGCGCATGTGGCGCTTCCACCGTCCCACAATCGTACCAGTACTACGCATATAATTAAATACCCATAGTACTCTAGGTGAAAGCGACCCGCATATATACACGGCCGATCGTCTCTCATCCACTCCGCACCTATACTGTGTCTGGTCGGGTCCCCCAAGTCATGGCGCTAGGATCGGCGGCGAGCCCAAGATCATACAGGGGGATGATAAGCCCACCAAACAATCAATTCGACTGCACGGGGAACAATTTGGACGTCAATGGCGATACAACTTGATTCGTTACCGGTTACCAGTCACGCCATATGTGCGTTGGTACTGTTTGGGTTAGTTGAACGAGACGATATCGGCCTTGACTTGACAGTCGGCTTGACAAGTCAAAGAATGCGTACTTGATGGATCGGAACACATGGAACGTCGGGATTATTGAATGGCGGACGTAAGCCCGCTCGTTTTTTGTTTTGTTTCAGAGAATAGGAGTGGGGTACCATCGCCCTTCATCCGTCTCGGGAGCTAGTACAGTCCTTCCGGAAAACCTTGTTGCCAATCACTGCGCTTGACGGTCGAGCCCTTTGTCCACATTCGGAACGTAATTAGTTACTGTCATCTCGCTGAACTACAGATTGACGTAAAGCGCGCTGGGGTTCTAGGGTGGGCGGGACAATTTTGACGGGCGCGTCGGTACATTGACCAGAAGGTCTTCGTCACCTACGTAACGTGGCGTGGCCACGAAGATAACCTGCAGTGCAATGAACCGAATGGACATGGACGGGTCTGGATTTGTGGTGATTGTTGATTGTTGTGTATCATAGCCGCCACACAGCCGCGACCGCGTCCAAACAGAGACACACACGCGCCCACATCACCCAGGCCGATTCGGCAACTCCCGACTTGACTAATATCCAAATACCCACGGTCAAGCGCCAAGATTCAAGCCTAGGTGCCGGAGCAGGGGGGGTGCGTCCGCGATGTATCATGAGCGGAAACAAATACTGGTGGCCATTCAAGCACTCAGGCTGCACGATACGATACACGATCCGCGCACCGCCATTGAAAAGCTCTCGTCGCAGAACAAACCAGTCCTCGTCACACAACATTCGCAGGGTGCCTCTCCTAGAGGCGTGCGACTATTTGTGCAGGTCGTTCGAATTCTTGAGGTGCGGAAGGGTGCTTGTCTGACAAAGGATGTGAAAACAAGCACACGGAAGCGCAAGGGCGCTTTTACATCTCTGTGTCCAACGAATCTGCCATGTGGGTGTCGCAAGTGATGTACACCTCGTCGGCAATCTGGGTGGCAAACTACCTCATTCGTTCTACTGATGCTTCGAGAGTCTCACGAGAGTCTCATGCCTGCGGAAGGTGCGTACACGTGACCCTAGCTCAGGCGTGTTTAGTACTACCCAGTGGGCGGTCACCATGTGAATGAAATATCCCGGCAGGTTGTTGTTGGAGGTTGGGACTCAGGTGAAGGAGACCACCAGAGAGATAGTGCGTAGGCAGCAAACGACATCTCGGCTTATCTCTATTGGAATAGAACGGGATCGAAGAGGATTGGTGAAACCCCACTATCAATTCAGCGTCCTTTCCTATACCTTCGGCTTCGTATCCGTCGCTGCGTGGTGAAGAACCTCCCCCTCGGAGGCCCCAACGGCCTCCTTTCCTTCAGCGGGGATGGATCTACGCATGTACTTGTCGACATACCACCTCGGCAAACCTCTCGCAGTGGCGTCGTTGATCCCCATATTCATTCTGTGGACATATTCCTCCCACGGCTCTCCCTCCTCCACCCTCCTCTCGTCGATATAAACCAAGCACTTGACGACGGACTTTTCCCCACCGTCTGCCAACTGCAATTCGATTTCCATCGTCTCTTTGGTGTAAGCCCGTGGGACGCCTTCCGAACGATCCAGGCTGGCCTCATCGCTCGGGCTCATTTCGTACACCAGCCCATACACGAGATCTTCGGGCGATCGGATGACATTAGCATATCTGCGAGTGTTGATGAACCATTTCCATCCTCGAAGGATCCCCAGACCAACGAATTTGCTCTCCGGGCATCGGCGAGCCATCTGGTCCAACCAGAGGTTGGAACCGTAGCCAAAGTATAGCCTTCTGGGGCATAATTTAGTGTGTCGCGATATCCTTCATGAAAAGTGGTCTTACTTGGGCTCTCGTGCCGCGGTCTTCGTAGTCATAGGAAGAGGATTATCATCAGATGGGCCGGTAACCGGCCCGGTGGAATCAAATCCATAAGCGATAGAACTCGAGCAAAGAGGGAAAAAATATCTGGCGGTGCCAGTAAGGTCGGTGAACATCAGCCCCTCTGTTACCATTCAGCAAATCCAAGACCAGCCGAGCCATTCGACACCCAACATCCGACCAACCGCTGCGCCTTCAGCGACCCTCACACAGCCCTATCGTTTTATCTGTTCGGAGTGCAGTGACTACCAGATGGCGCGATACTGTCTGTTCGAAGCTCTGAATGTCTCGTAGGCTAGTGAACGTCACCTTCCAGCCATTCGAACAATCTCTGGATTGAATGAGATAACACTCGACACGCACTTGCCATCACCTGTTGCGCTGTACAGTCTGCAAGTTATCGTATGTGGCCATTTGTCTCGTTAGAAACGTATATAGGCAGGCTCATGCCCATAACATTACGGTAGCAAGCACGAGGAAAAACAAATATAAGCTACCGAGAAAACTGACTAAGTTTCTGTATCCGTTTCACCCTGTTCGAGAGTTCCACTTCCAGATGCCGTTGGAGATTCACACATTTCGGACTTGGTTTCTCCAACGACCGACACGCGACAAGTACCTGATCGATTAGGGTGTACGGTAGCCATGTGCTTGACGAGTGTTTAGGAGGTTCTCGCGCGAGCTTGTTCCCAGACTAAACCAATTGTCAGTGAAAAGGAACGCCGGCGTCTGTTTCTACACCCTCACCTTCTTAATCAGGGTCGATATGTGTTCCAGGGCATCTTCGAATAGCTCGTAACGAAGAGAGGTCCTTATGAGGTATTCGTGATGGTAATCCTGCAGCAGCGATGAATCAGAGGCGCTTTCAGGGCGGACCAGGTTCTGTCACTTACCTCCAAGATTTGAATGAGCCAGGGAGGGGGCGGGGTAAGCCTATCGTAGCTCAAGATAGTTTCCAGGGTAGTTTTGGTGTATTTGAAGTCGGTGTCCGGACTATCGTGCCGTTCTAGTGATTGGCGAAGGTACCTCCACCCCCTGTCAGCGGGGGTCCCCGGCCACGACGAAACGCGGTCTGTCAAAAGCCAATCTGATGTGTCTGATTCTCTATGGTAAATGTCAGAGGGGTCAAGACGGCAATTTCGGTGATGAGAGTCGTACGGGATACTGTTCGGGCGTCTAGATAGTTTTAAGCACTGCGTGGTGAGATAAACAAAGAGTTCGGTCATGTCCACGTCCAAACTGCGTGCAGTGGACATGGCGGTGTTGAACTTGTTCAACTGAGCCAATCGCATCACCATCGCAGACGGCGTGGAGAGGAGACCTGGGAACGGGTGTGAATTTGGTATAGAGGATCTGAGGGGTGGTTTAGAGCTACCTGGGCCAACAATAAAGGTCGGATCAGCTTTTGTTAGCTCCAACTGGGCTGACAGGAGCGTATAGTCATAATGAATGTCATTGGTGTCGACGATCTCCAGGTCCCTTCTCCCAG
>Ga0307517_10004153_pt1 | contig 22337 bp, 10 predicted proteins | sample 23_EM_MG_FD_194515 | JGI IMG/M metagenome (GOLD analysis project Ga0307517, IMG submission 194515) | Populus trichocarpa ectomycorrhiza microbial communities from riparian zone in the Pacific Northwest, United States - 23_EM | ecosystem: Host-associated > Plants > Roots > Unclassified | place... | reverse complement strand
TATATATTTTTTTATGTTTTATATCAATTAACTTTATTTTTAGATAATATTTATAATATATGCAGCCTTGCATAATATTTTTTTTCTTCTTATTTTGTTAAATTAGTTTCATGTGTGTGTGTATATTTCTGTTATTATTTGATTGAATACAAAACTTATTTTAATAAATAAATACAGCAAACACAACCGGATAAATGTTTTATGTTGCAAAATGTATCTATATATTTTTTTATGTTTTATATCAATTAACTTTATTTTTAGATAATATTTATAATATATGCAGCCTTGCATAATATTTTTTTTCTTCTTATTTTGTTCAATTAGTTTCATGTGTGTGTGTATATTTCTGTTATTATTTGATTGAATACAAAACTTATTTTAATAAATAAATACAGCAAACACAACCGGATAAATGTTTTATGTTGCAAAATGTATCTATTGACTTTTTCAATTTTGTTTTTAGTTATTGTTAGTGATTTTTTTTTATTTTTTTTCTATAGATGGATCTTGATTTATTTAATTAGATGCTTAAATAAACTTTTCAATTTATAAATTGAATTTTTTGTGTAAAAAAATATTAAAAAAGCCTCCATGATCTCATGGATTGACTCAAGATTTATCATTGTGTGTTTTGTAATGCAATACAAAGTGCTTTTATAAAATTAAAAACATCATTTTGACTACTCTAGTTAAGCTGTTACTTAGCCCATAGATTGAGTAACGAATCATGCCGAGTTTAATAACTTTGTATTAAAAAAAAATAAAGAAATATATACCCTCCTGTTAATTGAGCAATTAAAGATATAACCCTGATCAATCACACAATTGACTACCCTTAATCATGGATTAAGAGGCACTATCTACTCAGTCAATACCAAAGTAAATAAAAAAATAAAAACCACCGAAACCTTAAAGCAAAACCTCTCTCTCAATTTCTCTCCTTCTCTCAATTCTGTAATTACGGGGAGGACAAGTGATTGATGATCCCTCTCCTCTAAACGCCGTAACGGACTCTCCCTTAGAACTCCGTTACTTCCCCACCCTCGTAAAGTCACGTGCCTTTAAAAAAACCAAAAGATAAAAAAAATCCTCTTTCATCATTTTCTTTAATTATGGCTTTAGAGCAGCAATTAAGCTTAACCCCAACTCAAAATCCAGTTGACGGCGAAAGAACTAACGGCGTTGACACCAACATCCGAGACGGCGGGGATGACGGAAACAAAGCACCGAGACTCCCTCGGTGGACGCGGCAAGAAATTCTAGTACTCATACAGGGCAAGAGAGTGGCAGAAAACAGAGTCCGGAGAGGTCGCGCATCGGGTATGGGCATCGGGTCGGGTCAAATCGAACCGAAATGGGCCTCAGTATCTTCTTACTGTAAAAGACATGGAGTGAACCGAGGACCGGTTCAGTGTCGGAAAAGATGGAGTAATTTAGCAGGTGATTTTAAGAAGATAAAAGAATGGGAGACTTCAATAAGAGAAGAAACGGAGTCCTTTTGGGTTATGAGGAATGATTTGAGAAGAGAAAGGAAGTTGCCTGGGTTTTTTGATAGGGAGGTATATGATATTCTCGATGGTGGCGGCGGTACGGTCCCGGGATTGGCGCTTGCTTTGGCACCGTCTTCGACGGCGGCGGAGGCGGAGGCAGTAGCGGAGGAGGTGGTTTTTGATAGTGGGCGGAGTGCAGCGGCGGAGGATGGGTTGTTTTCGGATTTTGAGCAGGAGGAGGGAGGAGGGAGTCCGGAGGCTGTAGTTAAGGAGGTGCAACCGATAAAGATGGCGGTGACGGCAGGGGTTGCTAATCCGACACCGATTTCAGGTAATTGGGGTTGGAGGTTTTATTTTTTCTTCTGAAATTTTGAGGTTTGGTGGGTTTTTTGGGTTTATGTAATAATTGTGGTTTTGATTCTATAAATTTTGTTTGGTTGTTAGTAAAAGATTTAAGATTTTTAGTGGTAGATGATGCTGCTGCTATAAAGTTGGTGGTCGGATTTTATTAAGTACTGAAATGGGGTGTTTCGTTTGTACTTTTTTTTAAAAAAATGAAAGCCCTCCAATTTCCATGGTTACTCCTTTTCTTTTTCTTTTTTTTTAATTTCTATTTATCTATTATTTTTTTCGTATTTATTTATTACCAATAACAGAGGTTTTAGATTATCACAGTTGCTGATTTTTTTAGCTCTTTGTTTTGGTTCTTGTCATGCACAGAGAAGCAGTACCAGCCAGCTCCACGAGCAAGTCAAGCTCAAGGTAATGCTCAGATCTAGTAGTTTATTGATCATATTGTCTATGATTTGGTGCCCTCTTCAATTGGTTCTTCTATTCTTTCATGGAAAAAGAATCGCTGATCTTTTCTTCAAGTTTATTCATAGTCGTACCCTGAAGAGACGGTGGCTCTATAGCCTTACCCTGAAGAGATCGTGTTTGTGTAGGGCAAGTAATTTACAACCAGACTCTTTATGATGAAAATCTGAACAGGGCGCAAATGGAAAACTAATGACCATATGGATAAAGAGCAAGAGTCGGATCATGACCCCATCAACTTTAAATTGTCTTTTGGGACTTTGGGTTGACCCTTGGCTCAGATTGTCATGATTTGCCTTTAATTCATGTGATCTGTGTTTTCGAAAGTTTTTGTTGCCTGCTAGCTTTCAGCTGTGCGGTCACGACTAATCGCATGATATATTGCGAGGTTTTTATTACTCGATAAGTTATTGTGAAACTCTTGTTTGAATGTAGAATGTGGTTCTTTCATAACTGTAGTCCGTCGAAAAAATTGACTTCATGGTTTACAGTTTATGTGTACTGATGTCTCCGGTTGTGGGGTTTAGTTTGGTATTCAAGTGTTCAATAACCATTACCTATTCTATTGTTTGAGGTCTATGAACACATTGTTAGTGGATATATGCTACGGGCCAGTGTGTAGGTCAGAAAAAATTGGTGGTTCGGGCATTTTCCAACTTCTCCTGGTCTTGAAACTTCATCATCGGCTAGTTTTACATGCAGAGAAACTGTACTCTTTTTTGTGTACATTGCAGTTCCACCAAATGATAAAAGGCCCGCCACAAATCCTGAGATGGGGTCTGCTTCGCATGAGGAACGGAAACGGAAACGGTTTGTGATAGATGGTGATGAGGAAACCATCAGTTTGCAGAGTCATTTGATTGATGTCTTGGAAAGGAATGGCAAAATGCTGACTGCTCAGCTTGAAGCTCAGAACACAAATTTTCAGCTGGACCGGGAGCAGAGGAAGGATCATGCAGATGGCTTGGTTGCTGTTCTCAATAAGCTCGCGAATGCGCTTGGGAAAATAGCGGATAAGTTGTAGCTAAATCCAGATAGGAGATTGTGCACATAACAAAGCTCTTTTTTAGTTTCATAGATTTAGCTGGGGGTGGAGTATTGGTAAATTGATCTTGATGGTTTATCTTAGGACCACATTTCACATCGTGTATTTTATTCTTATTACTCTTCCTTGTATTTTGCCACCTCTGTGGCGTAGTGCCATTATAGGCCATACATAGGGTCCTCGAGTAGATAATAAATTCAGAGATAAGCGTATACACCACCACATTCTGCTTCTTTATTGTTCTCTCCTGGATGTTTCGGGTATTTGTACAGGTCATTCGTTATATTAAGCTACAGAGGTCATTCCTTGCATGCATTGCAATCTCTCCTTGGATTTTTTTTATTTTATTTTATTATTATTAACATGATGGACGGACTAGTTTGCGTATATCTCGATTAATCTCATGTATTTTGAAGTTAATGATTATGTAAGCCTTTAGTGGTCCTGAGGTTTGTGAGACTTGAACTGGTGACCTCTAGGAAGTAAACATATTGCCTGACCAGTGGAGCTATATCCCTCAAGTTACTTCTCATCTAAATTGAGAAAGTTGATCCCTCAAGTTACTTCTCGTCTAAATTGAGATAGTTGATTAATTTTTCGATATTTACAATGTAAAATTATGTATAATCTTTCTGCAATGTAAAATTATGTGTGAGGGTCTTGACTTTGGATTTGATTGTATGAATATGTTATAAACAGCATTAGCATTAGGTTCAATTGTATTTTTAAATTTTTTTAATATTTTTTATTATTTTAACGTATTAATATCAAAAATAAAATAATATTTTAATATATTTTTAAATAAATTTTGTTTTGAAAAACAATTTTTACCAAACTTCTACAAATAAAATAACTTTCAAGAAATATTTGTTCTAGAATATTGAATTTCTTGCCCTGTGCTGATGTTCGGAAATCAAATGATGTTTTATCCACTACTGTCAATGAAGTCAATAGCTAATTTACAAAAGTCAGTGAGATTGCTGTTATCCAGAAGTTATTACCAAAGCATAGTTTTCCTAAGCCATAGTTCTCGATCCAGAACCGCTACCAGTAACCAGATAAGGGCCATTCATTCTCCCACTAATTACAAAAATGGCATTGCAAAAGCTTGGAAGACAGCAGCAAGTTGATGATGCAGGCATGGACGGGCGGGGTTATTTGAATTTTGGGCCGTTTGCTTGGATATTCTGGTTATTCATGAGATTCTGGCCCAATTAATTGGACATGAGTTTAACTCCCTTGTCCAAAATTTAAGGGTGTGTAAATTAACTGAAAACAATTATCTTTTTTAGTTGTTTTTTCAATCAAGATTGAAAAACATGTCCAAGTTTTAAAAATAAAAACATTTTTCTATAAAAAAAATAAAAAAATGTATCAAGATTATAGCTATTTTTTTATAAAAAATCAAAACCATAATTTATAATAATCGTCTTATTGTATTTGTAATGATCTAATTGTAGAATATTAATTAAAATTTATCATCAAAGAATTATATTGTTAACTAAAAAAAATATATGTTAGATTTATAATAAAAATTAAATTTATGACGGTAAATCAATATGAAAAAAAAACAATAAAAATTTGACCCTTTTACATTATTAAAAAAATACTTGTATATAAAAGAAAATATTGTATTGTTCACTTTTTTTATTTTGAAAAAGAGTGAAAAAATTGTATTGAAAAACTCAGTACAAATTTGAATTTTCTGTATGGAGAAATGTTGTATTTGAACATGAAATTCTAGTGTTTTTTTTACTCGAATTCTTTATAAAATTAAAGTATTACTCTATTTTGTTTAATAACCCCTAAAGAATCGTGTGAATCCACTATGCTATTTGAAGGGATTTGGATTTTTTAAATTCAGCTCCATGATTAAAATTTGAATTCATATATTCAAATTTAAATGATGTGTACTATTAAAAAAATAATCAGAGTTGGACATGGAACTCGGAGCATGAGTAGAGCTAGCTCTACTAGCAAAGCTTCTAGGGTGGTTTTTGGTTTTGGCGAGGGTGGCTAAATTCTTCTAAAAGTCATATGCTTCTAGGCTTTTTCTAACAGGCCATCATGGCCCCAACAAAGAAGAATTCTCACGTCACCACCATTGCTGTTCCATATGGTGCATTGCATGAACACTTGCAAAATTCTTAGCACCCAAACTGGACCCAGAGAAAGTTGCCTCGCCCATAGGTCCAATTCTAGAGGATGTAGGGTTCAAGCTTGTTTGGAACGTGGTTTTTGCACCATGTTGGAACGTGGTTTTTGCACCGTGTTTTTTTAATGATTAATTTTTTTTGTTAAAATTTTTTTTTTTATGTTTTTAAATCGTTTTAATATATTAATATTAAAAATAATTTTTAAAAAATAAATATTATTTTAATATATTTATAAACAAAAATATTTTAACCATCGCCACTACTAATCTCTTAGAACAAACTAGCCATGTTCATGAAGGATAGTCTTCCTTCTTCTTCTTCTTGGTCGTCGTCTTCTTCTTCTTCCCCGCAATAGGCCCAACAAATTCTAGACTGAACGGTTGTTTATTGTCGTGGCCTCTAAATTTCTGGGTACCCATCTCACCTCTGACAGAATTTGAACCTCAGCTTGTAATAAAAATAGACATTATAGCTTTGTTTTTTCTAGTGCCGTGCCGCAGCAACTAAACATTAATAAATAGGTGTGGGGATTTTAATGATTTAAATTCTCAAGTAAATAATATATTTCCTTGATCAATTTTTCTTTCTATGTACTATTTTTATCTTGACGAAACTATGACTTTTTTAATTAACAATATGATTATTTGAATAGAAATTTGAAGCAAATAAAATAAAATTTAAATTATTTAAATTCAGGAGAAAAAAATGTATTTGTTTAGCCAAGATTCCCCCTTTGTTATTCATTTATTTAAATAGCGCATTGACTATTTTTATGATATTATATTTTTACAATAATTTATTTATTATAAAATTATGATAATTTGTGATTCGAGTAACAAGTTTTGACCGTGAGATTTAAAAATGCTATGAGATTATTTTTTTCCATGTCATGACCTATCTAAATTAACTATGAAGCTGCAGCATATAGCTTTGCCACTCGCCCTAGGATGACATATACCGTGACAAAGCGCGACACAAGATGCAGATTGCGCCAACCATGTTTTCTAGGCTTCGCCTGGCAAATTTGTTTGAACGAGCGTAGAAAAAGGAGAAGAAAAAGAAATGCAAGTGGTCAAAAAGAAACAACACCGGCCGCTGTTGTCGTCACAAAGTTTTTCTATAATCCCTTTTTTTCAGCCACTTTTCATCTTAATGTGGAGGTATGTGTTTGTAGAATAGAGTATTTTAAAAAAATATATTAAAATAATTTTTTTAATATTAAAATATAAAAATTATTAATTTAATATTTTTTTAAATCAAATATATTTTTAAAATGTATAAAAACACAGGTTGAAACACAATGTTACACAGCCTCTAAGAAACCTGTAGCTATCTTTGGTCGCCGGTCTATAATTCTATTCTTTCGTGCTCCTTTCTTCCTTCTCGAAGAAAATTGCTGCCCTGGCCGGCCCCGTGTGAACTGTGACAGCATATTTTCCCCTTCTTTGATAAAATGATTGTTCATATTATTGACATACTTTATTGTTCAAAAGATAAAAGACTAGATGAGTTTTGTACCCTACCAACCTCCCCCCCTTTCTTTATTAACCCATCGAGCAGGAGATAAAACCATATCATTGATACAAGGGAATACATTAAGAAACAAAACCATATCTAGAATCATACAGAAACTATATCAGGATTTGTTAAATGGAAGGGGAAAAAAACAGAAGAAAAGTGAAGATGTTGTTGCCGATGATTCTTTCACCAACGACAGCTGATATTTCTTTTTTATTTTAAGGAGAGTCAGGAGAGAAGGGGAGAATATACATTGATCTGCAGTTAAAATTTCACCAGGGGACATTGATTTGTTGAACCTCACTGGGAAAAATTAGACCTCGCCAAAATTTTGTTGTTAGGCCCACCATTTTCATGTATCTGGAAATATGGTGAAAAAGCTAAAGGGCTCTCAGCAGTAAAATACCTCGTCCGTAATGTTAAGGGGCTTAAGTTCGAGCAGTAGCATCGGAGTCCTTTGTTGATGGAAATTCCATGTTCTGTGATCTTATTCATGGAGGTTCCTTTATCTCTAGCCTCGTATGATGAGATTCCTTTTAAGATGGTGTGGGTATTGTAGATGCATATGGTGTTTGAGAAGGAGATAATGATTTGTTTTTAAAATGGTTTTTTTTATATTTTAAAATAATATATATTTTTTATTTTTAAAAAATTATTTTTAATATCAATTCATTAAAATTATTAATAAATAAAAAAAATAAAAAAAAATATATCATTAAGATCCACAATTTGAAACACTTACAAATGCCCCGACAATGTACACCATGCCAGGAGTTTAGAATAACACCTTTCACTTTAAAAAAGGAAACGTGAAGAGAAAATATTCAAACAAGGAGGAAAGTGCATTGAAAGTCTTATTTCATTAAGTATGTGTTTGAGAGTCTTGTCTAATTGTGTTTTTAAAAAATTTTAAATTTATTTTGTTTTAAATTATTTTTTAATGCTCTTTGATTGTATTGATGTGTTGATGTCAAAAATAAATTTAAAAAAATAAAAAAATATATTATTTTAATACATTTCTGAGAATAAAATACTTTTAAAAACAATATTTACCGCACTCTCAGACTGGACATTATATTTACATCTTATTCATTTTTTCATAGACAACCTTGTGATTTAATTCTAATTAATTTTTCTCCTCTCTAATCTTTATAGTTTTCAAATACTATTTTTATTCTCTCTATTTCAACCTTTTTAAAACAAGAGGGACAAAACATCATCTCTTATTGATGGATTAAAATACCTTTGGATATGTTTGCTTAAAAGTTCATGATTAAAAAAGCCAGAAACAAGGTAATAACTAAACGTATCTAGACTTTACAGGATGCCAAGCCCAGGTTATATAGGCCTAACATTTTTTTCAGGCCCAATATTCTTATATTCAGCTACGCACTAAGATCAAATACATGCGGGTCTTGCAATGTGTCAAACTCAATCTCTTTGGGTTCAACTACTTATTAAGCCAAAATGCGTGTGAGTTTGACAAGATGTCAAACATGTCAAACCCAACATCCTTAGGTTCAGCCACGTGCTGAGCCCAAATGCATATGAATTTGACAATACATTCAATTTCTTTCGGTTCAGCTACGCATTAAACTCAGATGCTTGTGGGGCTAGCAAGATGTTAGACTCAATATCCTATGGTTCAATTATGTGCTGAGCCTGAGTACATGTGAGTTTGACAAGATGTCAGACCCAACATTATTAGGTTCAGCCACTCGTTGTACCCGAGTGCGTATGGGTTTGTCAAAGTGCTAAGCCTATCACCTTTGAGTTTGGAATCCTTTCAAACCCGATACATACGGAGTTGATAATTTTTTAAACTCAATGTTGGGTCATGTGTGTTTGTTTATTTATTATCGTGTTTTTTAACATGAAATGTTAAGAATCAATAATGATCATCTCCCTATACCTCTAAGTGCATAAAAGTATCTAAAGAGTCTGTCATATTTTCATCAATATTAATATTGTGTAAGGAATGTATATCCCTCATTAATGTTGTGTAAGATATATTTATCCCTCGTTCATGTTGTGTGAATGTTATTTATCTCCCATTAATATTGTGTAAGAGATATTTATTTTTCATTAATGTTATAAGGAAGAAATGACACTTCAACTCTTTCATTAAAGTAATATGACAAAGTTCAAAAGCAAAGGGTTCACACTTTTCTTATTCTCTATTTGTACTTTTATTTTTAAAGAGCATTTATCATACATTTTTAATAGTTAACGCTTTTGTTCTCGAGAATTTAAAGTTCATTCTCTCATTATTGTAATTTTTTATTAAAAATCATTGACTTTATCATCGAAGGGTCCCTAAATCTCACCAAAAAGAAATGCTTTGTAAGTGTTGAATCTTCTATAACCAATCATCAGCTTCTTAAACTCTGAAGAAGGGAACAATAATGTGAACATATGATCACCCTTTATCTCAAGACTAAAAAAACCTTCATTTCTGGGTATATCAGATTTTAGAAAATCATCACTTATTTTTCTCATTTCTCGTGGTTTTATTATCTTCACCTTATTCTCTTTTAAACAAAGTGTTTTTGGTACAATTATTTGACTTCCTTCACAAATAATTAATTGATAAATGTTGATTTATACAAGGGGATGCATGTTTTTTTTCTTCTCAAGAATAACAACATTAAAAAAAACCTAAAAGGCATAGGAGCAACACTATAGATTGAAATATTGTTTTTATGATTTTACCTTTCTTAAAAAAACTAACAAAGCTTGTTGTAAGGTAAATTATCTTTTCTAAGGGATCCATTGAGCATTAACTAATTGTTTTGAGACAAATTGACTTGTACATAATTTTTTAGCATAATGATTATTACCTTTAAAAGCAAAAAATATATTAAAAAAAATGTAGCTTTTGTCTATTTTATTTTTTTGTCTTTTCAATATCCTTTACATAGTAAAATGATGTTAATACCTTTAAAAGCAAAAAAATATTAAACTTTCAAAAAAAGGTTTTTTTCCTCCTTTTATTTTTTTGAACATTAAAATGATAAAATCACCCCTAAAACAAAAAAAGCTGGTGCCCAAGGGTATTTTTATCTTTTCATTATAGTTTCATTGTTGTATTCGGCTTTTAAGAGCAATATGGTAATTTAACAAATATAAACATTATTAAGAAAAAAAAAGTTGATGCAGGCGTTTCATTGTTGTATTCAGCTTTTAAGAGTTTGCTTGATTTTTTTTTGAAGCTTCATCATTCAATATTTATTTAATTGGAAATTGGGCTATGTTTTTTTTATTCGCTTTCTATGAGATTTTTTAGTAATTTAAAAAATAACATGAGTTATCTCGTGTTTTTTTTTGTCTTTATTAAATTTAGTTTTTTTAAAAGAATTTTTATTTTTGAGTTAAATTAAATTACTTGATTAAATATAGACATTAATTTCTCACTTTATGGTATTTTGTTTGGTTTGCTTTCCGAGTCGCTGCTTTGATAATGCATGCAACCTTTTTCATTATCATCGTGCAACCTTTCGCAATGACACTAGAGTCGTCTATGTTAGCTCTGTCTGATAGTGGAGCGGTGTCCACAGTGGAGTGATGGTAAGTCTTTTTCAGACTTTTTTTTGCTTCTCCTTTTGGGTATAATATTGACAATTTATTTTTTATCTTTAGTTATTGCTGATGTTTTTTGTTCGTTTTGTTTACTATTGATGTTTTTTTTAAATCATATTATTAAATTAATCGAGTTATTGAACTGGTCAAATCAATAACCCTAGTCTTAAATTTTTCTTGCTACTTTTAAATACGAGTGTGATTTAAATATATATTTTTTATGTTAGAAAAAAATTGACCAGGCCATAGCTTAGCGCGAGCCATTTAACTAGTATAGACTAAACTGGTTTATCCATTAAGAATAAATACTAGCACAACTTTGTGTAGATTTTTAGGATTGACAAAGGGTGTGTTTATTTACATGGTCACACTATGTTTTTTTTTTAAAATTGAATTTTCTTATTTGAAATTATTTTTTTATATTTTTAGATTATTTTAATGTGATTATATTAAAAATAATTTTTTTTAAATTTTTTTTAATATATTTTTAAATAAAAAAAAATTCAAAACAAAAAGTAATACACAAGCAACTGAAAACACACATGCTGCATCAAGTGGAGCACTGAAAACACACATGTTGCATCAAGTGGGCGTGTGTACTGAGCAGTCGTATACTGGTCCCAGCAGTCCCACTTGAAGGATTTTTCTCCATTTTTAAGATAGAGGATGGAGGAAGGTGCAAGTGATATCGCTGTCAGATATTTTTAAGTGCTGCAATAAATATTTTTCTGCTTTTCTTTTCCTTTTCCTTTACAGGGGTTGTGGCGACTACCATTTTCCTAGTGTCTCGAGCATGGTACTAGAGAAGACAGAAATTTTTGTCTGGGGCCCGCTACTTCCAGTGCTTAGTGGGACTGACAGAAGCGTCTCTCAGATTCGATGCCCTTAAACCCACGCGCAAAGCCGCCACTCGAACTTACCCGCGTGCTAGTTGCTTGCTCCTTCACTCCGTTGACAAATACACACGCTCCTGTAAGTGCGTTGGTGGAACTGGGCTTCCTTGTTCATTTCTTACCGTGTAAAGGTGACCACTGTCAGTAGCTCTCAGACCGTTCCTGATTACTCTAATAATCAAATGGAATGGTAGCTATTAAACGACACCGTTGGATTTGAAGATTGAAACGACGTTGTTTAGTGGGATTTATCAATCCTCGAACTCTGCTAAAATCGCCATCTTTCCACTAAATTTGGCTCGCAGAACTGAAAAGCAAAGTCCCAATTTGGCCAAAAGAAAAATAAAAAGAAACCGAAAACAAAAATAAATAAAAAAGAAGAAGAAGAAAGTCTCTCTCTCTGTCTCCCTGTCTCTCTCGGTGTGTTAAAACTCTTTTATCTATGCTTTTGCGCTGTTGATTGTGTGTGTCTGTCCGTTCGACAATTCCAGGTTTTAATGAATGAATGAAGTGGCTTAATCGATCCACTCAATTTCCAAGACTTCCTTAAACACGCACCCATCTCATGTTTTCTTGCCTCTTCTAGGGTTTCTTTCTTCCTTTTTTGTTCACTCTCCTAGGGTTCTTAAAAACAACTAGAATATACAAACCCATATATAAATAAAAATCTTATATGAAAATAACAGCTCTCAAAAGTGGTTGATTAGTATTTTTTATCTCACGAAGTGGTGATTGGGATCGGAGTGAAAGAAGGCAATATCTCAGTTCAGCTGTGATGATATTTGGTTCGATCGAGCATTTGTTGGAATGGTAATTAGAGTTAATCTCGAAGAATCAAGGTTTCAAAGATGCATTTCACAAAGCTCGATGACTCTCCTATGTTTCGCAAGCAGGTCAGTACTCTTGCCTTCTCTCTGTCTCTGCTTGGTTTTGTAAGGAATTGAAGCTTTGTTCATTGATTGTTGAGAGGTGAGGAAATAAAATTTCCAGCTACATGCACTAGTGACGTTATTTCTTCTTTTCTTTGATTTCTTTCCGTTGCTTTAATATTCTGTTTAGGAAATAAATCAGAACGTTTAATTTATTTGTTTTGTTAATGACTGGGTTATCTATGTAAGGAATTTGGAGTTAAATGAAAGCGGATTGATTATTTGTTGTTGTTTTAGAAAAGGAAATTTTACTTGTGGAATGGATATGATCATGTGAGGTTTGTACTTGAAATGTTTTGGTAATTTGTCAATTTTTTAGGAGAAATTAGATCTGCATTAATAGTTCAGCCTTTCAATCGCTACTATCACATGTCTCCCGTCTATACTTAACTTTTTTTTTCTCACTCTGAAATATTTATTTTTTCCTGATCAAATTTATTCGTAACAATTTGCCTGTTCCATAGTTTAATGGGCTCTTGATCATTTCTTTTGTGGAACAGATGCAATCACTGGAAGAAGATGCCGAATCATTGAGGGAGAGAAGTTTAAAGTTCTACAAAGGATGTAGAAAATATACGTATGTATCTATGTATTGGTTTTTACTTTGGTTGACATTATATAGAGAAAAGCTTCTAGTCGTAGTATTCTAAATCTTTAGGGAATTGAAGTTTTCTATTCCACCAGGACGTGGTTAGAATTTCCTTGTAGCCTTGTATATTACTGTTTTGTTGTTGCCAATCAGTGAAAGATACAATTTGGAAAAAACATGGAAAGCCTTTTATAGTTCATCTTGGCTTGTCATTCTTTTTTTTGTGTTTTTTGCTTGAATTTCCTCGTATGATGATATTATAATGAAAAGAAATCTTGTCATTCTTTTAGACAAAATTTGATAGTTAATTATCTGCCAGCAAGCTTGAATTTCTCTCTGTAAATGCAGGCCTGCTGTTTTTGTCTCATGCATGTTAATTTGTAGAACTGTTGACACTGTAATAAGCTAGTAGCTGTTGACAATCACTTGAGTATTTGCACACTACCCCCTACTCTTTCAGTTTTAGTTGCACTATTGCATGTGGACTGGGATAGAAGGAGCTGTGCATTACAGGGCTCAGGATTTAAGAACGTGATTTTCTTGCTTTATAACCCAATTATTTAGATATAGACAGAAGTGCATGATATGATTCCCTAAATTAAAAATGCAAATTCATAGGTGAAGCCTGAAACTGAGTTTCTTTTCTCATACTTCATAGTATCCTAAATACTGAAATTTCTCAAAAGGACTCCTGACTTAAAGATAAACAACTGTTACATCAATGTATATTTTTTAAGATGGTTAAGTTTGCTCAATATTCTGGTTAGTTAAAACACCCATCTGTTTGGCATTATATGCAGTTGCATTGTTTTTCTTTCTCTGGCTTAGCTATGTCATGGGCATTGAGTTTGTGAAGAATTTACCTTTGTGCCATTTTTTTACTCACTTGCAGTGAAGGGCTTGGAGAGGCATATGATGGGGACATTGGTTTTGCCAGTGCTTTAGAAACTTTTGGTGGAGGGCATAATGATCCTATTAGTTTGGCTTTTGGAGGTAATTTTATTGGAAATTATGTTTATAAGTTGTCTTAGACGAGGATTAAAATTATTTTCTGTTGTCATTGGAGAGTTGTAAGCACCAAAATTGTTTCTTCTTAGTTGCTTGATTTTCGTTACCTATCAAATGCAGTACCATTTCAATTTGTAGGATGTTGAAATTGGTGATGCAGACGGGAGTGGAGGATAAGGGTTTGTTACAAGTCAAAACTCTCACAAACCAAGAACATTACAAAGTATAGGGAGACAACCAAAATATTCAAATTTTTTTCATCTACGTCTCCACTTGCTAAAAGGCTATTGCAACATTTTATATAGAAAAAACTAGAAAACATTAATAATATTATAATACTGAATAGGAAAAAAATAAACTAGGAAAAAAATTCCCTTCAAATAAGAAATATTTTTTAGAAAAGCATCATAATAAATAATAGAAAAATCTATTTTCCTAAAAATACTTATATATCAGTCTCCTAGGCTTGGAAGGAACTTGTCCTTGAGGTTAAAAATTGTCTTTCATCAAGAATATCCTTTTGTGCATAGGGTGTTAGGCTACCCCATCATATGTCTCTAGCACAACACCTTTGTGCAGGTTGTCTTATCGTTGGCTCCACCATTAGGATTTCGAATGACAACAACTGACTTAGACGAAAACAACTTACTAGTTTCTGAATTTTTTTCCTTGAGGGAACATCCTCATCCCCTCCCACACACAAAGCAAAATAACCATTAAGGATCGTTGGACTCTGATACCAATTGACAGACAGGAGCGAAGGATAAGAGGTTTGTTAGAAGTCAAAACTTTAAAATACCAAAACACCATAAGTACGGGAGACAACCAAAATATTCAATTTTTAATCATCTGTTTCTACCTGCCAAAAGGCTATTACAACTCTTTATAAAGAAAACTAGGGAACCCCAATAATAATACTGAATAGGAAAAAATAAACTAGGAAAAATATTCTCTTCCAATGAGAAAAAACTAGAAAAACATCATAATAAATAATAGAAAAATATTTATTTTTCTAAAAAATCTCATGTATAAATTGTCTGTGGTTAATCTTGGTAGTTGAATTCAACATTATATGAAATTAAAGATATTAGTTAATTCAATGTGTATAGTATTGGAATTTTAAGTCTGTTTATTGAGATTATTGATTGAACATCTGTTTGCTAATGCAGGCCCTGTTATGACCAAATTCACCATAGCCTTGAGAGAAATTGGGACATACAAGGAAGTTCTCCGATCCCAGGTAATTTTTTGATTTATTGCTTTGAATGCTTGACACACATTAACACCCCAACATTTGGAAGTGATTTTGTTCTTATTGTTATTGCTTAAGCTGAGTTGATTGAACTTAAAAAATTGTGGCACTTGTGCTCCAACTCCTGCACTTATGTTCATATGCAGAAGTTTGTTGTCAAAGGCAAGACTATTGCTTACAGGTCCCACTTCTTTTCCGTTACAACCCAATTGAGCCCTTGAAAAATGACATCTTTTTACATAACATTTCAAATAGTGTAGTACAATAAGATCATTCATAGAAATTATTCTTGAGGATAAAATCTCGTAGGAAACTTCACGCTAATGTAAGTCTTAGATAATAAGCCAGACAAAGCATAGACATCTAATGATCTTGTGCTCGAATAGAGTATTTGAACCCATGCTGCATAGAAAACAGAGTTTTGATAATGATAGTTGACATTTATTGAGCTTATTTGGAGAACAGGATCATTTTCTTGCTTTTATTTAGAAAAATAATGTTTTGTTCTCTGGTGTGACCTAAGCAACGTTCCCTTTTCTTTTCAGGTTGAGCACATGCTGAATGACAGATTACTACAATATGTCAACATTGATTTGCATGAGGTGAAGGTACAGAATTTTGCCAAATGGCATTTCTTGTCTGACTTATGATGGTCAAATGTCAATGAATGTCATGCAACTCATGCAAAATATAAATTTGCAAAGATGTGACATGATTTGTTTCTTCCTTATTTTGTAATATAAATACTGTACCAGATAGGATAGATTTATTAGTATCCATCAACTTTCTGCTCTTCTCTCTCCAACTTTTTTCTTTTAATATTGATTAGTGTGAGATCCCTAAGGAGGTTTATGGTTTCCCTGTTGCAAGAATTGCAAATTTGTTTTCATAATTCTGGTCTGAAGATCTTCCTAGATGGTCATTTTATGTGTCTTTACACTTCAATGTTCTCTAATTCATTAATGTTTTTTTAACTGCTACTTTAAAAATCTTCTCTTGATTCAGGAAGCAAGGAAGCGTTTTGACAAGGCTAGCCTTCTTTACGACCAGGTACTTCCCTCATTTTAAGATTCTTAATAATTTTCCATTCTGGTGGAAGCCATTTCTTGCATGATTGAATGAACTTTTAGCATTTGACAGAATAATAGTTGTTCTAGATTTCTAGTATTATTAATTTTGAAGTAGACTACATGTCAGAAACGTTGGGATGAACCTATAATGGTCTTTGTTAAGTCTAAGGAAATCATAGCTATTCCAATTATGCTGCAGTTAATTTTAGTATTATCCCTAGCTAGAACAATATCCTTTCTTCTTTATTACCTTCAAAGGTAATTGAAGTCAAGCACAGAATGCAAGTGAATTGAACAACTTTAGGCTGACAAATTTTAATATGTCAAATGGAATTGAGATGAAACCTTCTGCATCACGCATAAAAAAATTGAAATGTATATTGTATATATTTCCTTGTGTCCCTTTGGAGGATGAGGTTTTAATTATCCAAAGATAATTGGACTTTGTAGTTCCGAAGCTCTACTTGGTTTGGCATGTCACATATAGGACCTTGTGCTGTGGAATTGGAAATTGAGTTATGCAGTATCCACAATAGGATGGATGTTGCATTAATTTATAGCATGCAACTTCTAATGACTTGCAGATGCACTATAACTAGAGTTTGGCAATTGTTGAGTTGTTTAAAAATGAGAGTCCATTGATAATAGGGGGAATATATAGAATGTAGCTTGATGGTGTCTTGAAAGTTCCACATTTTAATTTTTGCAAAATTTTTTTTGTTTATGGTTGATGTTCATGCATGCGACAGGCTCGTGAGAAGTTTCTGTCACTGAGGAAAGGCACGAGGTCTGATATAGCTACTCTTTTAGAGGAGGTACTATGAACTTTGATACATCTGCAGTTCTTATCTACGGTTCTGATATCTTGAACATCCTCCATTTTATATTTCTAATCGAGTTTTGATATATACCAGGAGCTTCATAATGCAAGGGCTGCATTTGAGCAAGCTCGCTTTAATTTAGTAAGTAAAATCCAAACTAGGCACTGCATCTCTCTCTCTCTCTCTTTTCTTTTAAAATAGTATAGTTAATATTAGCATTTAGTCTTTGATATTTCAAGAACTTGGGTTTTATAATCTGTTCACTCCATCCAGGTAACTGCTATTTCTAATGTTGAAGCAAAAAAGAGGTTCGAATTTTTGGAAGCAGTCAGTGGGACAATGGATGCTCATCTACGTTACTTCAAACAGGTAGGACACATGGTGGCACTTCTGTACTTTGTGAACATGCTTTAATTTCTATCATACTTACATATGCTCAAGAGAAACCTTCGTTGCTTGTAGGGCTATGAGCTTTTGCATCAAATGGAGCCATACATTCATCAGGTTTATTATTATTATTATTATTATTATTATTATGTATTTTTATGGATTACAGTGCAAACTCTTCCAATAATTGTGTCATTATATTCAAAATACATAAAATCTGATTATTTTGCTAAGGAAAACTGTGTTTTGTTCATACATTTCCTATAATTTGAGAGAAACCAAAAAAAGAGTAGAAGGGGATTTAGGTATGTAATTCAAAAGTGCTCCATTGGATTTTAGCCATCAAGTGACTAAGCCTTTTAAGCAAGGACTGATGAGGGAGGGTAATGAAAGGAGATGTATCAGAGTTTCTTGGTCAACAATTGGCCTCCCCTTTGCATCCCATAGGGTGGGCCTGTGGATGACACAGTCCAGCAAAGTGGCCTAAATACCATAGCACCGTGGATGGCATTTCTCAGGAGCAACCAACAATAATATGAGCTCTGACAAACCTAGAAGCTCGAAAATCTTGTGCTCGTATGGAAATTAGAGCTTTTGGAATGTTGGAATGGTGAGGAAGGTTAGTGTGGAAACCCCCCACAGCAAGAGGCTCTGTTCAATATAAGTAAATGTTAGTAGATTAACAAGTACGAGGATGTGTACAGAGGCAAAACTTCAGCAGTGTTGGTTGTCTCAATGCCTAGCCAATATCCAAGTATTCAACTTGCATTTATGTGCTTAAATTTGTTTGATGGGTATTAATTGATTTGATTAATTTCTAACGTTTCTGAAGTTACTATGTGTCATTAGTATTGTATGTCTAGCTATAAGGTCTGGATTAAACATGGCCACATGACAAGTACAGTGGTAAAAAAAAGAAGAAAAAAGAACAGAAAATTATGAGGCCAATCATAAATATTTGGATAAATATTAATACAAAACAAAAGGAATGGTATTAAGGCTTTTGCATATTTGACTTATGGAAACACAACACCACTTCTTGTTTTGTAGGTTTTGACTTATGCTCAACAATCAAGAGAAAGGTCTAACTATGAGCAGGCAGCTCTCAATGAGAGGATGCAAGAGTACAAGAGGCAGATTGATCGTGAGAGTAGATGGTCTTCCAATGGTTCTAATGGATCTCCAAATGGAGATGGTATACAAGCCATTGGTAGAAGTTCACACAAAATGATAGAGGCTGTTATGCAATCTGCTGCAAAGGGGAAGGTATTTAGAGTTCCTATGCCTGTGAGGGAACTTCTTTTACGGACCAATTTTTTCCCATGCAAATCTTCTAAAACAATAAGCAAACTTTCAGGTTCAAACTATTAGACAAGGTTATCTGTCAAAACGATCCTCTAGCTTGAGAGGTGACTGGAAAAGAAGATTTTTTGTTCTCGATAACCGAGGAATGCTTTATTACTATCGCAAACAGTGCAGCAAACCTTCTGTGAGTAATTTATGTGAAAAATAATGCAGAGTGCTTGAAGTTCATTCTGTTCTTGATACTATGGGTTTTTATCATCATGCTTGATATGTTCTTTTAGGGTTCTGGGGGTCAACTTTCTGGTCAAAGGAATAGCTCTGAGCTTGGATCTGGATTGTTGGGTCGGTGGCTTTCTTCTCACTATCATGGTGGAGTGCATGATGAAAAGTCTGTCGCACATCACACCGTGAACCTTCTTACATCAACAATCAAAGTTGATGCTGATCAGTCAGATCTGCGATTTTGCTTCAGGATCATTTCACCAACAAAGAACTACACATTGCAGGTATGATGTGGAATGTATCTTGTATCTGCGACTTCTGTAAAAGCTACCTCGCATTTGAAATACAATCTCCATCGTTGATTTCTGGCGGGGATGGATAAGATGACGTGTAATTGAGGGTTCTTTTCTGCAATAGATTCTTAACAATGCTTATTTATGCTTGTCAGTGCAGGCAGAGAGTGCACTGGATCAAATGGATTGGATTGAAAAGATAACTGGGGTTATTGCTTCACTACTTAGCTCTCAAGCACCTGAGAGGGTAATTATTCTGAGCATTATTGACATTTAATTATCATAGAATTTTTTATGTGTAGTTTTGTTAAATTTCAGTGTCTCTCGGCTAGTCCCCTGGGAAGCGGTCATCATCGGTCTGCCAGTGAGAGTAGTTCATTTGAAAGTACTGATTTTGATCCTTCTGCTGTCGATGAATATACATCTGAGAGGAGCCTTGCTGCTTTACATGAACGAGCATTGAGAAGTTCACAACAGCAGCGAGCCAGTGCAGAGAAGCCGATTGATGTGTTGCAAAGAGTTTGTGGAAATGATAAATGTGCTGATTGTGGTGCCCCTGAACCAGATTGGGCATCTTTAAATCTTGGAGTTCTTGTTTGCATTGAATGTTCTGGTGTTCACCGTAATCTTGGTGTGCATATATCAAAGGTAAAATTGTTTCCAAGTTTTAATTATTTGATGTTTTCACAGCGTTGCTTTTTGAACCATATTTCTTAATATATATTATGCTGTTAATGTTGCAAGAATGTGGGTGGTATCAAACATCTATTGGACAGCAATGTAGACCAGTATCTATGAAATCTACTTTGAGCAGTTAGAATAATCATTAAATAAAATAGGCAGTTTGCGCTTGGTTCCTTTCATTCAAACCACACTCAGGAGCCTGAAGGATATTTGCTAGGTGGACAGGTTTTAGCATAACTTGATCAACTTCTTAAGTGCTACTGTTTTTCACTTTTCTTTTTATCAACCACCAGAAGATTGTCCTATTATGCTGGGCCTAAGCATCTATCTCCTTTTTCTTTGTCTGGAAATAAATTGGCAAAGCTGCTTTATGTTTGGGTATATGTTAATTGTTATGGACGATACTGTTCTTGGAGGTGTTCTGGTTATGTCCATTATTAAATCCCAGACCTAGTAGTGATATTAGTACTGCCTGTTTATCTGTCAGACTCTTAATCTTCTGTTGAATGTAATTGCAGGTAAGGTCACTTACACTTGATGTCAAGGTGTGGGAGCCTTCGGTCATAAGTTTGTTCCAGTCTCTCGGAAATGCCTTTGCTAACTCAGTCTGGGAGGAATTATTGCAGTCAAGAAGTGCCTTGCAGGCTGAACTCATCCCCTCAGGGTAAATGACCTAATCTTGATCGAATTAAATATTCCTTTTTATCTCAAGCTATACATATTTAGTTTTATTAGATGTTGCTAATATTCATGAATGTTCTGCTGATGAAGCTCATTCAAGTCGGATAAACCACAGCTGCTTTTCATCAGCAAACCCAATCCTGCTGACTCTATATCAATAAAGGAGAAGTTTATCCATGCAAAGGTTGAACTAATAAACTCTGTCCTTATTTTTCACTCTTAGAATCTCTTTTTGTTTAGTTGCAGACAATTGCTCATGGTTTTTTTCTCTTTATTATTATGGAGATATTTGCTTGATTTTTTAAACTGACGTGGACATGTTGGAGATGAAATCTTTGTTTCCGTTGGATGACAGTATGCAGAAAAGGCATTTGTTCGCAAGCCAAGAGACCACCAAAATACTCGGTCAGTGGCACAACAAATCTGGGAAGCTGTTCGTGCTAATGACAAGAAGGCTGTATACTGGCTTATTGTTAATCACGAAGCAGATGTCAGTGCTGTGTATGAGCAAGCATCTTGTAGCTCTTCCCTGACACTTGCTAAAACAATGCTATTGCAAGAGCTGGCCAACCCTGACGATTGCTGCTCTAGCTACTCAACAGGGAATTCGGTGGATAGGTCTTCGACCATCTCTTTAAACTTTCCAGGTACAACTGAAGGCCAGACCTTGGAGGATGTAGATGGGTGTACCTTGCTTCACATCGCTTGTGAAACTGCTGACATTGGCATGCTAGAACTTCTCTTACAGTATGGTGCAAATATAAATTCAACTGATTCGGGAGGTCAGACGCCACTCCACCGTTGTATTCTTAGAGGCAGAGCTGGACTTGCAAAAATGCTCCTCACAAGGTGAATTTTACTGATTCACGATGGTCATGATTACATTAGGCATGTGCTGTGCACACGGTTTCCTGTTTATCGTCATTAATATCCTCATGGCTCCGTCCATCCCCCCCTCCTCATATGCCCCCCTCAAGCAAAACAAAAGATATTAACATCCATGAAATGCTCTATTAAATGGTCCTAATGCATTTGCAGGGGAGCAGATCCACGTGCTGTCAATGGCAAAGATAAAACCCCACTTGAGCTTGCGGTAGAGTCCAAATTTGATGAGAGTGAGGTCCTTGCTCTATTATCAGACTCTAATGGCTGACATGCTCGAAATAGTAATATATTTAATATTTAATTGGTGATTACAATGAAGCTGGAGAATTGAACATAAATTGGCTTTGATATTATGCTTTTTCGGTAAGTGTATTTTGCAAGTCTAAGAGCTGGTTCTCCATTGAAGATGTAAGCAGTGTTTGAAATAGAGTAGAGTGGTAGGTTGGCATGCCTGCCCCAGGGGCATCTCTGCAAAATTAGCTGCTCAAGCTTGTATTGGTAATGCCCCCCTGGTGAAGAAGGAAAGGTTCTGTAATGTGTTTTGTTTAATCAGCTTGTTTTGTTACTTTTGTGGTGGAGTTGAGAGGGTTTAGGTCAGGCCACTGTGTATTTGTACATTGGTTTATTCTAGTGAGAGCTTTCTTGTGGCTACAACTCTGATTGCAAGTTTGCGCCACAAAAAAAAAAAAAACCGTATAAGGTAAAAAAATATGA
>Ga0307517_10004152_pt1 | contig 22337 bp, 24 predicted proteins | sample 23_EM_MG_FD_194515 | JGI IMG/M metagenome (GOLD analysis project Ga0307517, IMG submission 194515) | Populus trichocarpa ectomycorrhiza microbial communities from riparian zone in the Pacific Northwest, United States - 23_EM | ecosystem: Host-associated > Plants > Roots > Unclassified | place... | reverse complement strand
CGAAGCGTGCGAAAGGTTCAGATGGATACTGGGTTTCAGATTTCTTTATTTCTTCTTAGGGTTTTTTCATTCTCTCTTTATATCATCATCTTCATGTATTCACTTGGCTTTGCAAAAATTGGATGTGAAATGTAGGGGGGGGGAAGAAGTTTGCGACAAGCGTGCCCTATCCCTTGGTCGTTTTTTCTTTTTTTTTTTTTTTCTTTTTTTGTAATCATGCGTTCATTGTTTATTAGGTACAAAAAGCCTCATGCAGCGCTAGCTATGGAGAGAACAAAACCTATAAATCAAAAACATAAACAAAAGAAAGTCAGGGCACCAGTAAATATCCACTATCGCGCAGGTTTCTCCTCCGCCGGGCCATTGGCCACATATAACAAGGAAAGTACAACCAACAACTCAGTCGTCTAGAAAGGAAAGCCTACATAAAGAAAAGTAAAGGAAAGAAAACCCAACGACCTCATACCTCAGCCAACGAAAAAACACGAAAAGCTGGTGGGGGCACCCTGGGGGGAGAGAGAGAGAGCGGGGGGGGAAGAGGAGGGAGTGGTGGGCGGGAACATCGAGGCGGGAAATCCCGTGGAGGTGACGCCTGTGAAGGTGGCGAGTCTTTTAAGCAGAGGGAGGGATGACTAAAGTGGGGCTTCGGGACCGACATCAGTGACGCCGTGGAGGAGGCGTGACCTGCTGTGTTGTCTCGAGGGGCAGGGGAGGATGGCGTGCTCGAAGGTTTCTGGCTCCAAGCCACAGCGGGGGCAGGAGGTGTCGGCATCGGGGGACCTCCAGGTTGGGTGGGCGGCCAGGTAACTCTTCCCGGCTCTCATGTGGTGAATTCTCCCGGCAACGAACTTGCCCAAACCCATAAAAGGCTTTGGCTGCAGCGCCGGAGGGTGTAGGTAGTACCCGGGGGTCGGGAAGAGGGAGGACCATTCCTGAAGGAGAGCCTCTCTCATCCTTTTCTTCAGGGCGGAGTACGTGTTGTCCATCAGGGACTGGGGTGGGAGGACGGGTGCCGGGCACACGAGGTGGGAGTTGATCATGGGCATCCTGGACAACCCAAGGGTGAAGGGTAGCGTTCGGTGGGCTACCGCGTCCACCCGGAGGTGGTTGCTCATCGGCGGGACTAGGCGGGGTGTTTTCCAGTGTAGGGGAAGGTTGACGGACGACAGGCCTCTGGTTAAAGCCCGTGAGGAGTCAGGCGCCCGATATGCCGAGAGTGAAGGGAACGAGGGGTGGAGGTGGGCCGTTGCCGGGTTCACGCTAGGAGGGGAGCAAACCACCCTGAGCGCCGCCAGCCTCTGCCGGTGGGTGATCAGGTGGGAGACAGGTGGGAGGCAGGACTCCACCGAGAGTATTCCGGTGGGTGTAGCCGAGAAGCAGTTCGTGGTCCACCTTTGGAGCTTTCGCCAAAATGTATCGAGGCGGGTTGTCGTGCCCACGCTAGGTGTGAACAGATCCGCGCCGTGGAGTAGGATGGGGGCAATCAATGATGTCGCCAATCTGTGGCACAGGTAAGGGGGGAGGCCCGTGCCGGGCGGACTGAGGCGACGAATTAGGGCGAACGCACCCTGAGCAAGGGCCAAGCGACGCAAGACGTGTGCAGCTGGGTCAAGGGCCGGAGTGAACCAGTACCCAAGCCATCGAACAGAGTTGCCGGGGTGCAACAGTTCCCCTTTGATCTGGATAGGTGAGACGCACTTCGGGGAGTGTCTCTGGCTGGGGTTCCTCCAATGAATCAGTTCTATTTTCGCGACCGAAAAGGAGACGCCTAGACGGGACGCCTTTCTTTCAAGCTTGTCGAAGAGATCCTGGAGCCGTCGGATGTTGCCGCGATAGGAGAGGGAAGCTACTGTGAGGGCGAAGTCATCCACGTAAGAGATCATCAGACCCCGAGGGATCCCGAAATGTAGTGGCGCAACGTAGAGAAGGAAGAGGAGTGGGGAGATCGGAGAGCCCTGGGGGGCTCCGACGTTGACTGGGGCTGGGGTCCCTGGTGCCCCTGGAAAAATCAGGGTGCCGCTTCGTTCTCCGAGGAAGGACGAAACCCAGGAAACCAGGTAGGGGGGTATCCCGCCTTCCCTCAGGATTCGGGCCAAAGTTTTGTTGTCGACGTTGTCGAACCCCGCTTTTATATCCAAAAACAGGGAGGAGACCTTGAGGCGGGGCCTCTGCAGGGTTCTGACGTCGTTGGTCAGGGTGAGGCACGCGTCGTAGGTACTAAGCCCTGGGAGCGAACCGCATTGGTTGGGGTGCAGCAACCCTTTGAGTCGGGCCGCCGCAAGTAGGCGGGCTGCTATAATCCTTTCCAGGATCTTTGAGATTGTTCGGATCAGGACGATTATCCTGAAGGAGGAGGGTGATTCATAGGAGGGCTTCCCTGGCTTGTCTAGCACTACCCCGTTCGAGCTCTTCAGCGACGCGGGGTGGTAACCCAGGAGGACCAAGGGGGAAAGTATCTGGAGGAGGATTGAGGGGTTGACTTTGTTGACCTGTTTCCAGACCGAGTAGGGTATCCCGTCCGGGCCCGGGGCCGAGGTCGGGGAGCACTTGGAGAGGGCCGTAGCAATCTCTTCCGTTGTCAAGGGGGTCGCCGACCTGTCCGGCCTGAGCCTGGGTGGCGGGGAGAAGGGTTCCTTCGGTGGAAAGAAGTGGTCCAAAAGGACGTTGTTCATCTGTGTCGGGGTTCCTGCCCCTGGGAGGGAGGGGAAACGTGGTTGGGCACGCCCATAGGCGAACCTCTTAGCCGTCCACAGGCTCTGAGGGGTGGCGGCCAGTAGAAAGGAGGACCAGTGTTTGTTTTTAGCGGCCTTGATCGCCTTGAAATACCCCGCCTTGGAGGTGCCGGCAACTTCTCGCATGTGTGGGGTGTCGTGCTTCCTGGCTGCTCTGGCGGCCTTATGATACTCACGACGGAGGACAGACAGGTGGGGGGTCCACCAAGGTTTGGAGTGGTGGGAGGGCCTGGATACCGTTGTGTGCCCTTTCAGGAGAGCTACCAAACGGTCTAGCGAACCTGACATCCATTCGTCCAGTTGTTGGGGGGTGGGGCAAGGTGGCGCGGCCGGGACCTTAAAACCCTTAATGATCGGGTCGAGGGTCTCCCAGTCCGTGTCTGCCCAACGGGGGCGCGGGGGTTTCTGGTTTGAGGATGGCGCGGTGAGAGTGATTGTAATTGGCACGTGGTCGGAACCTGTCGAGGGGAGGGAGGCTTCCCAGCTCTTAACGAGGGGAAGAAGGAGGGGGTTTGCGAAGGCTAGGTCTATGACCGAGGGGCGAGCGTTCCCTACCAGGGGAAACCTTGTGTACTCACCTGGGGGATTAAGGAGGGCGAAGCCGGCTTCTGCCGCTTTCTCGAAATAAGGAGTGGAGGAGGAGATTTCCCTGTGAGAGAAGTGCCGAAGAGGGTCCGCGAGAGGATTGTGGATGTTGAGGTCCCCTAAAACTAGGAGGGGAGACCCAAGGTTGGGGAAGAGAACTTCTGGGGAGACGGAGTGGACCCTATGGTCCACGGTGTTGGTAGAGTAGGCATTAATTATCCTGAATGAGTGGAAGGCGGTGCCAAAAAGAGGCTCATCGGAGGAGATGTCGAGAGAAAGAACATCGTCCACCCCTTTGAACCTGGGGAGCACCGTGTAATTGGAAAGAAAAGACATATGAACGTAGGCTGCCACACGTGGCTTCCTAACAGGGGGAAAGAAGGACTTGAAACCATTAAAGGAGGGAAGATGAGCCCTGTTGACAGGAGGATCCTGCAAAAGGACTATCGAAGGATAGGTGGTCGTCTCTTTAAAAGACTCAAACAAGGAAAGAAAAACATTCCAGCTCCCAAGGCAGTTATGTTGAACGATGGAAAGAAACTCAGGGGCAGGGACCAGCCCTTGACCCAAGGGAGGGGGCGTTGGTCGATTATTCATTACCGGGACGAACCCGACGAGTCGAAGAGGCAGGGGTAGGGCTTGGCTCCTCCAGGGGGAGAGGACCGCCGAAGCCGTGAGTGGTGCCGGGACGCGTGGAGGGTCCAGCTGGCGGAGGTTGTCTAGGGGTTAAGTCCACCGCAAGGGGACCCGACCCGGGCGGGGGAGTAGTGGATGTCGGGCCCCCATCGACCGCCAGATCCATGGGGTCTTGACCGGTTGGGGCGGGGGCTGGCGAGTTGGTTCTGGTTGGGACAGGCGGGGGAGGTCGAGCCGGACACTCCCTGAAGGTGGCAGTGTGGTCACCACCGCAGTTACAGCAATGGGGGGGCGAGGTCGGACAACAGGATGGGACTGGCTTATTGTTCCCGCTCCTGGGGCAGGTTGGATTCTGGCATCTGTGAGCCGCGCGAGTATGGTGAAGCGCACAAATGGGGCACGTGGGGTGGGTGGCGGGGCATCGTTGATGGGCGTGTCCGTATCTCCAGCAGTTCTTACACTGGGAGGTTCTGGAGGAGGAGAAGGCAAGTTCAACCTTACGTTTCTGCGAGAGGATGACGACCCCTGAGGTAAGGGCCGAAACGTTGTGGGGGTCGACGGTGATAACCACCGAAGTGGCCTGCTTGGTCTCCCTAGAATCTCTGCTAGGGTTAAGGTACCTGGCTGAGAGAATCTGGGTCGCTTTGTCGTTGAGGATTGCTTGCCGGATATATGGGAAGAGTTCCTCTTCATCTTGGGGGAGGAAGCGCAGGGGGAGGGCGTGAATGGCTAGTTGAACGGCAGTGGGGGCGAGGACGAGGGTGCACCAGGGGTTTTCTCCAACCGGGAAGGACTGATTGAGGGCTCTGGTGAGGGAGTCAAAATAGAGGGCGTATGAGGCGGCGGGGGTTGCCTTGTCAGTGACAGTCAGGGAGACTGAGCCACGGGGGTTGACAGTAGCAGGGAAACCAAGGGGGAGGAGGCAGTTCGATTCGCGGAGGACGAGAGCGGCGATGTCAGGAAAAGTAGCGGCAATTGTGAGAGCGTCTGGGTGAGGGGACGGGGACTGGCGAGGGGCAAAGAAGCGTCGTTGGGCACCTGGAAGGGAGGGAGGCCCCTTTTTAACAGGAGGGGCGACCGCACTCGCGACTTGTTGGGGGGAAGGAGGCTTCCCAGCTTTGCTTTTGCCCTTGCCGCCCGAGCCTGAGCCGGAGGCAGCTTGCGCGTAAGAGGGGGAGGGGTGGACGTCAGGGTGGAGGTGGCCTGGTGTGAAGGAGTCGAGGTCGTACCTCCCCTTCCGGAATTCACCGGCTTCGTATGAGTTGGGGTACAGCCTGGCATACCTTTCGGGGTCTCCGAACGCCTTGCCAAGCCTCGTATCGTAGAATGGTATGAGGTATTTAGGGTCTTCAGCCGCGGCTGAGGGAGGTGTGGGTGGTGCACGGGCCCTTTCTTTTCCCTTCCTCGAAGGGGGTGGGCCGGCAGTTTGGGGGGGCTGGGGTTTTCTCGGTGGAGGGGGGGCCTGAGCCGGGGGGGCAGGGATCGGGGCTGACACACGATGTGACACGTCACGTATGGATGCTTGGAGATCGGCGATCCCCGGGGCGGTAGTTTGTTCTTGGGAGGCGGGGAGGTTAGCGAGTTGCGAGGAGATATCATGGAGCTCCTCCCTGAGGTTCTCGTTTTCCTCGGAGATGGTTGCGACCGCCTGGGTTACCCCGCTCAGCTCATGTGAGACGGTCACCAGGCCCTGGACGAGCTGGGAGAGGAGGACCATCGTGATGGTTTCGACGGGTAGGGTGCCGGCCTGCGCCTCTGGGCTAAGGTCTAGGAAGTCTTGAGTGCGGAGCCGGAGGGTATTCCTCGCCTGAGCGAGTTGCCTCATCATGAACTCTATGGGGTGATCGGTCGAGGGTGTTCCTGAACGCGATGGGAGGGGGGAGTTGATGGCTGAGAGCCTACCGAAGGCCGCGTTCCCTGGGGGGAGGTTGTGGGGATTCGCCATAGCGACGAGTGGGTGAGGAAAAGTGGGAGAGTGGTTTGATCCGGACGCAAAGCGGGGTAAGGTTGAGATTTGTATGTGAAATGTAGGGGGGGGGAAGAAGTTTGCGAGAAGCGTGTCCTATCCCTTGGTCGGAACCAAGGGCCTTATATAGGCATCTTCCCACAACCCTATCCCTGGTGACTCATCACCTCGCGCTGCATAAACCTCTATGACTCGTAGTGAGTCATAGCGCGAAATCCATCGATGACTCATATGAGTCATCGCACAACATTCCGTTAACCAATCAAAACTCATAAACCAAGTCATGTGCTCAGACGAGTCACATGCGTGAAACCCCTGACTCATAATATGAGTCATGTGCGCAAGTCATTACATCATATGACGTCACAATCGTGAGTCATGAAACATTCAACCAATCATATTATAACAAGGACTCGCAAGCGCGTAGTCATGTGTGAACTATGAGTCAAGTGATATCATAGTGTAAAATCCAACATACCTTATGACTCATAATTATGAGTCATGTGAAAACTGCCTTGCTTAGTCACGATTTGTGACATCAGCATACAAACGACAGGCCCTCAAATCGACCACACTCCGATCCACCACCCTCTGCGGACAATGTCAAACGCAATCTCTTAACTCGACAGGCCTCTTCGTCACCTTTTTCATCATCGAACTGTGCCCAATGCTTCCGGTCCTCCGTTGCTTTCAACCACTCGCGAACATTTGAAGCTTGACGCAATTTCTTATTCAAATGCTCCCGATCTTCCATATGGGATGGAGCTCCACCCTTCCGTACCTTGACATCCTGAGTCTCACCCCCGCGGCCCTCCTGGTCCCAGCCATGGTGGGTATTCATTTTGGATGGCGATTGAATCCCCTGGGGTATACAAAAATGGGGGGATTCGGTGGGATCTGCAACCGGGGATAGTGATGTTCCGATGATTGCTTCACATCCCTCGCCGGCGTCGGAGACATCAGAGCATGAACTGCTAGATACTGGGAGAAAAAGGGCACAGTCCTTTGCCTGGTTACCTCCAGCATGGGCTGGGCCGGGGTCAGGTCTGACTTCCTTTCGTGGGGCTTGAATGCCAGTACTTGCCCCTGCTTGCCGTGCCCAATTGGCGATCGCATTTTCAGGAAGATAGTTGTGCGTTCTCAAGGGCGGAGTGGGTACCCTGTCCGCAGTATATCGGCGATGACAATAGACCAACAGATCCAATGGATCCTCGAGAACCGGATTCAACAGGAGCCAGGCCCTTATGTGTTCCTTATTCTCGATGAAGACATAATGTATATAAGATAACGGGAACCCGGAATGAAGGCCCAGCTCTTTGCGGCCTTCACCAGATGCGCCAAGTATGTAGCAAATTGCGTTGTGTGGCACAGTTCTCGAAATAATCGCTGACAGTCCACGTATGACATAGGCATTTAACTCAGCAAAATCTACCCCATGGATACGAGGATTACGGCAATGGAGAAGGCGATAATTTGGTTGTGGTGCGTCGATATCTGCCGAATTGCGGACCCAAACAATACGAAGACCACGTGGACGTCCAATCATAGCGCTCCAATCTATATATCCTCAGTCAGTAAGTTAAACAAAAACAGATCCGAATTGTTGCGAAAAAACTCCCTCATTTGGGACAGTTCCCACACTGCGGGAGGTACTGGTCGTGCCATGCCAAGGTATTCAAACCCCGGATCCTCCACGATCAGTGCCGCAGCTCCCGGGATATCCGCCGGAGGAGCATCTTGCATCCCTAGTGGGGTACCTAGAATGCCCATTATGGGAACCACTTGGATTCGGGCAGGAATATCTACCCGGATGGCAGGATTGTTCGGAGTTTGAGGATTGGCTGTGCCTGCAGGATTGTTCGGAGCTTGGACATTCGCCGGAGCATGTTGGACCCGCACTGGCGTACCAGGGATAAACATTGGGAGAGCCAGATGGTTAATTGCAGAAATATTCACCTGTGGGTGCCGATATTTCGGCCCCAAGCGCAGAACATTCCGAGCTCGGGGATTCGCCAGGCTTGGGGGTGGACGATTGTTCTGAGCTTGCAGATTCGCCGGGCCTGCTGGTGGTGTTTGAGCCTTAGGAAAGCACACAGGAAAGAACGAGCAAGAATGCAATCACTATTTGCACTTTGTAGGGAAAATGTGAAGATGATTCGGCGATGCCCCCTTCTCCTGGAGACAGGGAGAAATGGGGGAACTATATACATATCCGTTGTGGCCACCTATGGTGTACCACACAATGCACTAACACCAGATATGAGGGTCATAAATCAGATATGACAGTAACTGCCGAACATGACAGTCACTCAGCTACGATAGCCACTCATAACTCTTCTCACCACTGTACCATTAATCCATGACGGGGTTACTCCATCACCACACCCATACTAACTGCATAGAGTGTGAACGACACCATGGAAGCAATACCCTATGCCTACCGGCATGGGATGTGAAATGGGCGGAGCCTCTGCAAGACAAATGACTGTCCGAACCACAAAGCCACATGCCTAATACCCTTCCGTCCGCATCTACTAATGGCATAGCTCCAACTCTCCATATCCGCAAGCCTCCATAACCCCATACCCTATATGCTACTATCCAACACTCCCCCTTCCTATAGTGCATGACACACTCAGCATAAAAACTCCCTCTGCTTTGACGTCCCAATCAAATCCAATAACCTCCTATGGCCATCACCCGTCGATGCCTTAGTGAACCCATCTGCTACCATGCGCCCGGTCTCACAATAGTATAAACCAATCTCTCCACGGGTAACCCTATCGCGAATGCCATGATATTTGACTCCAATCCACTTGTGACTTGTCTTGATACGCCCATCACCAACGTTGGCAATACAAGCCCGATTGTCCCAAAACAGAATTGTCTTAAACTTTGGCGGGCCACATTAAAATATGCGGCATGAGACTTGTCGACCACCTGACAAGCCATAAAACTAGGTTCCCCACTAAGTGACTCAAATTCAATCTCTCCTAGTAGACCACGAATCCACTCTAACTGTGATGCCGCGTGAGCACAGGCTATGTATTCCGCCTCTGCAGTTGACTGAGCACACGTAGGCTGCCGAGTAGACCTCCAGGAAACAATACCCTTTGTCCTAAGGCGTGCTGCATATCCACTTGTCGACTTTAAGCATGCAGAGTCACCTCCCCAATCTGAGTCCGTATATCCAACCAATACTCCACTCCTGTACTGGGTACCCGTATAGCCTTCAAGCTGGGACAAGTCTCCACCCAATGTGAGAATCCAATCTAGTGTGCCCTTAAGATAGCGGAATACTCTCTTGACACCTGCCCAGTGCCGCTTGGCTGGATCATGCGAGAACCGTGCTAGAACTCCAACCGCATAGGCCATATCGCATCTGGTAGTAGTCGTAGCATACATAAGAGAACCAACAGCCTCTTGGTAACACTGCTTATTACAACGTGGCTCCTCAGGACTAGAGGGAAATAGATTGAATCCTTTCTCCTGTGGAGTAGAAACCGAACGGCTTTCTTCAAAGCCAAATCGTTCCAAAATCGACTCTAAATAGGAACGTTGACTTATTGTAACCGTCCTCTGGCTCCACTGCCGCTCAATCTTCAACCCAATATAACTGCTCAAGTCCCCAGACTCTGTCACCTTGAAGTGAGCACAAAACGAGACTTCACATCCCGGAGCAGCTGGGAGGAACCACTCGCCAGTAGAAGATCATCCACAAATAGAACAATAACCATGAACGAACCTCCAGTACGACAGTAAAAGAGCCCCGAATCAAAAGAAGTTGCCACGAAACCAAGGTCTGAAAGGTATGCCGTTATGGTCTTGTACCACTGCCGCGGAGACTGCTTTAATCCATAGATACTCTTCTTCAGGAGAATTGCACAAGACCGCCTATTCTTCTCCGCAATCTCCTTCTCTTTTTCCAGAATAAGCTATCCTTTTGCGAAATCAAAATCCACTCCATCTGGCATTCGTAAGTATACCTCATACCCATCCTCCAACGGACTTCCCAGAAATGCACTACAAACATCCACGCACTCTGCCTCATAGTCCAATCCTGCTATCATCGTCAGAACCAGGTTGATGGTTTCATGCCTGGCCACTGGGGCATAAGTGTCGGCATAATCGACTCCGTATACCTGCCGATTTCCTAGCGCAACCAAACGGCTCTTGAGCTCATCCAGCTCGCCTGATGGTGTAGTCTTTACTCTGTAGACCCACTTGCTCCCAATTGCCTTTCTTCCTTCTGGGATTTCAACAATACTTCCCAAGGAACTAACATTAATGGAATCGATCTCCTGCTGCATCGACCGGAGCCATTCCACGCTTTCCTCCGAATGCAGAGCCTGGAGATATGTTTTTGGCTCAAAAATCACTTGAGTGAAAAGTCCACGTGCTGAACCAGGCTGCGCTGATCGCGTCTGCCATGGTTGATTGAGATCTGGCACTTGATAGCCGTCAGACTCTACCAATGCCTCTATCTCAGTTCTCCCTATCTGGCTATAGGGTGAAGTTTTTTTCACTGGGAGAAGCTTTTCCGCTTCTTTTTCCTGAGATATAGCAGAAGATCTGGCACTGTCACCCTTATCAGAAGCGTGTAATTCCGGTTGAGGAGTATCCTCCACTCACTCTTCCTCGACCGGAATATTTTCTCGCTACAGTGTAACTGGTTCGAACTGATGAGAGAATTGGAAAATGTCGTGCTCAATTCTCTCACCCCCAATAGCACCTGTAGTACCAGTAGTTGGGAGAACCATCTTGCCCCAATTTTCCCCTTCTCAGAAGACCACATATCTCGTAAAAGACATTCTCCTCGTTACAGGATTATATACTTTGTACTGCTTCTCAGTCAAGCTATACCCAACAAAGACACACTTCTCACTCCTTCCATCAAGTTTCTTAGTCTTCTCTGCTGGTACATGGACCATCGCAACACATCCCCATACTCGTAAGTGCCCCAAATCTGGGGCCCTTCCAAACCAACCCTCAAATGGCCTGTGAAATTCCCTCGTCACGTGCTCCAAGCCACGAGTGGGTGTGCGATTCTTAAGATAGGTAGCTGTCGCCACTGCCTCAGCCCAAAAAGAATCAGCTAACCCTGACCAAGAGATCATACTTCTCGCACATTCCATAACGGTCCGATTTGCCCTTTCACTTACACCATGAGACTGCGGTGTGTATGGTGTTGTGACCTAGGCCTCAATGCCCTGCCGACGTACATGTTGTGTAAACTCTTTCGATGTGTACTCGCCGCCACCATCCGTTCGAAGCTTCGCAATAAATCAAGGAAGACTTTCCGGAGTAGTATCTCCTGGATCTGCTGCTCTCACAGTCCAATACTTAACCACTACTGTCTCGTAGTCCTGGAAAGCCTGGAAAGCTTCTGACTTCTTCTTCAAGAAATATATCATGGTAAACCTCGTAAAATCATCAATGAAGATGATATAATACCTACTTCCAGCAAGCGAACCAGCAGGAATTCGACCAGGCAAATCGGACTGAATCAACTCCAGAGGTTGAGACGAACGCGACATTATCGGTAACAGTGTGAAAGGCTTCCGAACTTGCTTTCCATACAAGCAGTCAATACAATCGCATTGGCTAGTCAGGCGAGCAGGCATTCCTGTACACCATTTGGTTAGTGCATTAGTGGCAGCTGGTCCTAGATGCGCCAGCCGCTGGTGCCACAAGAGAAGCGATGTCGAAACTGATGCAAGATAATTGGTCGGGAAGTCTGGCCTTTTGCTAGCAGGGCTGGTTATATCTGCATTAGCCAGCAAAAGCGGGTACAGATGGTCCACCTCCGGAGCCAGTCCTACAATCCTACCCTGCGGTCCAAACTCCCTTAAGTAAAATCCGCAGTCTTTAACATGCTCGACATGGATTCCTGCCTTTCCAAGCTCTGCGTGAGATATCAAGGTTTTTCCCAGCGATGGGACGTGCAGAACGTCCTGAACAGTTGCCGGTACAACCACGCCAAACACCAGTAAAGTGAAAGTAATCTTTCCAACTCCTTCGGCCTCAACCAGGTGGTTATCCGCCACTTCAACCTGACACTCTCCCTTTTTTAGAGCTCTGTACTCTATAAACAAAGACTTATCCCAAGTCATATGCCTTGAACATCCAGTATCAATAAAACAACTAGTACCTCCTCTTGAACTATGGTCTTCTGCTAGTGCACTCTTGGGTACCACCTCACAACCCAACCATGCTGTCCCTCCACTATGATTCGTAACTGCAGTGTTACCTGTTTCCTGCCAAGTTGAAGACTCCACTTGCCGATTCCTTGTGTTCTGAGAACTTCGATCTTCAAGATAAGCTCCCCCTCCGAACCTCCGGCAATCTGCCCTTCTGTGACCTTTCCTATCACAATTGAAACACACCATATCCACATCCTTGAATTCTCGTCTATCTTCCTTTCTGTTGCTTCTTTCGCCGTTCCGGTATCCCTCTCTTCCATTTCGGCTAACAGAGACTCGTCGCTGAGTAAGGAAAAGAGGCTGCTTGGCTGGGGCACCATTAACCAACAGGGCGGCATCAGCTGGCATTGCTAGTGTCTTTTGTAAATCGGCTTCGTATTCTTTCAACTGCCGTTTCATATCCGTGTAAGTGTAATCAACATTACTGCGAATAACGGTCTTAACTGGGTTCCATTCCTCTGGGATCTCATGCATCGCCGCAGTAATCTTCTCTTCCTCAGAGACAAGTGAACCCTGAATTACTGCCAGATCGGCACACAACCCATCAATCTGTAAGAAGTAGGCCCTAACTGTACCATACTGCTTCAAGGAAATTCTCGCCAATTGGCCTCTAATATTCCTTCCGCGTTCCTTCACTAAGTCCTTGTACTTAGTTCTGATTGTTTCCAATATAACGGTGGGGTCATCGATGGACATATATTCGAGAAGTAAATCCTCCGAAATTCCCAACCTAATTGTTCCCGTTGCTCGATCGTACCGCATCCAGTAATTTCGAATCTCGATCTCTATCACACGCTTAGTAGAATCTGCATCTGAATCTGCTGGAGGAGAAGGCTCTACTTCCTCCCCAGAAACAATGCGCCAAACACCATCTCTCTGTAGTGTTGACTTCATCTGCACTGACCACCTCTGGTAGTTACTTTCGGTAAGCTTCTCGAAGCTAATCGCAGTGGACGACATCGGCCCACCTTCTATTCAAATGAACAACTAAAAAGAATCAAAGAAATATTAGTATGGCCAGCTTAGAAGCGAGGGCTCATAACCTGTTTGAGCCTTAGGAAAGCACACAGGAAAGAACGAGCAAGAATGCAATCACTATATGCACTTTGTAGGGAAAATGTGAAGATGAGTCGTCGATGCCGCCTTCTCCTGGAGACAGGGAGAAATGGACGAACTCTATAGATATCCGTTGTGGCTACCTATGGTGTACCACACAATGCACTAACACCAGATATGAGGGTCATAAATCAGATATAACAGTAACTGCCGAACATGACAGTCACTCGGCTGCGATAGCCACTCATAACTCTTGTCTCCACTGTACCATTAATCCATCACGGGTTACTCCATAACCACACGCATACTAACCGCATAGAGTGTGAACGACACCATGGAAGCAATACCCTATGCCTACCGGCATGGGATGTGAAATGGGCGGAGCCTCTGCAAGGCAAATGACTGTCCGAACCACAAAGCCACATGCCTAATACCCTTCCGTCCGCGTCTGCTAATGGCATAGCTCCAACTCTCCATATCCGCAAGCCTCCATAACCCCATGCCCTATAGGCTACTATCCAACAGGTGGGGGGTTGTTTTGTGCGTGGGGATTCGCTGCGCCAGGAGGATTGTGCTGAGCTTGGGGGATCGCGGGGCCTAGGGGTGGGGGATCGTTCTGACCTTGGAGATTCGCCGGGTCTGAGGGTGGGGGGTTGTTCTGCGCTTGGGGATTCGCTGCGCCGGGAGGATGGTTCTGAGCTTGGGGGATCACCGGGCCTGGGAGAGGGGGATTGTTCTGCGCTGGGGGATTCGCCGGGGGAGCATGTTGCATCCCCAGTGGCGTACTGAGAATCCCCATTGGGGAGGCGGCTTGGATTTCCGCTGGAATAATTACGGGCCCGGGACCATTGTTCTGAGCTTGGGAGATCGCCGGGACTGGGGGTGGGGGATCGTTCTGCGCTTGGGGATTCGCCGGGGGAGCAGGTACGCTTTGAGCTGGCCTGCCGAGCATTGGCCTGCCGAGCATTGTGGACAACTGGGCCAGCGTTCGGTACAGCTGTTGCAATAATCCACTGGCAGTGAGGTGGCGCGTTGAGAGGTACTAATATTGGGTTCAGAATGACTTGCACAAGGGGGACGCCCGGTTGGGTGGAGGCACGTGGTTATTGGTCTCAATGGTCTTGGTCAACTTCTTCCCACAGTCCTTAACCAATTGAAGAACTGCCTCAACGATCTCCTGCATACTAGCCATGTTATTGGCTGCTGACGCAGTGGCGAGTTCATCGCACGCAGGTTTCAATCTCCTCATGCGTGCGACGATTTGCTGGAATTCGGCGTCTGGGAAGTGCCAATTATCTGAAATATAGCCCCTTGCTAACATCTGATCTTTGACAGCATCCCGCCAACAAACGTAAACGGGGGGCTTGTTTTTGGGGTCATGGGGGATGCCCATGCTCAACTTATGATCGTTAATCAATCGACGATCAGGCCGTCGATGAGAATACTCCCCAATGAGAGTAAAAGGCGGAAGGTGATAGGTCTGACCCACAGGCGGCCGCTGGTGCCCACCGCCGGCCGGGATGAGGGCGTACCCTACAATGTTGTTATTCTGCGCCATATCGGTGGATTCTTGGTATATATAAATGGCAGTATTTAGGAATTCTTCTGATGTGATAACAGTGGCTGTTGTGGAGGTTCTGAGTGTGAGATGAAACTTGGTATGAAGCCCATCTAGTATCGTGATCAATTCACTTTATATATCAAACTCCCAGATCCTCTAGGTGATTTGAAAGAATGATTAATTCGTTTCATGATTTGATAAGAAAACGCGAATCTGACGCTTGATGACAGGACTCTTTCATTTTCTGATTCAACTTGAATAAATGAAACATGGTAAACGCATTTGGGCGGGAACATAATATTTGTCGTCTCATTTGGTGAAAGAAACCACAGCTGATACCACGTGACGCGAACGCTAACTCTATCAATGACTAGATCATGATTATCGCATGCGCGCCCCTTGGCCCTACATGCGATCAATACGCGTTGGTGTCAACACTCGACATAGCTGCACCCTCGGATCTACAAGGAGCCCGAGGGATCAACAGAGCAAAGTCCAACTTGAACCATGTCTGGCAAATGTCCATTCTGCCGCCGAAAATACACCCGGTCTGGTGCATATGAGAAGCACCTGCCAACTGCGCACGCAGGTCTGGACATTGCCCTCGCGTCAACCGTACCATATATCAATATAGAATCAAGCGTATCGCACAACCCAGACGCAAGCGAGCGCCAGGATTCCAACTGTGAATCAAATCCAGGCCCTGCTGGATCGGAGCCTGACGAATTTTGTCAAGACATTACATACGAGTCTGATACTGAAGTATTCGATGACGCTACGTCACCCTCCCCCGGCAAACCCATCCATTATGAAGGAGCCGGGCAAGTAATCGGAGATGTCGATGGTTTTGAGCATGAATACAGCAACCTGTATGATGACCCATGGGCAGCATTCAATAGCGAACAAGCTTTCCAACTGGCATCCTGGTTCATTGAGGGAAAAGTATCCAAATGAAGAATTAATCAATACTTCTCAAGTGGCCTAGGAGATGCTGAATCAGTCGGGTATAGCTCCATGTATACGCTGGAGAACCATCTCCGGTGACTGGATCCGTACAGTCAATATCTGCAATGGTTCGAAGGTGTAACAGGTTTATTCCTGTCTAACGAAAATACAATAGGACCGGCGATAGCCCTGCTAGCGCTGGTGTTAAGGGGGGCTTCAAGGGACCGGTAGCTAGAGGGATAATAGTTGAAGGACAAATTGGGCTAAGGGACTCAGGGATTGCCGTTCAACCAAGTGTATTCTTAGACTGAAGGTCTGTCGAAGTGTGCTGTCTCCTGCTAGCCAGGAGACTGGTTTAAATACAAAACCCAGGAGCGATAGCCTTCCTGCAATTACGATCATTTCCAGTAGCTGCGCACATACCGGAATCCTGTAATCCTGCAAGACCAAAGAAAGAAACAAACAAACAGTGCTCAGCCTTCGCCAGTGCTACATGACCATTCCATACCCGGAATCCTAAATATAAACTTCCAGCAAAGCAAACTAAACATAGCAATACGATAGCCTAGATGATCTGACTCAGAGACAGTGGCGGAGCTGAAATCAAATCAAGTAAACCAAATATAAATCAACTAAACATAGGAGATCCTTCACTGCCCGCTCTTGTGTACCGTTACCGGAACATGTACACATGTAACAGAAGGACAGGTTGAGGATGGCCAAAGAACTTTGCCATTTTTTTACCGCAACGTACTATGTTGTGTTAGATATCTCCTTCGCCAGATTGCATACCTTGAAGCCTTGGTCTACGCGCCACGGCATGAATATGACTCCACTGGGCAAAGAATATGGGCCGAAATGCATGCGGCGGATTGGTGGTGTGATGTCCAGGTATAGCAACCCATCCGCTTCGGCTGGGACCTTCGCTGGCAGATTATAGGAGACGCTTCCACCTGGTGCTACTGTTATTCCAATAATTGGGATGTCGGATCAGGCCAACCATACCAACCTCGCGGGTGACCAGAAAACGTGGCCTGTCTATATTACGATCGAAAATCTTCCATGGGCCAGGCGCAACAGCCCAGCTTCAATGGCGGTTCTGCTTCTCGCCCTATTGCCCATTCCTCCCAACCTCTCAAAGTCCTCCAAAGCCGACCAACGTCAGAGGAAAATCAATGCTGACACACTACAAGATGTATTCGAACTCATCTTCGCGCCCCTAGAGCACGTGGCGCATACCGGCATCGCGATTGACTGCGCCGATGGCAAGGTTCGACAGTGCTTTCCAATTCTCTCTGCGTGGATCGCAGACCATATGGAAAACGTGGCACTACACGGGTTAAAGAAGAACGCCTGTCCTAAATGCAAGGTGCGTACCCACGAATTAGGAACAAATGCCACAAGCCATCGAACCAGAGATTACGCAAGATACCAACGATGGAAACAGGAAAATCAGAACTCAGGCTCAGAGTCTGACAACGACCACATCATGTGTGACAATCTTGGTATCGGCGAAAATATTTTTCACCGCCTCAACCGGGTTTCAGCGTCTGATCTGTACAAGCCACACGTGCTCTATACCATTTATCTGGGGCTATTCAAGCACATGATGGACTGGATCGAAGGCCTTCTGAAGAAACACGGGCAACTGCAGGCTTTCGACGAAGTTTGGAAGGCATTACCGCCATATCCAGGATTCTTGGTCCCCAAAAAAGCCTACCCTGAAGTTGCGCAGTGGCAAGGCCAAGAGATGAGGAATCTGGGGCGCGGTATTTTTGGAGTTCTCGCCGTGGCACTCCGCCAGCCTGGAGGTGCACAAGTAATCCCTTTCAAAGGTGGTCTCGGATGCATCAGGACACTGGTCGACTTCACTATGATGGCACAATACCGAAGCTACACGTCTGACACCATAGCCTACATGGAAGATTATCTGGACCAGTTTCATAAGCTAAAAGATATCTTCTTAGAATTTTGAGTAACAAAACGCACGCAGGACAAGGTTGACAAGCAACGAAAGGAGATTCGACTTCAGAGAGCCCTGGTGATTGAGCGAGTGGCCCCATCCCTATGGCACCGGATGCGCGACGAGAGTCGTCAAGAACAAAACGACCTATGTCTGGCCTTGGTCCCTGGCGAATCGCATTTCAACTTTATCAAGATGTATCTACTAAGCCACTTTTGTGACCATATACGCCAGTTTGGCAACATTCCAAGGTATTCCACGGAGATTGGAGAGCTCGCTCACAAGACGCAAATCAAAACCCAATGGCGCCAATCGAACAAAAATGATGCAGCACGCCAGATCGTCCACAGCTACGGTCGTCAACATGCCATCAGAATGCGACTGTTCAACCTTGAATCTGTAAAATGTCGCGACGCCGATCTCTCAGGTGACGTCTTGCTTCATTTAGACAGGACGGCCAGCACCATGACAGCAGCAGCGCCAGTTGTCAGCAGGAGGGTCCTGAAGGGACGTCGGGAAGGTATGTCGAATGTCGTGGATTTTAGCCGGATCTCGGGAGTCTCACTCGACATTATATATCCTGAATTGATCCCATATAGCAGACATAACCTTCCCGCAGCGCACCGTCTTCCTCAGGACCATGCGATGCTTCGATCACTCCCGGTTGAGCTACTCAGAACTTGAAATCCCGGTTCATGAGTTCCAAGAAGCCGATGTTTACGAGATCCACCGTGCACGATCCACCGGTGATCTACACTTTAGAAACCAGGGTAGTCGCGATGATTGGGTTTGGGTACAAGTGGGTAGGGAGGAAATGTATGGTGCGCTAAGGGGTCGTCTGCCGGCAAACCTAGTTGCCCTCATCACAATCAGGGACTACATATCCGACGATACTGTGCGACGCGTCGCCGGTGTGCAGCTGGTGACCCCAGTCAACTCAGGGCACCTATCGGATCAACATGGTCTTGTTACAGTGGAGATAAGGGAGGACGCGCCAGGGTTTACAATAGTAGATGTAGGGACAATCCTCGGTCTGGTGCATCTGATCCAGGAGGAGGACCAGCGCTGGCTTATAAATAGCCGAATTGATTTGAGAACATTTAATGAGGTTTATTAAAGAATCTGGATGAGAGAATCAGGACTCGGCTATGCGGGAGAATCATACATGACCTTCATACTGTATATAGAAGATAGAGAAGCGACTTTAAACCCACATCATGAGTTCGCCAGACCAGTGAGGCATGATACGTGATACGTGAGATATGAGATGTGAAAGAAAAGCTGCTGCTGCCCCAGAAGCCAGCAGACCGACATCTGAGGAAGCAGCGAATTAATTCAGGTTGAGAGTACTCGCATGGGGATGAGGGGCGGGATCCGTCAGGACCCAGAGAAGAAGCGACGCGGAGGGAGCACGATCAGGAGGAAGAGGTGACAAGAGGGAGAATCTGGAGTAGTCTGGACGCCGGGAGAACGCGACGTTGCGTCAGGACGTAAGAAACGTTGCGACGCAAGTCAGGACGCACAGGACGCATGGGACACAGAATATCCGGCGCTTGCGTCAGGACGCAACGCCGGCGGATCAGACGCAAGATCCGTTTTTGCTGATAAAGGAGGCTTCCGATAATATTCGACAGCATAAGTTTAGAGAGTTTATAGGGACCATGCCAGATCGGTGTCAAGCAGTTATTGATGCCAATGGTCTCTTCACCAAATATTAGACTTGGATCTCCTGTTGCCGTGAGTGAAGCCTAGTTCTAAACTCCACTCCTGCCTTGGTGAAGACTGGTTTCCTTCTTCTTTTTTTGCGAACAGATATACTACTAGCATACAAACTGGGTGATCCTGCAGTGTCCTGAGTACTCAATTTTACTCTATTATTTTTCTTGATAATATTTAGCAGAACTGAATTTCTATTGAAGTATGATACTTGAGTGGTTGACCCCCCAGAGAAGGTAAATTGTTCACTGTTGAGTCCGCCTTTGCCCGCCAAACCCTGTCCCAGCCGCTAAACCCAAACTACCCCCTTCCACCATGCTAGTGTGGGTGTCCTTGCTAGCGCAATATCCAGAACTTTGGGCCTGTACCTCCGTACAGGTTGTGTGGCGCCCAGCCACAACCTTGCCACAAGATTCCTAATTGCGAGCATCAGCCCTCCCTTTTTGCTTACAAATCATGTGAACCCTATTCGCAGACTTCATCTTTTATCCTCCCATATGTCTTTGAGAGCTGAACTCTTATTCTTTGAGTATATAAGTAAAATATAAAATAAATCTTATTCTTGGAGTACTGTACAGGCGCAACTCCCTGACCCTTTTTCACAACTTCTTATCTTGGCGGAGCCGGCGGGGTGTGCAGGGGGGATCACCCAATCAACGCCCTTGTTGCCGTTCTCACGATAGCTTCATGTCTTTAACTCTGGACTTTACTTCCTTTTTCTTTGGCTCTTCAGATGGCTGGGATAATAGTTTGCAGTAGGGGAGCACTCCTTTAGGCCCTTGTGGTCAACATCCCCTTGTCCCTGTGGGTTCTGTGCCCTCAACGCTGCCTTGTCAGACATGAACACGGTACCCATAGTCGAGCCTGTTTACAGTCTGGTGGCCGCTAAGTCTATAACGATGTCCTCTGGCCCCTTCGCTACCCCAGAGGGCGGGGCATGCCAGAGACCCTGAATTTCGCACGCTCCACTTTGGGCTTTGGGCTGATTTTGGTGTGGTGTGCGGTGGCACGGTGGGATTGGTTGGATCTCCGGTCCAGTAGGGGGAGCATGCAGCCATTGCAACTGTGTCTTCCTCCTTCCTGATCAGGTTCTCCTTTCCCAGGTGGGTTTCTTCTGTGGTGGATGGTACGCAAGATGGCTTTTTGGCTGCGGTAGTGATTGGTTCCTTGGTGTTGGTTTTGGGTGTGTCCTGACATGTTTAGCGCCTGGCTTGGAATGGTGGTCTCCCGCCCTGGTTGGTCTCTTTGCTTCCTGATTAGGTTGATATCTGTAAAAGGTTTGTCTTATTCCGTGGGGGTTCACAGGGGTTATTGGCTTACGGGGCTTGTCGTTGGGGGTTATTTCTTTTGTTCTCACGTTGGAGGGGCCGCGGTCGGGGAACGTTATCCAGGCCCTGGGCTACTATTAATTTGCGCGTGGTTGGTGCCGGACCGGAGGCACTGTTGGGTATGCGGCTGGTGGATTTCTTTTATCAGGGGGCCCAGGCCCAGGGGGGGCGTTCCGGGACGCCTCTCATACCATTTAGTTGGTCATAGGTAGCATGAATGAAAATAAGGTTAAACCTTGCTGTCCCTTTTACCTACTTTCATGAAATTATTTGGTATATCCAGGGAAAATCTCTTCAGCTGAGCGCACACCGCATACAATCATATCACTTATCACATTTATTGTTGACAACACACCATTTCCTTCCGGTACAGCCAGGTGTTTCCTGAGTTTTACTACTCCTCGCTTTTCTCACCACCCTCCTCCCTTAGGTGTGGCAGCCCATCAGGCTCGCTTATCCTAAGACTTCCAAACACACAAGGAAACAATTGCAAACTATAGTAACTGACTGTTTCCTCCTCGCAATGTCTACCTCTCCTGTCAAGAGAGTCCAGGAGCAACCCAGGGCTCAGAACTCACCTTCCCCTGGACCCTGCCCAGCCTCACCTCGCGTTCTCAACCCAGGATCACCCTTTGGCATGAGTGTCAAGGGCTGCCTCCCTGCTGGATCCTCTATTCTCCACGCCTCCGAGTGCCTAAACAAAGGCATCAACATCCTCGCTCGCACTGTTCTCCCCGGGACTACCTTCCCTGACATCCTGCAGTAACTGGATTGTAGAACCATGTGCTTTGTACACCTAGGTTCAAAAGCCGGTCCAGACACTTCCGTTATTGCACCGGCACCACGCGCCATGGGCTTCCAAACGGCTTTGGCCTCCATCTTTGGAGACGAAAGAGTAAACACACATCAGCAAAAAGGGATCTTGCGTCTGATCCGCCGGCGTTGCGTCCTGACGCAAGCTCCGGATATTCTGCGTCCCGTGCGTCCTGTGCGTCCTGACTTGCGTCGCAACGTTCCTTACGTCGTGACGCAACGTCGCAACGTTTCTTACGTCCTGACGCAATGTCGCGTTCTCCCGACGTCCAGACTACCCGAGATTCTCCCTCTGGTCGCCTCTTCCTCAGGATCGTGCTCGCTCCGCTTCGCTGCTTCTCTGCGTCCTGACGTATCCCGCCCCTGATTCCCGCTCGAGTACTCTCAACCTGAATTAATTCGCTGCTTCCTCAGATGTCGGTTTGCTGGCGTCTGGGGCAGCAGTGCTTTTTTTTTCACATGTCACATCTCACGTATCACGTATCACGTATCACACCTCACTGGTCTGGCGAACTCATGATGTGGGTTTAAAGTCGCTTCTATATCTTCTATATACAGTATCAAGATCGTGTATGATTCTCCCACATAGCCGAGTTCTGATTCTCTCATCCAGATTCTTTAATAAACCTCATTAAATGTTCTCAAATCAATTCGGCTATTTATAAGCCAGCGCCGGTCCTCCTCCTGGATCAGATGCGCCAGGCCAAGGATTGTCCCTATATCTACTATTGTAAACCCTCGTGCATCCTCCCTCATCTGCACTGTAACAAGGCCATGTTGATCCGATAGGCGCCCTGAGTTGACTGGTGTCAGCATCTGAACACCGGCGACCC
>Ga0307517_10004151_pt1 | contig 22342 bp, 21 predicted proteins | sample 23_EM_MG_FD_194515 | JGI IMG/M metagenome (GOLD analysis project Ga0307517, IMG submission 194515) | Populus trichocarpa ectomycorrhiza microbial communities from riparian zone in the Pacific Northwest, United States - 23_EM | ecosystem: Host-associated > Plants > Roots > Unclassified | place... | reverse complement strand
GATTTTGGCTCAAGGGGTAGGGGATTTATTCAGAACAGAGTAATTCATGTTGATGGACAAGGTAAATTGCTGCGTGGAGTCTTTCATCACTCACTTTCAAAGCGAGGGTTAATTTATTATTCAGTTATCAATTGCTGCTGTTTACTGGAAAGTTCATTTGGCTTGGTTTAAGGGTGGCCAAAATATGCATGGAGTCTCTACTTAGCTAGTGCACTGACCAATCTTATATTCCTATGTGAACACACGAAAGTGAAAACAATTTGGAAATCAAATGTAATTTCTTCTGTTTTTTCATAAAACATGGTACCACGACAGCTTCCAAAATATGTTGCGGCAAAACCTAGTGTCATTTGCAAGTTCTTGTATTCTTTTTACAACTTGGGAATCTGTTGCTATACCTAGTTTCCTCGAGTGTGCGCAATGAATATAAAGAAGCCTTTGATATTTAACCTGCATGAAGCTTGCTACGGTAATAGGAGAGAGCATATCTAATAATATAACACAAATCATTTCTGGAAGAATCTCCAACTGTTATTAGATTTGACAGGCTTGTGAATGGTATTGTGATATAGAGTGTTTTTAAAAATATTTTTTACTCGTTAAAATAATTTTTTTTCAGATTTGTTTTTTAATTTTTGACATCAACATATAAAATTATCGAAAAACATTAAAAAAATATTAATTTAATGTTATTTTTTATGCTAAACATACTTTTCTCAACGTAGTTTTTCTAAAAAATTGGTTTCAGGTCAGTAAAAAACCAGTAAGATTTTAAAATATAATTTTTATATTTCGTGCAAGTTTAGCCAAAAGAATTTTATGAGAACTGTTTTGTGTAGTTGATATTAAAATCAAGCAGAACCAGGCTGCAAACGTTTTATTACAACAACACTCATTCTTTCTTTGCAGAAGACACTCAAATGAAGAAAAGGAAAAAGAATCAGGTAGAAGAAATAACTAAATCGATATAGCTAGAATAGCAAGACTAGGATCACGTTATCCCTTCACGGCGAGACCTGCTTTGATCTTCTGGATAGTACCAATATCAGTTTTAAAAGCCTTGGCAAGGATGTTATCATCAATGCCAGTAGCAAACACGGTTGATGGCACAGACACAGTGCCAGCATTTGCACTACCAAAGGCAGAGATAGCTGTGGCTGGGTTCTTGGCATTGACATTGGACTGATAGTGCACAAGTCCCTTAGGGAACACAAACATGTCACCAAGTTGAAGAGTCTGAGTGTAAAGTTTATTTGTGGTGTCAATGAAGCCGACCTCAAGGCTTCCATCGACAACGAAAAGGAGCTCAGCAGAACGTGGATGGGTGTGAGGTGGGTTGATTGTACCTGCCGGGTACTCAAGGGTAGCAAAGGAAACACTCTGACCATTAAGAGCTGGGAACTCTGCCAAACTAGCTTTTGTCACCTTGAAGTTTGGTGGATAGGCTCTATCAAAGAAGCCTCGCAGGTCGGTGAAGGTGAAGAAATCCCCACCAATTTTTGTTGAAGAGTTTGCTGGGATTTCAAAGTCTGTGATGATATTTGGATCACTTGCTGTGACCAATGCAAAAAATGTCACAAAAAGAACTGCATTTAGCAAGGCTGAGGCCATGGTACTACTTGTATATATTTCCTTCCAACAAATTGAATATGTAATGGAATGGATGATTTGTGCTTTCTGTGCTGATTAGCACCACTGAATCAGGTACTTATAGTTGTGCCCTTGATCATTGTTTGTCATGCATGAACATTGTTCATTGCAGCCTTGATGGCTAGATGTGATTGATGAAGTTCTCAAGGTTGGTTTCCTTTACTTAAAAGTTTATCTCCTATGGGAACCAAGGCAACAAGGCAGCTTAAGCATGCAATTACAAGATTTTAAGTGTAAGAGCATAGAATTGAAGTAAACAAGGACATTGTAGTTTCCAACAGTACCAGCTGTCTCCTAGGCCTTCACATTATAGTTTTTGGTCCTGCCGCAGGACTCCTGCGTTTGTCTTCCCTTAGTTTGCCATTCCTAAAAAATTACTGTAACAATATAGCCACCTGAGTCATACTTGTCCACTTAGAATTATTCAAATACAACTCTGGACATTTAAGCACACCAACTGATCGACATTGGCAGTGATATGTTGAAGAACCGTGCACGTCAGCCTCATAATATTAAATGCAATAATTGCAATTTAATGACAATAATGTCATCATAAATCGTGGAAAAACCTGTGTAAGTTTAAATCCAAAATCATTACTGATATTTTTGGGTTATCAACCTGGGCTGGATTTCATTGCCAAAGAGTTTTTTTTTAAAACCAGAATCTTAGGAGTTTAAGGGCTAAATTTAGATTATCTCATCAGAATTACATGAAATATGCATCCTCTTTAAATTTTAAATATGAAGTTGAGATATATAATACATTGGCCTTTTTTGTTTTTACTCAGGTCAAAATATAGACAATGATCCATATCCAAAATCAACAATCTAACCCCAATATAACAAAATCTATCCTGGCGTGGCAAATTAGGGTTATCCAAGACTTTGTTTTTGTACTGATTTAGTGATTTTCAACTAAAATTCCAGGTAGAAGACACGTTCCAAACTCCCGCTTTGCTTCATCCATAGAAAACTTGGAAACCACACTGAACTGGCACTTTCCATTTCGAGAGGGGGGGAAAAACTGCAGAGATCTATGGCAGGAGACAGCTGCAATACCTTGAGGCACCAAGCGTCAACATCCAAATCGACAGGGCGGTTTCCACTTGCCGACAAGACCATAAAGTCTTGCACCTCCATCTAGCAAATGTTACATTCAGGAAGCCGTGTTCCATATCACCAGAATTTCATGTCTGTTGTGTTATGAATTGTTTAATAACCGATAATACTTTCTTACAGAATATGGAACAAAACAATGCATGAAAGAAAATTATTACGAAGGATTGTATTCTTCTTTAAAGCTAAATTGCTTTTCAATTAGTGCAAATGATATCATGCAAGTAGTCTTCCAGGATTAAAACTAGAGAGCAAAAGAACAACAAGATAGTAACAGAGAGGGAGCATAATTGTTTTTTTTTTGTCTCAAAAGGAGGACAGGAGTGCAGAATTAATTTGATCTCAAACATGTCATTAACCATATTTTAACATTCAGTTTTTTGTTGCGGGCTGGGGACATAACTGTATCAGGGGCATTATGGAATGCAAAGAGCAACCGGATTATATGGATCCGTTAATGTGATCGCTTCCTGACGCAGTTTCTGAACCCTTTTCCTATGATTATGATCGGAGCATAATCTTAAGTGATTGGTAACGCGCAGGTACTAATGAACAACCTGCAGGCCTATCTTCCATACCCTTTGTTTTTTTTACGGAGAGCCACAAGTGAATTCAACTAATTCTTTAATTATCTTGAATTAGTCATTAAGTGTAATAATATTCCCCAGGTAGATGATACTGGCCAATCTCTCTATATTTTTGCTACCCAGCCACTTTTAATAAATGGAAGTGGAAAATACAACTGCTCTCTCCCCTCCAGTTCAGGCTCTGCAGCTGGAGTTTGCAATACAATAGATCCTGAATGCTCTCCTTATTCGCTGACTGTGTTCCTGGAAAAACATATCGACTGAGGATTGGTAGCTAAACTTCCCTGTCAGCTCTTAGTTTTGAAACTGACGTAATTCCATGACTTCACCAACTTCCAATTGCTTCAGAGATAATCTGTTTGAATTTTCAATATTCAAGTTCAAAAAGTCAATGATTGTTACTCTTATTTTTCTTGTGCAGGGTCATGATATGACTGTTGTAGAAGCGAATGGGAGCGATGTATAACCATTTGCTAAAAGAAACCTTTACATCTACTTTGGTGAGACGTGCGGTCTTAGTAAAAACTGACAAGAGCCTTCGAGAAACTACCGGGAAACTGTTAATGTAATTAGTCGCAAACCAGCAACACCAACTGGCATAGCCATTTTCAACTACCACCCAAACCATCCACAAAAGCAGCCTCCAACAGTTCCAACCATAGGGCCTCTTTGGAATGATATATCATCAAAGATTGGCTCCAAGTCTTGCATTTTACGCTCGTCAAGGTTTCATTAACACCCTCCTCTCACCTCAGATAAAGTGATTTTGCAACACAAAACAAGGTTGCTGGGTATTTTAAATGGTCCTTGAACAACCTTTCTCTCACTTCCTCGGACCCCACACCTTATTGCACTCGAAAACATGACCAGCGCATTTGATCAATGCCCTCCTCCTGATGGAAAGGAGATCGCAAAATTTGACATATATAGTGTTGCAAAAAATATTAATGGTACTTCAAGCAACCGCATATATAGCCTATGGTTCAATTCAACAGTTGACGTCGTACTACAAAATGCTAATACCGTGACTGTAAACAATAGCGAGACACATCCATGGGCATGATTTTTGGGTCCTGGGGTATGGTGCAGGCAAGTATAACATGTCTAGTGAATGGAGGAAAGACAATTCGGTTAATCCCAGTATAAAGAACACACCTTACGGATGGACTGCTTTGAGGTTTAGAGCTGAAAATCCAGGAATCTGAGCCTTTCATTGCCATGTTGAGTCTCATTTCTATATGAGCATGGCTGTTATGTTTGAAGAAGGGACAGAGATGGTGCGGGAGTGAGTTCATCTATAAATGATTTTTATAGCCTACCAACTGACCTTAGTGGCCTCCCGAAACTGTCCGTTCTGGGCTTGGGTTGCCTCACAAGGCTCCTAGAGAATTACTGATTTACCATCAGCTTGGCAGACACTGATTGTAAAGGGTGTTTTCTATTTCCAACTGCCATTGGACGACGGAGATCACACGTCTTCAGGTGCGACATGTTAAATGAAAATGTCAATCCAGGCAGTGAAGGTAAGGTAGAGGTTGTAATGTGTTTTGTTGAACCGGTCACTGCGAGAAAGACAGGGTTCTAACTACGCTTCTTGGAAGCTCTAAATTCCATGGCCAATACAAATGATGCAGAGGCAACGGAAGAGGAGAATTCCAAAGTGGGTGCTGATGATGAAGAGGAAACAGAAGATGTGGCTGCTCTCAACACTAACAGAGAAGTCTGAACTGTCACATTCCCAGGTAAAGCAAAAGCTTACTAATGTTTTAATCATATTAGTTTGCATTAAACCACCTTCCAAATTCAAAATCAAGATTGTGGATATTGATTTATGTTAGAGAAAATGGTTAGATAAACTGAATCTACACCTTACATTTCTAGGTTAAACAACTGAGCCACAAGGAGAAAAAAAAAACAATGCAGAAATGAACAGTCCCAACCTTTTCATATCTCAGAGCACCGAATAGTTCTTAATTCAGATGAAAAAAAGAGAGTGGTGATTAAGTTAATAATAAAAACACTCATAATACTTAATTAATATACTAAACACGCCACAAGACTCAACTCCCTCTTATCACTTATGAGGTTGTTCATTCTCAGACTTAACCTCGTATTCTAACACATGAGCAAATCCCTCCATCATGAAACGCCGGATCGCACTGTCTGGTTGTTGTGTATTCATAAAACTTCTGACCACTGCACCTTGTAAGGTTTTATTCACTACTTTTGGCTGTTCAAAACAATCCACTCTAGCTGTGGATCCACAACCATTCATATAATCACCTGCCTCACATTGATTGCTTAATCTTTTCAATTCATTGATTTCTTTTTTCAGTACCTCAACCTCAGCTTCCAATTTGTTTGTCTTCTCTTTGGAATCCCCCACCACTCCTTTCTTTCCAATTGATTTTGAAACAATTTCATAAACTGGCGCTCCACCTTACAGGAATTAATTAATTAATTAATCAATAAATTAAAACTAACCAACAGCTAATGGAGTGAATTACTGTGTACGTACCAGGGACAGTCTTGACGCCTTCGCGAAATGCAAAAATAGCAGCGTTTTTGGCACAGTTGATGGTGACATGGCTCATCATGGACCGGGTTTCTTCGTCCTGTAATCGCTGGTTTAACGCGGGGATGGCGTTAACTCTGACGGCGGTGTCTATTCTGGTAACGGCAGCACGGCCGTAAGAATAAGAGGTCCAGCATATGTTCTTTGCAGGTGTTAACGCACGCCGATTCACTAAATCGGCACTTGAATTTATGTAGTCCCAGATTCCCATCTCTCTCTCTCTCTCCCTCTCTGTAGAACGCAGAAGCTAGTGAAGTGGGCAAACCTTTGGGAAAACATTTACTACTTTGAAAAATGTGAAGCCAGCCACCTACGTCAACAATGGTGAGAGAAGGTGAATTCATCCTTTACATCTTAGTCAATAATTATAATACAAATTTGATGCCACTTGCAACATCAATTATGAGGTATTTAGTATGGTCCAATGGTAAAAGATTGGGATCAAGAAGTTTGTTCTTTATATGGTCTTCAGTTCGAGCCCCGTGATTATTTATATGATAGTCACTGGAGGCTTACATGGTCGTTAACTTCAGGGCCCGTGAGATTAGTCAAGGTGCGCGCAAGCTGGCCCGAACACCCACGTTAAACAAAAAAAAAAATTATGAGATATTTAACACCGAGGTTTATGTCCCAGCGATAGAGACAAGGTTTCCTTGCCTCTGTCATCTGGGTTCGAGCCTCAGCGTGCAAGCCTGTCACCTCGCGGTGTTTTAACTGTCTACTGAGCTTGCAGGGTGTTCAGTGGGTCCGGGGATTAGTTGTGGTGCGCGTAAGCTGGCCCGGATACCCCGAATTATTAAAAAAAATTATGAGGCATTTAAAAGTAAGTGAAATATTTTAGAAAAATTAGTAGAGAGATTGTAATTCTCGTATTATTTAGTAAAATTTTTTATATTTATCTATGAATATAGTTGAATTAGATGAATATATAAATTCTTATATGTTTTATTTTTTATTTTATTTAATCCTTTATTTTTATCTTGCATGCCAGTATCCTAATAAAAAAACAAAACAAAATTATTCAAAAACATCCTTAAACTTTAAAACAACCTAAATTTAGATCATGCACCCTTTAGTTGACAAGCTTATAAAAAGTTAAAAACATGTTATTTAAGCAAAATTGACGAAGGGACTTGAACTTGGAAAAAAAGGCTTATTTTTTACTGAAAAAAATAATTTGATGTCACACAAACAAAAAACCTTAAAGATTAGGGGTTAAGTTCGGAATCATTTTGGATCATTTAGCCTTAAAAAAGGAGAGAGAAAAGACAAACCTCAAATAGCTCCTAATATGTCATCCAATTCTCAGTTTCATCCCAAACAAAATATTTTATCAATAATTTCTAGCATCTTTTTTAGTTGGAACTTTTGTCTCTGTTTGTGGAAAAAAAGAGTAGAATAAGTTAAAATCTTTATTTTAAGTTAGTGTGATCATTCCAAACGAAGCCAAGTCTTTACAAATTGTGCTGACTTGTCAGTCACGGCGTATCTATACATTCTGAATACGATTCCTATCGTCTTCCAATACACCGCAGGCTCTAACTATAAAACCAGTTGAAGCGCCACTGACAGCTCCTGTAAAGCATTCTAAGAATAAGCCAAAACAGCAAATGCAGATCACATTTTCACACGGCATCTTATATGATTGTTTGATTACTCAATCCACTGTATAGGAGGCCAATAAAGGACAGAAGAAGCTACAGCTAGTCTTTCTTCTCCCTAATGCTTGGATCTGCCCTGGTATTTGCTAACTTAATTCCACACAAAAGAAGTTTACACTCATTTCATTGCTCTTGTATAACGAGTCAATACAACTTGAACGATGGTTTCATTTCGTTGGTCAGCTTACTGCTTACAAGATGGTGCAATTTCCAGGATCCCTATATATAAAGGAAAAGATGAACTCATCAGCAATATGGAAAAATAGTTAATTTTTCCATTTAAGGATACGCAAATGAGTGGGGATTACCTCTTTATGTCTTCGTAATTGCTCAAAGCTTGCTCGAATTTGAGCCAAAGGGGACCAGACTCTTGACGGTTCACGTTCTTTGGCCCAGAAAGATAAGCTGGAACGACAAACTGTGGAGTTCTTTCCCTGTGAACGAGACACATCACAAAGGATTACTAAACACGAGGCCAACTACAATTCAGATTTTGAGGTGACCGAACTCACCTCCCTTCATATTCGGATAACCAAGCCAAATAAGCTGCACCGAAGTACACAGACACAAATGGCTTGGTCATATCGTCAACAGAATCTACTCTGTAAGCCCTATAACCCAACTCCCTGAGTACAAGGAGAAAAATAAGCACATTTTAGCAATGGTCTTAAGAAACGACAGAAAACCAGGTACAAATGAAAGATCCATCTCATATATACATGTACATTTCTGGTGGTAGGAGTCTTGTAGAGTTTTGCACTCAAATAGGTATTGATGAATAAAAAGATTCCACTTTAATTAATGTCAAATTGCTTAGGAAAAGTGAGAGCAGGCCACCTATAATAGCCCCAGCTTTCAATCAAAATGCAATGTAGCAAGCTAGCATGGCCAAACTTATTTAATTTTTTATTTTACCAAAACTTCAGATGCACGAGTAGTTTTTTTTTTTATAAAAAAAGGCACATGTTACCCTATACAACCTGGAATTTCAAAAATTTACTTTGGTATTTGCGTACATGTAAAGCCAGAAAGCTGTAGAGTAGTCGATCCCCATTAATCCAGTTCGCGGTCCAACCCCGTTAACAAAACGCATGCTAACCATCTCAGCAAGAGCACAAAGGACTGACTGTGCAGAAAATAAGCATCAAGAAAAAAGAACACAGAACAAAAATATTGAGCAGGGTACAGCTCCAAGAAAAATGAAATTTAGGCAAGGATAGAAAGTCCAAGAACTGAAACAAACCATAATAGAGGTGACAGTAAAATCTAACCACCTCGTTGACTACTCAAATGTCAGGTGAACTTTGAAATCTGGTTAGAAAAGCAAGATTCGCTGCCTTAGCAGATCAGTTTTATTTAATACTAGCCTCTACATTGTAATATTCCCAAGGAATAAAATCTCGAGTAAACCAATGACCCCAGCACCGGTGCTTTTAAATCAAACATGAGCAAAAATCACATACTGTGCACATGCTTATCATATTATCCATTGTTTCCAAGAAATTGTGAGCAAGAGAAAAAAACAGATGTTTGTTTTAAGATTACCTATCCACTCCCACCAACTTATTGATCAGAAAAAGTGGTCTCACCCATTTCTCTTCTTTAAAGACCCTTGTAGCGCAATACTGAACTGAATAGTTTCTGTTAATATGAATACTAGTTGAAGCAATTTTAATGGATCTTATATGCTATAAAATAGAACATGACATGGGACTCAACATACTCATAAGATGCCAGTTCTCCAATAGGTCATCTATCTGAACTAGATATTCTTTACTATTTTGATAATTTGGATGCATCCAATCCACATGACAGAAATGCCTCAGCAGGATGGATGGAGTACATGCGCCATCATTTGGGTTTTGCTAGAGCCTCCATCCAAAAAGCTCAAGCTATTGGGTGGACCCAATTCCTAACACAAACTCATATCACAATACTTAGCAAATGAACGCGGGATCATCCGCGCTAGCAGGTGGCAGGTTTGAATAGCCACTAGTAAATAGCTGTAAGAAATGGAAATAAAAGAGAAGAAGAGAAGAAACACAGAAAAAGCAAAGGAAATACGAATTGGCAATATACTATCATCTTGTTACTGAAAAAGGAACTTTTACTAGCTAGGACATATACTCACAGGCTTAACACCCCTTGTGCTGAAGTGCTTTGAAAGAATTATGTCTGCAACAGCCTGCTTGAAGTCGGTATTAGTGATGTGCACAATAATTAATGGCGTATTCAACAGTCTTAAAAGCATTGTTTTTTTTAAGTTGAGATCTGAGAGAAGCTTTCGTCAATGATATGGTCGGAGACCTTTAACATCATGACCATACAAATGATATGTGAAATGAAAAATCCATGCACTCGGGCTATTATCAACTTTTTTTTTGGTTTTAGGCTACTGGTATGCTATAGACCAGTATGCTAAAGAGATTAGCCTTCCACGCAAGATGTTACTTAAAGGAAAATTATCATCTTTATGGCAATAATATAGAGGAATTTTTATGTTTATTTATTTCTACCTTCATTTCTACCCGGGATAGATAAGGTCTCTTGTTCTGATCATGTGAAAAGCGCACCTTTCCTCTTTTTTCTCCAGAATTTGTCCACTCCTCTGCGACTTCAGAATGACTCCACATCTCTTGCATGTCTTCCAGGGAAGCTTTAGAGTCCCAGTATATATAAACAAAACCTGTTTCCTCAAAGTAGCAACAGGGAATTAACATCCAACTGAAACCAAATTTTTTTTCTTCTAAAAAGTAACTTGAAAAGGAGGAGAGAGTGGCCCCATTCAGGGTAGTCAATTGACACTATCAATGTAATTAAGAGAATAAATTTTACCGCAAATTGGCATTATCTCTTCTCGAGATGTGATCTTTCTATATGACATTAACAAAGAAAGCATCTTATGTTTATTTACACCACCATGTTGACTAAGACAATGCTGACCAAGACAACTCTAATAGTAATTGTTCCGAGCTTGTCAAGTTTACATACTCCACTAGAGAAAGGGATTCTTGTTATTGAGTACTTAATTATATGCTCTCAAAAATAACACAAAATTGTTCCGAGCTTGTCAAGTTAATCAAGTTGAAAAGAGAAAAGTGTCACCTCATGCATGTGAAGACTGGAAAAAAAAACTATCATTTATACACAAGTAATTACACAAAACGTATTTTCTTTTCCCAGGTATTTTATTTATACACTCTATAAGCAAAAAATATACAAAATATATTTTCACTGATGCAAAATCACTCCTGAAGGTTCTGAATAGGCAGTTTCTTGAGCAGCCTAAAGATTAATATACAAGGATAAAAAGGGCACTAATGCTCATGGAGGAAAAGCTGATTGTTAGGATTTTTAAGACCCCTGATACAATAACATAAAAAAGTTTTATTTGAGCTGCATTTGGCCTTTACCTGTTATTCAAACAAGATTCTGGCACATTTACAGTAGTTTTGTAGTCCTTCGATTATATGAGAACTGAAAATTTATTTGAACCTAATCCAAGCCTTGTGAAGAGCATTAATACCATTGCAAGTAATCTAAAGTGGAAAAAGTACAACCTGTGTCTTGTGAAGAAGGTGCAGCTGGAGCAGTTGAAGAACAAGCACTGTTTACTGAAGGACTGACAAACCTTCTGCAGAATGACAATACAGTTGTACCCAATTTAAAACATAATGTACATGCATGCCTCTGAAGCAGCTAACTAGGATCTACGAGGAATGGCTATAAATTGCGATGGCCTACAAGTTACAATCATAAAATGCAGGTATAGTTATCCCTGACTGTAGGTGGTAGGGGACATTAAGTAGTCTACCATGGTGATAGAAGTCAAATTTAAAAGGGACAAAATGGCCATATGCAATTGTGTGCAAGTGTTACATAGAACTGCAAGGCACAGGCCATGGAACAACCGTTTTGAGTGCAAAACCTGTTATGTTAATACAAATCACGCAACTTGTTCCAAGGCGAAACATCAAAAGCAAGGGCAAGTATGTATCTTGCCTATGTGATTGTAAAATTTATCTTGCCACCGATGTATTGAGTAAAAGAGAAATATGAGCTAAAAAAAAAAACGTAAAACAGAGTAGCCCGCCCTTTTGGTAATCTCTCAAACTAAACTTCTTTAGATATTGCAATATTTGCTGAACCATACAATACAGTCACATAGTTTCCCACGTGTGTATATAAAGGAGAAAGGCCCAAATCATATATAATGATATAATTGAAATTAAAGTTATGGACTCATTTTATAGATATGTTTATGTCTTATCAAGAAGCCTAAAATCTCTTGGATCTCTATACTTTAGAAGAGTTGAGGAATTTCCTGGAGCTCTTTTATTCCATTTCTTTTCTGGTGTAAAACCCTCCCTATCAATACTTCCTTGCTATCCATTGACAGGATAAGTTCATATTCCCTTGAGGGGAGCGAATACACTAGATCTTCGCAATTCAGATAAATAGAATTGACCAAACAAACAGAAATTCAGATTGGAAATTGGGGGTAGGGGAGAGGGGGGGGGGGGGCACAGATTTCCAAGCGAGGACTTTGTTGCATGTTCAGTAGAAACAAAGAGTTCTCAAGCAGATGAGTGCATTGGAATTTCCGACTCACCTTTGAAATTGTTCAGATAACAATTTTGGAACTACTTGGAATCCAAAGTCAAGTGGGGAGCAGAAAAAGATAATAAAGGAAGGGAGGGAGGACAAAAAAGAGAGAAATGCAGGGGTTTGTATAATTCACAAGCTATCATCAAAGTAATACACAAGAAAAAAATTTCACCTGGATGGGAGACTTTCTTTGACACAAAGGTATCTTTTCCAATATGGCAAAGTCGATTTGTGGGTTGCTTTTTTAGGGCCGCCGTCATACGCCCTAACTATGAACTCTTCACTTCTTACTCTGCAAAATACCTCAAAAATTGATATTTCCTAAATCAATGAAACTCAAAATAGAAGCTTTGTCAATCACTTGACAACAAATTGTTTGCTTCAAGATAAATAAATATTATAGAGCCATAAAACAGCACAAATGGTTAATTGAACCAATCGTATCTCTGATTGATAACTTACTTTTTCTCAAAGTTCGATAGCCATTTAAGATAAGCAGCACCAAAATAAACGCTAACAAAAGGTCGACAAAGCATTTCTGGATTCCCTTCTACTTCATACGCCCGATAACCTAAGTCTCTGCCAGAAAGTTCCAGTTACAACTTCTGAGAGCCAGAATAAGCTTAACATAAAAAGGGCCCATTAATAAGGAGCTCAAAAAAGGACCAGAACATATAATTGATACCTGACCAGCCACTCTGCTGTTTTTGGTAAAATTTGCATGATCCCCAGGGCTGTTTCCTTTGTTTTTTTATCATACCACCTCGTAGAGAGGGGCTGTCTGTCACTTGCAAGTTCAGCTATAGCACATATCATGTCCTGCAGACACAGGGAATGGAGGCAAAATGGAGACATGCAGTTAGCTTCTTAAAGCTAAATTACTCATTGATGTTGCCAAAATGCCGTTATGAAGTCATACAATTCTTCCCGAAACCAAAAGTTTGTTCATGGACAATTCAGGAAGCAGTACGCAGACAACTTAAGTTGTATTTCATGCTTATCTGTTTCCCAGAAAGCAAAGAGAAGAGACAAAAAGTTGGCTGAATTTGCAGTGATTGGAACAGAAAATATGATCCACTTAACATTTGGTCCATTGACAACTTATTGTAAAGATGTGAGGAATAAAACAGAAAATAGATATCTATGATGAATTTTTCAATCGAACCAACCATTCTTAACACCTAGGTTGATACATGACCAAGTCATGAAAGTGCCTGTAGCCTTGTGCATATGCTATTTACTTTCTTTACAATGCTACAAGCTATGAAAGTTATGCAAGCATGGCATAAAAAGAGTAGGGTGAAGGTCAAATCACTTCTTTTCAGTTACTATTTACAGGAAGTTGAATTTCGAGGCCAGTCCAACTGCATAAAGCACTTTAGGATAGCTAGCTTCTCTGTGTCTTAAAACAACAAACTAGGTCCGAACTTAATGGTGTTCGTGAAGACTTTAGCCAATTAGCAGATATATAACCTCTTTCTGTCAGTACATTGGTAGTCATTACCCACATTTAGCCTCTTTCTGAGAAATAAAAGGAGTTACAAGAAGTAATTGACAAGAGCATACCGGGTGTACTTGTGAATCAAAATGTCTACGGACAATAATATCAGCAACAGCCTGAAGGAATGCAAAATGATGCAAAGTACAATTAGATAACAAGATCGAAATCATGTGGCTTGTATCTAAGAATCCATCAAATTCAAACTTGTATGCTTCAATTTTTTGAGTAATCGAAGACAAAGAGACCACGGGTGAAATTAGCATCTGAAATGAATTGGCAACTAATGTTTCAGACTCAAGATTTAGGAAGATGAAAGGAAATTATCATTATGGTGCTGCTTGAATAGATTACTTCATTAGCAAGCGGATTGCATAATTTTATACTTGTAAATTTGTTGAATATAATACAATGCATTTTCAGTTGTCTTTGAAGTAGATGAAGGGATGTTTTACCTTCATCTCAGTCTGCGTCAAATAAGGCTCTCCATCAGGATCCCGTGAAAGGTGAACTTTATTTCCTTTAGTCTCTCCAGCATCTAACCATTCCGTGCTAACTTCAGGTTCCCGCCACATTGCTTCCATGTCCTGGACATCAACGCAATCATTCCAATAATAGAAGCTGGCAGCCATCCTGGAACCTTTGTACCGTGGGATCTATCAACTAAGAGAATTTTCAAGGTGCAAAACTCTGTTGACTACCTTGAAAAGTTCTCTCTATGGACAAGGCAATAGCTGCTATGCTGTAGCTGGACCTGGACCTGGACCTTCCAAAGAGAGAGGAACACATGTAAATAACAAGAAAAAATTTGTAATTTTTCCATTAGATCATATCAGGCACACTTGATTCTCAGGCTTGCAGGGAATAAATCATGGCATAACCTGACAACATAGCTCTATCTGACAGAACAAGAACTAAGAAGCATGTTTCAACTTAAATTCAAGTTATCTAGAAATGCCACAAACATATGAAACACTTCATCACAGAAATGGGCAAACAAAAATTGATCGGAGAATTGATAGGCTATACGGCTTGTAGAATCCAATAACAATGGCATATTAAATATGGGCCAAGCATTCAATTTATCAACCTGTCCTTTTGAATATAACCAAAATTTTATCTGACATTTCAAATCTATTTGAACGAAGAAAATTAAATGATATTTCCTGTACAGTGAGATGTTTAAACAGGATATGCTAAAGGGAGAAATAGCCAAAATTAAATATGTTTTTTCCTCCAGCATTATGATACGCGTGACATCAAGCAGTCAAAGCACACACGCTCTCATATGTATCTAGGAAATAATGACTACTCATTCCAGATTCTAAATAGACAAAAAATGAGGACAAGCCAGGGGATTTGAAGAAAAAATAGTCTACTTGGGCAATTCCCAAATTAAATTGGCAAAAAAAAAAAATGCTGCTTTACTAGACATGTCAATTATTTAAGAACTAGCAACTGCGAATGTTCCCCCCAAAAAAAAGTTTCAAATACAACATTTAAGATCTAATGGCACACGAGGAGAAGAAACAATGAATCCTTAACTTTGAAATCAGACATAGCCTAACAACCAAAACAATGCTGCATTCCAAATGATAAAATGAATTAAGGTGCATTTGGAAGCACCACGTAACAAATTGTGTGTTTTTGAAATCGATGCAACAACTCTTAAAATTCCAGAGAATATGAACTCCTATTGCCCTTACATTCATTTAATCAAACCCACTAAGAAAAGACACACACACACACACACACAGAAAAGGGCAAAAGAGATTCCAGATTACAAAATGAGAAAGACAAGAACCCAGATAATGAAACACGCCCTTATTATATCCATCACTCACATTGTTATAATTGAGAGAGAGAGAGGGACAATTATATACTTATAAGCTGGCTTAGAGTTGCGAAGTTCCCTTTCTGTTGTGTTCAGGAAAACAAAGAGAACGGAAAAGTAATCCACCCGGAGATGTTAGTTTTCTTCACACTTAGTTTTTGTTTTGGTACAGAAAATTAAAAGAAAAGGGAAGAGGGAAGGATATATATAATAAGATCGAAAGAGGTTGTGCAAAGACTAAGGTGGATCATTGTTGACGGGAATTTATGCATCCCTAAGCATATGCTATCTCTGCCGCCCTCTCCTTTTGAGTGTCTGTATCTGTGTTGGGGGAGGAGGGGGTGTGGTTTTCTTCGGGTGGATAGTCACTGGTTGTGTGTTTCAATTGCTTGCAGAGGAGGCAAATGCCACCCTGTACGTTTCCTCTCTGTCTCCGTGTGAGATGGCAGTCTCAGACGTGGTTGATCAATGGCGTTGCTTCACACAGATTGTCTACGAGTATTGCAATTTACGCTCTGAGAATTGATATGTTACCCAACTGCTGTGTTTGGTTAGATTTTAATTTCTAACTTACTATTTCGTTTGTGAAAACTGACATGAGAATGCCCTAATCGCAAAAAAAACAAACAAACTAATGACCGTTACGTGGTAGGTCATGTAAAATGAAACCTTTGTCATAATTATAACAAATAAACAGTTACGTGCAAGGTCCGGTAGACTAGGAGGGATTTATATTCTGTTTAGAGAAGGTTTGCGTTTTAAAAAGAGTTTTTATTTATTTATTTAAATCAATTTTTTTATATATTTTGAAATCTTTTTAATATGTTAATATCAAAAATAAATTTTAAAAAAATTATTTTAATATATTTCTAAATAAAAAAACACTTTCAAAAACAATCATTATCCCAATTATCTAATAATCTCTTAATCTTATCATATTAGTGTTGTTTTAATGGGTTTGAAAAATTATTTAAATTAGAAATTAAATATTTTTTTTAGTAAATGAGTTATGTAAGAAATTATTTAAAAAAACATAAACAAATTAATATTAGAAAAAAATAATCAAAATATTACTTGGCTTTTTAATAAATAAAATATTAAATAATTTAATTGAAAATAATATAAATTGAAATCTAAAATACTTAAAATAAAATAGTTGAGGTTAGTTATAATCTTTAAGTTGTAAGCCATCTGTAAGCATGGGGTATGATGCCTGTTCGGCTTTTTTAAAACCTATATCAGAAATTTCCCCTGGTATCAGGACCTTATCATATATATGATGATCTAGCTCGAAGATTGGAGCAGCATCAATTGCGTTTGGCATCTCCTGGTCTGATGCAGTAAGAGCATCAATAACAGCTGGAGTAAGATGACTGGGGACAGAACGACCTTCTTCGTACTGGTTGATAATGTTTTGGGGGGCTGACTTAGGGGGTGATTCTTTAGGAGATTCATGTAAAAGGATCATGAGCTTGGAGGAGCAGATTCCCAAACGTCACCGGTATACAGAGTGAAGCCCCCTTTCACTGCACTCCATCAAATCAGCTTCAAATTCGGCGTAAGATTGGAATTCTGTGACGCCCTCGAGTCCTTTTTTTCTTCGGCAGCTTTTAGTTCTGAAGCTCGGTTCATTCTTAGTTCCTCCAGATCATTTCAAGCTCTCCTATCTTTTAAAGGATTCTGCATGTCGTCCTTTGACCCTTACGTGATGAGTTTTTCCTGGCGTTTGGACAAGTTTTCCTTTTCGAATTCTAGTGCGCTTTGAGAAGATTTTAGAGATTCCAGTAATTGAAAGAGGTCAGTTCGTTCTTCGGAGAACGTCGAATATCTACGAGATAGCTCTCGACCCTAAGAGCTAAGGATACAGTACGAAGCAAGTAAGAATTTAAGATATGAATCATATCTTAAAATAGGAAAATAGGAAGAATGGAAAAATAGGGTAATTATATGATTAAAATAAAAGATGGGAATCCCTTTTAGATATGGAATAAGGGATATAACAGTGGGGGTGTAATTACCCTTCTCACGATGTATTTAAAGATAAAAGACGGGAATTCTTTTAGGAATTTTAGCTGCAGGAAATAATAAAAAATGGGCAGAGCATTAGTTTTACCTGGTCTATGGCAAATGAGTATCAACCAGAGAAGAATTCTCCGAGAATTAGGAGGTATTTGGACCGGAAGAATACAGTATTTATCTAGGAAGTCGCAAACTAATGGATGGAAGGGAATTCGTAAGCGCCAGCTTCTAGTGAATCTTCGTAAATCACTATGTGATTGGAGTTGATGTCTTCAATCCGATCTCTTTCTGGAACAGGGCAGAGAAGGGTAGAGTTGGATGGGATGCCGAGATCATGGACTTTTTGAGGAGTTAAAGTGGGTTGGAAGAATTCCAAACAAAGGGAAGGTTGGTAGACTGGTAGTGGTTCGCCAGAAGTGAAATTAGGAGGAGGAGGTCCAGGTTGATTAGAAGATGGGACGAAAGTGTATCGAGTTGGAGGTAAATTTGATGGGGTAGATCGGCCTAGGTCGCGAGCAAAGGCAAAAGCTGCTCGAGAGGAAGATGAGCCAGGAGAAGAAGAATCCGAAGCAAAGCTTGTGATAGAAGTAGAAGTTTGTAGTGTTTTTAAGAGTTTCATGACTTTCATAGTAAGCAACGGGATTCCCATGAAGCAGGATATCGTTGAGTGCCTCAACATTATTCCCAGAGATGGTGAGGGAAGATTTAGAGATGAGAGATCTAAGTCTTTTTAGGTCGTTATAGTCCTTTTTTTGGCCGGCCATTAGGTGATTTCCTACTAGAAAAAAATAGAAAGATTTATAGAGAGAAAAATGGCAAAGGGAAGGAACAGTAGGGAATGGTCAACGTACAGATAAGAGGGTTGAATTCAACAAGTTCAGGAAAAGGCTAGCACTCGAACTAAGCTAGATATCCGAGGAAAGAAGGGTGCAAATAATGCTTTAAAGAAGGAAAAAAAGGATGGAGGAAACTGGAAACATGCAAGCAGTTGAAAAATGAACTGAAGGAGGATTGCCGACGTGCGTGTACGGCACAGCCTATACAGAGGGAGGTGTAACGATGGCAGACGACTAGGGCTTGTGAGCTAGCAGTTAGTGGGCTTTAGTGGAATGACTCATCTTTAGAAAGAAGACCAGTAAAAATGGATTAACTGAGTTGGGCTGGCCGAAACAAGATAGGAATAATTTGAAATTAAAAGGGAAAAGAGGGTAATTATATAATTAAAGTAAGAATGATTATCAAGATAAATACATCATTAAAGGTAGGGACTAACTGTTATGAATAAATAAATAAATACCTAAAAAGGACAAAATGTAAAGGATATATAAGTGTGTTTTAAGATAAATAATGAAATATTCCCCATATAAATAGAAAAAATAAATGAATGTGCATGCTAGATGTCACTAGTTCCGAAAAAAAGGAAAAAATTAAGGAAAAAACAGAAGGTTTTAGTATCCACAGGCAACAGCATTTTCTTTTCTATTCCTTTATTTATTTTTCTTCTTTCGAGAAATCTGATAATAACATTTATTACAGGCCCATAAACCCGAAACATGTCATATTCCAGAGTGATGAAGCCAGTGGCCCAACGGAAAGGCAGGGAACTTCAAGATGCATATACCTTTTGTTGTGAAAATGAACAAAGCTGTCGTAGTCCAAAACTCTGTAGAAAGAAAAGGTAGATAGATCTCCCTCGTGTTTTTTTCTCGAGGACCACGTGTTGAAAGGATTTGCTCCCAACTACCCACATGCAGACAGACAGATACAATCTCTCCCAAGTCCCATGAAAATGGCAAAGGGGACAGGGACACTTCAAGCGTTGGCTTTAGCTACTCTCTTCGTGAATCCTTTTCTAGTCTCATCCGTCCCCTCTTCGAATCAAACGACCCCCGACAGAACCTCATGCGGTTCGAATCTATACATCCTGTCAAGTGACGACAACCCCTCATTGGGAAGCATGCCAAACCTTTCCTATATATAATCATTCTTAAAAAAAAAAAAAATCACAACAGTACCAAGTATTTTATATAGATTATATTTTCATTATGAAAATTAAAATATTTTGCTTGTTGATGTTGAGTTGAGTGCCCTCAAAATAAATTTTAGGAAAACCAGTTTATTCAGCTCGGGATGCCTGGTTGCTGTCGTCAAGTGAATAGTGCTTAGCATGTATAAAGGAAATATGTGGGGATGCATTTCAAATCATATTTAAATTTTAATATTTTTTTGTTTGAAATTATTTTTCTATATATTTTTAAATTGTTTTAACATTTATTAACTACATTTATTAACTAGCTTCCCCTCATTATTATGCTCTTACTTTCAAGTTTCTTAGAGCGCCACAATTCAGGCCCCCTATTATATTGAAGAAGGATAAGAAACTATTACAACCGCGGGCAAATAATAAGGAAGCAGAGCCCAACATGATTCCCTAATTATTCGCGGAGAAGAATACATGGATAACCTAACTCTTTTAATTAAGGCCTACTAATCCAAGTTCGTCAGCACCATAACTGGTAAATTTGTTTAGTAGTTTTATCGTTCCTCTGATTCCAGAAGGGTATTCGTTTATGTTAAAAGGCTTCCTCTTTGTAGAAGCCTGTAACTGAGAAATATGCGCCAGAGATAATTTCAAAAGAAATCATTGCTGAAGCACCGATAATCAACGAAAGGTTGTGGAGATTCCCAAACGAGCCGCAGAAAAGGAAAAGTTTGCTGCCACGGAAACTCACTGTACTTTTTCCAAATCCCCTAGCTAGTTGGCACGCATTCCCCTTCATTGAGGATTAATAAGGTAACAAATTTTGTTCAGGCTATTCACTCTTGTCTAGGTTCAACTTTCCTAATTGCCTCTTTTTTAGGTAAACAACTTTGAAGTGGCGAGCAAACTCACGACGGATGCTCGAAGTCATTGTAGCACCTCTTCAGCCGAAAGTTCTTCTCAAATAGAGTCCACAACTAAGAGCTCTAAACTTTTCGTCGGTGGGCTGGGAAATGCAAGACATGCGCTGGCTATCATTTTTGAAGCACTAGCTAGACATTGATTTCGCCGACCTCAAAATTCTCGAGAGACTTCAGAAAAATCACAACATATTGGATTTCGGAGCTATAATGGGGTTAACAATTGGATATATACATGCAAACCATCATGAACCTTATGGATGTTAAAAAATTTTGGTAACTTGCCATCAAGAAGGACTTGGTAGATAGAAACTTGTAGAGAAGCCTAGGATTGATTATCTATCTAATTCTCGAGTGCCTAGGTAAAGGTGGAGAGACTAGAGAAAGCTCATATTGCCTTGTCTAATGAGCTGGTGATTATTAATGGCAAAATCCAGAAAGCAAAGGCGACCGAAGTGAGGGCAACTGTTAAGAGGAATGAAGAAGCGTGTGGCTGCAACAAATGAATTGGTCCCTCTGATGGCTCAAAGCCAAAGACTCTCTTTGAAAGATGCCTCCACATTCTTCATCAAAATTGATTCAGAGGAGCAGCAAGGAAAATAAATGGCTTGAGCTTCGCCAAATCATAATTTTTTCACTGAGACTTATCAAACTTAATCAATCCCCTTGCTAGGGACGTTGGTTTCGGAACACTTTATTCTCGTAATCAACGACCATAATTTGTCTGGCCTTTTGAATATTTTAACTTTTGTTTCGGCCAAGGGCTTGGCCTCTGAATATTCATTTATTTTGGATCATGAACCTAACTTCTATAATTTTACCAGCATTTCTTCTGAACAATTGTCATGTTTTAGTAGACTTTGGTGAGCAATTCACCTTGAATCAACTGTAAGTTCTGATGGAATAACAATCTCGACACAAATGGGCTAAACTTAGCACAAGTTATTCGTGAAGTTCTACATATCCAGTGCTTCTCCCGGATGTTCATGTCAAAGCCCTCGGGCGATTCTCGATCATCCTCTTGAAAATATTTATAATTATTTTATTACCGGCCGGCCTCTGCTTGGTCGGTCGCTTGTGCATAGTAAGGTATTGAAGTGTTCCATTCTACTATGCGTATGTTCGCAACAAATTCTTTTAACTCTTTTGTCCGCGAAAACTAACCCTTAACGAGAGAGTGGTTTGTGGTATTCCAAATCCATCGACAATATTTTTCTTAATAAAATTTATTTGCTTTAACCAATTTAGTAAATAATCACATAATAAAAGTATATCGTTTTCAGGAAGGACGATAATTTGTTTCAATCGATGACCCAACTTTTAAAAAATTATATTTTATTTACAGTATGATTGGAAGTGCGGTTATAATTATTTTTTAAAATATTTTTTACTTAGAAATGTATTAAAATAATATTTTTTTTATTTTTAAAAAATTATTTTTTATATCAGCACATCAAAATAATAAAAAAATATAAAAAAATATTAATTTGAAAAAAAAATAATTTATTTTTATTTTTTTTAAAATGTTTTACAAACATAAAAACAAACACAATAGTAGCTTGCTAGCAAATATTCTTTGGATAGTAATAGGTTGTGTTTATAAAACGTGTTGAAATTTTTTTAATTTTAAATTATTTTGATATTTCTAAATAAAATACATTTTATAAAACAATAAATATTATAATCCTAGACTCCACCTGTATTTCTGGAATCCACGTGATGTTTTCTAATTTTGAGCCGATAGACTCTTTAACTATATCTTCACAAATCTCTTCGTGTGATTAATCTATGACTCGCATTGCTTATTGTGAGCCTAAGTATTTTAATTATAATAATTTATTATCTCCTTAATAATACTAACTTAATACAGGCAAGTTTTTTTTATCTCAACAA
>Ga0307517_10004150_pt1 | contig 22347 bp, 6 predicted proteins | sample 23_EM_MG_FD_194515 | JGI IMG/M metagenome (GOLD analysis project Ga0307517, IMG submission 194515) | Populus trichocarpa ectomycorrhiza microbial communities from riparian zone in the Pacific Northwest, United States - 23_EM | ecosystem: Host-associated > Plants > Roots > Unclassified | place... | reverse complement strand
TTTGACACTATATAACACTATATATATATATATATATATATATATATATATATATATATATATATATATATCTAACATCCTGTCATTGTATGCCTTTTGTTTCAATGAGAGACTTTAAGCATCCTTGAGTCTTTTTCTTTTTTTTTACCTTAACTATATAAGAGCATACATGCTAGTGTAGGAGTCCTCGATCTTGAAGCTTTATTGGGTGGACTAGTCAAATATTTACTTACAAATTTGCTTGAAAGCGCACTTGTACGTTCCCACCCACGAGGAAAGAACCATTTCACATTATATATATATATATTATGGCATGGGAATTTAACCTCTTTTTTTTAGATTTGTGTTTTCTCTCGTTAATTTTCTTGAGAAACGTTTTTTAATTAAAAACAATTTGTTCCCTTTATGATTAAATTTTTTTTGAAAAAAATTATTAATTAAAAAAAATAAGGTATTCATGTTACCATTGAAAAGATTGATGAAAGAAAAGTAATGCGTTGATTGCTCTCCTAATTGGAATTGATTGGTTAAAATTAAATTTTATTTTTTTTGTTTAAAATTAATTTTTTTTTATGTTTTTGGATTGTTTTGATGTGCTGATGTCAAAAATAAATTTTAAAAATAAATAAAAAATTATTTTGATATATTTATAAACAAAAAATACTTTTAAAAATAACTGTTATTGAGAATTTTATATGACCGATGAGAGTTGTTTTGGGGCTGAAATAAGAGTATCATTTCTTCTATATTGGGACCCTCTTTGCTTTGAATTTCATGCCTTTTATTGTTTCTAAAAATTTGAAATTCTTGTTGCTGCCTCTCCTTTTCTTTATACCAACCGAAAGAGATTGTCGTTTTTTTTCCCCTTCTTCCAACGCTAGAAAGGATATCTCTACATGGGTTGACTAAAATGACTATGTACATCAAGGAACATCACTATAACATCATCACCAATATGCAATATTTCCATTGCTTTGACCAGAAAAAAACCTAATTAAATTGTCTCTAAGCGGCGGGTTCTAGATTTCTTCCTCCATGATAGAATAATTGTTTCACCTAATTTACCTGCCTAGGTGAATTTCTTTTGTTCCTCCAAGGGATGCAAAGGAGTGTAATTGTTCCACCATCCAATTGCGTTCTTGGATGGTGAGAGTTAGTTGAGTGATTGAAGACACGGCTTTGAAATTACACAAGACAATTGAACAATGGCTTATAAACCAACATTGTCGGATTGACATCAAATTAATTAAGACCACTTAATTAGTTCTTGCCTCTTGGGAATTTTGTGTCTGCTCTTTTTCTCGAAATTAACCCCCCTTTGTCATAGCCAAATTAACTCTTTGTTTGCTAAATTTTAGGCTAAATTTGTATTTCAAAATCCTTGATGATGCATGAAAACGATGTTTTGCCCAAGGAGGAAATGACACGGCGGAAAAATTCCATGTTCTTAAAGTATAAATTTTAATTTAAGTTAAACCCGAGGTTACATCATGACAATTAGTAAAAATTTCATGAATCTTCAAATCTTTTATTTATAACGAACAGTCATCTCCCTTTCATTATCTACTTTATTTATAATAATCCCACTACTCTATATATTTTAAAAAGATATATAAAATATTAAGAATATAAATAAAAGAATATCTTCACTTGATATTTTTTTTATTTGTATTTATCTATTTTTATAAAGTAGATTTCATTGAATAATTAATATAGTATCACTAATCACAGCACGAGCACCATAAAAGACACTATATCAATAGTTATTCAAATAAAAATTCCTTGATTTAAATCACCGCAGTGTTCTCAAGCAAGACAGTAAAAAGTACATATAATGAGCCTCAGCTATAGGTAGAAAACTAGAATCCATGATGGTAACTCGATTGATTTTGATTAAGTGTGAAAACAATCATATCAAAACCTAATGATGACGACCATTGAGATCATCAAATTGAAGACATTAATTATGAGTTAGTTAGGAAATTATGAAATCCTGGAGTAACCATCAACTTTTAGAAATGCAAGACCGTTTACTACTTTCTAGGACTTGATTAAAAATGATAAATCACCTTGGTTTAATTAATCCTTTGGTACCACCTAGCTAGCTAGCACTGGAGCCCTACATCGATCCTTTCCATGATAGGGATCCTGCAGCGCCTAGCGTTTTGCATTGCCTTTTCAAAAGCATACCATAAGGTAGCGGTTGGTTGCATCTTTAGTTAGTTTTTTTGTCATCTCCACTGATTAATTTCTAATGCCAATCAACTTTTTTTTAATTATTAATTAGCTAGGGTTCAGCATCTTTAGTAAATAGTTCAACAACCATCATCACAGTTTTTTAAAATCATTTTGTTTGATTTTAAGAATTTTTGATGACAAGTTGTCTGCTGTTCATGTTTTCGTAAACACAATGAAAAACAAGTTTTCTGTGTTTGTTTCTAAAAATAAAAACAAGATTTACCAAAATATTCCAAGGTGATTTTATGATATTCATATAATTATTAATTGATCAGTTATTTTCTAAACTCATTTTAATTTTAAAAAAATAGATAAATGCATGCAATACAAGTAAGAGAAAAAAAATATTCTTATTTTTTTTAATAATTCATAAATCTTATTTTTTTTTAATGGGTCATTACATTTGTATCTATATCTTTTTTACATAAATTTCATAAAATAATTAGTATGACGTGACTAATTATTTCATATGCATCATAAATTTTTTTCCCAAATTATCATTTGAAGCTGTAACCTATGTAATAAATTTGTTACGTGGTGCATGGAATGTAATGGGATGGAGGCTTCAGAGAAGAAATTTCATATAGATAGGACAGTATTTTTTATTTTTATTTTTTTTACCATGAGATTACCAAGAGACGAATTCAATTTCTTGTTGTGTAACTATCCAACCGTCAACCTTTAAGGGGGAAAAATCCAGTTGAAGAAACCTCTATTTTTAAAAACAAAAGTTCTTCCAGGGAAGTTACTATTCATTAATTGATTATGCCAAAATAAGCAAGCAACACACTAAGCATGCAGTGCCTGGTCTTTATTAAGCAATAAAAGGAAAAGCAGCTGGTTTTGTATTCCAAATTAAGACATGTTGTAACACTGTTCTCAACTATGTTTTTAGGGTTAGTGGGAGATGTAATTAGTGTGTTCTTGAAGCATATTCATTGACCAAATGCTAGTAAACCCGGCCCACAGTTGACTAACACACAATTATTGTATCCATTAACTCAAAAGATTATGCAATTGAGCACTTCATTATGAGTTAGTTTAAACAGGGCCACCTGAGATTGATCTAACGCACATACACATCTGGTTAGTTTATAAAAAAATAAAAAAGATTTAATTGGACCATTTAATTTGTTGTTTTTACTCTCCTTTTTTTTGTCACTGTAGAAGGACATGGAGACTTGCATGCGCGCGCTACCTAAAGCAGAAGCAAGTTCTTGATTTAATTAATCAGATTTTGATCTCCAAGTTTCGTAATCATTGCTTTGATTTAATTTAATTAATCAACAATAGCTTCTCTTTAATGATATATATAGCTGACTTTTGAAGAAGAACAACATGCCCTTGCTCATATTCATAATTATTCTTGCCACGATATTGCTACATGCCATGCTTGGTTGGAAATTAATTAAAATGCGTGCGTTGCTATATTTGATAAGCAACGCTTCATAATATTAATTCTATATTAGCTTGACTTTGATATTTGTCGACTGTACTATATATTATTTCATGGTGTTTTGTATTTATCCTTCTGAAGATAACTACTTGTATGGATTGATCAAATTGACACGCCTACTTGCGAAATGAGCTACGTACGTACCGACATCACTCGTGTCCTCTTCTTCATTCTACATATTTTATTAGTTTCCAACTACAAAGTTAGTACCCTTGTGTGTTGTTGTGGATAACTTCTCATTAATGTTATTAGACCTCCATTTCGTGAGTCAACAATGTGATTTGTAAATTGAATTGTTGGATGGGTTCAAATTTTAAAGCTGATATAGCGTGGTCTAGAGTACTAAAGTACGTAGACGTTGATCTTGTGTGATCTAAATGACTTTAAGGATACATCTACAAATCAGTCAACTCATGCAGTAAAATCTTGTTTGAATATTATATATATCCAAAAACGACATGCAAAAATCATATTTATAACACAAAAATCATATTTTAAGTTATAAGATCGAGATAAACTCATAAAAAAACTTTGAAGATAATTATGAAACCAATATTAAAAAAAACGAATGCAGAATAATATATATAATCGTACAAAGACAAATTCCAGAAAAATATTAATTACACAAAAGGATAAAAAGAAATGAGGGTGAGAGAAAACATTAATTATAGGTATAAAAATTTTAATTGAATTGAAAATAGCTTTAATAAAAGAGAAAAAATATAAAAAAATAAGGGTTAAACTAAAAAAATAGATTAAATGATGAAATTGAAAGAAAAAAAATTCAACAAAAATGCCAAGAACAAAATTAAAAATTAAAAAAAAGGACTAAAATAAAAAATCAACCTTATGAGAAATTACAATTGAATGACTAAATTGAAAAGAATAAAAACATCTATAAATGAAAAAAGAATGAAATAAAAAATTAATAAAATGAGGATTGAAATTGAAAAGTAAGAAACAAATACATTACCTGTCATCAAAGAAAAAAAAAGAAAAAAAAACCAAACAATCACATGTGACAATCCGACCACTGTCAGCTGCCACATGCCACTTCAAATGAAAAAGGATCGCTGATACATCTAGAGAGACGATGGAAGGTGAGTTACGTTCACCAAGTGACGTCACACGCATCGCCTAAAAAGCACCAATGCATGTCACCCATGTGTTGGGGCATACCGACAGCAGCTTTAAATATTAAAATTCTGGAAAAAAAGAGTGAAAATACCAAAATGGGGTGGAAACGGTGATGGTGTTGGATAGACTGATTCTAATGCTGGTGCAAGTTTTACGGGAGAAGATTTTGATGAGACTACATGTAAAAGTTCTTATAAAGAGACTCTGATTAATTAGTGCAGCCCTTGATATTCCTGTGGAAGAGGAGCAAGAAGTTATTTGGTTTTAGGAGGAATCCGATGATGATGAGGATGATCGTGAAGAATGTCCTCCTATTCGTTTATCGTCTAGCCATATGAAACGAAAAGGAAAACCTTAGGAACCAACCCTCGTAGTCAAAATTCTAGGGTCGGAATATAGGGTACAAATTCTAGTCTAATTTAATAAATCAATGGAATCTCAAGAAGGATTTTGTCCTTGTCGAGTTGTGTAACGGGTACTACCTTGCTAAGTATCTTTATGATGAGGATTATAATGACCCCGAATGGTGTCTGATCATATCTTAACGGTCCTGGAATGGCATCCAAATTTCGATCCTTATAAAGCTTCCATTGATAAAGATATGGCGTGGCTCAGAATTCCCAGGGTCCTGGTGTAATATTATGATAAGTTAATCCTCACACACTCTAGGAACAAGCTAAGGTGTAGAATTCTGGTCGACGAGAACAATGAACTTAGCACTAGAGCAAGATTTGCTAGGGTTAGTGTTGCAATCAATCTGAATGAACTTGTGAGATCTACGATTAGAATATTGAGGCGTTGAATTTGGAAGGCTGAATATGAAGAAATTTATTTAGTCTGTTTTGGATGCGAAATGTATGGGCATAAAAGGAGAATTGTAGTCATGGTGAGATCGATGATCATGAGCCAAATATGGAAGGACCAGTGCCTCAACCTGCTCATCCCACAGTTGAGCAAACTTTGGTGATGATTCGATCGGAGTTGATTTGTTTTATGAGAAAAAGTAATAAAGCCTAAAAAAGGCACAAACCACAGCCCATAAGGACACATGTAAACAATTATACGATGGGTACTTTATGTGAGGACATTACTGTGTCTATTATAGCTGAAACTAAAAATTGTTTTTCAAGAGTGTCACTCCTTCATTTTAGGGTTACGATGAAGACATGTAGTTATATTGTAGATGAGGTGCAACAGAGACTTATCGGCTGGAATATTGATAAGCTTTCTGTAGCAGGTTGAATAACTATTTTTCAATCAGTGTTGACTTCCTTGCTATGTATACTATGCATTCGGCTTGTTTACCAAAGGGTACGTACTTGTGAAGCTATTGAGAAGATTCTTAAGAGGTTCACATAGGGTGATGCGAAAGATGCTCGCAAAGTCCATTTAGTTTAATGTAATGGGATTTGTAAGCATGAAGAGTTTTGTGGATTGGGAATAAAAAAGCTTGGCTTTATGAATGCTGCCTCTTGTGAAGCTTTGATGGGGTATTTTGTCTGGTCAAAATCATTCATAAACTCAAAACAAAATATGTTTGGGAGGATGGTATGCCTATTAGCATAGCTGCTGCTTCACCATTATGGATCAGGGCAATCTGCAAGATCTTGTCTTTAGTTTTGAGTAGTGGTGCTTGACTTAATTTCGAGTAATGGGATGACAACTCGATTATGGTATGACGATTTGATAGCAGGGTTTGATTCTAAGCTGGTGGATTGTGATGTTGGTATTATTTCTGAGGAACAGCGCTTAGTTGGACTGTTAGTCGGTTTATTGATGATAATGGACAGTGGAATTGGTCACTGTTTGATCACTTACTTCCGATTGAGGTGGTGTTAAGGGTGGCAGCTACTTTCCTTCCTCGTCATGATCGTTCAAATATGTTTCAGTACCCAAAGCTCCATCTTTAATCTTCATTTTTTTTATTGCATGGTCGGTTTGTTTGGAGGGAACTGGTAATCAGGTATCTTTTAATGCTGGATATTTTGATAGATGGATTTACATGAATCTCACCGGTGATTATGGTAACTAAGGTGTGGATATATAATACTGCCACTGTGTTTGGAATTTCAGTTTGAAAACTTCAGAAATCGCAAAAATTAACATAAAAAAATGGGTTGCAACAAAAAAAAATAGATATTTTTGTTTATATAATCTTTAAAAAAAATTAAATAAGAAGAAGGATATTGAAAGATTGAGTGTTGAGGTGGCCGGATTTATAATGATATGACCTTGATTTGTGACAAAATAAGAGGAATGTTGTTTTTTGCATAAAAAAAAAGAAGAAGAAGATGAAATGGGGGAGGGAGAGAGAGGGTCATCTCGCAGGTTATAACTTAAATATTGTCAACGGATTTTTCAATGGAAGTTAACAATGATACTTTTTCATCAATAATTATATCGACAATATTGACATGTTAGATTTACCGACGGAAATATCAAGGAAACACCTACCTAATTTTTTTTCATACCTTGAATTTTATCGGTAATTTTCTCGGTATTTACTGATAAAATTTTCTATTAATAAATACCAACAAAAACAATGATGTCACATTTCATTGGTAAATATTACTATAATTTAATAACAATATTTTTTATATTTATATTTAACAATTTTTTGATAATGATTTTTTAAAGCGAATACATATGATTCTCGTCATGATAATCTTGGTTGTGTAGTTGCAAAATGTTTGATTCATGATGGTGTTATTCTTAAATGAGTCTTGTCGAAATACATATGTTTAATTAAAGGAAATGACACAAAAAAAAATAGATAACAAATATAATCAACACAAATTCTATTAAAATAGTATCATCATATATAATTAATTTTAATTCAAAACTTTTATTATTAAATATTTTATCTACAAATAATTTACTGAAATACAAGTTAAACAACTTTATTTGTATTAGTATTAGGTCTATCTTTAAGAGGAAAAAAATCCTAATAAATAATTATAGAGTTATTCTATTATTTCTAAACTAAATAGGAAAAATAAAATTATAAAGTATAATATTTGATTTTCTAAACTAAATAGGAAAAAAAATTAAAAACACCATAAATGAAAATATTTTTCTAAACTAAATAGTAATGAAAATAATTAAGGAAATAAATATTTTTTCCTAAGAATCCTCCAACATTAGTCTCCTTAGAGAGAATTTGTTCTTGAGTTCAATTTAATCTTGTCTTGATTTTGTGGATATTCAATCAAGACTTTTCAATCCCTTTTCTTTATTTACTTTCAGTAAATAACAATTTTAGATATAAACTTTATTCTTTTCATGTTAAAATTTACATAAGAACTAATAATTAGCAAATTATTTCTCTTCCAATAAATTCTAAAGTAATAAATTGCGAATCTTAAATTTGCTTAGTCAACATGTGTTGTATACACATAACCCTTGAACAAAGCTATCTTTGTAATAATAGTAAGTTTTTAATTAAAAAAATTAACATAGCCTAAATCAATAATTTTTTTATTAAGCACTTTTTATGTTCTCATTGCACTCAATCTCTAACTTATTAACGATAACATTATTGATAATATCATCATTGCTATTAATATCATTATTTATACTAATCATTATCAATATAATTATCATCAAAATAAACATTATAAATTGATGAATAATATTAATATATATAACTCATTATAAATGATATTATTAAAATCTTTACTATATTTATCTTGATCAAAAGGCTACCATCTCTGCTCTCGTCCCTAAAACAGGTTTTTAAAGTTGGTCAAAAGATTAAATTAATTAATCTTCCACCATAAAATTTCCAAATAGGCTATCCTCGTTCAAAAAGGAAAGCATATATAAAAAAACTGTATATTTTATTTTCCTATTTGGCACCAATTCTACAAATTAACAATACACTAAAACATGCGGAGTTTTAACTGTAGCAAATTTTATTATGTACTCTTTCATGAATCATTATGGATTGAAATAGTTAATTTTTTAAAAAAATTAATTTGATCCTCGAATTTGTTTTTCATAATTGAGTTTTTTTTAGTCTGGATTTGCATCCAATTGCATGTTTTTCAATTTTTTTTCAAAATTATCCCCGTGAGTTTAGCAGGACAGTCTAAGTTAACTCACGTGGATCAAATATTTTTTCATCTCAATATTACATTAAAATATCGTTAAATTCATGGTTAAAATGAATTTGCGAAATTTGTGCTTTTAATGTGGTCATGTGTTATATTTGTTTTCTTTTACCAAGGAATTAACCCAAGAATGGTACGATACTTGAATGAATCTTGTTTTTCTATCAAGCAATCTAAGACCAAATTGTGCTGGTAAGAGAGTTTTAATAGGGTTTTGTTTTGTTTTTTTTTTTTACCATAACTGTAATAAATTAAGAAAGTAAGATGAGGTGTCTCGTACATTATAGTCCAAAGATCAACAGAGCTTTGATGGAAAACAAAGATAAAGAACAGACACATCCCATTCGCTAGCTGCATCATGGTGATTCGTGAATCTGTTCAAATACGTGAGAGGGCCCACCAGAAAAAACATCATTGCATATCTTTAACTGTCAAAAGCATGCCTTTAACCATTCCATTTTCTGCCGTATTATAATTACTCATGCTATCATTAAGCTGCTGTGTTCGCTCTCCAAGCTTAATCGGAGGTGGTGGTAAATATATAGGTTGTTTTCTTTTTTATTTCTCTTGAGAAAAGAAATCTTATGAATATATCGATCTAATAAGAGAGATTTGGAAATCATCCTCGTATATAAAAAATTGTTGTAAAATAAAAAACCAAAAAAAGAAAAAGAAAAAAGCGCCAAGGGATGTCACAATTCAAGAGATGTTTCTTGTCGACCAGAAAATCACCGCTTCCTTTCATGGGACCCATCTCAGATGGACTGGCTTTGCTTATAAAACCACCGCTCCCTCCCCTCTACTTGACCCCTCCCCCCCCCCTCCCCTCTACTCTCTCATCCTTATCAGAGCTCTCTTTTGCTACTTTTTTTTTAGCCCCTACCTCTTCTACTCTATATATAGCATATATCCTTGTCTTTTTAACCATCTAGCTTGACCTCCTTGTCCTTTCTCTGAGGCCAAAGTACCTTATGCGAGTTTGCTCACAACAGTAAAGATTGTTGGGTTTAGTGTTAACTTGGAAAGGACCTTTGGCACCATGAAGGAGGGTAGCAGGAAACAAGGTGCACCCTCACCATGTGCAGCATGCAAGCTTCTAAGGAGAAGATGTGCCCAGGATTGTGTGTTTGCCCCTTATTTTCCAGCAGATGAGCCCCAGAAGTTTGCTAATGTGCACAAGGTTTTCGGTGCTAGTAATGTCAACAAGATGTTACAGGTTGGTTCCTGTCTACCTTTACTCTTTAATCTTTATAGCGCTTTTAAAGTCTTTATCTTGCAGAAAATGAACTTAAGGGTGTGTTTGGAAGCAGCATCTTGGTCACAGAAAATGACTTCATTACACTTCGATTGAAGCACTTGAAACCAAACTCTTGAACTCTAATGAAGTCATTTTTTACATAATTTTGGGGTACCCATTTTCTGCTGAAGTTGCTTCCTTAATTTGATGCCCAGATTGGTGGTCGTTTGTTGATTTTTCAAGTCTGCACAATAAATACTCGTGAATTAGTAATTAGGCTTTTATGTCGATTCTTATAATTTAAAGAAAGAGCTTAATTCTATAGCAATTGAGAGATGCACTTCTTTGATGGAATTAGAAGAAATCTAGAAAAAAAAAAAAAAGAGGTTAAATGATCGCTAATTACAATGAAGTGGGTAATCCATCTACATGATAAATGTGGTTACCCTCCTAATTCTTCATTGGAAGGGTTAGAGGTAATCGTTTTCCTCCTTCCATCTCTCAAATTATTAGTTTAAACTTGGGTTGTAAGAATATGGGAGCACAGGCAGGTTCTCGTAAAACCATGTTAGAGGTGGTTTTGCTTTCTACAAGTGGTTGGTTCTATGTGGTTTTTTTTTTCAAATCAAGACTGTTTCTTTGATTTCTAATGGCACTCGATGATCTTGATAATTGAGGGATGACTAGAATCTGGGATTTCTCAAAATGACCCCCGGGATCTTAAACTCATATTATCATCTACAAGGAGAGGGGCACCAATGCCATTTCCGTAAAGAGGTTGGATTTTTTTTTTATTATTAAGGTAAAGATTTTTATATATAAAAAAAAAATCGGTGCACGAAGGAAGCTTGTAATCCCAATAAGAAATGGCACAAAAGTGACAGAGACGGGCACCCAGAAAGAATCCAAAATAGAGAAGAATGGAGCACCTTGTAATTGACTGGATGAAAAACCACAAGAGAAATATACATATATTTACTAATTTCTATGCATACGGCAGTATAAATGACTCCTGCATAATGTAATCATGATATCATGTGCACTTGTCCAATGTTTATTTTATTTTCTTGGTGCAAGAGAGAAGAAAGCTAGTGCCTTAGGAAGGCCACCCTGACAACAGTCAGCCGGCAACAATGACGAATACCTGGAGGGGAGGGGAGCCTGTCAAATCAAATTAACAAGGGCATAATTCAATTGTAAATCGCATCTACCTTTGTTTTACCAAGTCAATAAGTTCATTGAATGATAAGAGAGAATGGAGAAATAATTGCATGAGAAATGGTCATCATGACTTTATAACACAAGATAGTGGATCATGCAGTCATTTCACAGTGAGTCAGCATGATTTATGTTGATATATAATTTAACTTCATGCCTTGTAAGGCAGGTTCACTTGATATATTTGCACTGAAATGACTGAGGTTATGCCCATTCTCTTTCCAGGAGAGAAGTAAACGGTCTTCCTTTTCATTTTCCAGGAACTACCAGTGCACCAACGAGGAGATGCGGTTAGCAGCATGGTGTATGAGGCGAATGCCAGGGTGCGCGACCCAGTCTATGGGTGTGTGGGTGCTATATCGTCTTTACAGCAACAAATTGATGTCCTGCAGACCCAGTTGGCACTGGCTCAGGCAGAGGTGGTGCACCTCCGAGTGAGGCAGACAGCAACTCTATCAAACCATGGGCCACCTCCTGCTAGCCCTGGCAATAGTGGGTCGCCTTCCTCTAGGCTCATGGGGTCCCAAATGAAGCCCATTTTTGACATGGAAATGGTGGACCATACCAGCTTGGGAGAGTCAATGTGGTCATGCTAGGGTCTGCATGCTACCTTTTTATGTCATGCCTAGCCTTCCTGCTACTATATCTAGGTTGATTTTGTCTCCTGTGTTTTCAATCACCCCTTTCTCTTTTCCTTTTTTTAATCTTGATATCCTCCTCACTATATATCAATATGGATAAAGAGGTATAGACACTAGTAGTGGCGGTGGTGGTAATTACTATTGTGGCGGCGGTGATAGTAATAGCGATGTGGCAGTTGCTTTCAATTTAGGCTCTCCTTGCTTTCGGATTAACTATAATGTACATATAATTTAACTATATATATACAGTGAGTAATTAATTATATGCTGGTTGATTGTGGACTTTGTGGCTACACATTGGATGGAATTTCCGTGTAATCTCAGCGATATATTGACTTCGGTTCTGCTTTTCTTCCATGGTGCAATGTTCTTTACTCAGTTAGATTCTTAAATGATTTTGCCTTGTGATAATGTGTTGTATAGCTTGTTGATACAGAGACTTGAAAACGACTCAAGCATTGTTGATACAGACAGAGACTTGCTTTATCAAATCACGCTATTAGTAATTTGTACAATTTGTCTTCGTCCTCTGGATTGTTTGCTTCTAACTACTGGTGTAATCCATCATTGTTTACTAGTGAAGAAGGCGATTAGAAGCTACAAAGGCTATAGATGGGCCTCACATTTTATCTAGGGCTTTGGCCCACAGAGAGTATTTGTCGAACTGCAAGCTTTTGCTGTCGTGGGTTTCCATTGCTCGTAGAAGCAAGCCCTGGACTTGTATAATCCTGGTGTCCAATTTTACCCAAACTGCAAGTTGTTCTTCAATTTCTCTAAATGAAAAAAATAAAGACTTGGTTCATCTAATTTTTTATATCCTTTTCTTTTGTTGTTTTCAATGTAAGTCAAATAAGTTTGTTGGTTTCTGTTCTCATGAATTTATATTTAATGAAAGTATTTTCTTAATTTCACAAGAAAAAACCCTTTTGAAATAATAAAAACAATTAAAATAGAAATTGAAAAACTATGTTATGATCGTAAATACAACCTTATTTTTAGGTTTGAGAGATTTCAAATTTCATACTTTGGTGTAAAATTCACCCTTGTCTGGAACTCCCCCTCCTCATCAACAGACTCCCAAGAAATGCACCCCTCTTACACTCCTCTCCTTACCCTGTCCCTCAAATATATCTGTGCCAAAAAAAAAAAAATGTTTATGGAAAAGGATTCTCCATCCATTTCTAATTTCTAAGTGAATCGAGCGTGATCTAAGTGATTATACAACTGTAGGAAAAGAGACTAACCTGGGTGGTAATTTAAACATCCTTGACAACAAGATCACCATTGACTAGCTCTCTGTAGGCAGAAACAGGCCAAGAAAAGCCTCTAAAGACCAAGCTAGTAGCCAAAGGCACATCAATAATGATCTCCTTCATTGCTGGCTTCTTCTCATCACTTATAGCAATCAAGTAACTCCTACCAACCCATCCAATCCATCCAACAATGTATAACAACTAAACCCCCGGTGTAATAAACTCTCCCCAATGCCTTTGGTCACCACTCACTATCAAATGAGGCAGCCCATCTGACCCGCATAGCAACCCTTGTTTCCCATAGTTGTCAAATCTTCTTTCTGTCTTCTCAATTGTAGCTTTGATAGCCAAAGCAGGTGCACTGTCAGGTGCATAAAGTTTGAGGGAAGATTCTAGCTTTTTAATCTGCTGTTTCTCACGTTTGGCAAATTGTTTGGACTCTTTGCATGGGGTTAGGCCGGAGATATCAGCAACAGCTGGTAGTGGAGCTGATAAGAAGAGGATGGAAGAGAGCGCGAGTGCAGCAGAGAATGCTTGGAGTGGTGATGATGATTTCCCTTCTGTTGATGGAGTTTGTGATGCTGAACATACAATCATGGATCTTGGTTTTGTTGGGGTCACCTGAGAAACCCCAAGTTTTGGCTTCAACATGGAGAGGTTGTTTTAGTATTGTCAGTGACCATTTTTATGTCTCTTCTTTTCCCGCTTTCTTTCTTAGGGATCTAGCGTTCTTTCTTTTTTTCCCGCTTTCTTTCTTAGGGATGTAGTGCGTTAGATCAGAAAGAAAGAAAGATAGTTGAAACAAGGAGCATTGAATGAAGAGAGTGGAGAGATAGCTGAGTGAGGAGGCTGAGGTGGACAGTTGTCATTGGTTAGGAGTGTTTTGCTGTGGGTATCAGCTCCTCTGGCTATCTATCCTTCAATAACTTTTGGATAAGAGACTTGCCAACATGGCTAGCGTATTCACCTACCTATCCGTGCAGCAGTTGATGAGCACATTTCTTTTTAGAAATCCCTTTGGTTAAACGGATGAAATTTTCTGGGAAGTCGTTCAGGGAAAAATCTTCCTGTCGAATTGAAGGACACCTATTTCAGGTTACCGCGGTTCATCAAGCACCATCAAGAGCTAGAACCCATGGTCAATCCCATATATAAACTATCTCAAGTTTTTTCCACGTTGATCAAGAACTACGTTGAAAAACCATGGCCTTAGGAAACTGATACTCAAGAGGGATTGTCAGGGGTTAAGAAGCTCTCATCTAACTTGGGAGAGGGGAGAAAATACTCAGAAACTTGCATATCAAAATTTACAAACCATCCATTCAAAACCAAGTATTGAAACATGACTCGAGTCCATAACTGATAGCTCTTGATTTACATGTGGATTATGATTTGGACTTGTTCAATAATCTCGTGTCAAAGCCAACCAAGCAAGTGAATAAGAGTAGATCAATCAATAAACCCAGAATGATATGAAGCAGCAAACAGCATTTCCAGACTTCCAGTCTAAATCTCAACATTAAGTGAATAAATATGACAGCTTTCATTTCTTTCTTTTTCCTTTCCTTTCCTTTCCTTTTCTTTTTCTTTTTTGGGAGGCTCTGCCATTTTCAAAATTTGAAGCGTCCCGTTCATTATCATGTATGAAGACATATGCCATACAGGCAATCCAAAATCAAACTCATACAAAGCAGTGTTCAGCCAGGATCATGCTGATCACATAACCAAAATACAAAGGGAGCCTTAACATTTACCTCACAAGTGATTATCTTGAGAATGCCTTCTGTGCTCCCTGTCCACATAACCACTTTTGCCCATCTTGTGTCCATCTTCTATGGTATCGCGGTTGTGATTCGGTATATAATCATGCCGCCTCTTTCCCTCTGACTGCCTTTCTGCTGGGCTCCCTTTTCTTTTTCGGCCATTCAGCACGGGAGAAGCATCATCTAACATTTCCCCTTCTTCTACATATTCTGCTTCCAATCCCCGTGATGACTGCCCTTTCATGATCATGTGGTTTCCATCCCCAATTTCTGCATGATCATTATTAGACCAGCTCTGTCTTCTCTCTCGTTTGATTTTCTCATCCTCAGCTGCCAACTCAACCCCATCTTCTAGTTCCCTTTCAATAAGATCATCCTCGTCCATAATATCCTTTTTTCGTGTTGTCTCCCCTCGAGATTTCTTCCTTTTCTCAAGTGCTGCCTTCACCTTGTCCTTGTCTATCATCTTAATAGCATCTTTAGGGGACTGGTTAACTGGGCCTTCTCGAAGATCTAAATTTCTACCAACTATGCTGCTGGACTTGCGCGATACAGCATCATCCCTCCACTCTCCAGCTTCTGCACCCTCGTTTCTCCCTGCAGTTCTTTTTTGGTCTTCTTCCCCTATTTGCTCTGCCTCATACCTGACCTTATTGGGGTCCTCTCTAGTGATTTCCTTGTGGGAGACATGCTCATGGTGCTGATTGTCTCTAGTTTCTACCTCAACCTTGTGATCGGTAATAACACTCTCAGTTTCTCCACTCCCATTTTCATTATTTTGAGTATGGGTGTTTCTTGGTGGTCCCACGTTGATATCTTGGCACACAGGTTCAGGGGCTGCTCGTGACGATGTCTGCTTTGAAACATGGTCCTCACTTACAGCTGGAGTTCTAGTCAGCAGTCGATGCCCTGACCCACCCCCAGCACTTCCTTCTACCTCACTCCCCTGTGATTGGGGCACTCTGTTTTGCTCATATAACTCCAACATTTGATTGCTAACCTCTGCAAACAAATCAACCTTAATGATACAACAAAATATCCAAATGCATATTGAGTAAATAAAAGACTCAAGAGGACAGCCAATCAACACCAGCAGTGACCGTGGTGAGTAAATGGGCAGGCTATAATAAGAGCAGCCCATATTCTCTTCTGGTTACCATCAAAGTAATTGCATAAAAAAAGATACCTAAAATCATCTCATCAGGGTCAAAGCTAGAATCATCCGATCAGGATCAGTTCTAGCAAAATATCATGGGTCAAAGTGCTGCTATGATTTTGTGCAGCACTAGTAGTGTCATGAGGTTTTTTGAAGACTGTCCAATTGAGTCCATACAAGTCTTACAACAAAATTAAGGGGAGGGAACCAACCCTCCAACTGGCGTGGGGTGACATCAAATTCTTGCCACCAGACCTTCTCACCATCCGATGGAAGCTTCACTTTGAGGAACTTGGCAGCAAGGAAAATGGCACCTGCCGCAATGTGATGGGGCTTAAATTGCAGGCAGAGCGAAGTCCTCAGCCTGCATGCCGCTTTCCAGAGTGTGAAGAAAAGAGGAGAAAGCATTGCATTTGATTATTAAGAGCTCAAAAAGGACATTATGCATACCCGTCATTGACAAAATTCCATGCAACTTGAGCAAGGGCATTTTGTGCAACCTTAAATTTCTTTATTGCTTCAACTAGAGGTTTGTAAGGGTGATGAACATTGAAGTCAAAACCCAACGTGGCAAGTACAACCCTCTCCCCAATTAAAATAAGCTCTTTCTGTTGCTCATATACTTCCTGCATGATAAACGTTGATCAATGGGTAAGCTTTAGAAACTCCATAGTTACTGAAACCGAGAAGGAAAAATTCAAGGAGCATACAAGGCAGCAGGGAGATTATTTGCCAATGCTCGGCAAATGAAAAAAAGAGGATTCTGAGCAAGGTTTTTAATTCAAGAGAAGCATGGTGATAAAATTCTGAAAAAGATCTGTACAACACCCACTAAGCAACTTTTGCCAAGTAATTCCATGTACTTTGGCAATATAATTCACCATGTGTCATATATGATAAACCAGTCTTTCAAATGTGAACTATAATGTCAAGGTACTGCTCACTAACAACCATGTTTGGTTATCTTATATAAGGCATGAAGTAGAATTAGTGGGGTGCAAATTTATGTTCTAGAGATGGGGGTGAGGGGGATGGACAGCAACAACTAAGATATGGGCAGGAAATGCAGTGAAGAGAGACTGGGGTTGTTCAGAAACATAGTAATACTCCAATAGAAAAAAGAAAAAACTTTTCCAGTATTTCAAATTTCTACTAAGTTTGGAAAACACATTTTAGAGGTTCTCTGCAGTTTTCCTTTACAAGTTTTCCACTGTTTTCCAAATAAAGAAAAAACATGAACAATACAATTTTTCTTTTATATACAAGCACCTTTTTAGCAATGTAAGAGATTCAAATTATTATTTTTGTAATTTTCATATTTAGGTAGTGTCATAAATTTTATTTTTATTATAAATCTAGTATGATTTTTTTTTTTTTTAGTTTACAATATAACTTTTCATGATAATTTTTAATTTGAATGGAATAAAATTAACATTCTACAATTAGATTATCATGAACACAAAATATTAAGATGACTATTATAAATTATTATTTTATTTTTTTATGAAAAATGAGAAATGAAGATGTTTTCCATTATTATATTGAAAAAAGAAAACTAGAATAGGAAAAGAAAACTGAAAATGGAAAAGGAAAATGAATACAACACCACAACTTGGCAAGAATCAGAATGATGCAGTGCACAAATAAGCTGGTCAAAACACCACTAAAATAAAGAAAACCTTTTGTTTGATCCTCTGGGCTGCAGCGGGATCTTTTTTGTGCATTATCTCATAGGAAACTACAATAACATCCTTTAGTGGACGAGGAGTCTCTTCCACCTTCCCAGCAAGGAACATGCACACAGTTGCTACAGTCTGCAAAGTAAAAACAAAAAATAAGAGATGGATGGTGCATGTGAACAAATCAGTATGAATTTAAATTCACCGAATCTATTTTTTTTTTCCAGTCATTTTCCTTGAACTGGATTGATCTTGTTTTTTCTTAAATTATTTTACAAAATACATTCGCATCCAAAGTATCATTTGCAAGTCTCCATAGGTCCACATCTATCACATAAGAAAACGACCTAAGGTATTACCAACAATTTTCTAGTGACCAGCTTCTATTTCAAAAGATATTCTCACAACATTACTTTATGAGTCTCTATGACCTAAATCTATCACCCTTACATTTCTGTAAGGACATACAATACAATTCATATAGAGGTACAAAAATATCAGATTCAACAATTGATTCAATGCAAGCATTAAAGGTTCAAATGGTTTAGAAAGCATAAGCAATGTTAGTTTGAGCATCAATTGACTCACCCTTCTATCATTATTTGCATGTGATTGGCGAATGAAGAATCTGTGACAAAATATTATTGCTGTGGCTATGGTTACCTGGGGCCTGCACAAAAACAAAATGTTAGTTTCATTTTCCAATTGTTGTCTAGATGTGAAACAGGTATGCTGGACACAAAGCGGAAACCCCCCCCCCCCAAAGAAAAGGAAAGAACGAATGAAAGAAACACAGTTCAGCTAGGTAATCAATCAATTTCACAAGACAATGCCCCACCCTAAGAAACAGATGAAAACATTCATTTTGTAGCATAGTTTTATTTGCGCACGCTGCTGTCAGTTTTCCTTTTTTTAGACAAAATAAGAAACATAATTATTATAATAATAATAAATAAATAAAAAGAGCATGTAGTTACAAATTTGGGGAGCAAGCCATTCTCAAAAGTAGGATGAACAAGACAATAACCAAATTCAATTATTAAAAAGAAACAGCCACAGTTACAAATTCAGGAAACAATTCATTCTCCAAAACAAATACAGTAACCAAGGTCAAAAATGGAAGTGCACTCCTTACCTAGGAATATCAGTCCCCTAAAACACCCACCGAAATGCTTTCAAGATAAACAAGAAAATGCTTCACTTTCAAAACACTAATTCTAAAATTCTAAGGATAACATCAATGCACAACTTGGTTTGCAAGCACATAAATATACAACCCTTGACAGATCAGAGATAGCATTTCAATCTATCAAGAAAGCAGTTGATGGGTCCAGTATATAAAGCAATAATTGAGATTATCAACAGCATGGATGAGTTCTCCAAATTCTATTCTCATAATTCCTTTCACCAACATCCCTCCATGCAGACAAAATGAGAGTTCACTGATGAAATCATTGCAAGCAAGCAATGGCATCAATAAATGGAAGTGACAGGCAGGAGCATGCAAAGGAAGGTGGTATAGGAGTTTGAAAGATCACATTGCATCAAAAAGGCCACGATTTCCCATTCAAAATTGTAGGGGTCATGATTATTGATTCAAACTTCTTCACTACTACCTCCAATGCAATATTGTAATGACATCATACCACATTGATCAATTAACTACTAAATGGCCCTAAATCGTGTGAGTGCACACACTTGCCCTTCATTGTTTCAGTAATCCATCACACTCTCCCCCCAACTAATTTGCAATTGAAGCTCAGTGCTTGTTGTATCACATCCTCTCTCTCTCTCAATAAAGTATGTCATAAATAAGAGTTGATATTTCAATTGTCTATCACATTCTTTAATTGCAAAAGATTTCAGTATCTTTAACAGGGAAAAAAAAGAACAAAGAAAATTTTCTCCCATGGATCTTCCTAACAGCACTCTACACCAATACATCAAATATTACCCCATGTGTCACTTTCCATAACATATTTCCATAACCTCAACAAATTGGTGTGACAGGATTTCATTCCTAAAAAAACCTTCACCAACACGTCCCACATAAAGTCCAATGATTATTGAGTGATGGATAAGACGCAGATCATTAGAATTCCACTTCCCCCTATATTTCTAAATGATAACCATTTCTCAAAGCATTCCTTCTTTCTAGAATGCTCAAGTGACATGTTACAGTCTAAACCTGAAGAGCGCTCATATGCCTTGTTATTATATACATTAATTAAAATTAAAGGATATAAATATAGTGCTTGAGATAGAAATTCTTGAACCATGATAGAGCTCTCAGATTAACCATGATGAGAATTTCCCTATGCACATCAGCATCAAAAGTATCCTACAAAGTATAAATTTACAATTTAAAAATTCGTTTTATTTTAAGAAAGCTAACCAATTAACCATTTTAAATAAAAAAAATCATTAAAAAAATTCGAAGGATTCCTCTATTCTTAATAATCATGCATCAACAATCTAGAAGCACCAGGATTTACACTTGACCTACCATATAAAATCATCAAACATGATAATACCCTGCATATGGTCAGAGGTAGTGCTAAGAAATATCAAGTGAATACTAACAAGAACTAATATCCACTTGCGTTATCGAATTCCAAGTTTTTTTTTAATTTTATGTATAGTAAGCAAAACAGAACACTTTGCATCTCCCTCGATGTAAATGATGGTGCAAAAAGCAAAATGGAATGGAAATTGACCGCAGCATCAGACTAGATTAGAACACTACCGAAAAATTTGTCAACAAGTCAGTAAAAGAATGAAAAAAACAACAATATACATATATACATGAACTCACACTTTCAATCTCATGCCAAGATCCTGCAAAAACGTGCAATATGATTTCCGTAGATATGTCTCTTTCTTCAAGTCAATATTATCTCTTCTTGATGGGGAATTCTCTTCTATTTCTTTCCTTGAAAAATACCAACGATCCCCTTCCTCTGGCCTTTCTTGAGAACTCCTGGACGGCCCGCCCTCGGAATTCCCATAATGTGAAGATTCCCCAGGTAACAATAATCCAGCCATAGTTTTCCAATTTCAGGATAAGACAAACAAGATTCGACTACTATGTCGAGAACTAGTCTTCTATCACTTCATCACCAGCAAGCATTTTATAATTAAACCCTTCACAAAAATTAAATCAGTTCCAACCCCATGAACCAGATACACAACCAATACCAAAAAAAAATTGAAACTTTTCTTGAGCTAAGCTACGTAAATAAATAGCACTTAATAAACCATATAAAAATGCCTCATATCGTATTTGTGGAAATTTTATGTCTTCTATCCTTCTACTTTCTCTTCCATTTAACCTGTTGAGAATTCCATGTGTAATAACAAAAGGAGAAATTTTGCAGGCGATTTCTATTCTAAATTCTTTTTTTATCAACTAATTCAACATACATTGTGACAGAGACAACAGATTGAAAAAGGCAATGTCGCTTATAAACAGTGTAATTATTCTTACTTCTTTTTTGATCCATTCATTCAGCGGGTTGTGACAGAGACAGCAGATTGAAAAGCACAATTTCGCTAATAAACAGTGTAATAGACACATAGCAACCCCAAAACCTAAAAATTGAATATTTTATTGAGTTTAGCAAAGTAGACAAGTGACACTTGATGAAACAAATAACAGCGACCCAATATGAGCTTTAATAGCAAGAGATTTCATAGCTGATCCAAGTTAGGGTTTGTTGATCCATTTTAGGTGAACCCTAAAAAATTCAACAGATTTGAACTCAACACTTCATTTTGCAAAACGTAATCGTAATTTCTTCACAAAAAAAAGACGAGGCAAATCAAGATCGAACTAATAATTTCTAGGGTTTGAAGGAGAGAAGAAAAGGGAAATAAATAAATAAGATACAGAAATCCGACTGACCTGCGGGAGGGAGAGGGAGGGGAAAAGAAAGCCTTGCTTGCTGGAGCGACGTCGTTGGTGGCGTTCTTCGTCTTCCTGGCTTCGCGGCTTAGGCTTTTTGAGGGTTTGCTTGTGTTGTGTGTGCGCGTCTAGTACTGTAAAACGTGGGAGAGCTTGGGGGGAGCTAAATGATGGGATTTTTTATTTTGGGATATGGATCTAAGTGCATTTGTTCATTTTCATTTTAGTCCCTATACTTGTTTTTCTTTCCAAAAAAGGAGGTTTGTTATTTCCATTATAGTCCTTCTAGTTTTTCCTTATAAAAATACATGCTCTGTAGTCTGTTCCTTTTTAACTGGATCATCATATCCACAGTGGCTTTACTGATACAGTAGCAGTGATGCATCTTTTAGCATTCTTTTAAGCTTTTTTTTCTGGTTGAAAATACTTTTTGATGTTCAAGATAATATTAGTTTTTTTTTCTCTGAGAAAAAAACTACACCTAAGTCATCTTCGCAGTTCTGATTAAATACAAATTAGGATTCAAATCATTTTTTAGAAAATGATTTTCAAC
>Ga0307517_10004149_pt1 | contig 22348 bp, 20 predicted proteins | sample 23_EM_MG_FD_194515 | JGI IMG/M metagenome (GOLD analysis project Ga0307517, IMG submission 194515) | Populus trichocarpa ectomycorrhiza microbial communities from riparian zone in the Pacific Northwest, United States - 23_EM | ecosystem: Host-associated > Plants > Roots > Unclassified | place... | reverse complement strand
GACTAGCTACTATATTCATCTTGGATTTTTAAGGGTACCGTGTTGGCCGGTGGACGAGTTGAAGTGCGTTTAACATGTTGTGGGACGATTACATGTGCCGTTACTTGATAGTACTGTGGGCCAGAGCGATACCAAGGTTCCACTCCGAGTCAGCGGATCCAAAGAAACTCCATCCGCTGCGTGGATAGAAGGGAAAGCGAGCAGGGAGTCCCCGTGAGCGTTTAGGATGAGTTGGTAAGCTTGAATCGGTAACCAGTTACCGGTGACCGGTGAAGCTCTCCGAATCCGCTGGCGGATTAACCGCCGTCGGGACTTCACCACCATCCCGGTGAACTTGTGGAGCTTCCGGCTGCGCCGCCTGCAATCAGTCGGAGTAGCCATCCTACCGCGGTTACTTGTGCTAGGTGTATTTTCTCCCTCGCAGTTTTCGAACGCACACTCACAGTTCTATGGTGACGTGCTACAGCCTGATATTCACGGTCGTTCAAAACCTTACAACGGCTTTGCTGCTTCGTGGGTGGGCCAGATGCTGTAAAGGATCGATTCCGAGGTGCGATGCACGTAACTTATAACTGTCCATGAGGTGTCCAACCCATGTTCGAGGCTCATTAAGTTTATAAATGACAGGAGTGAACCTCCCGAGGCAGTTCGAAGGTTACAGAATGTTCCTAGGCGGGGAGTAGGAGTCAGCGGGTTAGTCAGCGGGTGCGTCAGCCTCCTATTCACCCGGGTATAAAGGGACTCGGTCATAGTGTTCACATCCAGCTAACCCCATCTGCCCTATTCCCTCCCCCCAGCAACGGATTACACCACAAGAAGATTAGGGGCTATGAGGGGGAAGAGTACTATTATGGAAGGACTTCTTCCCCTGGTGCTTGTACGCTGAGGAGGCGGGTGACCCAAAATATGTCTGAATGGAATACCTTCAGAGCGCACTTCTCGTTAAGGTGATTGCGCCGTCTCTCGTCTAGACCGCAACTCATCCCGTTTCAGACGTTCAAGGTGATATCCACATTGCTGTCATCTGTTGACGGGGATTTGGATGACGTCCAGGAACCAACTCAGAAGAAAACAAAGAAAAGCAAGCGCAGAGATGTCGCAACGACCTCGACATGGGGTGCCGAGTCACTTCCCGGTCAATTTCATATGCTGTCGTTTAGGTATGTTCTTGCGGGCATATCCAGATGTAACCGATTTTGACATTTGCACGCAGCTTCATCTCGCACTCCAGACCGCTTCACAGTGGCACGATGTGTATGATGGATTTGACTACAAAGCCTGCTACTGGTTTATCGTTGATTACCCTGAGTGCGGACCTGCACTGGATGCCGAGGACCCCCTTGACTGATGGAACGAGTAAGTCCCTAACTATTCCACTAGGTCCGCTACTGACGTCTTCCTGCAAACAAAATTTCCCAAACGCTGCACCTCTGCAAGATAAGTTGAATTAGCACCCCGCCGTGGAAACGTCTGTGGCCCTGCTCATGGAACAGGGAGAGGTGGGTTCAATGGGGGTAGCAGCTAGTATGTCATTTGTACCATCGTGTCGTGTATAGTAGATACAATTCCTAATGAAATTGATATTACTACCTCAACCATTGCAATGCGCCCACAACCCTATATGAGAACCGCCAGACGTTGTGATCCCGGCCAGAAATCACAAGCGGTTACAACCCTCAATGCTTGTGAGAAACTTACATTCAGATTGTGAGATTACACCCGCTTGAGGGAACTTACCAGATCTCACGTGGGCTCACAAGGGGGTATAAACCGATGCGAGATTTATAAAACCTCGAAATCTTACAGTCGATTACAACGATCGTGGAATTCCGTGAGGATTTCGGAAACTGGGGTGGGCTCGTAACCTCTTACAGCAGAGACAAGACCGTTATAACCCTCCTGGGGCCTTACAACAGATTTCAGCGGTTTAAAAGCCATTATAAGGAATTCACTAAATTCCTGATGACCTTGTTTCGCACATCGAAGCTCTCCTTGGTTTCAAACAGTTTCACGCGACGATAGCTGGCAGATGAATGGTATGAGCAAGATGGAGAGCATATGGGGCGGTAATACAAATGTGTAAAATGGGAGCATAGATCATATGGCATACGAGTGGCACACGGGAGTAGAGGAAGGCATAGTGTGAAGGGGGAGGGAAGTATACGAGTCCATCAAAAAACAAGCACAAAGAATTGCAAAAGGAGGCCGGCAATTCGGGGAGGAACAATGCGGATCTACAGGGAGAGCCACAGTATTTGTGCCCCCGCCAACCCAACCTGACCCGGCTTACCGTCCCGCCCAATGTTGTTCATGTTGACAGCGTTGAGCACTTGTTGGATAGCGGTAAGGCGATCATTCTGGATGATCTGGCCAGGGACGAGGGGGTCGAGAGGACCTGCAGCCTGGGGCTGGTCGCTTTCGAATGCCTGGGGGGTTTCGTTCCAGGAATGCGGATCGTTTGGAAACCCGACCGACTGAACGAACTGTTCTGGGACCGCGGGAACAGGGGAAGGGACAGGGGCGATAGCAGGGGCAGGGGCAGGAGCGGTAGTGGGGATAACGGGAGTAGAGGGTACCAGTGCCTGCTGACCAGCACACTCGAGACATCTGCAGGCGCTCCACATCGGTTGCTCTGGGGCCACAGTCTCCGTGCTGTTAAACACAAACTGATTGTCACCCAATTCAACCGGAAGCTCCCGAGCAAGCAACCCTGGGGTATATCCCGGGGTGGCCAATGCTGGAGCAGGGTACCCAGTGGAGGGGGTGGTGGGAACGGGAGTATGGAGGCCCGAACCGATCTCGGTTGGGGCCGTAGCGGAAAGCTCCCCGGAAAAGAAATCCGACCAGCTAACCTCAGGAAGAGTGGATGAAGTGGTTGAGAGCAGGTCCAAGTGGTTGAACGCGGGTGGGTCGAAGAATTGGAAATCCGTGCCGTCCATGAAGTTGTTTTCGATAAGGGGACAGGTAGAGATGGAGGCGGACAGCGGAGTCGATGATGGACCGGCGGGGGATTCTCCAACGGCGGAGAGCGTAGTGAAAGAGGGCTGATCCATGGTGGAGGAAAATTCGAGAACAGGAACTTTGGCAGGGGAGTGACCGGGGAGGGGAAGTTCCTGGACAACGGGGGAGTCTCCAAGGGCGGAGGGACCAACGACATACCCAATATCACTGAAGAGAGGGGAAACAGGGGCCTGTTCCCCCTGCGTGACCGGCATGGCATTTGAGCTAACCGCGTTGTTGACGAGGTCCTCACTCTCGTACAAATTGTCGAAAGACCCAGCGACGTCAGCCAACTTGGAAGTTTTATGACGCTCAGTACGGTACAAGACCGTCATTCTTTCCAATTCCTCGCTGGCAAGTCTGCGAGAGCACGAGAGACCGTGCTCTCTCCTGCCCTCGCACCACGTGCTATAGAAGCGGTCCCAGGCGTTTATGGAGTCATAGGAGGTACTGGAGGTGTTGGTGATGCGGGCCATATGGGTAGAGGTGGTGTAGGGTTCAATCGGTTGAGATGAGAGGAGCGGAGAGGGCTTGGGAGCTTATTGATGGTCGATGAGGGGTGAGGAAAATCCGTGCCACCAATCCCTCCCCTTAAAAGAAAAGAGAAATCACTAGTCCTCGCATCGATCGCACACATTTTGTACGTCCAGTAGGCCACACCTACATAAACCATGGATGGCTGGGGGAAGGGTGCGGGAGAATCCATATCCATATCCACGGCCAAAAACTGTGGTTTCAGTCCATGACCATGGTGGAGTGTCGCAGAAGGGGGAGGACTGACGGGAGTGGCCATTCCGATATAATTGGCCAACACGAGGTAGGATGCTGTGGACGTACCAACCCTATCAGATCTCCCACATACCTATCGCGGAAAGAATGGTAACATTGAATGGCGCGCATGTCGCCGACGAGGAGAGGGTTGCGCGCACAAAGCGGGGGTCCAAGCCAGGCCGTGGTGATTGAATACGCGTCGAGAGCCCGAGTCGTGTACCCACCTCCGGTCTTTGATCAAATTGGCAAAGCCATCTGCGAGGCCGTGGTCAATCAAACTGAAAGCGGCCAACGCAACCCCCTAGGCTGGCCCGTGCTGACGTCGAGTGGCTAGAAGAAAGCCATTGTTGGATCACGGAACAGTCAGTCAGTCGTGGGAAATCGATCGGGACCGTGTGCATGGCACTCGCAGGACAACGGAATGGAGCGCCCAGCAAAAAACAACAGGCTCGTCAGGCTAGCATGGTTGGATCTTTACAGAGAGTGGTATGGGTGCAAATTTTCGAGCCCTCGACGTTCAGTTGGAGACAAAACCCTCATGCAGACGGGACCAACCTACTGAAACCCTCCCCAGTGACCGTATCGAGAATATCCGACGAACCTATCCCTTGATGCGTCTATGCGATGAGGTGGAAAGAGTGACGGAATGCTCACCAAAGAAGAGAGAGGGATATCTGAAGGATTGTAAAGGCTTTGGCGGACCTGGGGGGGACGCGGGTGATGCGAACCCGAAGGGGCCTGAGGTATCTCTGCCGCTGGGAATGTGCCCTTAGTTCCGGAGCTCGAGTATATGTGTGTAATGGGGTGGAAATAATGACCTGGATTCATTGCAGACCAAACAAACTTACAAATAAAAGTGAGCCGGCGTGTTCAAATCGACGAAGAAACATTAGACCTTTGAGCCAAGACGATTTGGGCAGACGTGGTAATGAGCATGTAGTATGTCACTTTGAGGAACGTGGTTTTCTAACAGTCCCACCTGTGATGCAAGAATCGACCACATAAACTCGGATGTGTAGTCCGGATACGACAATACTCCAGCCGAGGACCAATAGTGTTCGCATGTATCCGGTACTAGTGCGGGCTGGTCAGATCCCACTTACAGACTGCTACCCACACCTAGAAAAGCCCCGGAGGGTACCTGGTCTAAACGACGGTCAGGCTGACACAATGCCTGCAGTACTGGAGGGCACCCACGAACATACAATGAGGACGCGTGGGCTGTGTGACAGAAAGCCACCAAGCCAGGATAGCACTCGCTTCAGATAGTGGAGCAACCGGTCCGTGACGCCGACTCGATAGAAGGAAAACCCAAAAGAATTGGAGGGGAGAACGGCGTTTCCCAATCGGCTAAGAGGAACCGGTATCAGTAACTATCAGAAACCCCACAATACGGGCCAGTCCTCGAACGCGATCTCATTCCACGAGCAAGGTGCCCCGTTTGGGCCACCTTCATGAATCATCTGAAACGAAGCATGGACTCACCTCTTCTTGAGTCATCGCGAACGAGGAAACCAATCGAGTGCGAGACCGGGGGCCCCGGTTACTAGCCGCAGGAAATAAAAATCGCGGTGTCGACCCGACAAAGCGGGCGGGATTCTCTGCCGCGGATTTGCAGTATGTATACACGTTTGGACACGCGCGTTAGCCCTGGTGGCGGCGACCAGAGTGCGGTAAAAAATTCAGCCTGGGTCCAAACAAGGTGCGAGCTTGGCCGACAAGTCCAACTGACGAATACGGGTCCATGAAAAGCATCGGTCTAGCAGCACTTCGTCGAGATCGTTTGGAGCACCTTGGAAAGGTCAGGGGAGCAGAGTGGACGGAGTGGAACGGTTCAGATCTCAAAACTTCAGAGGCCCGGACGTGTCACGAACTTGCCTGAATTACGGTCTTTGGCGGTAGCGATTCGAAAAAAAAAAGTTTACAAGACCGTGGAGTATAAAGGTCCCGGGAATTGTACTGCGACTCGATGCGACTCAACTAGGAGCCACTGACTGACAATGGCCATTGATTTTCTGATGCCGTCCTTATCGAATAATCTCCCCTCCTGAATCATAACAAAGCTGTTCGGCCACCGCCAGTACCACCAACATTCATCCGACCCTTTCAGACGAAGAACGACGATCCGCGTATTCAAAGGCGTACTCAAGGACCACCAAGTGGCAACCAGACGGTCCCCCCACCTTGGGTAATCAAACCGCTCCTGTGCACTGAATTCGCTTGGCCCTGCGCTTGCCCAGGAACGATACCGTGTGTCAGTCCAGTGGCAAAAAACTCGATCCTCATCACACAGAACGTGCTATACCAGTCCGTTATCAGATTGTATTTTACAAGAGAATCACATCCATACCCACAACTTCGCAAGTATAGACAGAGGGAACCAAAGCGCACTTCAGGTTCACGGTCAACATGCTTTATTCAAAATACAGGGAGTGGTGGTTCGCGGTCAAAGGAAATTAAAGTACATAAAGCGCTGGCAACAAGGGAAAAAAAAATGCGATTCTTGACAGTCGTACAGTCGTAAAACAAATGAATGTGGACATCAACGAAAAAAAAAAAAAAGCAGGCTACACGGTGCAATACATAACGAGGGGGGGATACTCTGAAAAGAAGAAGACGACCGTCTGTCCCAGACCTCACGGCATCAAACACCATACACGACATACGATGCACCGCGCAACGGCCATCGTCCATCATGTATCATATATCATGCACCGAGGTCTAGTCAAACCCCGCAACGAATTCGCTGAAGGTCTGAGGGTCGTAGGATTTCAGCGCCGCAAAGGCATCGTGAATTTGCGAGTCTGGGTCTGGCGCGGAGTACCGCCAGATGAAGTCCGATATGGTAAAATCGGGAGGGAGGGCATCACGACGGAGTTGTGACGATGCCGCCCTGCGAGTTGTTCGGGGCTTTCGCTCAGGTGCGAGTGGCTTCGGTAGTTGATCGTTCTCGACGAGCGACCTTGCCAATAAATAGTGGTTGGATCTCGGGATAGGTGTGTGAGAGGATTTGTTTCGTGATTTTTTCGTGTTTCGCACAACAAGAGGGATGGGCCTTTGAGACGCGGTTGCTCGTCGAGGCGATGGGTTGAACTCCGCCACGGGAGGGGTCGGGGGCGGGGAAGGCTGATTATCCAAACGCGTATTCAAAGGTTCGGAATCCAAGCGTGGAACCGTGCTTGCCAGAGCCGCAAGGCATTTTTCAGGTCGCATAGGCATATACGGGTGTATATGAGGGTTTGGCGGTGGTTATGGTTGGGGAAAGAGAAGCAAATCCGTAGATGGGGTCGAATCAGCCCCTATTTATACCCGTGACAGGAACAAGGAAAACGGGCCACATAATTGCACGTGAGAGTGACACGCAGAGAGAGAACGTGTGAGGGAGAAAAGGAAAGAGCGACCGGAGAGACTCACACGCGGCACAGTCCAAATCCAGGGTCATGGTCGTAACAGGAAAGAGTCAGAGTCAGACGAAGGTGGCCCACCGTGATGACCGAGTAGCACCAACGGCGCCCCAGATCATCTCCACCCACAAAAAGCTACACAATGGTGAAGATCACGCCGCTTTCCGGCGTTCAAAGCGTATCACATCGATTGATGTGGCCTAGGAAGCGATAGTGAGATGCACAGCCGCCCTTCACCGCAGTCGAGACTAAACGTGGATCCGGTTATCCAAAGGATTCGAGATGACTGGTATGACAGAAATTTCAAAGATGGGTGGATTGAGAGGTGAAGAGTGTGTTGCCATTGCCGGGTTGAAATCCGATCGTCAACATCACGTGTCACTTTGCTTGGTGTGGCTGTGCAGCGACCCCCCCGCGCCCGGGCGTTGAGCTGGGAAGACCGAGATTGTTTCGGATTGCGGGTTAGGGAAAGCAAATACAGGAGAAGCGTAAAGGCAAAGGTAAAATAGCTTACTGCAGCTGTGCGGTAAACTGCGGGGATCTCCGGCCAGGTGGTCATGCATCGTGTTCTGTCATCACAAGAGTGTGCGGGAGGGAGGGAAGAAAGGAAAAAAAAAAGAGTCCATGTGACATTCTGTCTACCGCCGTTTTTACTACTGGTACAGGTACATATTGGTGGTGATACAAATAAGTTAAGCTACTACTAAGCAAGAAGAAAGCTACTCGAACATCAACTGATTCGAGGCGATCACAGAATAAAATGTTTCGTAGACCTTGTGTCCGCCCAACTCGAGACTTGTCATGTCCACATCCTCGTCGGACTCTGCCTCCGGCGTTCCACCTCTGGGCCACGGTGGTAGATTTTGAACGACGGAGAACGAGGCGGTTTGGATTCCGCTTCCGCTCGGTGCTTCCGACGGTTCTGCAACGAACCTGGACGAACCCCTCTCCTTCTTGCCTTTGCGTCGTAAGTTTACAGGCATCATCTGTTTCTCCACCTCCTGAGGTGAGGGTGAAGGGATCGTCGCGACCCAAGTAGAGATGACGTCGGCCAATTGGCGAGCTTCGGGATTGGTCGAACCCTCGAGCAAGACGTCGAGACCGTGGTCGACACCCCCTCGTTTCCTCCGGGCCCGCTTCATGATTGCCTTGTCCTCTGCAGTCTTTCCCTTGTCCTCGGCCTCTCTGATCTCTGCCAGCTGCCAAAAAGCGGTTTTGATCTGGATGTCTTCGTTCCGCCATCGGGAACTGATCCAACGTGAAGCGTTTGGGAGCATGACCTGGACTCCCCTCTTCTTCATCTCGTTCACTATGGCACCCTGGTACCGAAAATATGCGGTCGGTGGTAACGGACGCGTGTTGTCGTGTCTCGCCATTGTAGGCGCCGAGTGGGTGTAGTTGTAAATGGTGATTGATGAATGGTGTGAGTGGTTTTGGGGAAAGGTTTGTTGTTGGGGGGTGTGCAGTTGTAGCAGGTAAGGCTATGTGGGAAGGGATGCAAGTGATGTACAAGGGGATAAGGAGCGAGAGCCGAAGATGGTTGGAGATGATTGGGAGTATGCTGGAGGTAGCAGGGAGAAGGAAGGATAAGGGGGAGGGAGGATTTGGTCAGTGATCTTGTGTGTGTGTGTGGGTATAAATCACGAGAGAGAGAGGTTATAAGTTGGTGTACCTTTTGCCTCGAGGCGGTTTCAGTCTCGGCGACTAAGTGACGTGTAGCAGTATTTGGGGAACTAAACGCCTTGCATCAACTTCGTACCCTCTGTGACGGATCTTTTCATTGGTTGCGGTTACCGCGTTGGTGATGGTAGGGGGGGGGGTGGGGTGGGCAACCCACGAAGAGGAGGGGGAGAGATACAAAAGCAAGGGGGCAAACACGGACAATCTATCGTTATATAATCTACAAGCAGTATGCGGATGGAAAGTGCCCCGACGGAGAGGAAGCGACAAAGGCGAGGACAAAGGGAATTTTACGTACAGCACCTGTGTGCCTCTTCCGATGCGTTGTTTCCCGACCTTGACCTTGATTTTCCCCTGCCGTACTCTAGCGGCAGATTTTCAATATCGAAGAATGCGGGATCCATCGGCGGAAGCACCGATCAAGATCCATCCAACGAGATACTTCCGCCCTCTGCTCAAGATACCGGCCATGTGCACGAGTGCTTGTCTGCGATTCTCGAAAAGCCAACGCTGTGGGCAGGTGCTCAGCCTACGAACGACATGCCTCCTTCCAGCGCTCGCCGGGATCCCACAATACATGAAGCTGGGATCACAATCACCGTCCTTAAGCCACATGGAATCCTGGAGTATAATACAATCCGAGACGCTGAGATCCCATGCTCGGTCCAACCCTCCCCACGGTCCCTGCGAACCCACATAACTCCGCCACAACCTAGCACACACACTTACATGTCCATGCATGTCCGTGCCCCACGTCCATACTCCTAATGACACCCCCAGCCTCACCCCTTCCACACTACTCCCAGTCATGCACAGGACAGTCCGTCCCCCCCCCCTTCTCTCCGAACCTCGCTCTTTCGGGGGGGATCCACATGTCCACGGACGATGAATGTTCCCATACCAAGCGAGGGTCGCCCCTTCCCGTGTTCTTCCCATGCCGAATTGAACACCGGTCGATCAATCAAGGGAGCAATTTCATCCCGCGTCGGTGTCTTTCTCCCGCTCCACCCTTGAGTCGCCGGAGGAAACCCACTCGGTACCCGTCCCACCCGGATATTCCCTGTCACACGTCTGCCAATCCAAAAATTAACCATCACGTCTGGGTGTGCCGCAGCGCCAAATCCCAAGCGAAAAACTCATGCTGTGTGGTGACCCAACCCACGTGGCGTGGCGTTGACCCCGGCGAACAAACGCGAACTAGGGCCGACAAAAACGTACGATTGATAGCAAGAACAGAGTATAGCAAGAAAGGGGCCACCGCTGCTTGAGCGGGCAGCAATGCAGTGAAGATATTAATCTGTAGCTACATATTAGCGTTATTTAACGATTCAATAAATCGCCCATCAAGGAAACAACCCAAAACCGACGGAGGGAGGGGGGAGGGAAAGAAAAAAGCAAGATAAAGACGAAACAGCTGTCAAAGCCGGTCAAAAGAGACACCCATCTGCCGAGATCTCCCCGGCATAGGCGACCCGAAGGTCCGGGTCACCTTCGGGTCCTCGTCGGCCGCCCGCTCTCCAATTTCTGTCGAATCTTGATGTACCCCTCTCTATCCACCCGATGAATGTAATAACATCCCCGTCCGCTTCCCCACGAAACGCTTCCCGAGTTGTACTCCTTCTGCGTGACATCGAATATCGCGCTGATATCGTCAATCTGAACGCAGGGGCATCCAATTCACTCGTGAGAACCGAGTGACAACTTTTTTTCGTAAAAACCACGTACGTTGCGTTCGGTAAGTCGCGCGTTGACGGGGACGAAGGGTTTCAATGAAACAACTATAGCCCCTTCCTTCAAATCAAGGAACTTGGGTCGAATAGATTCATTTACTGGAGACCGAGCAAGTCAGTCACGCCGACACGGACAGGAGCGGCGCTGACTCACGAGATTCTTTGAACACCTTGTTGTTGATCAACACCACATCCGCTTCGCCCATTAACTTTACGACCCTCTCACTCTTCAGCATATCACCTTCCTCGAGTTCCACCTCACCCATATTTACCCCCCACATCCTCGTGCGGATCTTCAGCTGCTCCAGTTGGTCCCTCGCCATTCCTGCTGGAGTAGGCATGATCTCGATACCAAAACTCCTGCATCCTGTTTGAAGGCTCGCCTGGAGAACCACGTTGCCGACTCCACACCCAAGGTCGAGGAATAGCGAGTCCTCGCCCAAACCGGTGTGACGAATGATGTCCGATACGAGCGAAGGCATCAGTTCTCCGTAGGTCTCCGAGGAAAAGGCCTCATAATTTCTGAGAGTGTGAACTTGTGGACCAACACACCGTTGGTAGGTCTCCTCAACCAGCCGCAAGCTTATGCCCTTGGGCATCCCAGTGGCGCTCCATGTCTTGACATGTTCCTTGAGAGAGTTCTCGCCTGGGGGAAGCAACGGGTCATCCGGGAGAGGCGGGTATTTCAAAACGCGAAGGATAGCGTTAACAGAAGTCATCGTCTTCATGAACAGGGGTCCATCCTGCTTGGTAATCGCCCTTCGCAGAGTCTTGAGATAATTTACAGACGGAGGATGAGCCTCGAGGCAAGCCAAGCGAGGTAAACAGAAGGTCTGAGAGTCCCCATTAGACGGTGTCGAGCTACGGGTCGGCTGGTCGTCGTCGGTGGCGAGAAGATTATTATTTGGCAGAGTCCCAAACAGCGACCGCTGTTCAGGGGTAAGGTAGTCTGTGAAGAAAAACAAAGAGGTCAGAAATGCGGCCATACAGAAGCATATATCTGGACGAACGTTCGACAATAGTGAGCAAAGTCTGCTTCAGACACAAAATTGGGTCGTAGTGATCCTTGTCCTTTGGTGCGAGGAGGATAAAACTAAAAGACGTCAGGACACAGTGAAAATAATGTAACCATGGACCCCACCTCTCACTGGCATTCGTATTTGGGTATTCAAGTTCCACGGTAGGATAATCAGTAGGATGGGCCTCAAACGACTTGTCGTCAGGGTCCGCATGGTTCTTGAAATCTGCGCGACAGTCAGCCAATGCATAACTGAAAAGTTCATAACCTACGAGTTTTGTATTGTTTCAGTATCCCCTTCACCACCTGCTCGCAACTCTTAAAACCCGATCCCGGTGTTCCATCCTCCGCTATCCAACACTGCCGCGCGCGAATTGCGTCATTTGGGACCGTAGTCACCGAACGCGATCGACTTGTGGTCGCACCAGTCGCAGGTTCTGGCGTTCCGGAGCTCCTAGCGCGTGAGGACTCTCGCGTCTTTGCGATTCGAGCTGGAGTCTGACTGCGCGAAGGACCTGCAACCCGATCGTTTGTGGGGGGTGTCGCTCTCGGCTTCTTCGCGGCGGGTCGAGCGACGCCTTGAGTATTCTCCGCCTTACGTTTCGTTGTCGTCGCCGGAGTGCTCTCTCGCGACTGAGAGGTGGATGGCGTTGAGGGAGGTTGGGTCGCAGGTGATTTTTCCGCCGGTTTGCGGACTGTTACGACTCGGGTGACCACCACGGGCTTGGTGGCACCGGCGCTGTCGGACGTCGTGGTACCCGAGGATCGTCCGCCGTTCTTCGTAATCTTGGACTTCGAAAAGAACGAAGAGTCGGATGCCGAAGGACGAACAACTGTCTCAGACATCATTATGGATTGGGTAGAAGGAGAGGGCTTCGGAAACACAGCTGTGCCCCCGATTATGATCACAGGTCACGGGATCCCCGGTCCGTTCTTTCTCACACTCCCTCCCTAGGCTCTCATCCCATTTCCCAAAACTCACAGAGGATGGCGCGTGAAGACGGGACCGTCGTAGAACTTAAGGAGAAGAAGAGATCCAAGAAGGAAAGAAGTGAGTATATGCGTCGAATATCATGCTCAAGTCGGTCGGCGCTCAACGTGAAAATTTCCTCCCCCAGAGGGCCCCGCCGCCGATTACGAAATGAAACCCGCGGAAATCGAGCTCACTACAACACAAGACAATGACCACAACACAGAGGTCAAGGAGAGGAAAAAGAAAAAGAAAAAGGCCAGGGACATCGGGGAAATTGTTGCACCACAAGTAGGAGATACCCCAGGTGAGTGACCGACCTTCTCCACCATGAGTAAAAGTGCACCAACACGTATCGTGTAGCCGCAGAGATACCCAAGAAGAAAAAGAAGGATAAAGCAAAGTCCGAACCTAAATCCGTAGACCAGCCAGCCATAGAACCCATGCAAATGGACGAGCTTCCCACAGAACCTTTTGGTGCGCGTTCCCCCACACGATCATTCGGCTATGTTAAACTCACGTTATCCGGTATCCCAGCCTCCGAGGGACCTGAGCGCAAGAAGAAGCGCAGGAAGCGCGAAGATGCATCAGAAGACAGATCATCCAAAAGGGAGAGGAAACGGAGAAAAACGGAGCAGCATGTCCCAGAAACGCCAACCACAGCTAGGCCACCCTCAAGCTCTATTTCGACTTCTACTGCTGTTTCAGAACCCTCAGCCTCTGAAGTCGAGGAGTATCTGCAATCCAACTCCATTACCCTCACGACTGCGAAGGGTGGGCCTTCGATTAAACCTGTCCTTTCCTTCGGTCAGCTTCAAATCCCTGCAGAGCTTAAGACCGCTCTTTCTGGCTTCCAAAACCCTACTCCCATCCAAGCGTGCTCGTGGCCACCGGCTCTACAAGGTCAGGATGTAGTTGGTATCGCAGAGACCGGCAGGTATGACGATATTTCTGTCCTCGCCTACCCAGGGTTGAGAATGTCCCATTATCAGCGGGAAAACGCTGGCATTTGGCATCCCAGCCATCTCACGTCTCATCGAGTCACCAAAATCCAAGGGAATCAAAGTCCTCGTCATGTCCCCTACGCGAGAACTCGCTATCCAAACACAGGAAACCCTTTTCGACCTTGGGAAACCACGCGGAATCGAGAGTGTTGCTGTATTCGGTGGCCTGGACAAGGGAGCACAAATTAAAGCTCTCAAGAACAAGAAGGCGAGGATTGTTGTTGGGACGCCGGGACGAATCATGGACCTCGTGAACGATGGAGCTCTTGACTTGAGCGGGTGAGTCTGTGTTTCGTTGGTCTCTCTGGTGTCGTTGGTCCAACTCACCTTGTGCAGTGTAACATACCTTGTGTTGGATGAAGCCGATCGAATGCTCGATAAAGGTTTCGAGAATGACATTCGGACTATTATTGGATATACCACCCAAGGCAAAGGTCGGCAGACCCTAATGTGTACGTTAAAAGCGTTGTGCACTCGTTCGTATATCCAGCCGCTCACACAAAGTCCTCCAGTCAGCGCAACATGGCCTGATTCCGTGCGGAAGCTTGCTGCCTCGTTCCAACGAGACCCTGTCCGTGTCACGGTCGGTAGCGACGACTTGACCGCAAATAGTCGAGTCGAACAGGTTCTGGAAGTATTTGACGATCCCAGATCAAAGAAGTATTCCATTTCCCTCATGTTTACGCCCAACCCGCTGAAGAGGAGCACAGCGGTCGTCTTCTTGGTCACCTTCGCAAGGCACTCCCCCGGAACACATCAAAATCTCCGTTGGAAGGCAATCGGGTCCTAGTTTTTGTCCTCTACAAGGTTGAGGCTGCACGAGTAGAAAACTATCTCCGCGACCAGGAATTCGCCGTTGCCGGTCTTCATGGCGATATGTCACAAAGGAATCGACTTGATGCCCTAGCGAGCTTCAAGTCGGGAGAGTCAAGAGTGCTTGTGGCTACGGATGTGGCGGCTAGGGGGTTGGATATCCCGAGCGTGGGGTTGGTGATCAATTACACCTTCCCGTTGACGATTGAGGACTATATCCATCGGATCGGCCGGACAGGTTAGTTGTCTCAGAAGCGACCCAAACAATCCGATGGGATATTAACCGCATCTATAGCACGAGGAAGGGAGAGTGGGAAGTCAATCACGTTCTTTACTGGTGAGAACCACGAGAGGAGCTTAGCTGGAGAACTCGCTCGAGTCGTTCGGGAGAGTGGGTTCGACATCGAACCACTCAAGAAGTTCCCAATGACCATCAAGAAGAAGACACATAGTGTGTACGGAGCTTTTTATAGGGCCGATGTCGAGATGCCCAACGCATCGACCAAGATCGTTTTCTAGTTTTGTTGTTTTGTTTTACTGTGTCGTTTGTGACGTCCTTATTGATAAGTGTGTGTAAACCACTCGATGGTATTCGCTCGGGCTAATACCCGGGTGGCATGCGCCCCTTGTAAATCGTTGGGGAGGGTCCGCGAAAATCGTACGGAAATCAAGCGAGGATCGCCCTGACCGGAGAACACGCGGGGAGTTGTCCGATCCGGCGTTATCCGAATTTGCCAGCAGCGGCCGTCGCTCTGTCTTGGTCGTGCATCCTGCGATGCTTTCGAACATCCCAAAGGTACCCGGATACAAGGAGATGATACCACTTTATCACCTGCTCGAGTATCGGACAAGCCCGCCAGCTCCTTCCGGGCCCCTATTTGAGTGTACATTGTACCTCGGAGAACTTGACGACTTTTCCGCACGATTTCTCCTCTAGGTACGCTGGACCTTTCTCGCCTGTAACTTGTCATGTGGGGCAGGACAGATACTCCCTCCTCTGGCCCTCGGATGTAACACGCGGCATATTGTGGACGCCAGAACCAATTCACTAGTGTCTGACCCGGGGGATGCTGTGGGAGAATGACGATTCTAGTGCGCTTTGACCTCTCTAGTTCCTGTGCTCTGTGGGGTCTTCTCGAAGCTTCCGATATGGATGACCCTGGAAGATATGTGGTCATCCCGCGCCGAGACCGCTGGGATGTTGGTAATTCCATCTAACGCTGAAGTGTCTATTGCAGTCGAGGATCTTCGTGTGGAGCCCCATATGTAGGGAGACCCTCCTGGACCACAAGTCGTTCCTCGAACCTCACTCGGTGAATTTGTGGGAGGTTCCACCCTTCCTGGAATTACAGCCTTGGGTGGTGGCCTGCGAAGACGAACCGTCCAGGGCGTTTCGGACTCTCACGCCCTACCGCCAGGGGGTGGACCAGTCGCATTCTCTTTCCAAATCCGGACATCAATGCAAGTTCTCACGTTTGTACCTCAGGACCCCGGCAAAGCCGGGGGCAGCCCCAAACCTGAAATTTGCCTACGGTGCACCCGTCCACCCATCGGGGTCCTGGTATTCTTTCCGGGACCCCGTGAAAACACCTCGCAAGTAACGTGACCCATTCGTCGCGTTTTAAACGCGGGTGGATTGACGAACATTAACTCTCCAGTCAACCGCCTCCCCCCACCCCCACCCCCGCGTCCCATTCCCCTCGCACCCTCTTGCGTCTTCTTCACCCATCTCATCAACTTCAACTCTTCCCACTAATCGCATCAGTCATGGCCTTCAACTACGACTGGAACATCGATCCCATGGTTTCCACCACCTCAGCCAACAACGATCAGGTTCGTAGAAGTAGTCCAAATCTCGTGACGTCCACCTCTCCTGCGTGTCTGACCCACTCTTCCTGTAGCTCACAGACTTTCCCTTCAACTTCGAAGTACCAGATTGGGACCAATTCAACCTCGAATCCCTTCAACCTCCTGCCGACTTTTACTCCCTGTTATTGTCTCCCCTAGGGATTTCAGAACCTTCCTCGACTCCATCCATCCCATCCGCCCCTACCCCCAACCTGCCCTCGGCAGGGTCCTCATCCGCTCAACTACTGGCTGCCACCCAGCCGACTCCCCCACCTGCTCCGCCGATGCCGCTAGCACCAGCCTGGCAGCCTGCCCCTAAGGAGGTCACGCGATTTGACTTTTGTCCGTATACTAGGTACGGTCAGGTCTGTGGGTACGTCTCATGGGCGTGCTCGGCGAACAAGCAGATCAAACGCCACGTGAAGGCGGACCACTTCCCAGATACCTCACTGGGATACGAGTGCCCCAACCCCAAGTGCACCTATAAAAACTATCGGTTCCTCCGAAAAGATGCATGCGATGAACATCGCAAGGGGTGCAATTTGGTGCAAGTGCCGGGTTATGCCCCCTTGCCCAATATTGTGAGCGGGAATGACGCGGAGGTGGACCGGTGGATGAGGGTGAGGTGTAAACAGAGGAGGGAGATTATCAAAAAGCTGAGGAACGGCACTCCCTGGAGCACAGATCTGCTTGAGCCGGTTAGTTTTTAGTCGCGAAATTTCACTCTCGCCTCTTCTAGCTACTATTTTTCCTTTCCTTCATCTTCCCTCTGTTGCTTCCGTATCCTCATGCTGTGCGCCCCCTTGTATTGTTAATGGTTTCACCTTTTTTCGCATATCACTAACACACCATCATCCCCATCATCGCCACACACCTACTTCCGACTTTCATCATTTCGGGCTGTTGCACACCACATACCAGTCGTTCCATTGTATTAGCAGCTGTACCACACAACCTATGGCATTTCAAGCCAGAATCTCAGTTTGTTCTTTGGGGCGTCGGTGTGACCAGAACGTCAAGTAGATCCAGAGTAGATCTAGATCCAATCTAGATTTCCCCCGCGTACGCAACAATGGGAATGCGCAATCAGATAAGATTACATAAGTTGTATTGTCGGCGTCTAATTACCATAACCGAAGGCCAGAGCCCCCGGCACCCCGACTGAAGCAGCACCACCATGTCCCACTATCAGCACCACCGCAGACTGAGCATCGTTGAACGCGAAGAAGAGGAACAAGGGCTACTTGACGACAGTTTGGGCCAGGACACCATCCAAGCTCATGAAGCGCACTTGCGGAGGTATCGACGAAGAGCAAAACGGAAGGCGAGGCTGGTTCGGGCTCTCGCTTTGTTGTGTGCATGCTCTTTGAGCGTCGGAAGTCACTAGTGCGTCCTCTCTTTTATTTTTGTGCTTATATTTTGATCTTCATCGTCAGTGCAACGTATATTCTCGGGCCTCTCAAGAGTCGGCTGTCGCGTGAGATGGGGACATCCAACACGGAGTTCGGATTGTTGCTCGCCGCGTTGTCCTCCTCAGGAACGTGGACACCCTTAGTCGGAGGAATCATGACTGCTCGACTTGGGACGACTGTGAGCAGTATAATCGCGACTGGGACGGTGTTCCTAGGTGGTTACTTCCAGTCACGTCCGCGTTCGTCCCATTGATTCCGTTGCTCAGGACAAGCATTACTCTTGATTGGTCACCTGAATAACGAAATGTGGTTGATGACCCTGGGGATGTTTGTATTCGGGTTAGGTCAGAGCCCGTTATCAGGTCTGCCAGAATACTTGAATCCCCCCTTCACGCGACATTACTTAAAATCCGCCCCCAGTCGCACAAGAAACCATCATTGTGCGCTTCTTCAAGTCACATGGACTCGGTGTATCACTCGGTCCGTGCTATTCTACACTATTGGAAACGTGTTCCGTTATAAACGTGTGGTTTCCAGCCCTTGGACTCATTGCTGGGAAAGGTGCCTCCTTCATTTCGGCACGTACATCATACCCTTTGTCACAATGGTCTCCGAACGCGCCGTTTTACGTCTCTGCTGGCGCCACTGGCTTCTCGTTCGTCATCAACCTAGTCTACATCTCTATCTCGAACTGGCTTATCAGGGAAGCCGGGGCCGAGCTCGAGGATTCAGAGCTTCGCACGGAAGCGAAGAAGCGATCGGTTGTCAGCATGACTGAGGCTCAAGCCATTCAACAGGTGGCGGATAAGAGAAGGTTCAAAGTGAGAGAGGTGTTCAAGCTCGGCGATGTCGTTTGGGCGTACGTACCAATTGAGGTGCTGTGACTGGGGCGAAATGGTGACCGCTTCTGATAGGTACATTGCACTCAACGTTCTGTGTGGTTCGATATGGCACCCTTTCATCCACCTCTCCCCGTAGGTCTGGGACTCCAATCCGCGGTTCACCGCACTGAGGCTGCGCATGTTTAGGAATATCTTCGAGCGTCGATTTGGGCTCACTGAGTTGGATGCAAGCACGGCCGCTGCGTACTTGCTGAGCGGGAGTGTGTTCTTGTACCCCATTTGCGGTATGATCGTGGACAGAGTGAAACGAGGGAACATCGTGCTGCAGCTTATGACCACCGCATCTGTTTTGACGTTACTCTGTTTCTTCTGGATGACCTTGCCTCCGACTCAAACCCATACACCCTGGCCGGCCATTGTCTGTTTCGGGGCTGCGATGGGTTTCGCACCGCGTAAGTCTTCACACGATTTCCCCCACTTTCCCAGACTCTGAGTCTTTCCCAGTCCTTCTGGTGGTTATCGTGCCTCGGATCGTCCCCCTCGAGTACATTTCTACGACCCTTGGACTTCACAAAAGCGTAAGTGCACTGCTTCCGCCTGCGTCACAGAACTAAAGCTCTGCCTCCAGCTTGAGCACACCGGAACAACAATCACGCAGACACTCGCTGGGCTATGGCTTGACGTTGGGAAGAAAGAAGGGAAGACTGGATCACTCGCAGGAGAGAATGAACCGCGCCTCCAGTGGCTCCTCAACGGATTCCTCTTCGTTAACGTGTTGCATCTGATGGCCATTTGGGGTCTCAGTTACCTGAACCAAAGGAAGCAGAACACTCGGAGAGAGGAGGCGGTCCAGGACCAACGAGAGGACGAGGACGAGGAACGCTGGGGTGCACCAGATTCGTCTTCGGGGATGAATGGGCCCTCGTTGTCCCCAGACCTCTCCCCAAAGAGCAGAAGCGACCGAACTTCTGCTGTCGGCGACCGCACAAGTTCCCCGCTCCTTCGTCCCAGGGACGCTTCGTCTGTCTACCAAAGTTATGGGACCCACTCGCGGTCCCATCAGTCACAACAAGACATTACCTTGATGGGGGCCACAACACCTGCGGAAGTAAGGAGAGGGAAACTCTTCGCGTCGTTGTGCGCCACAACGGTGGTCTTCGCGTGGGCACTATTCTTGGTCACGTCCTTTATCAAGATCAGGTCAAGGCGTGAACGAGAGGGACACTTATGATGTCATCACGAACAAACAATACACAATCGCTTCATGCACTCTTCGTTTATTTTTCGTTCGATTTACATATCCAGCGATGACTTGCATGACCAGAATATACACTAGATGACCAACAGGTAATTCGAGTTCTTGTCCTTGTCGTTCGGGATGAACATCTGGACGATCACTTCGCTCGTGAACAATCCGACCGTGATTCCAATCCCAACAATGACAATGGAACTTCCCAACGCGATGGAGCTCCCAGCCGTCATGCCTTCGTTTGAGCTGGCAGCCGATAGTCCGGAGGGCACTAGAAACAAAATACCCGTGACCATCATCGTGAAAGCACTGCCGCCGAACTTGAGGGCGTAGAGGTTTCCAAGGATCCCAGTAACAAACGCGCCAACGACCGAGACGACCTCGGAGTTCTCAAACACGTAGCGGGTCGCGAGCTTGTTTGCGGCATAAGAGATGCACGATATGGCGACCATCGAGATCATGTTCACACTCCTCAGCGGTTGCATGTTCGACATGGAGCTGACGATGGAAAAGAGGGGGACGACGAAGAACTGGATCCAGTACGGGAAAGGACGAAGGTACCATGGGTTCCCCGGTGGTCTGTGACAACCCTGAACGACGTGATCGTGCTGGAAAGTTGGTGCCTTGGTGAAGGAGAATTGTCCTACTCCCGGGATGCCCGTCCCAAAGGTGTTGTTGTTGTCGGCCGCGAATATTCCGACGAGGTCAATCACGCTCGAAATGCGATAGCGGCGAAGGGCAGCACGAGCGGGACGATCGAAGATCAGATAGAAGTCGGAACCCATGGGGAGTGCGAACCCGAGTGAGACTGTCATGAATAAGGCGCAGACTAAGTTTATCGCTCCACAAACGGCGTTCTTGGACCCAAGCTCGAGAGAACTCCGAACTGAATAGGGATATTATTGGGAGATTTTTGATAAGTTGGAGCAGGGAGGAACTCACGAATGAGATACCCAGGAAGAATACCGACGATCGCGGCCGAAGATATTGCGGAATAGCAGAACAAGTGACCGGGGATGCTATCGAGTCCTCTCGCGATGAACGACATGAATCCTGCCATCGTGATGCTGATGACCATTGTAAACAGCGTTTGCAAGTCTTGTTCATGAGAGACTTACTCAAAAATCCATCCATACAACCTAGCTCTGCTGGAAAGGAAGATCCTGATGATCGAGATGAAAATTGCCCCGAACCCAGCAACCCACATATCAAGGAAAGAACCGCCAAACGCCAGGATACAGATCATGAGGGAAAGCGTGAAAGAGAAAAACAGTCTGGCGAATTTTCCGTAGATGGGCCGTGATTCGAGGAGCTTATCGAGCCTGGCTACACCCTCCAGAACGTCGATCCTATCCGCGATGACATCGTCGTAAATTGCATCGACCGCTGCCAGTTTTCCTAGGTCAAGACTCGAACCAGATTTGATAAAGTCGGTTTTAGCTTCGGCCACATCAAGATCTCCGAGCGTCAGGAGTAGGATTCCGGGGATGTGCACGACTTCGCAGTCCATTTGGAGAACGCGGGCAGCACGAAGGAGTTGTGATTGTACGCGGTCGGAAGGAGCACCGTAAGCCATCAACCCGCGGCCGAGTCTGTTCAAGAATAATTTGCGGTCCCGCTCGTCTAAACAAAAGATTAGGTGGGTTAGGAAGCCTGTAAAAACTGATGGTGGTGCTGACGGAGGATATTGAAATTGATCTCGTCCTCGTCCTTGAAACCGTCGATACCGCCTAGACCCGTTTCACCAAGCGGGGGAGAATGGCTCGAGTGCTTTTCAGGGGGTTCGTACAGAGTAGATCCGGTGCTCGGTCGGTGATCAGGAAACACCCTCGAAGGCCGCTTCAGGTCATTCTTTCCGCCGGTGTCATAAGGGGGGATGATGCCTCTACGGCGTCGAGTTCCTTCGCTGTGCGAGGGGGAGGTGTGTTCAGATTCATAGTGACGGTGATCAGGAGCGTTCGGAGGCGTGGCATGACCGTAGCCAGGATTCCGGTGGTACAGAATCCGAGCAGGAGAAGGCAAGTTGGGAAAGGGCCCAAGAGAGTAAGGTGGTGGCGCCGACCCGCGACGTGAACCTGGGTAGTGCGACATGACAAGGTGCTGGGATAGGAGAATCGCAGCAAGTTTCAATTTCCTTTCGCCGGCCCCGAGGATTGTCACGTGGACGGGAATTACCTTGCTTGCAAGGTTTCCCTGACCCCCCATACCGGGGTAATTTGTCGGGGTGAGATATGAATTTAATGGCCCAGGCTGACCCGCGGACGGTGCTCGACGAAAAACTGATGGCGTGTCGAGGCGTGACAAGAGCCGCATCGTTTCATGGGTGCGAGTTGAAGTCAACGGGACCTAAAGCTAAAGGCCAAAAACCGCAAACCCCCATCGTGTTTTGCCCACATGAGCACATCGCAAATGAGTGCACTGACAGTTTGAACGTCTCGCTGTCTTCCTTTCTTGACGCTATGTTATTGATACGTTTGTAATGGGTGACTATCCGTAACACTAGAGATATACATATCCGTTCCAGTAGGGTTCCATTAGCCGAGGTTTATGTCTCAATATCTGAGACACTCCACACAGCGCAGGTGGACGAAATCAAAAGCGCAAGCC